>Ga0114999_10007399_pt1 | contig 12467 bp, 13 predicted proteins | sample ArcticOcean_MG_C_3_FD_89820 | JGI IMG/M metagenome (GOLD analysis project Ga0114999, IMG submission 89820) | Marine microbial communities from western Arctic Ocean - ArcticOcean_MG_CB8_126 | ecosystem: Environmental > Aquatic > Marine > Oceanic | place: Arctic Ocean: Canada Basin | collected...
TGATCGGCAGGGTGCGTGAATCGATCGGGGAGCCTGGCGGGGTCAACCTGTGGACCGTCGGTGACAACCTTCGCAAGGGGGCCGCACTCAACGCAGTCCAGTTGGCCGAATTTTTGCCCTAGACAGGACGCTGGTTGAGCAGGATGGGTGGCTCAACGGGAAGACGCCGGTAGAGGCGGGCGTCGCTTTGAGCCACCGCGGTCTGGCGGTGAACTTCAAGCGACGATGGCGCGTTCGAGTGCAATCAGCTCTTTGAGCAAACGCTTGCGCATGCTCCTCACCAGCAGTGGCCCGAGCAGCAGCGTTGCCAGCTTTGTACTCAAGCTGTCGGGCCCGGCCTCAATAGTATTTGTTACGGTCGTTGCCCCCTCGACCTCGCTGAGGGTCACTGTTCCTTCGAAGTGAAATGGGCCCTTCGACGAACGAGTCGCGAGGCGAGCCGGTGACTCGAAGTCGACAACCTGCAGGACCACCGAGTCGGCCCGCCAATTCGGCCGATACTGGAGCGTAAAGGTTGATCCCACCTCCATCTCAGCCGTATCGAGTTTCGCGGAAACGACGCCGGTCACCCACTTGGGCATATTGGCGACATCGGAGATGAAGGCGAAGACCTCTTCCCGGGGCCTGGGGATGGCTATCGATGCTGAGAGATTTATGACGGGCTCTTCTTGTCGGACTCCAAGATACCCCAGGCGGCTATTCCAGGATGAACCGCGCAAGATGCTGCCCCACAGAGCGCGGCCTGATCGCCCCATGCTGTTGAGCACAGGAACGACCCATACCCGGCCTGCTGCAGGGCTTCGTGCACGATTTGCTGATGATTCCTTGGCGGGTCAAGTGGGCTTCGGTGGCCTCGATGCTTGTGGTTCTTTGCCTCGGGGCGGGCGCGTGCTCGGCGACTGAGGAGTCTGATCCCTACACGGACATCGACGATTGTGAGCGGTTGAGAGAGGTGTGGGAAGGAGCCCCGGGCCCGGGCCTCGATGGTGGCGACCATGCGGCATTCGTCTTTGTGAGAGCGTCCGATCTGTTCGAGAGCGCCGAACAGTCTTCGTCAACGGGGGAGGCTGATCGATGCATGTCGCTTATCGATGAGATTGGGCCGTCGTTCCAGACCGTCAAACCGCAACCGCGTCCAATCAACTCGCGTGACCGATGACACGCCAAAGTGCACCGACGACGCATCGGTCGACGGTGGCGAGGCGACGTAGAAATCCGGCCTTCTCGGCCTATCGCGCTGTCAGCTTGAAGTCGCGCTATTGCTGGCTTGGTCGGGACGGCCGGATTTGAACCGGCGGCCTCATCGTCCCGAACGATGCGCGCTACCAAGCTGCGCCACGTCCCGATTGACGTCGATGTTACCGACTAGGGCTCCCTCTGAATCTGAATCCTGTCGATTCGATTCCTGTCCATCTGTAGAACGGTGAACAGCAGCCCGTTCAGTCGGATCTGGTCGCCTTCTTCCGGGATACGGCCGGCTAGGGCGAGCAGTAGGCCGCCCGCCGTGGAGTAGGGGCCCTCGGGGAGTTTGGTTCCCACAGCTTCAGCCAAGTCCTCGAGAGGCACGCGGCCATCGGCCAGCCACAGTTGTAGGCCGACCCTGGTAACGCTGGGGGCCCCGGGGTCGTACTCATCTTGAAGTTCGCCCACAAGCTCCGCGACGAGGTCTTTGACCGTCACGATGCCTTCTACTCCTCCGTGCTCGTCGAGCACCATGGCGAAGGCAGACCGGCCGGTGCGAAGATCCTGCAACACCATCAGGATCGGTGCCGACTCCGGAACGAACATCGGGTTGCGCAGCAGCGCTGATATCGCCTCGGGCGTCGGCGAGTCGTCGAGCTGCACGAGATCCTTGACGTAGAGGACGCCCCGCAAGTCGTCCAGATCGCCCGCCGATACTGGATACCGCGAGTGCCCGGTGGCGGCTACTGCTGCGCGTACAGCCTCGAGTGTCACCGGTTCTACCAAAGTGGCGAGATCGATGCGCGGCGTCATCACCTCCCGGACCGGCCGATCGGCGAGGGTAAAGAGTGAATCGAGAATCTCATGTTCGATGGATTCGATCCCTCCTGCCGCCAGCCCGAGTTCGGAGAGCGCCCGGATATCGTCTTCCGTCACATCCCGATCCGTGGACGTTTCGGAGACTCCTGCGATGCGTAGTAGCCCTCTCGTGATCGCCGTGAAGAAACGAGCGACCGGGCCGAGCACCGCCGATAGCCGCCATATGGTCGGGGCCACTGCGAGCGAGAAGCGTTCCGGATAGCGAGTCGCGAGAGTTTTCGGCGTGATCTCACCGACCACCAGGATCACGGCCGTCACAACTCCCGTCGCCACCCAAGGCCCCCAGGAGTTACCGAACAAATCGATGAACAGTGCTGTCGCCAGTGACGCCCCGAGGATGTTCACGAGGTTGTTCGCGACGAGCAGTGTGCTCAGGAGGCGGTCCGGATCTCCTGCCAGTTGCTGCACCCGGAGTCCGCGCCTACTGCTGCGGGCGAGTTGGTGGACCCTTTCTTGCTGAATGCCGATGAGGGCTGTTTCGGACCCAGAGAAGAATCCTGAGCCCAAGGCACTAATGGCCAGTATGACCAGGTAAATGATGCGAACGGTCACCCGAGGAACTCCACCTCCGGATGGATCGGTATGGGCGTACGGTCCGGCGCGGCCATCACCGCGGATCGCTGTCGGGCGCCGCCACGGCGACGCCTCGCTCCAACGCGATGTCGATGGCGGCTGCCAATTCGTGAGACGTGAACGGTTTTGTCAGCCAGGCAGCAGCTCCGGACCGCTTAGCGAGAAAGCCGTCGGCTTTTCGGTCCAGGAGCAGGATTACGGGTAAACCCGGCGTGTCGGAATCACCCGTGGCCTCTCGTACCGAACGCACTACTGCCATGCCACCCATGGCTGCGATCTGAAGGTCTGTGATAACCACGTCGACTTCCTTGGCGACTGCCTCTGCGGCAGCCGTATCGGGACTCGCATGATCGATGAGGACGAAATCGGGACCGGTAAGGGTGGCGCGCACCTCGTTGCGGACCCACGGTTCGTCGGTCACGATGAGAACTTTCGACATGCCGGCAGGATAGGACGACGTCGACGCGTTGGACGGTCGTCGGGCTGGCTTCGACGACGATTGGCGGCCGTATCATTTCGAGGATGGTTCGGGTCCTCCTCTCCTTGTCGTTCGTGGTCGTGCTGCTCGGTGTCTTTCCGGCGTTGGCTCACGAGGGCCATGACCATGAAGCGGGCATTGTGGTGGTGGACATCGAAGGAGTGCTCGATCAGCGAACGATCGACTTCGTCTCTGCAACGGTGCGAAAACGCGAGGCGGCTCTTCTCGTATTCCGCATCGATAGTCCGGGCATAGCGTCGGGGGAAATCGGCCCCCTCCTTGACCTGGTTCAGGCATCCGCAACGCCGATTGTGACGTGGATCGGCCCGCAGGGGGCCCAAGCCTATGGCGGAGCTTTGCAAATTGCGGCCGCGACCGACTACCTCGGAGCGGCCCCGGGTACCAGCATCGGTTTTGCCCAGCCTGTGGTCGCGGGTGAAGCACCATCTGGGTTTCTCGTCGATGCGCCTGGTTTGGAGAGCCTTGCCCGAATCAGGGTGCAGATCTCGCAAGAGAGTGGTTTACCGGCTTTCGTCGATGCGACATCGCCGTCGATAGGGCAGTTCATAGCTTCGTTGAACGGGCTCGAGATCGATGGGTTCGTCCTAGAGACAGCGGAGCAGATAACCCTGGCCGACGGCACGATCGCGACTGTTCTTTCGGAAGAGGTTCATTTCCTGAAGCCGGGCCTCATCACTCGCATCCTGCGGCTTTCGATACGGCCGGAGGCGGCCTTCTTCTTTCTGGTCCTCGGCCTCGCATTGGCGGCTTTCGAGTTCTATGCAGCAGGAATCGGCGTGACGGCAGCCGTGGCCTCGCTCTCACTTCTGTTGAGCGCCTACGGCCTCGGCACGCTCCCGGTCAGGTGGTGGGCAGTTATCGCCTCCGTGGCGGGCGTTTTGTTCTACAACTGGGATTTCCAACGAAACCAACTCGGATGGCGCAGCCTTCTCGGTACGTCGGGGCTGATTGCCGGCGGTCTGATGTTTACCGATGCCGATCCCCAGTTCGGTCCGCGCTGGTGGACCGTCATCCTGATAGTTCTTGGTATCGGTCTCTTCTACGTGTTCGCTATGACCACGGTGGTGCGATCGCGATTCAGCACGCGGACGATAGGCCGGGAATACCTCGTCGGCCGCGAGGGTGTCGCCGAGTCTTCGTTCGACCCGGACGGCTTCGTTGCGGTCGATGGAGCCAGTTGGCGCGGCACGGCGCACCGGGCCGCGGGGATCGAAAGTGGCGACAACGTAACGGTGTTGGCCGTGAAGGGAATTGTCCTCGAGGTCGAGCCCGTCGCGCCTAGTAGCGAGGCCGAGGACCCCGGTTAGTTGGCGGGCACGTTCTGCAGGATCTGGAGTGGAACGCGAAAAATCTAGCCCTGCACTGAAGATTTCTCTTGCCTGTGGACAACTGCGTTACTACCTTTCCGGTCCCGAGCGGACACACCGCAACAGCAGGGAGGGCGCAGTTGAACACTCTCGATCGTTCTTGGCAGCCGATCGCTTTGTGCAGAGGGAACCACTCCCACCTCTTCTTTCCACCGAGCACGACCGAACGCAAGGACGAGCGAGAACGCCGGGAATTACGCGCCACATCCATTTGCCAAGTTTGCCCGGTTCGGAGCGCTTGCCACGAGTACGCGTTGGAGATTCGGGAGCCGTACGGGATTTGGGGCGGGCTGACGGAGGCCGACCGTCGCAGCCTCATCCCTCGGATGGCGTCCTAACGCTCCTGACGTCTCCGCGACGCACCGTCCAGCTCTGAGCGTCCAGCCATTCGAGCAAAGGAATGGCGTGCCGGCGTGATACCGCCAGAGCATCTCGGAATTGCGCGACGGTGAACTCGCTTTCGAGTGTTGCCAGAACGCCTGTCACCTGCTCGATCTGCTCAGGCAGGTAGTACAGGTCATCGTCGATCCGAACGACTTGGCCCGACCGTGCAAGTGCGTGGAGCAACTCCTGATCGAGCCCGAGTTGGCCGGCTCGCGGCACCGCGAGACCCTCAGCAAGGGCGGTCCTTGCAGCTCGCCAGCTGGCGTCATCGGTCTCGCTCAAGGATCCCGAAAAGTCTGCGGTGCGGGCCCACGCGCCCTCATCGACGAGTCGATCGCTCTTCTCCACGATGGCGTCGAGCAGGTCGGCCGCCACTCCTCGGCCCGTTGCAAGGCTCGCCTTGGGTGTTCCTGGGCGCAAAGGATTGGCTTCCTGGTAGGCCCTGATGTCAAATTCCAGAGATTCGGCGAGCGCTGCCCCTTCCTGTAGGGAGGCGACGATGTCGCCGGCAAATATGCCGCTGAGCGGGCTACCTCCGCCGCTGTCTATATCCAAGCTGCGAATCCCGGCCACGCCCCGCGCCTCGAGCAGGGCTTGGGCTCGATCGGCCGCGGTGTGATCAAGAGCCTTTCGCAGCGCCGGCGCAGTCAGCCCGATCACGGCCAGTCGCCCGCTCGGGGCTGCGTCAAGCACGCGTCCTCCGGCGACCACGGCGCGGCGCCCTACTTCTCGGATGATGAAGCGATCTCCCATCCGGGCCGGAAGCGGCTCGCGCACCGAAATGAGGCCCGTGCCAGAATCCTCGATGGTTCCTGCACTGACCGGCTGGAGCCGCATCGGCCATACACCACTGCCGAGGTGGAGGTGAAATGCCCCGCGCGCCGTGAGACCGTCGCTGTACTCACGAACTGTCCGGATGTCCGTCAAGAACTCCCTGGTGACTCGGGCCTGCTCCCGACCGGTGAGGAGGCTTCCCCGCGCGATCTCCGCCCGCTCTACGCCTGCCAGGTTTACGGCGGTACGGGTTCCCGGGTGTGCAGTCTCGACGTCGCGTTCGTGACTTTGCAGGCCGCGGACCCGGACGGCCCTTTCTCCGGGGAAGAGATCGAGCATGTCGCCGCGACGGAGTGCCCCGCCGGCGAGCGTTCCGGTAACGACCACTCCGGCGCCGGAGATTACGAATGACCGATCTACCCAGAGGCGAGGTCTTCCGATGTCGAGTGGCGGCCCCGCCTTGTCTATTGCTTGGGCCAGGTTGACCCGCAATTGCTCGATGCCAAGGCCGCTGACGGCCGAAACGACGGAGATGGGCCACCCCTCGAGGGTCGTTCCTGCAACCTTCTCCTGGATTTCAAGCTGTCCCAGCTCGATCATGTCGGCGTCGGCGAGGTCGGCCCGCGTCATCGCGATTACCCCGTGGCGCACGTCGAGCAGGTCGAGAACAGCAAGGTGCTCCTCGGTCTGGGGCATCCACAACTCGTCGGCGGCGACGACGAAGAGAGCGACGTCGAGCGCGCCGACACCCGCAAGCATGTTCTTCATGAACCTCTCGTGGCCCGGGACGTCCACGAAACCTGCAATGACGCCCGGTTGCAGTTCTGTCCACGCGAACCCCAGGTCGATCGTCAGTCCGCGGACCTTCTCCTCATCCCAGCGGTCCGGGTCACGTCCGGTCAGCGCCTCGACGAGTGTCGACTTGCCGTGATCGACGTGACCTGCCGTTCCGACTATGGGCATTGCTCAAACGAGTCCGCTGAGGGCGGCTGCGACAATAAGGTCGTCGTCGGGCTGAACTGTTCGAAGATCCAGTTGAAGCGCCCCGTCCCTGCGCCTGGCCACGATCGGAGGGCGCCCGCTCACGAGGTGTTTCCAGCCTGGGTCCGCCGGGACCCTGACCCGCAGTGCCGGAGACTCAATGGCTTGACCCGGCACTGAGCCGGCTCCCGGCACCGACGACGCAGCAACGATGTCTCCCGCGGCGCCCGATTTTTCCAGCACGGTCTCGTGGCGAGCGTAGAGCTCGTCGTACCCGAGCGAGGCCATGTGCCAGAACGGCACGTCATCGCCAAGACCGGCAGCGTAGGCCTCGAGTGTCACGGCGAGCGCTGCATTCGTGGAGCCATCGAGCCGCACAGCTCGTGCCACGGGATGGCGCCTCATCAGGTCGATGTGACGGGATGTGCCGACAGCGATGCCGGCTTGCGGTCCGCCCAGGAGCTTGTCGCCGCTGAAAAGTGCGACATCTGCTCCTGCCTCGAGCGTCTGGCGCACACCCGGTTCGTCCGCAAGCCATACCGGCGGCGGTCCGTTGAGCCACGGTGTCCGCGTGTCGAGGAGCCCACTGCCGAGATCGGCAACCAATGGAACCTCATGAGCGTGGGCGAGATCGGCCAGTTCCCTATATCCAACCTCCTCCGAGAACCCTTCGATCCTGTAGTTCGATGGATGCACCTTGAGGACAAGAGCGGCGTCGTTCATCGCAGCTGCATAGTCGGCAGCGCGCGTACGATTGGTCGTTCCGACTTCCACAAGCGTTGCTCCGCTCGCCTCCATGAGCGCAGGGAGCCGAAAGGACCCGCCGATCTCTATCAACTCGCCGCGCGATACGACTACTCGTCCGCGGCCGGCGATTGCACTCAGACTGAGGAGCAGCGCCGCTGCGTTGTTGTTGACGGCGATGGCGGCCTCGGCTCCCGTCACGGAGGTGAGCAGGCGAGCGAGATAAGCGCCGCGTCCTCCTCTCGTGCCCGTAGTGAGATCGAATTCGAGGTTTCCGTAACCGACGTGTTGGTCAAGGGCGGCGGAGGCTGCGGCAGTGGCGATCGGCGCCCTCCCCAGGTTGGTGTGGAGCAGTACGCCTGTTGCGTTGATTACTCGCGTCGGCCGGAGTGCCGACAGCTGATTGAGGCGAGGACGTGCGAGCACTTCGGGATCAGCGTCACCACCGGCGGTGATATCTGATCGGGCCTCCTCGATGGCATCGCGCGCGATGGTCCGAACCAATGGGGCGGGCAGTTCGATGTCGCCACCCTGGACAAGGAGATGGGTGAGGGATTCGACGGACGGCAGATCACGAAGTCCCATGTGGCGCAGCCTAATGACACCAGTATCCTCGCCTGGTGGTGCCCCTACCAGGTGTTTTCGCGTTGTTCCTCCTCGTGCCGGTGGCCGAGGTGGTCCTTTTCATCGTCGTGGGATCGCGCATAGGTGTCTCGCTGACGGCGGCGCTGGTGGTGCTGACTGCCTTGATCGGGGCCGGCCTGGTGACAAGGCAAGGACGCGCCACCCTCGAGGAGGCTCGCAATGAGTTGGCCGCAGGAGCGGTGCCGGCTCGACAACTCGCCCATGGGGTGATGATTCTCATCGCCGGGGCCCTTCTGCTGACACCCGGTTTCCTGACCGACGTTGTTGGATTCGGCCTGCTGATTCCAGCCGTACGCGAAGCGTTACGCCGTTTCGTTGTGCGGCGTTTTCGGCCGGGCGTCACCATCATCCCGTGATTGCCAAAGCTCGGCCGGCAGCGACCGTGTGCCTTGTCCGCGATGCCGCGGGCGGGATAGAGGTGCTCATGGTGCAGCGCGGCCCTGGGGCGCGTGTCATGGCAGATGCCTGGGTGTTTCCGGGCGGGATCGTCGACGAGATCGATGGGGCAGCGCTTGCCAGGGAAGCCGTTGCCGGAGAATTTGATGATGGTGACCTTCCGTGGGTGGCCGCTGCAATGCGAGAGACGGTTGAGGAGGTCGACATCTGGCTCACCTCGCCGCCCGTCCTCTCCCCGGACGGGAGTCGGCGTCGCGGAGAGGCGGTGTTTCGGTCGGCTCTCGATCTCGGAACCCGGTTCGACGGCGGTCTGCTGGCCTATTTCGCCAACTGGGTGACTCCGACGATGATTCCTCTCCGGTTCGACACCCGGTTTTATGCGGCAGAGGCTGGTGCACATGGCGTGCCGGCCCCGGATCCGTCCGAGTTGGCTGCGGCGGAGTGGATAGCCCCGAGGATGGCGCTGGCTGAGGCGGAGGCCACCGAGCGGTTGGTCCCGTTTCCGACGAGGAAGATCCTCGCTCTCATCGGCAGGTTTTCGCAGGTTATGGGTTTCATGGAACATCTCGAGCAGATGGGCGAAGTGGTGCCCGTCCGGGCGAGGGGCCGCGTCCGCGAAGATGGCACGATCGCAACGATTCTTCCCGGCGAACCCGATTTCGAGGTTCTCGGCGATCTTCCGCCCGGGGCGGTCGCCGTTGCGGACGCCGCCGGCGACGCACTGGCTAAGGGCCACCTCGAAACGCCGACAGGGCTATGAGGGTCGACAAGGTGCTGGCTCCGAATCCAGGGCCTTTCACCGGGCCGGGGACGAACACCTACGTCATATCGTCGGCCGGCAAGGCCGTCGTTCTCGATCCTGGGCCCGTTATCGACGACCATCTCGCCGGTATCGAACGCGCACTGGGCGGTCTCGACCTGCTCATGGTGATGGTTACCCATACCCACAGTGATCATGCCCCGGCTGCGAACGTTTTGGGATCACGCTGGGAAGTCGACGTTCTCGGCTTTGGCCCCGGTCCCGAGTTCGATCCGGACGTCCTCATCGCAGACGGAGATCGAATCCCGGTTGGCGACGTCGTATTGGAAGCTCTCCACACTCCGGGCCACACCCTTGACCACGTCTGTTACCGGATCGCCGATGTGATCTTTACGGGCGATCACATCATGGGCGGTTCCACAGTCGTCATCGAAGATGCCTCCTCCTACATGAGATCGCTGAAGCGCGTGGCCGATCTGTCGCCCGAGTCGCTCTACCCCGGCCACGGTCCCTTCATGGCCGACGCGTCGGCTGCCATCACCAATTACATCGAGCATCGACTGGCACGAGAAAACGAGATCGTGGCAGCTATCGAGCGTGGGGCGGGAACGATCGGCGAGATCGTCGCCGTTGTTTATGCGGAAGTAGACCCTGCATTACGCATGGCGGCAACCCAGCAGGTCGGGGTCCAACTCAAGAAGCTCGAGAGCGATGGCAGGATCGAGCTGGAGTGGCCGGCGTTCGGAGAGGGACCCGAAGTGCGACGAGCCCAGGAGCCTTCGGCGTGAGGAAGCTGGCAGCTGCGGTGCTGTTGGTGCTTACGCTCGCTTTGCCTGCTTATGCGCAGACCGGAAATAACGAGATAACCAAGGACGACCTTGATGCCGCAGCACAAGTTCGTCGCCAAGCCGCCGCGGAATTATTCGATGCTACGGCCCTCTATGAGGAGAACGTAAGCCAAGCCGAGGAGCTCGCGGACACCCTTACCAAGCTCGGTGTGCAGCTGGCGGTCCTCGAGCAGCAACTCGGCATCGCGCGAGACACCGCCCGCGGCGTTGCCAAGGAGCTGTACATGGCGGCGGGTTCGACCGGTGTGGTGCTGCTTCTCGATTCGTCTTCCATCAGTGATATTTCACTGAGACGGAGCTACTTCGATCTGGCGTCTGCCACCGATATCGCGGCTCTGACCTACCTTCAGGCGATCGAAGCGAACTATTCCGAGTCGAGCGTGCTGCTCGCGCAAGCCGATGAAGAGCAGACCGTATTGACGGGTCAGGCGGAAGAACTAGCCGGCCTGATACTTCGTCGACTGGATGAAGCTGAGATTGAGTACCGAGCCCTTGTCTCGGAGTACCAAGCACAAGAGGCCGAGAAGGCGAGGCTCGCTGAGCTAGAGCGGCAACGCCGCGCAGAGGAAGAACGCAGGCGCCGTGCAGCCGAGAGGGCCGCGGCGAAGGCGGCGGCTGCGGCTGCGGCCACAACAACCACTTCGACGCCGAATTCGAACCCGAGCCCGACGTCGTCCACCACCTCTCCTCCAACCTCGGACGCCCCGGCCGTCACGACTTCGACGACCGCGCCCCCGTCTCCGCCTGTGGACGGCCAGGTGTGCCCCGTGGACGGGCCGACGTCGTTCGTCGACTCCTTCGGCGCGAGACGCTCAGGAGGCCGGTCGCACGAAGGAGTGGACATGATTTCGAAAAGGGGCACGCCGCTCGTTGCGATCGAGGCCGGCACCGTCAAAAGAATGCGCAACGGCGGGCTCGGCGGCATCACGGTGTGGTTGCGGGGGGAAGAGGGCGATGAGTTCTACTACGCCCATCTCGATGCTTGGGCCGATGGCCTGTCGGTCGGTGATCGAGTCGGTGCGGGCCAGTTGCTCGGATACGTCGGCAGCACCGGCAACGCCAGCTACAAACTCCCGCATTTACATTTCCAGTACCACCCCGGCGGCGGCCGCGCGGTCAATCCCTATCCGCTGGTCGCCGGACTATGTCTCTGACTTGTGCCGGCGTCTTAACCGATCTCAGCCAGTTGCTCGGCGAGCAGGGCGATGCGAGAGGTACAGGTGTCATCTTCGACCGGCGGAAGGATGCGGGTGACCTGCACAGCAGCTGCAGCAATCTCGAGTGCCGCCGGTGAGTCCGGGCGCGCTCGCACCACGGGTGCCCCGTTGTCTCCGCCGGTCACGACATTGGGATCGAGGGGAACCTGGCTCAAGAGTGGCACTCCTAGATCGGCGGCCAGCTCGGCGCCGCCCCCTGACCCGAAGATCTCCTGAGTGCGTCCTTGGTCGTCGACGAACGGTGCCATGTTCTCGATCACTCCGATGATCGGCATGAAGGAACGGCGCGCCATGTCAGCGGCTCGGGCGGCGACCTTCTGAGCCGCTTTTTGTGGAGTAGTGATAACCAGCATCTCCGCCTGCGGCAGCAGCCGTGCCAGAGCCATCTGGATGTCCCCGGTGCCGGGGGGCATGTCGATAATGAGGTAGTCGAGCGTCGCCGGCCAGGCTACGTCCCGAAGGAACTGTTCGAGAGCCTTCGACAGCATCAGCCCACGCCACATGAGCGCTGTCTCTTCGTCACCGACTATTAGACCCGTGGAGACCAAGTGAATGCCCTGCGACTCGATAGGGACGATCTTGCGGTTCTCGCCCGCCTCGAGCCGTTGGTCGGAAACGCCGACCATTCGGGGCACTGAGAAACCCCAAATGTCGGCATCGAGCAGACCCACCTCGTGGCCGAGGTCGGAGAGGGCGAGGGCCAGGTTGACGCTGACCGTGGACTTTCCGACGCCACCTTTACCGGAGGAGACTGCGATCACCCTTGTAAGAGGGCTGACCATCGTCGGCTCTGCGTGCTCACGCGCGTGGCGCCGCGCCTTCTCCATAAGGCGGGATCGCTCCGCCTGGGTCATTGCACCGATCTCGACGATCACCTCGTCTATCCCGGGAATGGCCTGCACCTTGCGCACAACATCCATTTCGATCTGGTCGCGCATCGGGCAGGCAGCGATCGTGAGGGCGACCTTGATCGTTGCCGTAGCGCCAGCGACGTCGATAGCCTTGACCATCCCCAGTTCGACGATGTCGGTGCCCAGCTCGGGATCGAGAACGCCGCGCAGGGCGGCTTCAACGGCCTTGATCTCTGTCATGGCCATATCGTAAGCTTGCCTCAAGGCGAATTTTCCCTACGCCGATAGTGCAAAAGCTGCGTATACTGTCGTATCATACGATCTGCAGAAAAGCGGCTCCCCACAGGAGGCCTCGAAGTGATGACCA
>Ga0114999_10007403_pt1 | contig 12462 bp, 8 predicted proteins | sample ArcticOcean_MG_C_3_FD_89820 | JGI IMG/M metagenome (GOLD analysis project Ga0114999, IMG submission 89820) | Marine microbial communities from western Arctic Ocean - ArcticOcean_MG_CB8_126 | ecosystem: Environmental > Aquatic > Marine > Oceanic | place: Arctic Ocean: Canada Basin | collected...
AAGCCAAAGACGGCTACGACTTGCAGATTCTAATCCGCGAACCTTCTTGAGCAGGCTCAAAGCTCCTTGTTTTCCTTTGACTAAGGGAAAGAACGTCTTTCGCTAAGGTGCTCGAGTTTTTAAACAAATTATGGCTGAGATTTCCAAAGCTTACGATCCTTCCTCCGTCGAAACCAAGTGGTACGATGTTTGGGAAAAACAAGGCGCCTTTAAAGGCCAACGAGATGAATCACGCGATCCATTCGCAATCATGATTCCGCCACCCAATGTAACAGGTATGTTACACATGGGGCACATCCTCAACAATACCCTCCAGGATATGCTTGTCCGAAGGGCGCGCCTGGAAGGGAAAGCGGCTCTCTGGCAACCTGGCATGGACCACGCCGGAATCGCGACTCAGACCAAGGTTGAAAAAGAAATCCGCAAAGACGGACTTCATCGCCGAGATCTTGGCCGCGAGAAATTTATCCAAAAGGTTTGGGAGTGGAAAGAAAAGCATGGAGGCATCATTTTAAACCAGCTCAAGAAACTAGGCGCATCCTGCGATTGGGATCGGACGTCCTTCACGTTGGACGAAAGCTACCAGAATGCCGTTCTCACCGCTTTCGTAACGCTATATAAAAGAGGTTATATTTACCGAGGCCTTCGGATGAGCAATTGGTGTCCTGTCAGCTTGACAGCTCTCAGTAACGAAGAGGTCGTCATGAAACCTCAAAAAAGCAAGTTGTGGAAAATGCGCTATGAGCTGGTCGAGCCAGCCACTGCAGCAGACGGTAGCCCACTTACTCATCTAGAAATTTCGACAACCCGCCCGGAGACCATTATGGGAGATACCGCTGTGGCGGTTCACCCGAAAGATGAGCGTTACAAACACTTGATTGGTAAAATGATTTACCGCCCATTTCCCAAAGAACCCATTCCTATCGTTGGTGACGAAGCTGTGGAAAAGGATTTTGGCACCGGCTGTTTGAAAGTCACTCCGGCACACGATCAGGTCGATTTCGACATCGGTAAACGACACAACCTGCCAACCATCGATGTACTCAACCCGGACGCCACCCTGAACGAGCTCGCGGGAGAGCCATTCGTTGGCATGGACCGTTTCGCGGCTAGAAAACTCGCAGCTAAGATGTTGGAGGAGCAGGGACTACTGGTCGAAGTTGAGGAATACGATAATAATGTAGGATTCTCCGAACGAGCCGATGTCCCGATCGAACCACGACTCACCGAGCAATGGTGGTTGCGTTACCCGAAGGTTGACGAAGCAAAAAGGGTTATCGAAGCAGGTATCATTAATTTCCACCCTAAACGTTGGGAGAATGTTTATCTCCATTGGTTAAACCACGGCCAGGAAAACAATATCGATTGGTGTCTAAGCCGCCAACTCTGGTGGGGCCACCGCATTCCCGTCTGGTATAAGAAAGGAATCAACCGAAGTGAGGTCGACCTCAACAACCCAGACCACATTCATGTTTCGGTTGAAGGACCCAATGACCCCGAAAACTGGGAACAGGAAGAAGACGTTCTGGATACATGGGCCTCATCCTGGTTGTGGCCGTTCGCAACACTCGGCTGGCCGGACTCAAAAGAAGATCTGAAGAAGGACCTCGAGTTTTTCTATCCGACCAGCGTACTGGTCACTGGCTTCGATATCATTTTTCTTTGGGTGGCCCGCATGATTATGGCTGGCCTTGAGTTTATGGGTGAGGAGAAAGAAACGCTGACCGACGACGAATTGCGTGAGCGAATCCCGTTCAAAGACGTTTATGTTACCGGCCTCATCCGCGACGAAAAAGGACGAAAAATGTCCAAGTCCCTGGGCAACTCACCAGACCCACTTGATCTTATTGCCAAGTACGGAGCCGACGGTGTCCGATTCGGAATAATCAATATTGCCCCGAGCGGTCAGGATATTCTTTTTAGTGAAGAACGCATCGAAATCGGCCGCAACTTTTGCAACAAGCTTTGGAACGCTTGTCGGTTTCGTCAGATGAGTGGCCCGAGTTTCGATAACCAGTCCATCCAGCTAATATTGAACCGGATCAACGGAGATTTATTTGATGATTACGATCACTGGATCTTAAGCCGATTACTCGAAACCAACCAAAAGTTGGCAGATAATTACCGCCTCTTCGAATGCAATCAAGTCACTCATGTTCTCTATGAGTTTTTCTGGAGTGATTTTTGCGATACCTATGTCGAAGTCTCCAAGTCGAAGCTTTCCCAAGAGGACCTTAAACATAACGTCCTCTCCATACAGGATCTGATTATTCGTCAGCTATTGCTGATGCTTGAGCCACTAACCCCACATATCACCGAAGAACTATGGAGCCAGTTGGGTTACTCACAAGACGACCAGCTCCTACAACAAAACCAGATTGAACCCTCGGAGGAATTGGAGACCCTGTTTTCAGCAGCTTCACTCCACTTGGACAAGAAAGCCGCTGGCCAAGTAGACAAGTTGGAGGAACTCATTTCCAAAACAAGGGCACTCAAAGCGGAATTCAACCTTGGTAGTAAACGCGATGCTTCCCTTTTCTACAAATCTACAGAAAAAGCATCCACCTTAATTGAACAGAACAAGGCCTCTCTCCTAAAGCAGATCGGAGCAGAATCCTTAGAAGCAACTGCCGAAAATAAAGACCTTCCAGCCAGTGTGTCTGAGCTGGGAACCGTGTATCTCGATCTGACAAGTTCGGTCGATCCCGAAGCCGAGAAAGAGCGACTACAAAAAGAGATCCAGAAAATCGACAAGGCCATCATGGCGGGCGAGTCCAAGTTGAAGAACGAGAAGTTTATGAGTAATGCTCCTCCTAATATCGTGGAAGGAGCAAAAGCTCAGCTTGCCGAATCAGTTGCGAAAAAAGAAGAACTCACCCACCTTTTAGTTCGCTTAGGCTAGGATGAAAATTCCTTCCTGCTATCAAATTCTTCCTTCAAATTTACTATGAAAAGTAATCGACTCGGAACCAGCGGTATAACCGTTTCTGAACTTTGCCTCGGCACCATGACCTTCGGCTCGTCCTGTGACGAAGCCACGGCGCATAAAATCATGAATCGCGCTTACGAAGCCGGAATAGATTTTTTTGATACAGCCGAAATATACCCGGTTCCACCCAAAGTGGAATGGGTACACCAAACGGAGGAAATCGTAGGTCGCTGGTTAAAAGACAAGCCACGCCACTCACTGATACTCGCCACGAAAGTTTCTGGGGCCGGTCATGCCTGGTTTGTCCCCCCTGTCCGAAATGGGAAAACCTCCCTCGATAGATACCACATCCGCACCGCGATCGAAGGAAGTCTGCGACGCTTGCAAACGGACTATATTGACCTCTATCAAACACACTGGCCCGACCACGATGCGGGTTACGAAGAAACTCTCGAAGTCCTGACTGAACTCATTCACGAGGGCAAAGTCCGCATTATTGGCAGCAGCAACGAAACCGAATGGGGCACCATGAAAGCCAGTGCCGTCTCAGAAGCCAAAGGCTTTGCACGCTACCAGACCATTCAGAACAATTTTTCCATCAACAACCGGCGCTTTGAAGATGCTCTGGCCGATATTTGCCGACGCGAAAAGATAGGACTGCTTCCTTATTCCCCTCTGGCAGGAGGTGTACTGACGGCTAAATACAATGTGGACGAGCTGCCAGACGGCATCCGTTTTTCTCATTATATTAAGAACGGAGACGAACGGCAAAAGGGCATGGCCAGAAGGTTCGTAAATGACAAAAGCCTGGCAACAACTTTGGAACTACAAGCTGTCGCAGAAAAAGAAGGCATCAAACTCCCTCAACTCGCACTCGCTTGGTCAAAGCAGCACGACTACGTCCCCTCCACTATTTTCGGAGTAAACAACCTCGAGCAATTAGAGGAGAACCTAAAAGTCGAAAATATCGCCCTAAGCGAGGATGCGCTTACTGAGATCGACAAAATCTCGGAGAAGTACCCCTACCCGATGGGTTGAAACTGAGCCAAGTCTTGGTTTACTCAATAAGCTTATCGATGTCATCCAATGACACTTTCAGCACCTCCAACGTTTGCTTGGCTCCTGAAAATGAGATATAGAGGTTACCGTCCTGCTCGATCATGTGCGGATAATCGATGTGCCGTCCACCCACCAAGTAATACATGCTGGTGTAGACCGTCCCGGCTGGGAAGCATGTGCCTCATACACATTTGTGGTAGATGAGTTATTCCACACCATTATTCTGTGATCCATGATTCTGTCTCTTTTAGTTTTTTACAGAACAATGGGTACAGAATCATTATTTTGTTTAGATCAATGTAGGAAGGGAGCTTGCTCCCAATTAGGTTGTCCGTGAAGTCGCAGAATCGGGAGCAAGCTCCTCTCCTACAGACTAGCATTGGATTTTATCGAATCACGCAAGATGGTTATAAAACACAGGCTGGGAAGCCTGTGCTACCTTAAGGAATTCGCCTTTATAAAGCGATTTAACTAAGTAGCCCTATGGACGTCCCAAAACGAGAAAACTATAGCTCAAATCTCCGGACGAGCTGTCACGCCTTTCAAGCTCTTCGGTAAAATCCGCCCGCCATTCCGGGAAAAAAGCAACCCCCTCGAATACGCCTTGGACTTGGGTCAAATACAATTTTTCTGCTAATGCCATGCCTTCTCTATACACGGAGGGGCCGCCACAAAGCCAAATGGGGCCATCCCCTTCCAAGCCTTGAGCCAGGTCAATGGCCAATGACAAAGAGACGGCGGAAAGCACACCTCCGGGTGAAAAATTGGGATCGCGGCTTAGGACAATCGTATCGGTATCTGGAAACGCTCCGCCTAATTCCTCAACGCAGCGTCGACCTTCGATCATGATGCCTCCTGTAACTTTTTCCTTCCAATAGGCCGTATCCTCAGGAATCGACCACGGAAGTCCGCCTCCTTCTTTCCCGATGACTCGATTCTCGGCACAAGCAACTATCATATGGATGGGTTTCATAAGCTGGGACTAGAGCAGAGCTGGAGGCACAATTGAAGGACAATTATTCCTCTTTTAAAAGAAGTGCAGATTCTATTGAATATTTCTCCGAGTCCGAGGTTTATATGATAACGCACCCATTTAGTAACGCCAAAGCTCGAGGCCGAGATCGACCGAATATCAAAAGCCTATGCTGGCTTTTTCTTTGGTCGTTTCGACCTGAAGGTCCCGACTGTTGAGGATTTAAAAAATGGAGAGAATATTCGAGTGCTCGAGCTGAATGGTATCTCTTCAGAAGCCACATCCATTTACGATCCAAAGAATGGACTTTCATCCGCATACAGGATTTTATTCCAACAATGGAGGATCGCCTCGGAGATCGTTTCCCAGAACATTGAGAACGGAATTCAACCAGCGTCTTTCCTCCAAGTCTTCAGACAATACCAAACCTATAAGAAAAGAGAGAAAATAGAAATTTAGAATGATGCACATCGCCAAGGTCACCCCTGAAATAGAACCCATGATCACTCCAACCGGAGAGATTATTCATGAGCTTATCGGCCTTTATTCGGAGCCGAAAAATCCGCGTCACGGGGTTGCACAAATTACGCTGCCACCGGGGAAAGGGGCCGCCAAACATTATCACCCGAAGGCCGAGGAATCATATTACATGATGTCCGGGACAGCTCAAATGATACTAGGAGAGGAACAATCAGTCTTGAGCTCGGGAGATGCTATTTTGATACCCACAGGCGTTCCTCACAAAATCTGGAATGAAACGGAGCAGGACGTGGTGTTCCTCGCAATTTGTTTACCCTCGTGGGATTCTGATTGCTCAGTCTACCTCGAATGAGACTTCCCATTTTTGATGTCGAAGAGGCGTTCATTGCCTCCGTTGGTCGTAGCAGACAAATTATCCTTCAGGCACCAACGGGTTCTGGAAAGTCAACTCAGATCCCGCAGATGCTTCTGGACAATGATTGCCTGGGATCGGGCGAGTGCGTAGTCCTTCAGCCAAGACGCCTAGCCACACGACTGCTTTCAAAACGAATTGCGGAAGAGCGAAATACCGAGCTAGGAGACGAAGTTGGATATCAGATTCGTTTTGAAAATCGTAGGTCGAAACGGACGAAGATACGGTTGGTCACAGAGGGGATTCTCGTTCGCCAACTTCTTAGCGATCCTCAACTGAATGGAATCTCGGCATTGGTTTTCGATGAGTTTCATGAGAGGCATATTGAAGGCGACATCGCCCTGGCTTTAGCGAAACAACTACAGGTAACACAACGCCCGGATCTACTTATTGTTGTCATGTCGGCTACGCTGGAAACCGGCATACTGAAAAATTACTTGCCGGACAGTGAGATCATCACAACAAAAGGGCGTACGTTTCCGGTTGGGATATCCTATCAACCATTGGGGACCGGTAATCAAAGACCTGTCTGGGAGGCGGCTACAGACGCCTTTCGAAAATGGACCCAAGAAACGAAGTCAGGGGATGCGCTCATTTTCATGCCGGGCGCGTTTGAGATTCGTAGGACTATCGACCAGCTAAAGAATGACCACAGCACCCGTGGTTGGAAGGTCTTGCCGCTCTATGGAGATTTATCGCCCGACCAGCAGGACTTGGCTGTGCAAAAATATGCTCAACGTAAGGTTATTGTCGCAACCAATGTTGCTGAAACATCTATCACCATTGATGGTGTAACGGCGGTTATAGATTCAGGGTTAGTTCGCGCGGCGAATTTCGATCCGCACCGAGGAATTAATACCCTGCTAATTGAAAAGATCAGTCGTGCTTCTGCGGACCAAAGATCGGGGCGTGCCGGGCGAACGGCACCAGGGATTAGCATGCGACTGTGGTCAAAAACGGATCAGGAAGTTCGACAGGACCAGGAAGCCGCAGAAATTCATCGTATCGATCTGGCCGAGACTTTGTTGATGCTTACTTCAGCAGGAAAGCAGGATTTGGAACACTTTGATTGGATAGAAGCACCCACTCGAAAAAGCTATGAGCGAGCACTTGAATTGCTAAAAGACTTGGGGGCATTGGATCGTGAACAGTTGAGAATCACGCCACTGGGTAAGCAAATGGTCGCCTTCCCTGCCCATCCACGACACTCGCGAATGTTGATAACGGCCGATCACTACAATTGTGTTCCCGAAGTGTGCTTGGTAGTTGCACTGAGCCAAGGAAAGAGCCTGGTGTTACAAACCAAAGACAAACGAATCGCTTCCGAAAGGGAAAAGATTTGGGGAGAAGAAATCACCTCCGACCTACAAGTTGAGATACAGGCCTACCACTATGCCGAAGGCTACCGTTTTCAGACAGATGCCTGCAGGGCAATCGCGGTCCATGCTGGTTCGGCTCGTCAGGTAGGACAAATATACAAACAACTCTTACAACTTGCAGAAAGGCAGGGCCTTTCGCTCGAGCAAGGGGAGGCCGATGACTGCGGTCTAAGGAAATCCGTTTTGGCCGGGTTCAGCGATCAACTGGCAAAACGCCTGGACAAAGGTACGCGTAGGTGTGCTCTCGTTCACAATCGCCGAGGTGAACTGCATCGAAACTCGGTAGTCACCGATTCGCCTTTGATCGTGGCAATGGAGATCAACGAAATACAGGGGAAGGATGTTTCGGTTGTTCTTGGACAGGTTTCCGCTATTGAAGAAAGTTGGCTAGAAGAACTCTTTCCGGGTGACCTGAAAGAATCAGAAGCAGTGGTATTTAATGAGTCGATTCGCCGGGTCGAAGGACTAAGAACGAAGCAGTTTCGAGATCTCACTCTAAGCTCTTTGCCTGATAAAGAACCAGCTAAAGAAAAAGCTGCAGAGCTTCTCGCCCAAAAAGTTTATGACGGCACTCTAAAATTGAAAAAATGGGATAGCTCAGTTGAGAACTGGATCATGCGTCTGAACTTTCTTGCGAAGGCGATGCCAGAGTTAGAAATGCCATCCATAAAGGACGAGGACCGTTTGGTCTTGCTCGAACACATTTGCTTCGGGGGATTCGGCTACAAAGAAATCAAGGATCGCGATCCTTGGCCCACCCTAAAAACCTGGCTATCCACAGAACAAAAAGCTGCGCTTAATTACTACGCTCCAGAGCGCATTCAACTTTCTGAGAGACGTAGCTGCAAAGTACGATATTTGGAAGAAGGTTCGCCGGTAATCGCCGCGAGAATCCAGGAGCTTTATGATGTAAAAACCACTCCCTCCTTAGCCGATGGGAAAATCCCTTTACGCTTAGAGATTCTTGCGCCCAATCAGCGCCCCGTACAAATCACCGATAACCTCGAGACTTTCTGGACCTCAGCCTACCCCTCAATAAAGAAGGAGCTGGCAGGCCGGTATCCAAAACATGAATGGCGATAAAAAAATCCTCCGGAAAATCCGCCGGCTTTTCTAAAATTAATAGATATTACTATTTAGTAGGTCCGGTCGTGTATTGAGCAAGCCCTGTAACAGCCCCAGTTGGATCGGCAATAACAGCTATACTTCCAGCTTCTCCTATCGATGTGACCGGTTGAACCACAGATCCACCCAATTCCTGGGCTTTAGCGACCGAAGCTTCAATGTCGTTGACTGTTATAAAAGGAACCCAGGCGGGACCTGGCTGGCCTTCTTCGAGTCCCACGATGCCGCCGAGATTTTCGCCGCCACTCCCGAGTACATGATAGCCGGGCATCGGTTCGCCGTTATTACTCCAAAATTCCAAAGATTGACCTACAAAGATTGTACCAAGAAACTGATATTCGAAAAGTACCCTGAACTATGAAGCAATCCCGCCGAGAATTTATTCAATCAACTGGAACCGTCGTTGGAGCGATGGCTGTTCCACAATTACTCAACGCAAAGTCGCATTCGGAGCGTCCGGCTGAGAAACTAAACATTCTCTACATTTGTTCAGATCAACAGCACTGGCAGGCGCAGGGAGATGTAGATCCATTCTTTGATACGCCTCATCAAGACGCCTTGAGAGCAAGGTCCACCGTGTTTGAGAACGCGTTTTGCACCACGCCTCAATGCTCGCCGAGTCGATCGTCCATGTTGACGGGTTTCTACCCGCATATAACCGGGATGATGAATAACAGCAATGCCTCCGGAGGATCAGATATAACGCTCCCAACTATTGGAGCTCATCTTCAAACCGCAGGATTCAAAACAGCTCTATTCGGGAAATGGCATTTGGGGAATAACTCAACCGGAAACGCTGGTTGGGACGAAGCATTTAAAAAAGGTCCCGACGAGAAGACGACTGAGCTGGGTCTCGATTTTCTCGCGCGCCATACTGAAAATGAAAAACCTTTCGCGCTTTTCCTCATGTATTTGGACCCCCATGATATTTATCATTACAAGCCGGGAATAACTGAGGTCCACACCGATGACGTAGAATTACCCGACTCTTGGAAGAACCAGGACTTTGATTCTGTGCCAAAAGTGCACCGGGAATTCATGGAGGACAACCAAGGGGAGTTTATTGTAAAAGCCGACGAGGAAACCTGGAAAGGATACCGGGACTATTATCGCCAAAAAGTAAAGCTGTATGACGACCACGTGGGTAGAGTCGTACAGAAGTTAAAAGACACCGGTCTATGGCAAAATACCATTGTTATTAATACCTCTGACCACGGAGACATGGACACCTTTCACCGGCTTATTTTCAAAGGTCCGTTTATGTACGAACACATGCTTCGGATTCCGATGTCGATCCGGATACCTGGAATTGCGGGGAAAAAAACTGACCATCAATGGGTGAACGTGGATACCACCCCTACCTTAATGGAACTCGCTGGGGCAACTCCATTGGTTTGTGACGGACAATCGGCCGTACCGGTAGTTACGGGAAGAGGAACAGTAACAGATCGCGACTATGTCATCGGTCAATATCACGGAAAACAAACCTGGGTGAATCCTATTAGGACCATCCGAACCCTAGAGTGGAAATACAATATTTACACCGAATGGGGAGAGGAGCTTTACAATCTGGCGGAAGATCCAGAGGAGATCGTTAATTTAGCAAATTCTATGAAGCACAACACTATCAAGCAAGGTTTAAAAAAGAAGCTCGATGATTGGATGGAAGCTCACAACGATCCGTTTTACTCGTTCACAACTACAAAACTAGACCGGAAAGAAGCAGCCACGATTTTGAAGGGGACAGCTCCAAGAAAGTAAGCTTCGTTTACCCAGCAAATCAACTCCCTTCATTTAGGGCATCGAGAACCACTCCTGGCGTGAGAACTTCAGGCAGTAGATTTGACGAACCGTCGGGACGATAAATAATGTTTGTTGGAACACCACTGCGGCCAAACTTTTGTAACTCGCGCGTGATAACCGGGTCGCGTCGGGTCCAGTCACCTTTAAGGGCAACGATGTTATTGCTCTTGAAATAATCGACGACCTTGTCGCTGCCAAAGGCTATTTGCTTGTTAACCTGACAGGTCAGGCACCAGGTTGCAGTAAAATCAACATATACGGTCTTACCTTCGGCGGTTGAAGCCACCACAAGTTCAGGATCGTACACTGCCCATTGAATTCCATTACCCTTGGAAGAGATTTCCGTGCCATGGCTCTCCGCGAACATCGTGGACGCATAGAACTGAATCCACCCGCCGATCAGCAATAAGGGCAAAGCTACCAAAAAGGCAGTAAGTCGAACCGTTTTCTTCTTGGCGAGATTCCCCCAATTCCCCCATATCCAGGCAGCCACACCCAGGAAGACCATACCAAGTAGTAGACCGGCCATACCCGTAACGCCGACTTGTTTTCCAAAAACCCAGGCAAGCCAAACTACAGTGGCATAAAGCAGGAATGCTAAACCGTTTTTAAACGTCTCCATCCAGGCACCGGGTCTCGGCAGCCATTTTAAGAAAGCTGGGAAAAAGGATAAAAACAAATACGGAAACGCAACACCAAGGGCGAGCGCCGTGAAAATGAGCATCGATTGGACGGCGGAAAGAGTCACAATGATGCCCAGCGCACTGCCCATAAAAGGAGCCGTGCACGGTGTCGCAACCAGTGTGGCAAGAACGCCGGAGAAAAAGGATCCGGCGTAACCAGATTTGGACTGCAATTGGCCACCTGCTCCGGTGAGTGATTCTCCGATCTCAAAAACTCCCGACAGGTTTAAGCCGAAAAGAAACATGACACTGGCTAGTACTGCGACGAATCCAGGCAACTGTAATTGAAACCCCCACCCAATTTCCTGACCTGCAGCACGTAAGATTAAGAAAAGACCGGCGAGTATCCAGAATGAGACGAGCACTCCCAAGGTAAAAACCATGCCGTGCACTTTTACTTTCGCATGATCGTCACCTGCTTGTTGAACGAACCCTAGAATCTTAATCGAAAGTACCGGGAAAACACAGGGCATTAAATTCAGAAGTATTCCGCCAACTAAGGCAAAAAGAAGAGCGGTTAAAAAGTTAGGAGAGTCTGCGGTAAAATTTTGAAAAGGCTGGCCATCGGCGACAGCTAATCCAGCAGTTTGTCCAACCCAAGCAGCTACAGCTTCATCATCCGAAAAGGGCAAATCAATAGCTAAGGTATTATAAATACTAGCCACATCCCAGGCAGCGTTAGATGCCAACACACCCTTAAATCGATCTTGTCCGTCATCGGGGGCGTATTCACTCTTGGGAAGAATCACGGTGAGCAAACGTGCTTCAGCATACGAAGTTCTTGGACCTGCATTGGACACCCAACCATCCAAGGTGAAAAAGGTTGTTTCGTGTTTCTCCAAATTAGAACCTTCAGGAGCTAGCACGCTAAGCGCAAAAGACTCTCCGTTATCGACGACTTTCATTTCCCAGCCATCAAGCTGTTGAGGTAGAGCCTTACGAGTCGAGGCAATCGCTGAACCAAAACTACTGCTTTCACTCTCCTTGGATAGTTGAAGACTTAATTTGAGATCAGCCGAACCAGGGATACAGGCCTCTTTGCAAGCCAACCAACTTACGCTGGCCGCGAGGTCTACGGTATTGCCAATTTTAAAATCTTCTGACACTTCCAAATCTACGAGCAGGAAAACCTCCTCCTCGTAAGCAAAAGTAATCATATCAAAATAATTAATCCATTGTGGAACAGGCCACTGCAGAGGACCGGCTGTTATTCCGTCTGGTAGCGTCCAATCAACCGTGGTCGGCAAGCCAGAATCACCGGGATTTTCCCAATAAATATGCCAATGATCTTCCATTTCAAGGCGAATGGCGACCGTGTTGGTTGTTCCAGGAACGAGCGTTTTGTTTTCTGAAACCAACTCAGCTGCGACCTGATCGGTGCGAACAACCTGGCTTATACCTGTTTGTGCACCCGCTAAACAAATGAGTAGCGCGAGAAAAAGCATATTAAATCGTTTCATAAGGTATACAGTGGGACTCAATCCATTAAGGTTTATTTCCTACTATTGGGATAAGACAATTCAATTGGATATTGTTCCTGGCCTCTAAATACGAAAAAGCCGGAGGCAGTATAGCCTCCGGCCTGGTATAGATAGCAAAAATAAGTTTATTCCACTGAG
>Ga0114999_10007408_pt1 | contig 12458 bp, 24 predicted proteins | sample ArcticOcean_MG_C_3_FD_89820 | JGI IMG/M metagenome (GOLD analysis project Ga0114999, IMG submission 89820) | Marine microbial communities from western Arctic Ocean - ArcticOcean_MG_CB8_126 | ecosystem: Environmental > Aquatic > Marine > Oceanic | place: Arctic Ocean: Canada Basin | collected...
AATTGAATGCTTGATATACATACCCTGCCTTCCCTACAATCCCATCAGCCCAGGTATATAGAAACTTCTTTTCAGGACAGTTAAGTTTGAACCACTTAAAAACTTTGGATAACATCTGAGTCTCTGAGTTTCTCGGATACTCATCATCCATACACATCTTACCAATCTCATAATAATCTTTACTCTCCAACGATGGGAATAGTTTATGTATAGTATTGTAAGGTTGGGTTCCCCAACCTAGTGTTAATACTCCAGCTAATATATCCCCATCATAAATACCAAGGTAATGTTTAGTTAGCCTAGGCATTACCTTGGAGTAATGCCTAGCTTGAATGAAGTCTACTGCTGTACGAGCATCAAGCTCTTGTATATAAAAATCATATTTCATAGTCTATCCACGGGGTTTTCTTCCACTCCTATAAGTCATCCAAGCATCGTTAAACTCTACAGCATTACGCTTATCTTCGTAGTATCTCTGCATAGCATCTCTAAAGAACTCTTCCAATTCTGGTGTGCTTATCTTGTCTAGTTCGTATTCTATCACATCATCAATCATCTTGTATATAGTATCAGAATAGGGTATATCTCCCTCCCTATCCCATTGTTGGTTATGTTTCAACATGACAAAGGCTAAAGAATATTTCTTCTCTTCTTCTATAGTAACCACGACAGCCATACTCCTGTAGCAATTAGTCCATTGGTTACTACCATCCATACTTGTATCAATGGTGTTGGTATTGTTCTAATCATTATTAAACCCCCCAAATCTATTCTCTAGTTCTTCCACCTTATCCCTTGCAGTAGTTAACTGCAAGGTTAGATTACTATTAACAGACCGTAGTATTCGTACTGACTCACATAGTGAAAGGTAATCCTCAAACAATATTGATGTTACATCCTTCGGTTCCATATCTGGTATTTCATTAATCATTAACGTCATCGTAATCTACCTCAACCATAATACTATCCTGACAATCCTGACAGTATCCACTAATCATATATTCTTTTCGACTGGGTTCATCAATAAAGATGAACGCTTCATCTCCACATTTAACACAGTGTTGCATCTCAATAGATACTTGTGCAGACCTACCATATAAATGCCACGCTATCTTCTCTGTTAAAGTACTAATCATTATAGTAACTCTCCCTCATCTACTGTCTCTGAATGTCTATGATATTGTTCTTCACATCCCATACAGACCAACTCACTGTTCCAATCTATAGTCATGGTAGTAAAATAATCATAGTCATCATTTTCAAACTCACATATATAACAGTAATACATATTGTTAGAACTCACTTTCATACTCTGATACTGTTTGTTCTAGAGTTTCAATCACATCACTAAGCTCTTCAAGTTGCATGATAAACTCATCAACTCTTCCTATGTTCTCGTCTAGAATTGTATCCATTTCTTCAAGTCTCTGAGTCTTCTCCTCAATGTCACCCTTAGTTGACTCCGCGTCTGACTTTGCACTTTCTACGAGGCCCAACAAATCCTGAATCTGAGATGCTGTAGTCATTTCTATAACTCCTATCTTATTATTTGAACTGGTTAAAGTATACCATATACCTTTGAAATTAGTCAAGGTTTTTACAGTCTTGTTTGTTACAGTACTGGACTTTGAAATTAATCATTAGTCCACACTGTTGTACTAGATTATATTCAGGGAACTTAATATTGTTAGCACATTTAAATCTCCTTACCACAAATCATATCCTTTGTTTAACTTCTGCATACATGGCTGACAGAACTTCTGTTCAGTATCCTGTATTTTAATACCACAACTGTAGCAACTATTGAACTCAATCATCTTTGACCTCCAAGGTCTATAGGCAACCTTATCTTTTTTATGGGTTGTATTCTTAGCCAATCTTGATACCTCTTCTTACTTGATGTCGTTGGTAACTTCTCTTCTTCTGTTCTCCAATAGGATATGGGCCACCAAGAAACTTCAATAGATTCTTAACATGACATATTAATATATCATATCCATTCTCCTTATTAGAGAATGCCCAGCCCCCACTGTCTACAAAGTATTCAACTTGTTCTACAAGAACATCTGTTTCTAAGAAGAAACTTCTATGCCTAGAGACTAAGGATGCAAGTCTCTTCTCTACACCCTTAGTCCTGTTAGCTTCACTACTATATTTAAGTGTTGGTATTTCTCTTTTCTTTACCGCTTCAGTTAAATCAAGTATAGAGATACCAATAGCATCAGCATCCCTGCTGATACTATCAGTAGTCTTTCGTAACTGGAAAGCATCTTGTCCCTCCTTGGGTTTATTCTTAGAACCTTTTCTTCTACCCACCTATTTGCACAGAGCTAAAGCAGTCTTAAATGCTCTGCTCTTAGCCTCTGCCCTCTGTCCAAAGATAGCAGTAGCAGAATTGGAATGTCCTTTACGGAAATCTTCAGTCTCTACTACAGCTTGCCATGCACCCCAAGGAGTATTAGCAAGTTGGTTATTCTTATCATTAAAGAATTGATACCGCTCCCATGCTCCATTACGGATGGCTTCAATCCTATCAACTCTCTTGGTATACTCATCTTGATAGTGTGTCTTGTCATTTAGAATGGACATCCAAACATCTTTACTCACATCATCAGGAGTAATGTCCTGTGATAGGGTAAGCCTACGAGGTTTAGATGCTTCAGGGTAAGCTGAATCAATAATTGATTTAGCTTCTGTATCATCTATCCTATACTGTGCCAAGGAGTTCATGACAGGCACTACCTTTTCTTTAGCTTGAAGCATGTTGTTAAAGAGATAAACATACCATTGAGTATCCTGATGGATGTTACGGTTGTGCTTTAGGTTTACAGATACTCTAGCAGAAGCTAGTCCAGTAGTCAGTGTGTTCTGACATACTACCCTTACTGGAGTGAAGGCTATAGACAATGCTCCCATACCATCACGATGGTCTGTAACTAGGTAATACATATGGTGGTCTTCACCGGCTATGACTCCCTCTCCAGCATCCAAGGTCATGAATATCTTTTCTCCATGACCCAATGCTCCCATAGTTTCTACAGGATACTTTTCAGAGATTGGGTCTAACATCTTAGCAAGCTCCCAAGCTTGAATAGGTGTCCACTCTTTACCAACCATTGATAGAACCCTATCTTGTGGGTCATCATCTGTAGGATTACGGACTACACCATAGTGTCCTGATTCTATTAGCTGACCATCCTCTAGCTGAATGAAAGCAGGAAGCTTCCTAACTGGGAAGCCAATCTTAGAAATCTTCATGGCTTCTGTAGCAGTCATGTCTTTATCCATAACAGTACCAACCCTATGCCATGCTGGAGTCCTACGACCAAAGAACCTGTCACCAAATATGTTAGCTGCCATAATTTATTCTATCTCCTTATCTTCTTGTGTTAGCATTTTCTTGGGCAAGAATTCTTCTCCGTTCTTCAGAAGAAATACGAGAAGTCTTTACTTGTGCTGGGTCTAATTGTTTAACCTGGCTAAACTCCAAGTTGTGGTCAGAAGGTCTTTGCAGTAGACCTCCCTTACTGGGTATCTGAACACAACCTGATTCATTAGCTCTATTCATCTTGGGTTTACCACTAAGTATATACTTCTTTCGGCTCATTAAATTTGTATACCTCTCTGCTCACATTCTTTAAACGACCCTAGAAATCCTGGAAAACTCTCCTCTAAGATAGACATCATATCTGAAATGTCACTATCTTGTCGTTTGGTTATATCAGTTTCATCATCCAAATAAGTATACGCTATGTACAAAGCTTTGGCAACTATGAAGTTGCCCCTTAAAGATTGGATGAATGCTTTATGGCTGGTGTTACTTAGGTCTTTGGTGTTTACCATTAGGTTCGTACTCCTACTTGTCGGCTTATACCCTTATCCATTCTCCATTGCAACCATGTCTGAGCTTGCAACACGTTAGGATGAACGCCCCTTAGCTTTGCTGCTCTGATGTATGCTCCTGATATCCTCTTGTATATTACAGGAGATTGCAATTGATTTAACTCCCGTTCTGCAAGTGACCTACCCATATAAACTGCGGAAGCATGTCGGTCTACTACTGGATGGTTATCACCATCAGGTTCAACTATAGCTTTATAGAAAGGAACAACCTTACGTCCTTTCAATACTTCTAGTGGGTGTTCTCCATCTAGAATACGGAGAGCTTTAGTATTGTTAATGGTAGTCTGACCTGTAGCATGACCCATACCTATTAACATGTGAGCCATGTGTATATTATCTCCCCATTCTGTTTGTGGAGATAGAGCTGCTAGTATACCAGCCCCTACCTGAACTCGTCCAACGTCTCCTCTATATCCAGCTAGCTTGCCTAAACTAATAGCAACCTCATGTGCTTCAGGATACCACCGTTCTCCAACTATGATGCTCTCCATACTGAGGTCTAAGTTGAGGATATTTCGATAGCTACCCTTGACATCATTAGTCCGCTCTTTCTTATAGTTTCGCATTGTACTCCTTAGAATATATTATTATAACCCAAACCCACCAAGTAAAAATAGTGGGGGGGTTCACAAAGTAACCCCCCCACTATTTAGGTCAAGCCAAGTCAAGCCCGTATTTATACTAAACGAATATCAACATTAGCCATACACGTTTCATTATAGTTATCTCCTGATAGTGTTATGCCAAATTCTTTGGTGTACTTTTGCCTACAGTTTCTACAGAAACACTTCTTGTTTTCCATAAGCCATTGTAGTTGTTCTGATGCAGACCTAGAATTCTTAGCATTACAGGATGCTTCCTGTCCATTATGAATAACTTTGTATATCATCTTTCCTCCTCTATGTTTGTTATGTGTGAGAATCGTGTAACGTAGCCCCACTTCCATTCAAACCACTTGTAAAGATTAAACAGGAAGGGGAACATCATTACTTTTTTCTCTACTGTATCGGTAAGATAAAGAGACAGTTTGTGTCGGTACAAAAAGAACCTTCCTCTTACATTAGTAATAGTTTCCTTGGAGTACCAAGTAGGTATATCATTAATAGGAACAAACAAGATTGTTTCCAACCTATTGTTTCTGCTTAGTCAAATTCATATATATATTCCAAACCTCTTTCCACTCTTAGTATGTATGCTTTTAACATCTTAAAGATTCCTAGTGATATACCTAGTGATTCTGATATGAGGCTCTGGCATTCCACACAAGATACCCTAGCGTCTTCACATTCACTATGTATATAAAAAGCATTTATTGCACAGAGTCCTTTCAAGAACTCCCTACTAGGATGAAGGAGCAAACGAAACATGCAATCTGAATGGGCCACCCATCCATGTAGACTTACTATAATACCTAGTAAAGGTATTGTAGTATCCATCACTGTTTCAATAGGATAGAGTGTCTGTTCCCTAGTTGCTGATTTATTGCATACTAAACAAGTATTCAACTGTACTTAAAAATCTTCTTCTCCACCAAGAGATACTGATGTAGGGGTATCCTTAGTGAATGGAGTAAAGGAATCCAATACATCTCCTAACTGTCGTCCCATAAAATATTCAGCTCCATACAGAGCAATAAATATTTTCTTCTTAAGATTAAATCCCACGGGTTCAGTCCCTACCATAATGTAACTTTGAGCTACTTCCCTTAGACAATAGAGGTCACCATCATTGACATGAATACGAGCGTCCTCACCGTCATTCTCTGGGTCTAATGTATGGAGAACCGCATTGGCAATCTTTTCAATTAAATCAACAGGAGCAGGCACACAGAGGCTTGGAGCCATTGGCCTCATAGTAGCAAAAGGTATTGCACCTTCAGCAGATTCTAACATCATAGTCATACTATCATCTAGATATAGTGCTTCACTACGAGTTAAATATAGTGGCTTGAGCACAGTATCAAATGCTTCTTCATCATTTTGTAACGTCATATTTTAATATCCTCCTAACTGAACAGCATATACATTCAATACATACTTGTCCTCTAAGTATGTATAAGACTGAAAACTTATGTCCTCTGAATAAACAAATGAACCTCTGTAGTATTTTCATATTTAATTGTTTAGCATTTCCATTAGTTCATCACCCCACTCAGATAAACTCTTGCGGAATTGGTCATCCTTTTTCTTTTGGGCTGAGTCCTTACCTTGTCCTCGTTCTGTATAGGAAGAATCAATCTTCCGTGCAACAGTCTTCTTAAGTTTTTTCCTTTCTCTGTCTAACCATTTACCCATCAGCTTTTCAACTCAGCATTAACATTATTACGATACCAATCTACTAAACAGAAACTACATACAGGCCCACTGTTATAGTCAGGATTACTTTCAACAGCAATCACTAAAGGATTAGAAGATTGAAACTCATGTCCCCTTGGACAATAGTAGGTATCTACTGTAGTATCCGTACCACCATGTTCATTAACATGATGGTACGGAGCTTGAAGTTCTTGATTAGCATCAAGGGAATCACAGCAAGGATGGCTATGCCCCCTATTATACCAATGGTCTTTAGTCAACTTCCTGATTCTATATCTATTACTCATTTGTAACCCCTTGGGTATCTAGGAGGATGCTACGCAAGGCATCCTTACGTCTTCCTTCTCTACGAGTCAAGGCTGAATAATAATCATCATTCTTATCATACAAGAACTGTAGTTCTTGATGGTCAAAGAATTCATACAACCTATCTGGGTGTGTACTAAATCCCATCCATGTTTGGACATCAAGTCCAAAACCTAGCTGGGTAATTGTTACTCTACTAGTAAGCCCTAGCAAGTTGAACTCTTCACCACTACCTTGAAACAAACCACCACCTGAATTACCAAAGATACTAGAAGCATTCTGCATCAAGTATGCTTTCTGGTCAATGACTTCTCTAAGATAAGTAATCGTACCAGGGTTAGGGAAGGGGTCATGCAAGAGAGAACATCCGCTTACCCATACTGGGTCAAACAATTGTAGGCAGTCAATTTGTTCTCTAGGAATAACTGATGCTACGTGAGCCAGTGGTCTGGTATTACTATTTAGTTTTACTGCTGCCAAATCATGATGCTTATCGTATGCTATAATTTGACCTGTGGTTGAGTTAGCTGATACAACTTTACTACCATCATAATCAAAGACTTCAATAACTACTTCATCCAGTACATCTCGTTTAACTTCACGTTTAAGGATAGCATCCCACTCATCTCTAATTTTAATAGCACCATCAATAACATGCTGACATGTTAACAGGATGTTAATAAATTTAGATTCATCTTTAGGATCAGGTTCGCTGTAGATTAATACACCACTACCACCAGCTTGACCCGCCCGTACCCTAACTACGGGATATAGGATTTTCTCATGTAAAGTTGCTGAATCCATATCTACTCCTTACTTTATAACGAATACCGTAAAGTTTAATGCTTTACCTTAACTACTATATATTATACCATTCTTACTGTAAAACCCTATTAAGGTTAGCCAAAGCATACTGCAAGAAACCCTAGAAATAACAAGACCCTCAGAAACTTTGTACTATCTTCTACTACCAAAAGTTCACCCCACTCTATTTAATATTGACTTTGACTTTGTATGTATCTTAAGCCTAGCTTCCTCTATTGCAGGAGTAGGCCACCAGTATTTATCTGTACGCCACTTTCTTGGAGACACACTCTTTAAAGATGATGTGAATCCTGCACCATGAGCAGCACCTTGAAGGTTACAATGAACCTTTACTGCATGAGCTAACTCATGTCTAAGCACAGCTTCTGTAGCCTCATCATCCACTAACACCCAAGAAGATATCTCTACTAACTTCTTACCAAATGTTTGTCCTGCTATTAGTGGGCCACACGACGGGACTACGTAGATAACTGGTGCATCTAATCCGTTAGAAGAATTGTCACCTAGGAAATCTTTCAGACTGTCTCTTGTCATGAGCTTCTTCATGTATGACTTAAGGGTTGCCTCTTTCATACGTTGAGCGTATCTATACATTTTGCCCCCAAACTTTTTTAACTTCGTAAACTATTATAACACAAAACGTTCAAACAAAACAACAAACGCCGTGATAGTATCGGTCACGGCGCAGTTGTAGATGAGGATCACCCCCTATTACTTAGAGTTTATATCCAACAATTTAATATCCAATGCTATAATACCTCCTGTTGTACTAGCTTTGGTAGTCTTAGCATGTAGTTTTCTATTACACCCTGGACATTTCACCCAACTTTTTCTCACAACTCCCCACCCTCATTAAAATACTTCTCCCAGTCTGACCTAGATGTGGGCAGTGTTTTATTATGCATACTATACTTAACCTGTGCCATAGAAAGAGAACCTTTCTTGGCTCCACAACATAGCTCCTTCACACATGCTCCAAGACATTCCACCGCCGATACAAGAACCTCCATAACAATACAACCCTCCTAAAACTAATTCACACTATGGTGTGACTGATAGATACTCCATGTCTTTATAAAGACATTCACATTCTTCACATTTACATGAACACAATGGTTCACATTCGCATAGACCTTTTAAGGACTGAGTATTATCTTTACAGAAACACTCTGATGGATGACACTTATCACAGTCACACACCATACAATCACATTCACGCTTTACTCCAAATTGTGACTGGTCACATGTACATTCTTCACATGAACAATCAGGGTCTTTGGGCCACAATTTTAACTGCATAACTCTCACCTCCTTACTCTATTATACCCAAAAAAAAGAGGTAGCCGAAAAAAGCTACCCCTTAAGTATACCACATTCGCACTAAATTTTTTGTTACGTTTGCTTATCCATCCACATGAAGAATTGTTTGACAAGAGCATCCTCTGAGTGGTTATCACCCAGATGTTGGCCTGCCTCATTTACCGTCCACGGTGGTTTCACATTGATGGGTATACCACAATCATCGGTTTCTGTTTCAATGACGGGCACATACCTGGCTGCTTCGGGCGGAACCTCAGAGGGGAACCCCTGCTCCCGTAGTAGGGCATGGTGTTCTGCCTCTCTCCCCCCCTCATTATTCAGAGTGGAGACGGAGTGGCCTGGGGAAAAGGGGTCTTCTTCTTTAATGATTCCGATTCCAAAGGCTTTATAGATAGCCGCAGTTCCCTTCTGTTTTTTGGGGCGGGTGTGGTCAGTAGCTTTTTGTACGTCCATACGTTTTAACTCCTCTTTGTATTTCTCAGGATTCCGCCGCCACCCAGGATGTTTTAGGTCTAACTCAGAGGGGCCATTCATATTAGTATCCCCTAGGTCAACACTGTATGAAAGTTTCTCTAGCCAATTCCCAAAAGACTTAGAGAAGTCTATGCTACCATCATCACTGAGTACCATAATTTCTCTAACATTATTCTCATTCTCTAGGACAGGTGAATCATCTATGGGAGCGAACACGGAACACCAGTCACTTGGCATAATCATTCCGTTCACTACGTCACAGTCACTCATTCCAGGGTTATAATATTTACAAGTGCCACACATGATACCAGCATTCTTCTCTGGTTCAGAAGCATCTCTGTATTGAACTTGCTCTTTCCCAAGCTTTCCAGTTTGTGTACCAGTCTGCATATCTAGTGGGTGACCACCATCTTCTTTCACAAGAACAGTAATCTGTGAACCACAGGTGCCATCACATTCCTCTTTCTGTATGAGACAGCTACCATCAATACAACTCTTACTACGGGGTTCTATGTACATTCCCTTAAGTAGGTCGAAGTTAGCTCCTTGATTTACTCCCTTCTCACATACAGTAACTTCAGCTAATTCCATTTCATCAACCTGCATGAAGGGTTGTAACCCTTTCTGCATATTCTGTACCTTAAGAGCAGAACCAGCAATGGAATAACTCTTAAGTTTCCCCTCATTTATCTGTTCGATTACTCGTTTAGCTATACGGGTATCGTCCCGTACTTCAGTAATAAAGAAGAGGCCATTTTCTCCCACACCTGACTTAAAGATTTGACCACCCGCAGAAATGTATGCAGGTAAAGCCCATCCTACTTGAACATCTGAATGAAGTACCATTGCATTCCGTGTACGGAAATTAGCCATGTACTTATCAAACGCTTTAGTTAAGGCATTAGTAGTAATCAAGTGACCTTCTCTGTCAATCATTTCAACAGAGGCTGGGCCTCCTACTACTACAGGGAGTTCTTCTATACGAGCAGCTGCTTGTGAGAAATCCTCAACATCAGGGAAAGCCCTAGACAAGGTGAGGATTTCAGCACTAGATGCAATGCCTGCTTTAAACAGTCTTACGTATTCATCCAGGGCACCAGATATATCTTGAACTGTGGTTGGGCCTACCTGTTTTTCAAGTAAGCACAACTCACCATCAGACGTTACAAGAGTATCTAATGCTGGCTTCCAAGATTCAGGAGTAGGAATCTTACCAAAGGAATAATCTATGAAGTTGTCTAACCCTGGTGTATTCCCCATACTACTCCATGTATTGCGGGAGTTCCTGATGCAGCTACCGCAGAAATTTTTGTTCTAAAGTCTATAGGCCAAGAGGTTTCAAAAACCTCGCCAGGTGCAATCACAAAACCAGTGGTTGCAGAAGCAGTTTGGTCAAAAGCTACGTAAACATTAATACTAGCATGGTCATTCTTTAGTCTAAGACCTCTAATAACGGACATCCCTGCCCGACGTTTGGACTCTGATGCATTAGCCGTTCCTATCCATTCGTAGTTTACACCTTGTGCTCCATCAACATAAGTAGCTATACTACTATCTTTACGTAGTTCTACATGTACTTTATCAACATAGAAATCTATGTTATGTTGAGTAACTGAAACAACAGCAATTCTATAGGAAGCTGGTGGCCTAGTTACAGGATGTTGAATCAACAGCCTTACGAAACCAGTAGTCAAACTATGGGTTGCCGAAGCAAGTAATTCCACTCCATCACTATCTTGAATAGAAAGTTTCACATCACCTGAAGCTGATGCTCCCCTAACCTCAACACTAGCAGTTAGAACTGAGCCTTCAGGGTGACCAACTACAGTAGAAGTGGTATAATAAAACCCTTCTCCCACAGCAGCGTTTGCTGGGTTAACTAACAAAGAGTATGTTCCAGTAGCTGCTTGTGCGCTACTCTGAGAGATGGCTGCTCCAGAAGCAGTAAATTCAGTCAAAGCATTAAGTTCAATAGATGGGTTATGTACCATATTGACAGAAGGCATCCCTCTGTCTACAGTAAATACATCTGATGCCGTGGTTGATAAGGTTGCCGTAATAGGTGCATACTTTGTAAAAGCATGTACACTTGTTCTAGTGCTTGGGTCAACTTCCCAAGAAGCCCATTCATCCGCTCTATCATTTGCCATATTTATTTATCTCCTGAAAGAAACCATTTGAATAGTACCGTTAGCCCTCCCATGACAGCGATGGTGTGAACAAATAATAATCCTACTCCAAGGTAGGCTGATTTCATCCCCGTTAATTTACTTTTCCAGTCGTATATCTCATCTATAGTAGTATCTAAACGTTCAAGCTTAGAACACATCTGCTCATTCAACTTAGTCTGACTTTCAATATAGCTGTCAAGTCGTTCCATATACACGGCTAACTTAATGTCTAAGTCCGTATTAGTGTTGAATGCCATAAAGCATTATCTACCGAATGCCAAGACACGAACAACAACGGCTGAAACATCAGTTGCAGAATCAACCTCATCCAAAATAGCGGCATCGGCACCAGCTTCATACAAAGCTATTTTAGAGTTAGTGTAGTCATACTGAGCCACGTAACCACTGTTTTCTACTGACAGCAACACGATATGAAGGGATTCAAATCCCAGTGTAGTAGCCGTTAGTTCCTCACCACCTGTAGCATAACTAGCGTCAAAGGTAGCGGTTTTAATTACGTATTTATTATTGCCAGGGACACCTGCCACATCAGATGCATTTCCAGGAACAGTTAGTGTAAGAGCCATAATTATTATCTCCTTAAATGTTCAGTCCATAGGCTAGTTAAAAGGAGGTGAGGAGTTCCCCCCTCACCTCCTGAATTACTTACGAATTCAAGTCAGCGATTTTGGCTTGAACCCACATGTTTTTGCAACGAAGCTCACCCATCGTGTACAGCAATCCACGAACCACTAGCTGGTTCGCAGCGAAGTAATCACGATTCTCAATATATTGAGTAGGTTGAGCAATAGCCATTTCAAGATAATCGGTATCCAACACGTAAATGTTAGAACCCAAAACGGCATCGTTAGTTGCCACAGACTTTGGCACATCGGCATCAGGTAGGATTGGGATACCCATATAGGTAGCCAAAATCAATCCAGTACGAGTACCAGGGAATGTTCGCTCAGAGCCAACACCAACCTGATATTCTTCCTGTCCCATGTAACGTTGGTTGGAGTTCAACAAACGTTCCAACTTGAAATACTGGTCATGTCCCATGAGGATGAGCTTTGGCTCACCACCATTTTCCCGCACCTTCTGGATAGCTGTATCCAAAAGAGTGAGCGAGAGGTCACGGCCT
>Ga0114999_10007412_pt1 | contig 12453 bp, 15 predicted proteins | sample ArcticOcean_MG_C_3_FD_89820 | JGI IMG/M metagenome (GOLD analysis project Ga0114999, IMG submission 89820) | Marine microbial communities from western Arctic Ocean - ArcticOcean_MG_CB8_126 | ecosystem: Environmental > Aquatic > Marine > Oceanic | place: Arctic Ocean: Canada Basin | collected...
CATCAAGCGTGTCCGCTTCAACTAAGCCTTTTTCCAGCAACAATGATTCTAGCGCTTTGACACGGAGCGCTGTGTCAGAAGGCGGCTCGGTATGGTTGTGATCAGACATAATGTAACTCCCCTACGTCGCTTCCCTATATTTCAAGGGATAATTCTCCCCTATGCTCAGCAGCCGCGTCAAGCCGGAACGAGGGTGTAATCCCACATATCAACGCAAAAGCTGCCCTGCGACGTGGCATCAGCACCCCATACTTCCAGCGCACTAAAAGATGTGTGCGGTGTCTCGCCTTGATCGTGCGCCATGGTATCAGGAAAGCCGAAGGCGCCGTGATCTTTCTTAATGGCGCCATTTTTACCGCGTAAATAACACGCCAAATGCGTATAGTCGGCAGGTTTGATATTGCGTGCCACAACGGCTTCGCCGGCGAAGCGGAACTCATTGTCATTATACATACCGGCAGCGAAAGCCGCCGTCCACAGCGCGAACATGCGGCGCTCCCAATCAGCATGAAATACTGGCTCGTCGATCTCCGGATTGATCGGCCCCATGCCATGCATGCCGCCCATATCGTGAATGCCGTTTATCTAATGTCTCCCAGCCCAGCGTTGCGCCGGCTTCTTAATTTATTTGTGTACCCTGGTCAGTCCAGTAGGGCTTGCGCAGCTCGCGTTTCAATATCTTGCCGGGGCCAGAAAGCGGCAGCGGCTTGTCCCAAAAATCGATGCCCTTCGGCACTTTATAGCCGGCAATATGTTCGTGGCAAAAGGCGATGAGTTCATCCGCTTCCGCCGGGTGGCGCAATTGAACAGCAGCGTGCACAGCCTCGCCCCATTGCGCATGGGGAATGCCAAACACGGCCGCCTGTAATACCGCCGGATGCTGGTGCAGGATTTCCTCAACTTCGGTGCAATAAACATTCTCGCCACCGGTAATAATCATGTCCTTGGCGCGGTCCATGAGGAAAATATAGCCGTTTTTGTCCGCACGGCCGACATCGCCGGATAAATACCAGCCATCCTTCAGCGCCGCCGCCGTTTGCTCCGGCTTATTCCAATAGCCCTGCATAATGTTAGGCCCGCCAACCGCAATTTCGCCAATTTCTCCCGCCGGCAGCTCATTGCCCTGTTGATCCAGGATGCGCACACCAACGCCCGGCAGCGCCTGGCCGCAGGAGCGCAGCAGATCCGAATTCGGCATCTGCTCCTCGTGATGCAAGCCGGTAATCAACGGGCCGGTTTCCGTTGCACCATAGAGGTGGGAAAATTCGGCACCCGGAAAAGCCGCGATCGCGCGGCGGATAACCTCTGTGGTAATCGGCGAGCCACCATGGGCGACAAAGCGCATGGAAGAAACATCGCGCGGATTGGCATGCTGCTCTTCGGCCAACGCCGCAATCATGACCGGCACGCCGAGCATCTGGGTGGCGCGCTCTTTTTCGATCATATCCAATATCTGGGCCGGGATAAATTGTGGGACCACCATTTGCACCCCACCACCCCAAATACTGGCAATCACCGAATTGGAGCCAGCAGCATGGAAAAGCGGTGCCATAACCGTTTTGATATCCTCCGGCCTCGGCTGGGCAAAGGCGGTCCAATTATGGCTGTTGGCGATCAGGCTGCGATGATTGAGCATGACGCCCTTGGAGGCGCCGGTGGTGCCACCGGTATAGAACAGCCCAGCCAAAGACTCCTCGGTTATGTTTGTCCCAAGTTCGATTTCCGCCGCTGCCGCTAGCAGCGCCTCATATTCGTCCGGTATGCGAATAACGCGCTCAACAATATCTGCGAGGCCGCCCGGATCTACATCGGTCAATAATAGCTTGGTGCCCGAATCCTTGAGCGCGTAGGCAAGCTCCGCCTCGGCATGACGCGTGTTGAGCGGCACCACGACAAACCCTGCCGCCGGCACCGTCATATAGGTCTCGATGTATTGATGCGAATTGGCGGCAAGAATAGCGATACGGTCCCCCGCCTCCAAGCCAAGCCCCTGGAGGGCGCCGCCCAAGCGCCGGCACCGTGCCGTCAGCTCGCGGTAATTCAGCCGTACATCGCCGCAAATGGTGGCGGGCCGGTCAGCATAATTGCGCGCGGCATGATACAGTGGATCGGCGAGAGTATGCATCTTCGAGCCATTTCTGTTTGGAACAGAATCCAGTCTATCCGCATCGCCACACTATCTTAAACATGTAAAATGCCTCGCCCTTTTGACCAACCGGCAAGAGAAGTGGCAAGTTGATGCCTATGAAAAAAACCGTCATGAAAAGCTTGAGCGCCGCGCCGCTGATTTTCCTGCTGCCTTTGCTCTTAACTGTGGCACTGGCACATCCGGCTGCCGCCGATAGCACCGCAGGAGCAGCGGCCTATCAACGGGCCGATTATACGGCTGCGCTTGAAGAATGGCTCGCGTCGGCCGAAGCCGGTGAGGCGGATGCCCAAATCGGCCTCGGCAATCTTTACGTCAAGGGCGAGGGCGTCGAGCAGGATTTTGACGAAGCGAAAAAATGGTTCGTGAAAGCCGCCGCGCAAAATGATCCCGGCGGACAGTATTATCTCGGCATGGTCTATGCGCAGGACTGGACAAACGAGCAGGATTCGGACAAGGCGGTTGCGTGGTGGCTGAAGGCTGCGGCACAGCAGCATGCCGGCTCCGAATATCAGCTCGGTCTCGCGCATGAACATGGCTGGGGCGCCGAGAAGGACATGGCCGCTGCCATTGATTGGTACACCCGCGCCGCCGAACACGGCTATGACAGTGCGCAATATATACTCGGCCTCATTTACGCCAAGGGCCAGGGCGTGGAGATAGACGCCGCCACTGCCGCCGGCTGGTACCAAAAAGCCGCAGATCAGGGCTTTGCCGAGGCGGCATACAATCTGGGCGTTCTCTACTTCAAAGGCGAGGGCGTCGAAGAAGACTATGCCAAGGCCGCCCGGCTCTATCAAAATGCAGCCAGCACGGGCATGATTGACGCGCAAAACAACCTCTCCGGCATGTACGCCCTCGGCCTCGGCGTCGAGCGCAATTTCGTCCTTGCCTATATGTGGTCCACCCTGGCGATCGCCGGAGACGCCGAAAACGCCGATGAAAACCGCGAGCGCATCGCTCAGCGCATGACCGAAGAAGAGGTCGCCAAGGCAGAGCGCATGGCGCAAGAATGGCAGCCGGTGGAGTAGACGGGCGCCTTTGAAGGTTGCGCCGACGGGACGATGCGCTTATGTGAGCGGCATCATAAATTTTGTACCTTGCCAAGAAAAAGCCGCCGCTCGCGCCCGATCCGGCACCTGGCGGCAAGGAATCATCTGTGTCAGAGCGTAAAACCTTCGCCATTATTTCTCACCCAGACGCCGGCAAAACCACGCTGACTGAGCGCCTGCTGCATGCCAGCGGCGCCATTCATCTGGCCGGCGACGTCAAGGGGCGCGGCGAGCGGCGACGGACGCGTTCGGATTGGATGGCGATTGAGCGCGAGCGCGGGATTTCGATCTCAAGCTCGGTGATGACTTTTGAGCATGCCGGCATCACCTTCAACCTGCTCGATACGCCGGGCCATGAGGATTTCAGCGAAGATACCTACCGCACTCTGACAGCCGTTGATTCTGCGGTGATGGTGATCGACGCGGCTAAAGGCATTGAGAGCCAGACGCGGAAATTGTTTGAGGTTTGCCGCCTGCGCGATATCCCGATCATCACCTTTATCAACAAGGTCGACCGCGAAGGCATCAACACGTTCGAATTGCTTGATGAGGTCGAGAGCGCGCTGGCGCTTGATGTCTGCCCGATGGTCTGGCCGGTTGGCATGGGGGGGTTGTTTCACGGCTGCTTTGATTTGCGCCGGGGCGACTTTTTCACCTCAGACAGCGGTGCTGGCGGGCGCTTCAATACGACCATCGCCACGTCCGGGCCGGACGATCCCGCGCTCGACGACCCGGTTTCAGACGAAGCCCTGCCAGGGTTTCGGGAGGATGCTGAATTGGCGCTCGCCGCCTATCCGGAATTCAACGTCACCAGCTACCGGGAAGGCCATATGACGCCGGTCTATTTCGGCTCTGCACTCAAGGATTATAGCGTCGCTGCCCTATTGCAAGCGCTTACCGATTTCGCCCCGCCGCCACGCCCACAGCCGGCCGAGCCGCGCGCCATCGAGCCCGATGAAGAGAAGGTCACCGGCTTCGTCTTCAAGGTGCAGGCCAATATGGATAAGAAGCACCGCGATAGAATTGCCTTTTTTCGCCTCTGCTCGGGGCGTTTCAAGCGTGGCATGAAGCTTCGGCAATCGCGCACCGGCAAGACCATGACAATCAACAACCCGACATTCTTCTTCGCCCAAGACCGGGAATTAGCAGAGGATGCCATGCCCGGCGACATTATCGGCATCCCCAATCATGGCACGCTGCGCGTCGGCGATACCCTGAGCGAGGGCGAAGATATCCGCATCACCGGCATTCCCAACTTTGCGCCGGAAATTCTCCGCCGGGTGCGCCTCGGCGACCCTATGAAAATGAAACAATTGCGCAATGCGCTTGAGGACCTCGCTGAGGAAGGCGTTACGCAGGTGTTTCGCCCGCGGGTCGGCGCCCAGTGGATCGTCGGCGTGGTCGGCCAACTGCAATTGGATGTGCTGGTAGCGCGCATCAATACGGAATATCAAGTAACGGTGAATTTTGAGGCGGCGCCTTACGAAACCGCACGCTGGCTCACCAGCGACGATGCGGCCAAGCTCAAAGAGTTCGAGAAGAGCCAGCAGGCCAACCTGGCTGACGACCGCGACGGTGCCCCAGTGTTCCTGGCGCGCAATGCCTGGGAGCTAAACTACACCGCCGAGAAATGGCCCGACATAAAATTTACCGAGACCCGCGAACGCGGCTAACCCAAAGAAAGTGATGAACCCCGCTCATCTCCTCTTAACCAGCGCGCCAAGCCAAGCGCGCGGACGCGCGCGCCCGGCAGGATCGATAGAAAAAGTGCGCCCGAGTTAATACGAGGTAAGCCAAGGGAGCAGACGCGATCACCCGGCGTTTGAGGGTTCAAACCAAAGAGACAAGTACCCAGAAAACCATCCAACCAAGCGACACCTTATTTTTAAGAAGCCCTCAGACGCCGGGAGCGCGCATCCGCGCGCTTGGCTACCTCGCGCATGCTCGGGCGCGAAGTCTCGCTTGCCGGAATGCTAGTCACATTCCGGATTGGTGGTTCCGTCTGCACGGAAGGAGCATGCTATCGCGCGGAACCACCCCCGGAATCCCACCTACTGCAGGCGCGAGAAATTACCACGCCAGGTCTTGATGCTGATCGGCTTGATGAAGATCAGCCAGCGCGGATCGCCCATGGAGGGCTCGATATATTTTGGGCCGTCCTCGCCGAGATAGCGCACGGACATGCGGCGCGCAATCTCCACCCATTTGCCACCCACATTGGGCCGCTCGATGATCTCAGCCTTGCCCTTGACCAACACCTTCTGCGGGTTGGCCACCGTATCGATACAGAGAAAGGTGCCCGGATTACGCGACATGTAGATGGCCCACTGCGCTTCCTCGCGCCCGACCAGATAAAATCCGCCATCGCTATATTCGTGCCAGACCGGCGCGGCATAGGGCCAGCCCTCATCATCAAGACAGCTCACCCGGCAAATCTCCTCGCCGGCGAGAAAGGCTTCCATCTCCGCTTCGCTCATGGGTCCTGGCTTGACCGTTTGATCGCTATCGCTCACGAGTTCCTCCTAATGCTGTTCATCGCCTCGCATGCGAAGCGCCCAACATCAGACCAAGACAAAGGCCCTTTGAATGAGGCAGCAAAGCGAGTGTCGAGATAATGCCGACCCAGACCACACAAAGCAAAATGATCCACAGCGGCGGCGCTAATACATAATCAATGATGCCGATAGTCGGCACCAAAACATGGCCGAGCAGCAAGATGGTGAGCCACGGGGCAAAATCATCGGTGCGAATATGGCCAAGCGCCTCGCCACAATTAGGGCAGCGTTTAAGCAGCCCGCGCCACAGCGAACGTCGAATTGGCCGGCGCGCTTCATCCTCGTTTGAATAGCTGTCGCTCATAATAATTTCTCCTTCCCTGCCTTACGAGATAAATAGGAAGGCGGAAAGTGTAAATGCGGCATAACGTCCCCCCGCAAAAAAACAGCATGGAGAAGTGACGATGCGATTGAAGGGTAAGAAAGCAATTATCACCGGTGCCGCCGCCGGCATTGGTTTGGAAACAGCGCGGCGCTTCGCTGCGGAAGGCGCGCAAGTAGTGCTCTCGGATATCAGTCGCGGCGCGATAGATGCCGCTGCCGGTGAAATCGGTGGCGCCGTTGCCATAGCCGCCGATGTCACCGATCAGGGACAAATAGACAATCTGATCGCCCAATCACTTGCGACACTGGGCGGCCTCGATATCATCCTCAACAATGCTGGCATTCCCATGCTGGGCTCGGTTGAAACCCTGGCTGAAGCGGATTGGGACCGTGAAATGGATGTGAACTTGAAGAGCATCTATCGCACCGGGCGCGCAGTCTGGCCGCATTTCAAGGCGCAAGGCAGCGGCGTGATCCTCAATACCGCCTCCATCGCCGGCAAATTCGGCAGCGCCGGCCAGGCGAGCTACGGCGCAGCCAAGGCCGGGGTGATCAATCTCACGCGCTGCATGGCGGTGGACGGCGCCGATATTCCCATTCGCGTCAATTGCATCTGCCCGGGTTTCATCGAAACGCCCATGGTACTGGCCTATCTCGAGGGCCAGGACGACCCGGTGGCAAGCCGTGCCCAGGTTGATGCAATGCACCCGCTGGGCGGCATTGGCCAGCCGATCGACATCGCCAACGGCTTTGTCTATCTCGCCTCAGACGAAGCGAGTTGGATCACCGGCACGGCGCTGACCATAGATGGCGGCCTCACGGCGGGGATATAGCGCGCCCCTCTTTCAATCAAATTGCCCAGCATGAGGGAAGGCTCCGCATCGCCGCCACTTACACATGCCCCCACTTTACACATCGCCATGAGGATCAAACCGCCTACCCAATCGGCTCAGGCCGATATCGCGCAACAGGTGATCACTGATACCCGCCGGGGGGGTATCTGCCGCCGTTGGCGATGCTTATAGGCGACGTTCTGTAGCCACATCGCCAGTTCGACCAGAGTATTGTGGATCGGTGAACCGCCACGTCTACCGCCCGGACTGAACGCTAAATCCATATTTGAGATGTCCATGACACACTCCTTTCTTGATCCCTCGGTCTTGCATCGACTTAAAACATACCAATAGGTATGTTGCCTATAATAGGCGCCAAAAATATTTTTCCTCGTATTTTATATTTATTATCAAATTGATAATTAGTATCTATAGAAATTATATCTATCCTTATATTTCCTTATTTTTTAAATAACGTACCGTATGATATGGTTCAAAGGAGTGAAAGATGGCGGCACGCGGCGAAGACACCAAGGAGCGCATCCTAAAGTCGGCGCAAACTCTGGTTCTTGAGCGGGGATTTTCCGCCACTTCGCTGGATAATATCGTCCAGGCGACCGGCGTGACGAAGGGTGCGTTCTTCCATCACTTTCGCTCCAAGGCTAATTTGGCGGAACAGCTCATTGAGCGTTTTGCCAAGATTGATTTTGCCATGTTTGGCGAATGGGATCGCCGCGCGGACGCGCTTTCGGATGACCCCTATCAGGCTCTCGTACTCTTCCTAAAGTTTTTCGAGGAATGGCTGGATAGTCTGCACCAACCCTTCCCGGGCTGTTTATTTGCGGTCTATGTCTATGAGAATACGGTTTTCAACGACAATGTGAATGAATTCGTCCAAAAATCCCTGAGCGACTGGCAAGACTATTACGAGAAAAAATTCGCTGCCGTTATTGCTGTTCGGCAACCTAAGTTGGATGTCAGCGCCGCCGAGCTTGCCGAAACCATTGTCGCGCTATTGGAGGGCGCCTTTATCCTTGCCCGATCTGGCAAGAAACCCGAGTTAATCAGCCGTCAGTCGCGCATATTTCGCGGCTATGTAAAGCTGCTGTTTGACGATCAGTCGGCCGCCGCCTAACGCCGAAAAGACGGTCCTTTTCGCCTTCATGACACAGGCATTAAAATCTTTCTTCCTGCTCGCTTGGCAGGGCGATGGCAGGCCCGTAAACTGCCCCTTCTAAAAAGCTGTTTCCGCTCGGGAGGGCGGCGTGAAAGAGGGTACTGGTCACGATCTATAAAATCGGTGCCTGCGCTTTCCACGCCTCTGATCCCACGCCATGCCCGCCACAATGCGCCTGTAGTAGTGCGCCTGTGGTTAAGAACGTAAGAAAAAGGGAATCATGAAAAAAGTTCTGATCGCCAATCGCGGCGAAATTGCCTGCCGCATTATCCGCACTTGCCGCACCCTCGGCCTGGCCACGGTGGCGGTATATTCCGAGGCGGATGCCAACGCCAAACATGTGACTGACGCCGACGAGGCCCTCGCCATCGGCCCCCCAGCCGCCAAGGAAAGTTACCTGGTCGCCGAAAAAATTTTGCAGGCAGCGCGTGACTCCGGTGCGGATGCGGTCCATCCCGGCTATGGCTTTCTCGCCGAGAATGAGGGCTTTGCCCGCGCTGTGGCCGATGCCGGCATGACCTGGATCGGCCCGCGCCCTGAAACTATCGCTGACATGGGTGATAAAGAGCGTGCGCGCATGTTGGCGCATGGCGCCGGCGTGCCGATCGTGCCCGGCAGTGGGCGTTTCATGCCGAATGATAACGCCGGCCTGCAAGCGGCCGGAGACGAGATCGGCTATCCGCTTCTGGCCAAAGCAACTGCCGGCGGCGGCGGCATTGGCATGAAACGGGTCGATGTGGCGGAAGATTTGATTGGCACCGTTGAAACAACCCAGAGCATGGCCGAGAAGGCGTTCGGCGACGGTGCTGTTTATCTCGAGAAGCTGATCGACCAGCCGCGCCATATAGAAATTCAGGTGTTCGGCTTTGGTGATGGCAGCGCCGTTCATATGTTTGAACGTGAATGCTCGATCCAGCGGCGCTTCCAGAAAATTATTGAAGAATCTCCCGCTCCCGGCCTGCCCGCAGAAACGCGCGATGCCATGGCTAAAGCGGCGCTGGCGCTCACCATGCAGGAGCGCTACCGGGGCGCTGGCACGATCGAATTCATCATGGCGCCGGACGGAAAATTTTTCTTCCTCGAGATGAACACCCGGATTCAAGTCGAGCATCCGGTCACCGAAATGATCACTGGTCAGGATCTAGTCGGCCTGCAGCTCCAATTGGCGCGCGGTGACGATGTCTCAAAATTGACCCAGGATCGTATTCCGGTGCGCGGCCACGCGATTGAATGCCGTATCTATGCCGAAAATCCGGCGAAAAATTTCCTGCCCTCACCGGGCCCGCTCGGCGTCTTTTCGCCGCCTGCGCAGGGCGGTGGCGTCCGCGTCGACACCGGCGTGCGCGAGGGCGATCAGGTGACATATTTCTATGATCCGATGATCGCCAAGCTAGTTACCCATGGGCCGGACCGCGATGCGGCAATCGAGAAAATGTTGGCGGCCCTCAATGAATTCCGTATAGAAGGCATCGTAACAAATATATCCTTCCTCAAGCGCATTCTGACCCACCCGGCGTATCTCGGCGGAAGGACGCATACCGGCTTTGTCACGGAACATAAGGCCGAGCTACTTAGCGAATAATACCCCGCCACAGGCGGGTCGAGAGAGGCAACCTATGATATTTGATGAGCCAAATTTTTCGCCGGGCGGTGACCGTTACATTACGGTCGAGTTCGGCAATGAAATGAACCTTGAGCTTAATTTTAAGGCACAGGGCCTGGCCGGCGCCTTGCGTGAAGCCGGCACCAAGGGCCTGGTTGAATCGGCGCCCTGCTTCGCCTCGCTGCTGGTGCATTATGAACCACGCGATATTTCGTACGGCGATATGGTGACGGAACTCAAAAGCCTCATCAGCTCGCTCGGTTCGACCAACGATCTCGAGCTCGACAGCCGCCTCTTCACCTTCGAGACGCTCTATTTCGATCCCTGGACCAAGGAATGTATCGACGATTACCGCAAGAAAATTAATCCGGACAAGGAATATGATCCGGATTTCGTCGCCCGGCTGAATGGCCTGGAAGATCGCCACCAGCTAATGCGCGTCCATTCCGGCTCGGAATATTGGGTAGCCTCGCTCGGCTTCTGGCCCGGCCTGCCGTTTTTACAGCCGCTCGATCCGCGCGCCATGATCACCTGCCCCAAATACAATCCACCGCGCACCTGGACACCGCAAGGCGCGGTTGGCATGGGCGGCTCGGCCTCATCGATCTATCCGGTGGCGACGCCCGGCGGCTATCAACTGTTCGGCCGCACGCCGGTGCCGATTTGGGACCCCGACAAGCGCTTCGATGCCTTCGACGGCGATATCGTGCTGTTCCGCCCCGGCGACCGCATCAAATATCAACCGGTAACGCGCGACGCCTATGACGCTGCCGAGCGCAAGATCAAGGACGGCAGCTATATCTACAACATCGTCGAGTATCAGAAATTCTCGGTGCGCAATTACAAAAATTGGATCAACAAGCTTGATAAGAGCGAGCGGTTTTAGGAAGGATAGGGATATGTTGGAAATCATCAAACCCGGCCTGGAAACATCAATCCAGGATTTTCCTGGCCGCATCGGATATTGGGACCAGGGCTTTCCACCGTCCGGCCCGATGGATAATTGGTCGTTCCGCCTCGGTAATATTTTAGTTAGCAACGATGCCGGCGCGCCGGGGCTTGAAGCCCAATTCATGGGACCGACCATCAAGTTTCAGCAGGATAGCGTGATCGCTCTCACCGGCGCCGATATGATGTCCAAATTGGACGGCGAGAGCATCGCCAATTGGCAAAGCATCGCCGTTAAGGCCGGCCAAACATTGGTGATGGGCCCGGCGATCAAGGGCTCGCGCGGCTATCTCGCCGTTAGTGGCGGCATTGATGCACCAAGCTGGCTCGGCTCCGCCTCAACCTTTCATAAGGCGAGTGTCGGCGGCCTCGATGGCAGCGCCATTCAAGCCGGCCAGGTATTGCCGGTCAAAGCGGGCTCGGGCAAGGCCGGGCGGCGGGTGAAAGATGCCTGCCAACCGCAATTTTCCAGCGATAAAAAATGGCAGATAGAAGCGGTGGCCGGACCCAACGATGATTGGATCGATGAGGCCGGCCATGCACAGTTTCTTGCCACTGAATGGAAGCTTGAAGCACGTAGCGACCGCACCGGCTACCGCCTCGACGGGCCGGACTGGACCTTCACCGAAAAAGCGACCGACAAGCCGCCGGAGAATGGTGTATTTCCGTCCAACATCATCGATCAGGGCTATCCGCTCGGCGCTATCAATCTCTGTGGCCAGAAACCGATTATTCTGGTAAATGACGGACCTTCCATGGGCGGCTTCATCTGCCCTTATACGGTGCCCTCGGCGGCATTTTGGAAGCTGGGTCAGATCAAGCCCAACGAATTCTTGTGTTTTAAAAAAATTAGCGTCGAAGAGGCCCAGGCCCTGCGTAGAACGCTCGACGATATGTGCAACGAAACATCTATTGAATCCTAAGAGGGAGACAAAAAATGGCTGAAAAAGTAATGACTCAGGCACCCGGCAATGTGTGGAAGGTGTTGGTCAAGGAAGGCGATAGCGTCAAAGCGGGTGATGAGCTGTTTATCCTCGAAGTGATGAAAACCGAAGTGCCGCATGAAGCAGAAAGCGCCGGCACCATCACCAAACTGCACATCGCCGAAGAAGACGCTGTCGACGTCGGCCAATTGGCGATTGAGATCGATTGATAGCCTGAGTTCTTTGGGAGGAGATTCATGGTGCGGGATTCGATACAACGCAGACTGGCGGCTATTTTGGCTGCTGATGTGGTCGGCTGGTAGCGCCTTATGGGCGCCGATGAAGCTGGCACCCTGGCGCAGCTGAAAGGCATCGTAAAGAGCTGATCGACCCCAAGCTGGCGGAGTTTGGTGGGCGCACCTGCCGAGCCCCCAACGGAATGGCTGATCTCTTATGGTGGGCGGCTCTACGATAATTGGGCCGCCGCTCAGGGTAAGAATTTACCCGAGGCAATCCACACCGCCTATCCCGCCTCAGGCAGCTGCGAAGGCAGCACCACATGGCGCTGCAAGGAATGCCATGGCTTTGATGGCCAGGCTATGAATTTTCGCTCTAAGGAATCGCCTGAATATCTCGGCACCGTGGCGGCGGAAGACCCCACCGAGCTGCTGCATAAAATCCGCCATGGCAACCCGGGTGCCGTGATGCCCGCCTATCTCGTTTTTGGCATGGATATCATCACCGACATCGCCGCCTACGCGCAAACTCTGCCAGCCGAATAAGCTATGTCAGAGAAAAGTGAAAAGGTGCTTTTCCGGCAAAGCCAATATTTAATATATTGATATTAAACAATAATAATAGCTTTGTTTTGAAATCCAGCGAATTCGTAAGA
>Ga0114999_10007413_pt1 | contig 12451 bp, 23 predicted proteins | sample ArcticOcean_MG_C_3_FD_89820 | JGI IMG/M metagenome (GOLD analysis project Ga0114999, IMG submission 89820) | Marine microbial communities from western Arctic Ocean - ArcticOcean_MG_CB8_126 | ecosystem: Environmental > Aquatic > Marine > Oceanic | place: Arctic Ocean: Canada Basin | collected...
ATTAGACAAACTACCAAGAGTAATCAACACCAAACCAAAACAATGGGATATATTAGATTGGCCAGATTTAACTCAAATGAAGGTTTTTAAAAATGAGTAAAAAAGCATTTATCACAGGCATTTCAGGACAGGACGGTAGCTATTTGTCAGAACTACTATTGTCTGAGGGTTATAAAGTATACGGAATGATTCGTAGACATTCTGTAGCAGAAAATCAATCATATAGAATAGAACACTTAGATAATGATCCAAACTTTCATACTTTTTATGGGGATATGTTAGACAAATACTCGTTAGATAAAATATTAAAAGACGTTCAACCAGACGAAATTTATAATCTAGCAGCACAAAGCCATGTCAGAATATCGTTTGACATGCCTCATTTTACTATGGAAACTAATGCTGCTGGAGTTCTCAATTTATTAGAAGCCTATAGATACCATTGTCCACAGGCAAAATTATATCAAGCATCATCGTCGGAAATGTTTGGACTATCTATGGATACAGATAAATTTCAAAGAGAATCCACACCCTTTAATCCAGTATCACCATATGGTTGCGCTAAGGTATTTGCTTATGACATGTGTCGTCATTACAGAAGGGCTTATGGTCTTTTTATTAGTAATGGTATCCTTTTTAACCATGAATCGCCAAGAAGGGGAGCTAATTTTGTAACTAGCAAGGTTGTCAAAGGATTATGTTCTATAAAATTAGGTTTACAAGAAGAACTATGGTTAGGAAATTTAACTGCATATAGAGATTGGGGTCATTCAAAAGATTATGTTAAAGCTATGCATATGATATTATCTCATAATGTGCCAGACGACTTTGTTGTTTCTACTATGGAAACTCATTCTGTCCAAAATATGTGTGATTTCTTATGTGATCTTTTAAAAATTGATCCCAAACGTATCAAACAAGACCCTAAATTTTTTAGAGACGAAGAATTGCCATACTTACGAGGGGATTCAACTAAAATTAGAAAAACTTTAGGTTGGAAATCAGAGTATAGTTTTGAAGAACTAATGCAAGAAATGTGTACCCATTGGTTAGATATTCTTGGTGGTAAAAAGTCGTATTTATAATTTTAAGTTGACAAAAACAAAAAATCGGATATAAGAGCTAAACAGTTGATACAAATTTTTGAAGACAAAGGACAATAATGAGAATATTATTAACTGGTGGAACTGGTTTTGTTGGACAAAATCTTTTACCACAACTAAAAACAAAATATGAAGTATATAATTTTTCATCTAAAGATTATGATTTACGAGAACAATCAGAATGTAGAAACCTTGTAAAATTAATAAAACCAGATGTGATTATACATGCTGCCGGTACAGTAGGAGGAATATCGGCAAATAAAGAAAATCCAGGCAGATTTATGTACGATAATTTGATTATGGGAACTAATCTTATACACTCTGCAATGACAAATAATATCGGTAAGTTTATATTACTAGGAACGGTTTGCTCATATCCAAAATTTACAGAGGTTCCTTTTAGCGAAAAAGACTTATGGAATGGATATCCAGAAGAAACCAATGCCCCTTATGGTATTGCTAAAAAAACCTTAATGAAGTTACTAGAGACGCATCACGAACAATATGGTATGAATGTAGTCAATTTGATTCCAGTCAATATGTACGGACCTCATGATCATTTTAATTTAACTAGTAGTCACGTAATTCCGGCGTTGATTTTAAAAGTATACAGAGCAATGAAAAATATGGACTCAAGTATTACTATATGGGGAACGGGACAAGCCACAAGAGAATTTTTGTATGTTGAAGATTGCGCCGAAGCTATATGTTTAGCTATTGAGAAAGATGTCGGACCGTCACCAATCAATATCGGAAATGGTATAGAAATAAAAATCTCTCAGTTAGTAAGAACAATTTGTTATATAATGGGATATAGTGGTAAAATAGTATATGACAAGACCAAACCAGACGGACAACCTAGAAGGTGTTTAGACATTTCTGAGGCAAAAAACAAATTGGGATTTGAGGCCAAAACTAATCTAATAGATGGTCTTAGTAAGACAATAGAATGGTTCTTGGAAAATTACAACGGTGTATAATATAGCACACATTCTCTATAGAAAGGTTTGTTATGTTAAAAAAAATATTTATCTTGATTGTTATTATTCTCTTAGTAAACCCAATATTTGCCATAAGTCAACCGGGATGTTCGGTATTTTCACAAGAAGAAACAAAAGAAACAGAGGTTTCAAGAGAAGTCTTTATCTTTTCTATGGAAAATTGTGCGGCCTGTAAGATATTAGAAAAACTATTACAAAAAGAACAAGTGATAATAGCACTATCTCCGTATAATGTAGTATATGTTGATTTTATGAAATTTAGAAAGGTAAGTAAAAATTGGAGAGTAAGCATGGTTCCACAAATAGTGATAGTTGACAACTTTAACAAAACAAAAGCTGTAGAATTAGCTAGGTGGAAATGGGAAAGAGGTACAGAACAATTTAACGAGACAAACTTAATAGGCATTTTAAAAAAATATTCTAAAAAATCTGAGAAAAAGGATTGACTCTCTTTATTTCTAGTGTATAATGAGGTTATCAATGACGAAATTTTATATGACAGACGGATCAAATCGGTTTTTGATCGACACAAGTTCCCACCTACAGGCTTGTAAAAAGGCTATAGAAAATTGGGAAAAGAACAAAAAGGCGGTAGGTAAGTTTATTTATCTTTGCAGTAATGGTTTTGACAATATAGACAAAGACAGTTTTGTTGAGACTTCTATAGTAAAAGGGTTAGATTTTGATAGATAGCTATGCCATATCTTATGAAATTATTAATGAAATAATCCATAAAATTCCAGAGGAGAGTATGCCCCAGGTGGTGCATTTAGATCCGCTGGCACTAGAGATACAACAAATCTTAGATAAACATCTTCAGTCTGATGTTAAAACAGTTAATTCGAGTTAGGATAACAAAAAGGACAATCTTATGAACCGTTGGGTATTATTATTTGTAATGTCATCAATAGTTTCTTTAACAGATTTGGTTGTTGATAAAATCTATTCAGAAGACCCCAGCCTTGTTTCTTATGTATTAGCATTAAATATTGTCGCGGCAACATTCTACTGGAAAGACAAATAGGAATTTAAATGTTAGCAGTAAGTTTGCAGTATTTGGCTTACATTCCATTGGCTTATGCCTTAGTGATGTTTTTATTGGGAGTTTGGATTTTAATAAAGACTTGGAATGGACCAGAGTTAGCTCCGTTAGTAGGAATGGGAACTTTTGTTCATCATACATTTATATCTATTGTTAATGGTTTATTAGGTTGGTTAATTTGGTATATATTTAGTTTTTAGAAAAACCCCTTGACAAAACTCAAACAGGGTGTATAATAAGGGGAATGAGTCGCACGGGACGGCTGGCGTGGTCACTAGATTTTCACTCTAGGTAGGCGGGATCGAAACCCGCGTGCGATACTATCAGAGTGTTGGGGCAACAGGGTTCGATTAATGATTAGGGCGATTAACTCAGTGGTTCAGAGTGCAACTTTTACGAAGTTGAAGTCGAAAGTTCGATTCTTTCATTGCCTACTTTACAAACAGGACTATTATGATAGATTTTGATTTACTTGATTTACAACTTTTACATCCAATGTTGTATGAATTTGTACAGAATTTTGATAAGTTAATTGATTTTTGTTACAAAGATAATACACAAGTATATGCTATGAAAGAAGTAGCTAAAACATTTGGGTTTAAAACTAAACAATTAACAGAAAATATAATTGGTATATAGATTATGGGCATTATCCTAACAGACAAAGCAATAAAAGAAGTCAAAAAGATTTTAGACGACCGAGAACCAAATGAAAAAACAATGCTTCGCGTAGGAGTGAGCGGCGGCGGTTGTAGCGGATTCAATTATGAGCTTTCTTTTGATGAAGAATTTGACTCAAAAGCTGATAGCAAATATGATTTTGGTGACGTTGCTGTAATAGTAGACAAAAAGAGCGCTCTCTATTTGGATGGTACTACACTGGATTTTTATGAAGACATAGATAAACGAGGATTTAAGTTTGATAATCCGAACGCAGTAAAGACCTGTGGTTGCGGCGAATCATTCCAGGCTTAGTAAGGTATTAAAAATTATGAAAACGCTAATAAAAGTAGGAATAATTGCTATCTCGGCAGTGTTTATTAGTTACAACCAAACATCACAAAATAGTGACTTACTTACAGAAATAAATTCCGCAAGATTTAAATTGGGATTATCGGCTTTACAGTTAGATGAATGTTTAACCAAAGAAGCGCAAAACCATTGTGATAAAATGTTTATAACAAAAAGACTTAATCATGACGGATTTCAAGAAAGAATCAATAATTGTGGCAAAGGGAAGGCTAGCGAAAACGTAGCACAAGGACAAAGAACCCCTAAAAGGTGCGTCCGTTCTTGGTTGAATTCTCCTGGACATTATAAGAATATGATGGGAAAATGGAAAGTTTGTGGAGTTGGAAAAACCAACAATTACTGGTGTGCGATTTTTAGTAAATAGAGAAAATTGGAGTTTCCACACATATCAATGGAAAATAACAGCACGTTGATCTAACAAGGCTTATAAATGGAGATACTGCTGTTTTTCATGTTCTGGATAATTATAATAATCTTATGTCAATAAACCTACCAATAGTAATTTGGATCATTGTAATACATATACTAGCTTTAATAGCACCATTCTATTTTAGTTGGACAGGGCTCATAATGTGTATTATATTAGCCGTCATTACTGGCAGTTTTGGCGTTTGCATGGGATACCATCGTTTACTCACTCATCAAAGTTTCAAGACATATAAACCTATACGTTGGTTATTAGCATTTTTAGGAGGGCTTTCTGGAGAAGGTTCTGCTTTAACGTGGGTTGCACAACATCGAAAGCATCATGCTTTTACTGATGTCGAGGGAGATCCACATTCACCAAGAGATGGAAAGTGGTGGAGTCATTTATTATGGTTTCTACCAGATTTTGGACGTAAATGGCATAAGGACTTGATACATAAATATGCACCCGATATAGTCAAAGACAAAATGATGGTAGTAATCCACCATTTATTCTTACCCTCTCATATAATTCTTGGTATTTTATTGTTTATCGCTGGATTATTTGGGCCGATATCATTAGGATTGGGAACATATTATGCTGGATTATCTATGCTCTTTTGGGGGCTGGGTGTTAGAATGGTTTATGTCCTACATGTAACTTGGTTTGTAAATTCCGCCACACATTTATGGGGTTATCGTAATTATAATACTTCTGATGATAGCAAAAACCTATGGTGGGTTGCCTTATTAGCATGGGGAGAAGGTTGGCACAATAATCATCACGCATATCAAAAAGTAGCAAGTCAAGGTCATCGTTGGTGGGAAATTGATGTTACCTATTGGTTTATATTACTAATGGAGAAAATGGGTCTTGTCTGGGATGTAGTTAGGCTAAAAGATGTACAAATGAGGAATAAAGCATGAAGACGACAGAACAAATTATTACCTTGCAGCGTAGAATAGCTGAACCCACAGAAAAACAAAACGAGTTGTTTAAAATACTGACCAATGTCTCATAATTTAAAAAGGAAAACTATAACATGTCAGAACATAACGAATCAACTTATAAGCTCGAAAAATATGGTGGTCACGGTTATGCGAACGATCCAGGAGAAGGCAACCGAATATTTTCGGATGATGCGTTTTCAGATGTCTTGGAATTAATCCGTGAGTCAGGCAGGGCAGGAGTTATCTCCCTACCATGCGAGACATTTTACATTAAGAATGAAATTCTGATTGAAGACACTACTGGAGTTGAAATACGTGGTGCCGGTGGGCATAATTATAACCACAAGCAAACGGGTGCATCAGCAACTATCCACCAAACTAACCCGCTTGCCCATTGCATAAGAATTTTCAAAACAGCAACATCGAAATCACCACCCTCTGTCCTCTTGCAAGGTGTGCAGCTATTGGGCGAGCAAAAAATAAGCACTTACGACCAAGGTGATGCCGCCGGAGTGTTTATAGACGACAGTGAAACGTGGTCTGGCAGGCTTGATATGGTCAACTGTACTATAAAACATTTTATGTATGGTATACGCACTAACTTTCGCCACTCACCAGCAAGTAAGGGTATTGGTTATTCACATTTCACACGATGCAATATAACCTCTTGTCTGTGGGGAATTTACATTGATGGACGCAATGGCACTAACACTACAACTCGCATCAGAGATTGTGCTATCCGAGCCAATGGGCATTACACAGTACCAGAACCAGACAGCCAGTCTGTGACTTCAGGTGGTGGTATCTACTTTGGTACAGGCTCCTCAATAACGGTTTCTGATTGTGTACTAGAAGCTAATTCGACAGGAATACGTCTTGAGTACGTCAAAGGCGGGTCTTTTGAAGGAAACTACTACGAGGGTCACGTAACCTGTGCGGCTCGTCTACAGAATTGCAGGTGTGTTTCAATGCGAAACCAATACCACTCCATGAAGGATGAGTTTTGGTCTGTCCCAGCTCATAATGAGTTAATCATTTTGAAAAATAACGATACGATAGACCTGCATGGTTGTATTGGTCATGGAAAAGTTGGTGGAACCTATATAGATAAGATAGGACCGACAATTCAAGACGAAGGTGGAAATCAAAACATAACCAAGTGCTGATAGTCCAAATGATAAAACTGTAACACTTAAACATTCAGGAGTTACCTTAAAAGCTTTAGCTAATGCAATCGGGGATCTGATTTGGTGTATAATTGATTGTTAGATTCATTAATTCGTAACAAAAGTAAAAAAATAATGGCAATCCCTGACGCTACACTACAACGAATAATAGAAACATTAGACATATTAACCGAAAGATTTGCGAGATTGGACGAACGTAGTAAATACTCAAACGAAAAACACGAACGTCTTGCAATCCAGGTAGATATTATTGATAAAAAAACTAATGATAATAAAGAAAGATTAACAGATATTGCCTCTCAATTAGAACAAGTAGAAAAAGAAACTAAAGGTTTAGACAAATTGAAGACTGATATTATTTCTATTAATAGAGATAGAAAAAATATCAAACACACTGCCGGTAAAGTATTTGACATAATACTAAAAATAGCAATGGCCGTGACAATAACATATCTTACCATAAGACTAAGTTTGTCGGGCGAGCGCGAAAGCGATAGGCCTACTATATCTAGCGACCAAGGGATTGATTAAAAAATGAATGACTTAAAAGACAATCTGACTTGTTTAATAATAGACGATTCAGTTGAAGACGTTAAATTAATATGTAAATATGCCCAGTGCGACCAAGTAGATACAGCCCCAACTATTAAAGAATCAATACCATTTTTAATAAATCCAATCTTATATGATGTTATTTTTATAGACCACAACTTACCAGATGGGGATAGCTTTGACTTAATTAAATTAATTAGAGAAAAATCTACAATAGTACCCATTGTTGTTGTAACAGGATTGGCAGATTATAACTTAGCTATTCAAACTTTAAGGGCAGGAGCATCAGGATTTTTAGCAAAAGCAGAACTTAATGGACACACTTTACAAGAAGTCATGAAAACCGTTTCTGAAGAACGTAAAAATGTACATAGAACGTTATTAAAACTAACAGAGATAGAAAATAAATTGAATTCATATCAATAATGCCCAAAATAACCCCGTCAACAGAATAAAAATATTCTCTTTTCCCTGTTGACAAGATCCAAATTGGGTGTATACTATAGGACAGGGGCGAGTGGTGGAATCGGAATACGCGCTTTTTGTCTCGCCTACTAAGAAGCCTGGGGATCTAGTCCAATGGCAGAGATAACTGTTTTAAGCACAGTAAAGTATCGGTTCGAGTCCGATGGTCCCTACTTTTTCGATTTGGGTTAAAAGAAAATCATCATGGATGACTATGAAATTATCTCTGGACGTTTTCTAAGCATATTTTGGATAGCTTTAAAAAAAATCAATGAAGTATATATTTATTCGTTCCTTTCGGGGCAAGAAGCAGAAATAATGAATAAAATAATAGAACACGTATATAATGAAGAATTGGAACTTGACTGGTTCGATGCCGCAGGATTAGGGACTAAAGTTACCCAAATAGCCATAAAAAATTTGTGATTTTTTGCTTGACTTTGTCTAAAGATAGTGTATATTATTATGTTCAACAACCTTTTACATGGAGATTTTAAGATGAGAACATTTATTTTGTGTTTGGCCGCTATTGTTTTTATGGGCTTTGCTAATCAATCCTATGCAGAACGTCAAACGAATGGTCCCAGACACCGATATTACAGTGGAAATGATGTATATCATGGATTTAGTCCTAGTCATATACAAGGATATTATCCCACATATGGTGTTTTACGCCCAGGGGTATTAAGATATCCCACATGTCCCACGTATCACAACATTTATCCTCGTAGATCTTTTGGATTTGGTATTTACATTAGATAAACCATCCGTGTTCCCTAGTTCGACAGAAACACGTTAAACATAGGGTCGAAATAGTGGCGACTACTATGTAGTCAGCCGATATGATGCTGTCGTGAAAGTATCAGGTTCCTTTTATACCTTAAATAGAGGGGGTTTTTATAACTAGTTTTTGCCTATAAAATTAGTAATTAAGTCGGATAGGAAGTGATGCTCCTGTCCGCACGGTTCGTGAGTCTTTGGTGAGCTGAGTTCTTTATACTCCGGTATAGAATTTGATCCACTTCGATTGTGGAACGAACCTTTCATATAAAAGTTATACTTACCTTTTAATAAATACTGTATGAATATATTTTATTTAGATAGAGACCCGGTTAAAGCTGCGAAGGTACAGTATAACAAACATGTAGTTAAGATGGTACTTGAATCAGCTCAAATGTTATGTACTGCTCACCATGTGCATGGTAACCCAGATGATGTGCCTTACAAGCAAGCTCATTTAAACCACCCATCAACTATATGGGCTAGAAAAAATGCTAGTAATTATGTTTGGTTGTTTGAGCATTTTTGTGCTTTATCAGCAGAATATAAAAAGCGTTATAACAAGACTCATTTATCTTACACTAAATGCTTTCATCCAGTATCTATGATACCAGCAAGATTAGAAGGTACGTTTAATGGAATAACTAAAATGCCTCAGTGTATGCCAGATGAATATAAAGACGAATGTAGTGTTAAAGCTTACTGGAACTACTACATAGGAGAAAAACACACAGTAGCTAACCCTAAAACAGAAAAGATTTATGAAGCACTGTAATATGCAAAATTATATTAGATATAAAGATGCAGATGACTATCTTATGAACAATTTTGGATTAATCAAAAGAGAAATAGGACATTATAAATCTTTAGAAAGATTGTTACACGAAAAAAAATGAAGCTTAATAAAAAAGATTGTATAGTAGAAATAGACGAAAACACAGTGAGGATTATCCACGATCCAACTGGTTTAAAAGTATGTTTTGACTCTTATAGCAAAAAAGCAAATTTAAAAAAAGCATGGAAAAAATTAAATAGACTAATATCAGCAATGAAACTAAACCATAGGGATTTCTAGATGAAAGAGGTAGATAGATATTCTAATCTTGAACTAGAGCATAGAGTAATAGATATATTGGAAGAAGGAAAAACCAAAATAAATGAACAGGGAAAAGAGGTATATTTAAAATTTGATGACGAAGAAGAAGCGGGAATATTTGTAAGCTGGTTAAGTAACTTATACTAATAATTTAGGAAAAAACATGGACCATATTAAGATAATGAAATTAGTGAATGGCGAATTCATAGTAGGAAAAGTAACACAAAACAAAGAACCTAATATAGAAGTAGTTTATACTATCCGACAACCTTTACAAATAACTATGATAGAAGATAATTTAGCTTTGATTAATTATCATAATGAGTTGTCTGATGATGAAGGCATAAATATTGATAGGAGCAATATACTATATATGTCCAACGCAAACAATGTATTATCAGAAGGATATTTAGAAAGGACTTCTGGAATAATAACGCCAAATTCCTCTGATAATAGTGTAAGGTTGTCAAATATAGCTGATTAAGGAATGTCATAAAAGAACTTTTCATGCAGCGGGAGAATGTTTGTAAAACACCACGGTTGGGTTCGACTAATTTGGTGTATTATATTATAGCGGTTCTTTTTTTAGATAGGCAAATTCAATGAAAAATACACTCCTAACTATGCTAATTTTTATCGGCCTAAGTGGAAATATAGCTTTTGGAGAATATTTTAAATTAGACATTGTATCTAATGCACCGATAGTAGATATTGATCCAAAGAGCATAGAATCTTTAATGTTGTTTCAAGATACTATGGAGCCAGAAGTAGAAACAGAAGAAACAATAAAACAAAAACAAGACATAAAAAACATAAAAGAAGAACGAGATATTTTTGCCATATTGTTTGGCACAACTTCATCTGGAGTTTTAGCTTTTATTGGAAGAATAATATATATATGGTATAAATCCAAAACTGGACAAATAGTTGTGACCAAAATTAAAAACGACATAAGCGAACTAGAAAACGATATTATAGAAAAAATTGCCAAAATAACAGATTTGGAAACTGGAGAATTGGCAAGAGAGAAACTAAGGAATATACAAAAGCAATTATTATTAATAGCTCAAGAAAAACTAGACCCCATAACAGAAACCGAATGATTGGAGACAATATTATGTTAGTAGATCGTGTTGTGCCGTTTGTTGGCTTAACAGTCAAGCGCAGCGGAATTTTAAATCGTAGACAACTAAAACTTTGGGGTAGAGACAAGGACGTTAGAGAAGTAGTAGCGGCTTTGCTTTTAGAAAAATATGAAGCCGAATTAGGATTTATACCCAATTTTGAGGCAGGTGATGAAGAAAGTGGCCTAATGGGATTGCTGGATTGGTTGATAAACAATCAAGACGCTATTAAGGCTCTTATTGAAATGATTATGTCGTTGTTTGTTACCAGTACAAAAAATGAAACATTAGAGGGAACCAATGTTAACGTTCTATAAAACTTGTTTAATGGCGTGTTTGTTTTTATCCAGCACTATTTGTAGTGCCGAGATCATAGTAAAAGACACTTATGAACCTTCTGACCCAGTAGTAATAACTTGTAAGACAGAAAAAGAAACCAGCGATCATACTATTTTTAATTGGAAATATTCTGATAAGTTGAAGAACGGAGTTATAAAAGTAGAAAAGGATTGCCTACATATTTGGGCTAGTAAGGGAACCTATGAGATAGAATGTATCTCTATAATACCAAGAACAATTAATCTCACTGTTCTTATTAGGGACACCAGTTTTCCTGATGATATTGGTAAAGCAAAAATACAGGATAGAGATGTTATAGAAGGATTTTCAGTAGAAGTATATAACCAAACCTTTTCTGTGATAGACAGTAAGGTTGATCCTACTCCTACTCCTACTCCTACTCCTGATCCTACTCCTGACCCTACGCCAACCCCAGATCCCGTACCAACTCCGGTTAAGAAAGATCCTATTCCGGCAGTTGGTTTTCACGTAATAATTGTAGAAGAAACCGCAGATAGAGCATTTCCTGACAAGGTGAGTAGGGAACAAGTATTGACTTTAAAATCATCTATGTTAAGAAGTTTAGTCGAAAATCAATATGGTGGAACTTTTAGATTGGTAGATGATGATTGTAATTATTCCCGCTCAAATCCGAATTTGCAAAAAGTAGTAGACCAAATTAAGAAAGACAAAAGAACTCTTCCTTGGATGATTATATCTAATGACAGTAAGTGGTATCAAGGACCAGTTCTTCCTCTAGAGCAAACTTTAGAAATAATCAAAACACATGAACCGAGGTAATAATGAGTTATATTTCCAAAATTAAAGTAAAAACTGTCATTGATGATAAGAACTATGACAGCTTTTTACATGACGACAATGACGAATTTGGCAAAGGTTATGGAATAAGGGATTACGGCGCTGCACCGTTAGGAACGTTTGGCGATACATTTCCCAAGAAGCTATATATTGATTCAACCCTTTGGCCAGAAATGATAGAGAAGGCAGACAAAAATAAAGCACAACCCTTTCATCATAAACAATTAGATGGTTTTGATTCGTTAAATCAGTCAAATACTAATTATTGTTGGGGCAATGCTGTTATTCAAGGTATACATTATCTAAGAGCAATGAATGGTTTGCCTCATGTTCCGTTGTCTCCAGCGTCAGTTTGCGCCCCCATTAAGAGATATAAAAATCAAGGAGGATGGGGATCTCAAGCATTAAAATATTGTGTAGATCATGGAGTAGTCCCACAGTCTATGTGGCCAGCTAATTCTAGAGATAAAAAATATAATAACGAAGAAACTAAAGCAATAAGGAAAGAATATCAAGTAAATGAATTTTATGAATTACCAGATAGAAGTTTCCACG
>Ga0114999_10007414_pt1 | contig 12450 bp, 14 predicted proteins | sample ArcticOcean_MG_C_3_FD_89820 | JGI IMG/M metagenome (GOLD analysis project Ga0114999, IMG submission 89820) | Marine microbial communities from western Arctic Ocean - ArcticOcean_MG_CB8_126 | ecosystem: Environmental > Aquatic > Marine > Oceanic | place: Arctic Ocean: Canada Basin | collected...
AATTTCATCTTAAGGGGTGTCTTAACAGACTGAGATTATACCCTAACAACCTGTCCGGTAATTCAGAAAGGGAGAATAATGGATAAAATAACTAAAGTTTGTCTTTCAAAAGATAATGTTGTTTATCTTTGTGACTTCTTTGTAAGCCAAACAACATCGTTAACATTAGTCATTGTAATAAGCTTAATCTTTACATTTTTAGGATTAGTTTATTCAAAAAAATACAAAGGTCTTAATAATTATTTAACAGCAAATAGAAGTTTAGGTTTTTTTTCACTATCTACAAGCTTGATAGCATCAGCCCTTGGTGCTTGGATATTATTTGGTCCAGCTTCAGCAGCAACGTGGGGAGGAATTGGAGCAGTCATAGGTTATGCTTTGGGAGCAGCATTTCCAATGATCTTTTTAATATTTTTAGGAAAAAAAATAAGAACTGACTTTCCTCAAGGTTCAACTTTAATCGAATTTCTAAGAAAGAGATTTAAAAAGAGTTTATTTAAATTAATTTTGCTTATGAGTATATTTTATATGTTCATATTTTTATGTGCTGAAGTTACTGCGGTTGCAATGTTAATTAATTATATCTCTGGTGTAGATTTATGGATTACCGCATTAATAATTTTATCAGGAACTTTAACTTATACACTATATGGAGGTTTAAGAGCCTCTATTTTTACCGATACTATTCAGTCAGCAGTAATTTTAGTTATGTTAATAATTTCCTTTATTTATTTAACATCTTTAAATGGCGATCAATTTTCATTTGAGTTTATTAGACAAAAAAAACCTAACTTGTTAAGCAGTAGTTATATTGTAAATTACACTTCTGGCTTAACTTTTTTTATAGCTGTTGCTGCAACTAATCTTTTTCATCAGGGTAATTGGCAAAGAGTTTATGCAGCAAGAAACAATGAAGTTTTAAAGAAAAGTTTATTAACTTCCTTTATAGTAATAGTTCTAATCGTTTTGTTTATGGGGTTTAGTGGTTTGGTAGCTATATCAGTAAATTCTGAAGTTATACCTGATTTAGCATTTTTCTCTTTAATGTTAAAAGATCAAAATGAATTTTTATCTATAATTATAATAGTTTTGGGCCTTTCATTAACTATCAGCACTGTTGATACTTTAATTAATGCAATTTCTAGCCTAATAATAGTAGATGCCAGCGCTACATTTGGTACGAAAAAAAATGCAGATTATTTAAAGTTTTCAAGATATTTTATATTAGTTTTATCTATTATTAGTTTTGTAATAGCTTCAAAGGGATTTAGTGTATTGTATTTATTTCTGTTAGCAGATTTATTTTGTTGTGCTTTTGTTTTTGCAGTCTTTTACAGTTTTTATAATAAAAAATTAAATGAAAAAACAGCTTATATCTCAATAATTCTTGGTTTAATTGGTGGGTTTATTTTATTCCCTGTCCCAGACTTTACGAAGAGTTTATTAGTAGGAATCATGTTGCCTATAGAGTTATTTCCTGGAATTATTTCACAATCTCTTCTATTTCTTTCTTTTTTTGTTGCAACACTTAGTCCAGCAATTGTTATAATGACATATGATTCCTTTAAAAGATGATAACCCTACCTCAAGCAAACCAATAGTAACTTATTTTTTAATTGGTTTATGTGTTTTAGTTTTTTTAATGCATTATGGCTCTCAGTCATTTAAAACTGGTCAACTTTTTTATTCTTATGGACTGATTCCATCAGTCTTGATGGGGCACAATGAATTACCTTTGAATCTTTACGTTGTACCTGCGTATATAACTATTTTTACATCTATGTTTATGCACGGTGGCTTTATGCACTTAATTGGGAATATCCTCTATATGTGGATTTTTGCAGATAACATTGAAGATAATTTGGGTCCTTCAAAATTTTTAATTTTTTATATACTTTCTGGAATTGGGGCAGCGATGACTCAGGTTTTGATAGACACGGAATCTCAAGTACCTATGGTAGGAGCAAGTGGAGCAATTGGAGGAGTTCTAGGAGCTTACTTAATTAATCATCCTAACGCCAAGGTATTAGTTTTAATTCCATTTGGTTTTTTTAGTCAATTAATAAAAATTAAAGCCCTATACGTTTTAGGTTTTTGGTTCATCTTGCAATTTATATCAAGCGGTGGAGGTGTAGCTTATGCCGCTCATATAGGAGGTTTTATTTCTGGAATTATTTTGATATTATTTTTTAATAAAAAAAATAAAATTGTTAAAGGGCTTTAGTCTTAATGAATTATTTAATACCTTTTTTAATTTTGATAACAGTAGTTGTCTTTATTCATGAATATGGACATTATTATTTTGCTAAAAAATTTGGAGTAGGCATTACTGATTTTTCTATTGGCTTTGGACGTGAAATTTTCGGATGGAACGATAAGTCTGGAACTAGATGGAAAATTTGTTGGATACCGTTAGGTGGTTATGTTAAGTTTTTTGGTGATAGGAATGTCTTTAGTCAAGCAGAGCAAAATGAACTTATTAATAAATACAATGAAAGTGATAGAAAAAAATTATTTATATTAAAACCTTTATATCAAAGATCTCTAATAGTGTTTGCAGGACCTCTAGCTAATTTTATTTTAGCTGTATTGATTTTTGCTACAATTAATTTTTTTGTTGGAAAGGATGTTACTCCGGCTATAGTAATTGATGTTAAAAACGATAGTCCAGCTTTTACATCTGGAATGTTAAAAAATGATAAAATTCTAGCTTTAGATAATAAAAAAATTGAAAGTATCTTACAAGTTTCAACTTTTATAAATACTTCTACCTCTGAACTAATTGAGTTTGTTGTTCTTAGAAACAATAGTGAAATTACTTTATTTATTAAACCAAATTTAATTGATACTAAAGACGCTTTTGGTAATTCGGTTAAAAAAAAAATAGTAGGTATACGTTTGGCTCCTTTAAATGGTGAGTTTAAAAAACAATCATTGGGCGTGATGCAATCTTTATTCCATTCTATTAATGAAGTTTGGTTTGTAAGCATTACTTCTCTGAAATACCTTGGTAGTATGTTAACTGGGGCGTCGGATACTTCTCAATTAGGTGGGCCCATAAGAATAGCTAAAATTACGGGCCAAGTTGCCGAACATGGGATAGTTCCTTTCCTAAGTGTTATGGCCTATATTTCGATTAGCTTAGGTTTAATAAATCTTTTTCCTATTCCTATGCTAGATGGCGGTCATTTAATGTTTTATTTTTTTGAAAAAGTATTGGGAAGACCTCTTAAACAAAAAACACAGGAAGGTTTTTTTCGAATCGGCTTATTTCTTCTAGTTTCCTTGATGTTTTTTGCTACTTTTAATGATTTAAAAGACATTGGTTTATTTTAGTTTTTTTTTCATAAAGTTAAAAAAGCTAGTAAAATCAACGTTTTTTTGAGATAAACAACATTTAGTGTTGATATCTTAAAAATCACTAAAAAAAATGTTGATTTTTTTGGTATTTATGAGAAAACTAAAAAAACCACAGCAAAGGGGCTAAAATGAACAAAAAACAACTAGTTGCGAAAATATCATCATCAATGAGTTTAAGTAAAGCTGATGCTGAGCGTACTTTTGATGGAATAACAGACATTATTTTAAGCTGCCTAAAAGGCGATGAACAAGTAAAAATCGCTGGTTTTGGTACTTACAAAGTAGCTAAAAGAAAAGCTAGAGTAGGAAGAAACCCAAGAACTGGTGAACAAATACAAATCGGTGCTTCACAGAAAGTGAAGTTTTTACCGGCTAAAGCTTTAAAAGAAATGTTTAATAAGTAGTATTTAAACAGCCTTTATTCATTTAAATTTAATAAAGGCTGTTTTAAACAAAAGCTAAAAAACTTCATTTTCACTCCAAATTTTTCCCCACTCAGAAATAGGAGAAAGACCGAAAATTGAATTTACGTTTGTAAAATGTAACGCCAATGAAGGTATTGGAGATAAACATAGTTCTGATTTATATATATCATGAAGAGGACGTTCAAATGGATAATGTTCGAACTGGCACATGGAAATAAATTTATCCCAATATTTGTCTACAATGATAGCGCTTGTTAAAAATGTGCATAAAGTTTCATCAACTTTTCGCCAATGTCTTGATGAACCTAGAAAAATACTAGTATTTTCAATTTTAGTATATAAATAAGGATAATCAGCGGGACAAAGAATTAACTCTTTATTCATCTGAGACGCAACTCTTTCATAAGTAAAAATCATCTCTTTAATAGTATTTTTATGATGTAAATAATCATCTTCAACAAAGTAGGTTAAATCTTTATTCTTAAGCTTCGCTGTGATTAAAGATTTATGAATATTAGCCATATTCGATATTTGATTATCAGTAACTTTTTCATTTTTTTCATTAATAGTTTCTATTTTTTCCTTAAATTCATTTACATTTAAAGAAATAATTTCATTTTTTAAATCAGATTTTTTTAGCATATCCTTCATTTTATTTAGATCAGATTTATTTGAATTATGATCAATAACAATAAAATTAAACTCAACTAAAGGAAAATCATTTATAGCATTTTTAAGTGACTCTATTAGTGAATTTAATGAACGAAAAGTATATTCAGATTTTGATTTATCAAACAATCTTTTTTTACTTTGAGTAAGCATATTGACACTAGTGCAAGATCTAAAAATTACTGTAAAAGAAGTAACTTTACGGCTAATTTTAATTTCTCCTAATGGAAGTGTTATTGATTTTTTTCCTGGTATACTTAAGTTGTCATCAAGAAATTTTTCTTGTGTAGGAACAAAAAAATTACTTTGATCAATGATTTCATAACCAAAGATTCTACAAATTTTCACAAAGTTTTTTCTAAATATATTTATTTTAGGTAAGTTTTTTTGTTTTTTCATATAAATTCTAGCATAATAAATTTAATTAGTATTAACTTATAATAACAGCAAAATCATCAAAAAATATTTTTTTTAGCTTCATTCAAAGCAAATTCTAAACGATCTTGACCCCAAAATGTTTTGTTGTTAACTATAAAAGTTGGGGTTCCAAAAACACCTTTCGTAAAAGCTTTATTAGTTCTGTTTTTAAGATCATCTTTAATTTTAGGTGAAGCCGCATCTGTTAAAAAAGTTTTTGGATTTATATCTAAATTTTTTAATAATTTTTCAACAATAGTATTATCATTCATATTAAGACCATCTTCCCATATTGAGTCAAAACATGATTAATAAAGTTATTTGAAAAATCTTTTTTTTCCGCAACCAACACACACCGCATTAAATTTAACGTGATAATTGGAAAATAACTATTAAATTTAAACAAAGTATTGTTTTTTTCAGCCCATAATTTGCAATCTTTAATCATGTATTTTGCTTTTACTGGAACATCCACATTCGCTTTAGTGCCGGCCATTTTTAAAATTCCCCCTAGCAAGATAGGCATATACTTAATTTTTATGGAATATTTTTTTTCTATTTTTCTAATTTCTTTGTGTGCTAAAAAAGAATAAGGACTTCCAAAGTCAAAATAAAATTCAAATGACTTGATCATGAATGCGCAGTTTTTTTGCGTAAAAAACTCTTATTAACCAATATATAACAAAACCAACTGGACCTGAAAAATATGTTAATATTAATGGCAAAACAACAATCTTAAGTGACATATTGTATTTTATGCCATCATTTGAGATCCACGATCCCAAAAAAAGATTTATAGAAACAAAATGCAACCAAAACAATAATAAGAATCCTTCGTTAGAAAAAACTGTGTATAAACTATCTAATCCTGTATAAAGCTGAAATAAATCAAAGATTGGCTCTTCAAATAATATTATTTGATAAAATACAAAGATATAAGCTGACGCCAATAACAGAGGTAAGATTATTGAATTGATAAATATTTGTGTTATTTTTGATTTTGGAATAAAAATTAACATAAGCCAAAAAGGAAAAACAAAAATATTAGACCATATGTATATATTTTCAAATGTTAAATAATCTTGAAATTCTATTAGCATATAAATTTATTAATTCAATATAATACATAAAAGCTGTGAATCCTATTAAAAATAAGAAAGATCTTGAGAGTTCTATTGATGAAATTAGAAACTTTGCATACTCCTACTTAGAAAAATATAGCCCTTCTAAACAACAACTAAAAACATATTTATTTAAAAAAATTATTAAAAAAAAACTAAATATTGTAAGCAAAAAAGAAATTTTTAACTTAATAGACTCCGTGGTAGCTACTTTAGTTGAACAAAAGCTAATAAGTGATGAGTATTATTCTGATGCCAAATCAAAATCTTTTTTAAGAAAAGGTTATTCATTAAATAAAATTAGATATAATTTGATTAAAAAGGGAATTGATCACAAATATATTAAGGCTAGCATTTCTAAAATTAAGGAAAATGAATCTGATCCTGATTTTTTTTCAGCTATTAAAATTTGTAAAAGAAGAAGAATCGGACCAGTAAGAGAAGAAGGAAATAGGCCATTATTCTTTAAAAAGGATATTTCTATATTAGCTCGTTCTGGTTTTAGTTACGAAATATCTAAAAAAATATTAGATATGCCAAAGGATGAATTTAAAAAGTTTTGTAAAATGATTTAGATAATTTTTATTCTTTGTTATTTGAAATATAATTGTCCAATCTTTTTTTTATAGCTCTTTTTATCAATAGAAAAAATAAAACACCAAATATTGTTACTGAGCTTACTATAATTACTACTGTCTTTAACATTTTTGGTTATTTAAATTAAAAATATTTACCTAGGGTGCTATTTCTAAATCAGATCTTATTGGAAAATAGGCTTGTTTCATAATTACTTTTCTTATCGTTGGTACTAATAATTTGTCTTCCACAACAGACCAGGCATGTCCGTTAATTGTTTTTCCAGTTTTTTCTTTTACAATGTGATTTGCGGTTTGCGTTAATCCAGTCTGAACTAATGAAGCTGTTGAAAATCCTTGTGTTGCTGGCCCAACTAGAGCTATAGGTGTTATCAAGATACACCCAGATAGCATAAATCCTCCAGCTATTAACATTAGCAATTTTCTTATCACCGAATCCCCTCGATTTTTTTCTTATTATCCCTTAATCGTAGAATAAAAGAAATAGAAAAAAGAATATTAAATTACAACTTGAGGTAGAAAATCAAATTTTGTCTTTATTAAATCTTTTAGCAATTAAAGGTAAATTTCTATAATTTTCTTTGCCATAAAGAAATTTTTTGTTTTCATGGGTGGTTATTGAACCCCCAGAATGTTCTAAAATCGCATGTCCTGCCGCTATATCCCATTCGTAAGCCCTAGCTGTTGCTGCATAAATATCAGCTTCACCAGCAGCTAGTATACAAAATTTTAAAGAACTGGACATTTTAATTATTTCTGTGACTTTATTTTTTTTATAAATATCTAAAATTTCTTTGGGCGTTTCATCTGAATTTCCTAAGGCTATAACTTTTTCGTCATTTCTTGATTTACATTCTAACTTTTTTTTTGAAGAATTAATTTCGTAGGCAGAGCCTTTTCCATAAGAGTAAAAAAGTCTATTTTTTGCTGGAGCATAAACAATTCCAATAGCTGGCTCATAATTTACAATTAATGCTGCATTTAAAGTATATTCACTTCTCTTTTTTATATAATCCTTTGTTCCATCTATTGGGTCTATTAACCAAAAAGTTTTGTATTTATTCTTTATTTCTAAATTAACTGTTTCTTCCGAAATAATAGGTATTTCTTTGGTCAAATTTTTTATTTTACTTCTTAAAATGAGATCAACTTCTAGATCTCCATTAGTTACTGGGGATTTGTCAGCCTTAATAGTGATTTTCATTCCTTTATTACTTATTTTTTTAGCTACCTCTCCAGCTTTCAAAAAAGTATCTAAAAGATTTTCTGTTATATTTTTAAAGTTTAAATTATTCAATTTTATCTTTGTTAATTTTCTCTAAAGTAACTTCTTTAGAATTTATAACCTTTTTTCCAACATTTTCAAAATTTGCAGTTACTTTACTTTTTATTATTGATTGAATTTGCCCTATACCCCAACTTTTATTACTAGCGTTTATAACAAAATCTCCAATTTCATAATTTAAAAACATTTATTGAAAGCTATTATTTATATATACTACAATATATATATAAACTAATGCGTATTAAATCAAAAAATAAAAATTCTTTAGGTTTTTTTAAATTACCAAAAGATACAAAAATTGTAGTGGCAATGTCAGGAGGAGTAGATTCCTCTACAGTCGCTGGTCTCATGAAAAAAGAAGGTTATAATGTTTTAGGAGTAACATTAAAACTTTATGACGACATAAAAAAATCTAAAAAAGGAAGACAATGTTGCTCAGGACAAGATATATTTGACGCAAAAAGAGTAGCAAAGCAGTTAAATATAAATCATGAAATTTTATATTATCAAAAAAAATTTAAGAAAGAAGTGATCGACTCATTTGTAGATAGTTATCTAGCAGGAGAAACGCCTATACCTTGTGTTCAATGTAATCAAACTGTAAAATTTCGTGATCTATTTTCCTATGCAAAAGAAATTAATGCAGACGCATTAGTGACTGGCCATTATGTTAATAGAATTCAAAAGAATGGAAAAGCTGACATGTATAGAGCTCACGATCTGACGAGAGATCAAAGTTATTTTCTTTTTAATACAACCCAAGAGCAATTAGATTATTTGAGATTTCCTTTAGGAAAAATGAAAAAAACTGAAACTAGAAAAATTGCAATAGATCTAAAATTAAATGTAGCAGACAAACCTGATAGCCAAGATATATGTTTTGTTTCCAATGGAGATTATGCGTCAGTTATTAGAAGATATAAACCTCAGTCTTTTTTAAAGGGGGACATTTTAGATACCAAAGGAAAAGTAATTGGCAAACATGACGGTATTATAAATTTCACTATTGGGCAAAGAAAAGGTATTAAAATCTCCTACAAAGAACCTTTGTATGTTGTAAATATAAATGCTGAAAGAAATGAAGTAACTGTTGGAACTAAAAATAATTTAGAAATTAAAAAAATATATTTGAAAGATATTAATTTTTTAAGCGATACAAAACATGAAAAAGAAAATTTATTTATTAAAGTAAGATCGACAGGTAAATTATTAAAAGCTAAAATAATTTTACAAAATAGTGTTGCCGAAGTTAATTTGATGGAAGCTGAAGCAGGAATATCCCCAGGGCAAGCTTGTGTATTTTACTCAAAAAATAAAATTGGGGATAAAGTTTTAGGTGGAGGCTGGATAGATAAAGCAGTGAACAATTATTTATCCACACAATCCACAGCTTAAATTTCATAAAAAATTATCAATCAAAAAGTGATATGTTTTTATCAGTCACTATGATTTAATAATAATTGAATTAAGAGGCAACTCTTAACTGACCAGCTAAAGAAAAACCGAGAGGTTCAAGATTAGCGGGCAGAAAGTCCTGCAAAGTAGCGCTTAACATAGCGGGGCGGGTGGTTCGGCGGTAGCGACTACAACGACGAACCAAAACTTTCGTTCATACACCCTCGGGTGTGTGAACAGAGGGTTTCTTTTTTCTCCAAAGCATAAAAGTTAAAAAATAAAACGAAACAACTCCCAGAAAATAATTCCACTCCAGAGCATGTTTAAAATGTGTGTATTCTGAAGAATTTAAAATAGGAGCTGAAGATAAAGCCACTATAATGAGTGTGCTGACTAAAATTATTTTAATAAATAAAATTTTACTATTTATTAATTCTTTAATTTTGCTTTTTACATTAATAATTTTAATAATCAAAAGTGTTTGAGCTATTACTTCAAATATAATAAAACCAAGCAAAACTACACGTCTTAAAAACTTATATAAATTATTTTCAATATCTAAACCTAAAAAAATTGCATGAATAATTAAAAAAATAGCAGATCCAATTCCAAAAAATAAGAAAAAATTATTATTTTTTTTTTCATTATCAATATTTTTAAATAACTTATTATTAGCAATCCAATACTGGATTAATAGAATGGCTGTTAATATCATCCCTGGTTTGAATAAAAGGTAGGTAGGGTAAGTTCTAGAAGATCTGCTGATTGAAATTCCTCCATCCAGGTAAGGAATAGTAAATCCTGATCTTCCTATCTGATCAACTGAAAATATAGTGTTCTCAAAAAGATGATAATTTACTGAGATAAACAAACATAGGTTTAAAACTAAAACAGGAATAATAAAGATCCATATGCTTATTTTTTTAATACGACTTATATTTTCCACTTATATCTTATTTTCTTTTGTTTCTTTTTCTAGCTCTTCTTTTTTTAGAGCCTAGTTTTCTTCTTCCCCTATGCTTTTTTGGGTAACCCATAATTTATACCTTTTTCCAATATTAATTAATTGACCTTACATTCTGGATATAGCATTCTCCTATTTCGTTATCAAATATATTTATGAAAAAATCAATTAAAACATACTTAAAAACTGCCGCAAAAGATTATACATCAAGATCTGTGAACCCTCCTGTGGTCCGTGCCTCCACAATTCTATTTAAAACAATGCAAGAACTAAGAAAACACCAAAAAGATATAGCAAAAAGAAAGGAAGTTGAGTATTGGGACTACGGAAGACAAGGAACTCAAACATCTATCCAATTACAGAAAATGCTTAAAAAATTAGAGGAAGCTCACCACGTTTTTTTAACACAAACGGGTTTTGCTGCAGTTGCTTTAGCAATAATGAGTATATGTAGGCCTGGAGACGAAATAGTAATTTCAGATTGTGTATATAGACCAACACAGAAACTTACAAGTGACTTACTAAAAGAATTTAATATTAAATCTATCTGGTACAATCCAAACAGCTTTGAAGATTTAAAAAATAAAATTACAAAAAAAACCAAACTTATTTATGTTGAAAATCCTGGCAGCAATACTTTTGAAATGCAGGATCTGGGAAAAATAATTTCTTTAGCAAAAAATAAAAATATACTTACAGCAATAGATAATACTTGGGCTACGGCATATTTTTTTAAACCACTAAAACTTGGTTTTGATATGTCAATCACATCTGCAACAAAATATTATTCTGGGCATAGTGATGTAATGGCAGGTACATTAGCAGTTAATAAGAAAGTTTATAAAAAAGTTTGGTGGTATAATCATTTATCCGGATATCGTTTATCACCGGATGATGCTTATTTAGTAATAAGAGGTCTGAGAACATTAGATCTCAGATTAGAAAAACACCAAGAAAGTACAAAAAAAGTTATTAACTTTTTAAAAACACAAAAAAAAATATTTAAAATATTATATCCTTACAAAACTTCATCAAAAGAATTTAAATTATGGAAAAAATATTATTTAGGTGCATCAGGATTACTAAGTATAATTATAAAATCTAAAAGCAAAAACTCAGTATATAAATTTGTAAATACATTAGAATTGTTTGGCATAGGTTATAGTTGGGGAGGCTTTGAAAGTCTTGCTGTATATACAGACCCAGTAGAATTAGGAACTAGAAGTTATTTTAAATTTGAAAAAAATGAGCATTTAGTTCGTTTACATATTGGGCTTGAAGATCCTAAAGATTTAATTGATGATTTGAGAAGTTCACTAAAATTTATTAAATGATAAAAGAAAATTTTTTCCCAAGTAAAGTTGCTCTCATTACACTTATTTCTGCTTGCTTAGTAGTTGCGGTATTTATGGGACTCCGCATGGTCTTTGGGTTGTTTACAGATTTTTTTGTAAAAGATTTACAGTGTACAATTACAGAGTTTGGTTTAGCAATAGGCATACAAATGTTGATGTGGGGCATGTTCGCACCAATCTTTGGTGCGTTAGCAGATAAAATTGGAAGTGCAAAAGTTACAATAATTGCATCTTGTTTTGTGGCATTAGGAATTTATTTGCTTTATTCAGGACCAAATACAGGAATATTTTTTCAAATTAATTTAGGTTTACTAATTGGAATTGGTTTAGGTGGGACAGCGATAAGTGTTCAGATTGCTGCGGTTGGAAAGCATTTCCCAAACAAAACTAGAGGAATGGCTATAGGAATTGTAGTTTCCATGGCATCAATTGGTTATTTTTTTTCTCCTATATACACAAAATTTGCTTTATCTACGTTTGGTTGGGAAAAAACACTAAACACATATTTGTACCTAGTTTTATTTGGAGTAATTGCTGCAATCTTTTTGCGCGAAGTTAAGAAAGAAAAGAATATAAACGACGGCACTAAAGTAGACAATCAAACACTTGTAGAAGCTCTAAAAGAAGCTTTTAATCATAAAGGTTTTATACTTTTAACTTTTGGTTTCTTTGTTTGTGGTTTTAATATAACTTTAGTTTCAGCACACATACCTGGTTACATCCAAGAACGTGGCTTTGAAATATGGACAGCTGCTGCAATTTTATCTTTAATAGGTCTTTTTAATGTTTTTGGAACATTATCATTTGGTTATTTATCAGGAAAATATAGTAAAAAAATATTATTGAGTATTTTATACTTTGCT
>Ga0114999_10007415_pt1 | contig 12449 bp, 11 predicted proteins | sample ArcticOcean_MG_C_3_FD_89820 | JGI IMG/M metagenome (GOLD analysis project Ga0114999, IMG submission 89820) | Marine microbial communities from western Arctic Ocean - ArcticOcean_MG_CB8_126 | ecosystem: Environmental > Aquatic > Marine > Oceanic | place: Arctic Ocean: Canada Basin | collected...
CCCGATATTGACCGTATTATAGGTAAAGAATACATATTTCGTGTTTGAAAAAGCAATGCCTAAATATGCGTAGTAAATGATTTGGATCCGTTAGCCATTATACTAGTGTTAACAGCTGCTGTCTTACACGCAACATGGAGTGCCATGGTTAAAAATGGTGATGAACCATGGATTCGTATGGGAATTGTGACTTGCATTACGGGTTCAATTGGCTTTATTTTACTTTTTTTTGTTGATGCTCCTGCACCAGAATCATGGCCATACCTTGCCGCTTCCATCGCCATTCACCAAGTCTATTTTTGCTTCGTTTGTTTCGGGTATCAGTTTGGGACTTTATCGCAAGTCTATCCAATCCAGCGTGGCGTTGCGCCTATGCTTGTTGCAATTGGAGGCTACTGGTTTGTTGGTGAAACTCTAAATACCCAAGGGATAATTTCTGTATCCCTCATATCAATTGCTATATTAAGCTTGGCATTTGGTCAAAATGGGAAATTTACCAGTGGACCCGCCGTTCCCATTGCATTGTTTACAGGAATTTTGATTGCTGGCTATACAGTCATTGATGGTAAAGGCGTGAGATTAGCGGGCGATAATATTTTAGGATACATAGCGTGGCTTTTCGCAATAGAGGAAATTCCGTTTACATTGTTGTGTCTTTGGGTAGTAAAACGCAATCCCAAACAAATAACCGAGCGACATATATTAAATAGTGTTGGCGGAGGTATAATGGCCTTTCTTGCTTATGGATTGGTAATTTGGGCTATGAGTTTAAGTCATTTAACCTACGTATCGGCACTGCGCGAAACTAGCGTTATTCTGGCAGCATGGATTGGCACCCAATTAATGGGGGAACCGTTTGGAAAATACCGCATAATTGCTGCGACACTAATCACTATTGGTGTTCTAATTCTACAAATCAGCGACACAGGGTAAACACTCTTGTAAAAAGTATTACATCTCTAATTTTGGTAAAATCTTTTTTACAGCTTTTTTCAAATCAGCATCATAATCCAGCTCAACCCAAGGTATGCCCGTAATATCTTCATAACAAAATGTACCAGGAACTGACGCCTTTAGAACTTCACAAAAAGCATCTTCATAAGCTCCATCATCTTCACCACGGGCAATGAAGCCCAAGACGCTATCAGCGATTTGTGACGCAACTTCTGCTGACATTTTAAAGAAACCAGGCCATTCGCCAACAATATCATAATCGTTGCCTAATAATTTTCCAAAGTTAACAATTTTATCATCATTAATACAAACCTTGACGAAATCGTCCGTCGATTGAAATTCCTGATCAATCACAAAGCATGTTTTGTGTTTTGAGCTAACCAATTGCTGAAGTAGTTTTGGATGATATAAAACATCTGCGTCCATAAATAAAACATCGTCGCCCGAACGCAATACATCATTACCCAGAGCTAATGAATGCTTTGGGCCTTCGCGGTAACGGGGATTATAAAATGACTTCACGAACCCATCAGGGGCGACACGCATAACTTCGTCCAGCAAATCGTCTTTCCGGTGACCTACAATAAGGTTCAGCTCGTCAACGCCACAGCATTGTAAAATGCGGATATGGCGTTCAATCAATGTTAGTCCACCAAACTGTAAAAGCGCCTTAGGCAACTCTTGGTTTTCGTCTCCATATAACCGACGACCAAGTCCAGCTGCCAGCATTAAGGCCTTCATATAATTTTCCAGTAATTAAGAATATTGAAACGTGCCGATTAGTAACCATAGGGAACTGGAGGAGCAAGGGAAATGGGAGATATTTGACTAAAAATAATCTTCTGCCAGAAACCACTTAATGGCATCATCAAGGGCATCTCCCGCAGGGCGCACACGATAACCCAAATCACGTTGGGCTTTCGCTGATGAAAAAAACATTTTCTTTTTTGCCATTTTAACACCATCAACCACCACAAAAGGATCATTTCCCCCCGTTATACAGGTCCATGCTTCGGCTAAATATGCAATTGGAAGGATTACGTTATGGGGGATTTTGATAGTTGGAGGCTTACGACCCATAAAGCGGGCTATGTGTGCCAGTATTTCTGAAAGCTCCATATCAGTCCCACCCAATATATAACGTTCACCAATCTGACCTTTTTCATACGCTAAAATATGTCCCGCGGCCACATCATCCACATGAGCAATGTTTAAGCCAGTATCAACAAAAGCAGGCATTCGTCCCGCAACCGCTTCAACAATCATCCGCCCCGTTGGGGTTGGCTTAATGTCACGAGGGCCAATCGGAGTTGATGGATTAACAATTATAACCGGCAACCCATCATCATTAATCAGCTTTCGTACGGCCTCTTCAGCCTTAAATTTCGACTGCTTATAAACGCCTATCATATCGGCATAGCCGACTGGTGATTGCTCATCAGAAACACCGTTTTTAACAAGCCCTAAGGTAGCAACACTTGAGGTATAAACCATGCGTTCTATCCCCGCATCACCTGCCGCACGGAGAATTGCTAACGATCCACCAACATTAGCTTCAAACATTTGCTTTGGATTTCGCGTCCATAAACGATAATCGGCTGCCACGTGGTATAACCCCTGACATCCAGCCACCGCGGGCTTTAAAGTCTCTGACTTAAGTAGATCCCCTTCAGCTATTTCAACATCCAAACCAACCAGGTTCCGCCGATCACTGCCAGCTCGAACCAGAACGCGGACTTCTTCACCCCCCGCTAATAACAATCGGATCAAGGATGATCCGACAAAACCAGTTGCACCGGTAACAATGATCATAACTGTTCACTCATAAATAATACTGACTTTAAGTGGATTTAAACAACGATATGCTGGAATTCATCTGAGAAATCCGATAATAAGTGCTCAATAAGACTTCACGTTTAGCATTTTAATCACTATTTACAATATGGATTAGCATGCAAGTGACGGAATCATGTCGAATATCCGTAAAGATGCCTTCGAACTTTTGAATGTGAGAATTGAAATGAGCCGCCCCATTAAGGTCCTATTAGCAAGCCCCCGCGGATTTTGCGCCGGTGTTGAACGCGCTATTGAAATTGTAGAACGCGCCCTCGAAAAATTTGGGCCACCAGTATATGTTCGACACGAGATTGTTCACAACAAACACGTTGTTGAATCTCTACGTGCCAAAGGTGCCATCTTTGTTAAAGAGGTTGATGAAGTTCCAGAAGGCGGAAACACTATCTTTAGCGCCCACGGCGTTTCTGATGCAGTTGTTCTAGGGGCTGCAGAAAGAAACTTATCTGTTGTTGATGCTACCTGCCCCTTAGTTTCTAAGGTCCATAAAGAAGGCCAAAACCATGCAAGCCGTGGACGACAAGTTATTTTAATTGGTCATGCAGGCCATCCTGAAGTTGAAGGCACGCAAGGACGTATTCCAGGCGGTGTGTTATTGGTGACAAATACTAGTGATGTGGATACCCTTGACGTTACAGATCCAGAACAACTTGCCTATGTGACCCAAACAACTTTAAGCGTTGACGATACCCGCGCTGTGATTGAAGCACTAAAAGAACGCTTCCCTAAAATTAAAGGTCCCGACGTCAAAGATATATGTTATGCCACCCAAAACCGCCAACAAGCGGTGCGCGATTTGGCCAGCTCTGTTGATGTACTTTTAGTAGTTGGCGCCTCAAACAGCTCAAACTCCAATCGTTTGCGTGATTTAGGCGATGAGATGGGCGTTCCAAGCTATCTGATAGCAGATGCATCCGAAATGGACCCTACCTGGATATCATCAGCATCAATTGTCGGCGTTACAGCTGGTGCTTCAGCCCCTGAAGAGTTGGTGCAAGGACTTGTGAAGCGCCTACAGGACTATGGGGATGTCACAGTTGAAAAGCTGAAAGGTGTTAAAGAAAACGTTGTCTTTAAACTACCCCGCGAAGTAACAGTATCCTCCAAACCTATAGTAGGAGCCTAACCAATGGCCGTCCCCATAATTCAGCAAGCCCGCGTTGGGGCATACATTATGAAGCAACGCTTAATGGGTGTTGATAAATACCCTCTGGTTTTGATGCTTGAGCCTTTGTTTCGCTGTAATTTAGCGTGCCCCGGGTGTGGCAAAATTGATTATGAAAAAGATGTTTTAAACAAGCGATTAAGCTCTGAACAATGCTTACAAGCCGTTGATGAATGCGGTGCCCCAATCGTTTCAATACCCGGTGGCGAGCCTTTGATTCATAAGGAGATTAAGCAAATTGTTGAAGGTATAGTTGCCCGTAAAAAATTTGTTTACCTGTGTACTAATGCTTTATTACTTGAAAAGAATTTAAACAAATTCTCACCAACACCGTACCTCACATTCTCTATCCATCTGGATGGTATGAAAGAACATCATGATAAAGCGGTTAACCAACCTGGGACATTTGATATTGCAGTAGCAGCAATAAAAGAAGCAAGAAATAGAGGCTTTCGTGTCAACGTTAATTGCACACTATTTAACCAAATGACAGCTAGTGAAGCCGCATCATTCTTTGATTTCTGTATGAATGACCTTAAAGTTGAAGGTATTACCATATCACCAGGCTACGCCTATGAGCGTGCACCGGACCAAGAACATTTCTTATCTCGGACAAAAACTAAACAATTGTTCCGTGATATTTTTGAACTACAGGGCAAAAAAGAATGGCGCTTTAGTCAATCTTCTTTGTTTTTAGATTTCTTAGCTGGAAACCAATCTTACGAATGCACCCCATGGGGTAACCCAACGCGCAATATCTTTGGTTGGCAAAAGCCATGTTATTTATTGTCTGAAGGGTATGCCAATAGCTTTAAAGAACTGATGGAAGACACGGCTTGGGATCAATATGGAACTGGAAAATACGCCAAATGTGCGGATTGTATGGTACACTGTGGATATGAAGCCAGCGCCGTCACAGATACTGTGAAAAACCCTCTTAAAGCTCTTAAGGTTTTTTTGAATGGTATTGATACCAAAAGCCCTATGGCACCTGAGATTTCTCTAGAAAATCAGCGTCCAGCTGAGTTTGTATTTGATGGATTGGTAAAAACATTAACCCAGCAACGCGAAGATAATGAAACTAAATCAGGCAGCACACAAAAGCGGACCGAGGATGCTGGGCACACGACGTAAGGTTTCCAAGGCTGTTTCCATATCTCTAGATAATGCCATTAAGGCTGGAACCTGATTAGGGTGACGCAAAAGCCTCCTAATGACACGGCCGATTAACGGTTTACCGTTTTCTCCAATTACGCCGAGCGCTGCCGAAGGAATGACACGGCTAGTATCATCCGAAATAACCCGGATCGCTAAAAACGGGATGGATGCCCTACCAGCTACTAAAGCCATACGATGGGTTTCCATATCAACGCATATTGCTTTTGAATTAGCGTGTATTTCTGATTTCAGTTGGGGCGTTGAAATTGTTTTATCAGAACCATAGATCAGCCCTTTATGAACAGGACTGAGTTCTTGATCAAGAAGGACTATGGCACGTTGCAGCCAACTGTCGTCTGCAACAAAAACGTCCCCTTTGGCATTAATGACGCCAGTAGAGACCACCGTATCCCCAACTTGAAGATCTGGGCCTAGCGCGCCTGCAATGCCAAAGCTCAGTAATGCGCTGCATTCTTGGTCTACAAAGTATTTTGATAAGTTTTCCGCCTGATTAGGCATTGCCCCAGCGCAGGCAATCAGCATTTCAGTTGATTGGTTAGGTAAACAATCCACTTCACGCGCTAAACCCGTTAGAACACCAAGTCTCATTATCTAAAGGCCAAACTTTGGTAGTTTATTATTATTTGTTGAGTTTTTCAAAGCCCGGTAACGGGCCAGCGTCAACAGCGGAAAAAACGAACTATAGCCCTGGTAACGCAAATAAAAAATACGGGGGAAACCAACGGCATTATAATATTCTTCTTGCCATTTTCCTCCGTCATGAGGTTCACGTAATAGATAGTCAATACCACCTTTTACAGTAACACTATCCACCTCACCTGCAGCCATAAGCCCCAACACAGCCCAAGATGTTTGAGACGGTGTGGATGCTTTAACTTCGTCCCGGCGGTGCTGCCAGTAACTAGCGCAATCTTCGCCCCAACCGCCGTCGTTTTGCTGGCGACCCTTTAACCAATCAACAGCTTTGCGAATATAACTCTGCTGCATATCTTCACCAATGGCATTCAGGGCACATAAAACCGACCAAGTACCATAAACGTAATTATTGCCCCAACGACCAAACCAAGATCCATCGTCTTCTTGTTCCTTCTTTAAATATTTAAGGGATTTATTGATAACTTTACCGTTTTTTGGATAACCCAACTGAGCTAACATACCCAGACATCGGGCGCTAACGTCTGCCGTTGGCGGATCCAGTAATGCACCGTGATCGGCAAAAGGGATATGCTGAAGCAGGTTATGGGTATTATCCGCATCAAACGCACCCCAACCCCCATTTTTACTTTGCATCCCAATGATCCATTCGGTTGCCCGCTCTATAGAGTGTTTATATTTTTCAGGATTGGCCCGATGAAGCGCCATAACCACAACGGCGGTATCGTCCACATCTGGATAGAAGTCGTTCCAATATTGGAACGCCCAGCCACCCGGGCGTAAGTTGCTTCTGTTAGAAGCCCAATCCCCCTTCACTTCTAAAATTTGCCGGTTAACAAGCCACTCTGCTGCCATATCAAAAATGGGGTTTCCATCAGAGATGCCCGCTTCCAACATGGCATGAATGGCTAAACCAGTGTCCCAAACTGGCGACAAACACGGCTGACAATACGCGCTTCCTTTTACCTCATCAAAAACCAATAACTTATCAACAGCTGAGCGGGCTATGACATAATCAGGATGATTTTTTGCATATCCCATGGCATGAAATGCCATAATTGAATTGGCAATGGCAGGAAAAATTCCACCCAAACCATCGTCGCCGTTTAAACGGTTATGAACAAATTCAAGAGCCTTTTTGATGCCACGTTTTTCAAAGTATGGCATAAACATCGGCTCTATTTTCTGCATAACCCTATCTAAAAGCAGAAACATATCACCAATCAAATGGCCTGTTGGGTTAACCATATAGCCGTATTCTTCTTCAGGAGGGGTAACAAAAAGTTCACGAATATTAATTTTGCGAGGATTTGCTGCCATTGGTTTTGCTGCGGCAACTACAAGCAACGGGACCATAACTGTTCGCGACCAATATGATATTTTATCAATATGAAATGGGAACCATTTAGGTAGCAACATGGCTTCAGGTCGGATAACTGGAACAGCACGCCATGGAACTTGGCCAAAAAGGGCTAACGCAATCCGAGTGAACACATTGGCTTTAGAGGCACCACCATTATCCAAAATAGTGTTACGCGCTAACGCCATATGAGGCGAATTGGTGTCATCACCAACCAATTTCAGTGCAAAATATGCCTTAACCGATGCGCTCATATTAAAATCACCATCGTGATAAAGCGGCCAACCACCATGGGTTTCTTGAATTGATCGCAAATAGACAGCAATCTTTTGCTCGATTTCATCATTAATGTCGCCAAGAAAATGGTTAAGAAAAATATATTCAGCAGGAATTGTGGCATCAGCTTCTAGCTCAAATGCCCAATGGCCATCATCTGCCTGCTGAGCAATTAACCACTGTGACGCTTCATCTATAGCTCCATCAAGAAAAAGATTTTTAGATACCTTCATTTGATTGGAGGCGTTCGCTTCTTGTTCAATATTAACCATCCAACACACCACAACTTCTATATAATAAATCTATTTTCTGTGTTTTTGTCAAAAAAATCCTACAATTACAAGACTGTTGCTTCATGAATAAGAATTTTTTGCCGCTGCATAACCAGATCTAAGGGTTCCCTCAATCGTGGCGGGAAGGCCTGTTGCAGTCCAATCACCTGCAAGAGTTAAGTTTCTCCACTTTGTTTTTACGTCTGGACGTTTTGAAAGCTGGCCTGGTGTTTGAGCAAAAGTTGCCCGTTTTTCCTTAATAATTCTGTGTTTCCCCAACGGAGTATCACCTAACTCTAATGCAGTGCAAATATCTGCCCACAAACGGTCTGCAATATCATCATTCGGTTTGGAAACCAAATCGGTGGCAGAGCTCACTGTGATAGATGCCATATTGTTTCGCACAAATAACCATTGCGATGTGCCTCCAACAAGCCCTAAAAAACTTATTGGTTGCACTTTCTTTAGGATTTGAAAGTGACCGTTTACGATAGGCCTATATTCATCAGGTGTGGAAATTTCAGGTAGTAAAGAGTTCACAACCGATGGTGGTACCGCCAATATAACGCGCATATCCCCTCCAATGACTATTTTCTCATCACCAAAAATCAAAGTCGTTATTTGCTCTTGGGTTGTTTCAATTGAATGCAAACGATGATTGAAATTAATTAATCCACCCCGATTAGTTAAATAGTCTAGGGCCGGGTCAACAAAACTTTCGCTTAATCCATCGCGGACAATCATTGGCACACAAGCCGAACCTCCGCGCCCAAAGGTTTCGCGTAACACAGGCCACAATAATTGGGCCGATGCGGTATCTGACTCTGTATTTAATACGGACACTGCCATGGGGTCCCAAAATTTTTCAAATAATGGTCCCTTTCCTTTTAAACATTGGCTAACGGTTTTATTTGCCCCCGCCCCAGCGAGAGATAGGCCACGTAAGTATTCTCCGATTGAACTACCAGGAACACGGTTCTTGGCAGAAAGTAAAGACCACTGAATAATTCCTTTATTCGGTTTGACGCTCCAGCGTTGCCCGGTAGATAAATCCAAAAATGGAAACTCTGCTTGCGATGAAAAAATCATCGTCCCATCTGCACCAATTGTTTTTAAGTAGTTCAAAATTGTGAAGTTGCCACTTAGCATCAAATGATTTCCGTTATCAATACGGCACGCCAAAGCCTCATCATAATATGATCGACAGCGCCCACCACCTTGGCCTGCTGCTTCATGAACATTCACTGAAACACCACGCTCTGCTAATGATACCGCTGCCGATAAACCAGCTAATCCAGCACCAACAATATGCACTGTTTGAGGCATTTTAGAAAAATCCATATCGGACTGCTGTCCATATTTTTTCAAACTTTGTTAAGCCAACGGGAGTTGCGAGCTTTGTCCAGCCTCGCTTTGTTAATTTTTGGAAAATTTGGCTGTATACTTCCATCATCATAATAGCTGGCCGAACAGAATCACGATCACATTGTTTAATCAACACCCTCACTTCTCTATAGCGCTGCTTTGCAATGCGCGACAAAACCTCGCAAACGTCAGCTAACGCAGGGTGAGCTATAACTGCATCTAAATCATCCATTTTAATTCCATGGGACATCAATAAATTTTGAGGTAAATAAATTCGGTTTAGCCCCGCATCTTCATGCACATCACGCAAAATATTAGTGAGTTGCAACGCCTGACCCTGGGAAAATGCCAGCTTAATCCCTAATTCTTCTGGGACCCCAAACACCCGCACAGATAAGCGCCCAACAGCGCTTGCAACCTGGTCACAATACAACTCTAATTCTTCTATTGTTGCTATGCGAACCGCAACTTCCGCATCGATTTCCATACCGTCTATAATAGCAATAAAATCATCTTTCAGCAGGCCATATATCTCGACCGGACCCAACAGGGCTTTGGTGATCAAATGACTAGGCTGCCCAGCGTATAAACATTCTATTCGATCACGCCAAATGATTAATTCGTTTCTTTTATAATCAAGTTCGCCTGGCTCATCAGCAATATCATCGACTTCCCGGCAAAACGCATAAATCGCATACATGGCCTGGCGTTTTTCTTCAGGTAACCAGCGCATAGCATAAAAAAAAGAACTGCCGGAACGACGTACAATAGATTCTATCTTTGCCTCACTTTTGACGTCTGATTTTTGAATATTTGCAATGGTATTATTCATATTCGCTATGCATACACGACCAAAGGCAATGCGTCATCCCTGAAGCTTAGAATTCGAGTAACTTCTGCCTTTCCAGGCCCCACCTTTGCCTTGCCAATGGCGAATAGCCGATGATACGGTCATTAATATGTATATCAAGCCTGCAAAAGGAAGAAAACACGCGTTCAAGATCGACAACGCATACAAAGTCAGAGTAGAACTATACAGGAACCCCATAATTAAATAGGTACTTCCCGCACTTACCCATATCACTGGGTCAGACATAATCAGGCCAAATATGAATAAAAGCGGGGGGGCTAAATAAATAACAATCATTGCTATTACAGTTAACAGCAAATTTAAAATCGAATAATTTAATTGAACAAACGCTGTCCTAGTAACCATATGCCACATTTCAGATAAGTCAGAATAGCAGCGAAGACTTATAGTTCTTTCAGATAAACCCAACCAAATCGAGCCTTTTTCTTTGATCAACGCGCCCATGGCACAATCGTCAATTAAGCAATCTTTTATAGCTTCAATTCCCCCAGCTTGGCGCAATGTATCCAAGCGTATTAACATGCATCCCCCTGCAGCTGCAGAGATACCGTTAGTTGGCGAATTAACCGATGGGAAGGGGTATAACTTTTGGAAAAAGTAAACAAAAGCTGGAATAAGCAGTTTTTCCCACATGCTGACGCATCTCAGCTTGACCATTAGCGAAACTAAATGCCGATTATCAGTAACGGCTTTATAAACTAGTTCTGATAAATTTTCTTTATGATGTTCAATATCTGCATCTGTTAATAAAACATACTCGGCATTAGGGAATGATTGATCAATTTCCAAAACTCCCTGATGCACAGCCCAAAGTTTCCCAGTCCACCCTGGTTCCAGAGGCTTGCCACATATAATACGTAGATTAGGATTTTCGCCAGCAGCCTTTGCCGTCCCATCATCGCTATTATCATCGACAACAATGACCTTAATGTTGCCCACATAATTTTGCGCCAATAACGAATGAACTGAACGCTCAATCGTCTCTAATTCATTGCGGGCTGGTATAACGGCTACTATAGAGGGCCATTCGTCCAGTTCCCCCGCCACCGTCAAACGTTGGTCAGCGCGCCAGAAATATCCCCTAAGAAATATCAACCCAATCCATATCAATAACGATATCAGACTTATTGCAACCATGGACGCGTGTATCAACGGGGTTTCCTTGGAGAAAAATAACCAGCAATACCGCGAACCACACACCAAACATAGGCTGGTTTAGATAACTTCACCCGTTCCGCCAAAGGATCTTTGGCTTTCAATTGGTCAATCAAGCTATCTGCAACGTTAATAATCACTTGACTTTCCATAGCCAGCCGCCGGTTATATAATCCATAAGGTAGTTTATAGGCTTCAGGCATCAACTCAGCTATCGCAAATATAACCTTGCCAAGAACTTGACTTAAAGGATCTGAGAGATTGGGTTGATTTAAGCTTTCGACCGTAACTCCATAAACTGCCATCCAATCAGCTGGGATATAAACCCGATCCATTTCTAAAAAATCTTCTTTGCAATCTTGTAAATGATTGATCACTTGTAAAACTATGCATAGCGCGTCAGATGGGCCATACCCATCTTCTGTTCCACCATGTAAATCGATCAAATACCGCCCAACCGGAGCAGCTGAAAGTAAGCAATAATCTACAAGCTCACCCCAGTTTTGATACCTGTTTTTGACGGCGTCTTGTTTGAACGCGTCAATTAAATCCAGGCAATGTTTTTCAGATACATTCGTTTCTGTAAGGCTTTTTCGCATTTGATGGCCAGTCGCATAAGCCGGAGTTGAAACATCATCGCCCCGAATTGATTTTGCAAATCCTTCCAAACGTGAAATTTTTTCATCTGCGCTAGTTTCAGGATTATCAGCAATATCGTCAATAGTACGGGCAAACCGATAATAGTATGCAATATGTGGGCGTAAATGAGTAGGCAGAAGACACGATCCTACAGGAAAATTTTCATAGTCTGCATCTTTACCTGACGGTGTTTCAACTATTTTTACATTCAAATTTATCATTTGCCACCTAATATCAGGACATATTGTTCTACCCTTCAGCTATCAACATTAATGCGTTTTCGCAACTCGCTTAATAGGCCTTCAACTTTATTACCATTTTTACGAATGACAGAAGAAAATTCTTTTTGCTGGGTAATCCCCATGCTCAGACCTTCGACCATCACGTCAATAATTTTATAAGAGTTTTTTCTTGCCCGTAGGCGCCAAATTACCGCTATCGGCTCCTGATCATTGGGGCGTTCAAGAAATGTATGAACAAGAATGTCGCTTTTACCGCGTGTTTCAGACTTTACGACCACAAGTTTTTCGCCCGAATATGTCTGAAAACGATCTGCGTATGTTATAACCATCAACTTTTCGAATAGCGTCAGGTATTCGTCTTTCTCTTTATCAGAAGCACGGTTCCAATAACGGCCTAAAACCCATTTTGCAATTATTTTAAAAGCAAAATAACGACGCATTATATCACGGAATAATTCTCGAC
>Ga0114999_10007420_pt1 | contig 12442 bp, 10 predicted proteins | sample ArcticOcean_MG_C_3_FD_89820 | JGI IMG/M metagenome (GOLD analysis project Ga0114999, IMG submission 89820) | Marine microbial communities from western Arctic Ocean - ArcticOcean_MG_CB8_126 | ecosystem: Environmental > Aquatic > Marine > Oceanic | place: Arctic Ocean: Canada Basin | collected...
CCAAAAAGTGGACCAAACCCATCAAGAATTGGAGGAAAGCCCTCAATCAATTCGCCATTCTCTTTGACGGAAGAGTACCCACCCCATAATCAGTTACACAAACTATTTGACAGACCCGTGCACTTGCGTCTTCCTACACATTCCAGCCCGACGATGTCCAGTCTGTGTCCACTTTTTTCGAAACAATACGGCCATCCGGGCCTGATCACACTTGGTGGGACGGCGGCACTAGTTCGTTTGAAGGCTCATGTTGTCGCGGGTACGAGTGCCAGCGGTACAGTCGACATTATTATCAATGACACAACCGGCACTTTCTCTATTGATTATTACGTACGTTACATCGGAAACCACGGCCCGAGGCTGGTCGGAGCAGATAGCAGCGTGGCTCATTCAATTACAGTTGTCGAGATTCCAACGGCTGTAGATGAGACAACATGGGGTGTCTTGAAGAGCCGGAGGTAGGCATATAGGACTAGCAGCGGGCGTTTTCCGTATCGCTGGCACTGGGTCCGGTTTGGTCTTTGACCGAGTCATCGGACTAGGGAGGTAGCGCCCAAGCGTGTAGACGAGAATAGGCGACTCGCGCAGAAATTCCGTGGCAACGTGATCGGGCCGCTCTTAGTCACAACTTCTTTAGGATAAATAAATAAAGGACGTTATGACCAGGATGTACCGCTTTCTAATCGTTTTGATCGCATTCATTGGCTTACCCGCTCTGGTAGTCACTTATGCTGGGGCCGACGAAGCCGGCCAATGGCGGCAATATGCCGGCGACAATGATAGCACCAAGTATGCTCCTCTGGATCAGATCAACCGAGATAACTTCAAGGACTTGCGCATTGCCTGGCGCTGGAGTTCGGTGGATGATGAAATCCTCAACGACAATTCCGGTTTGTGGACCTGGGCCTATGAAGCGACACAAGCTTCTTGACGCGTTTTGGAATCTCTCGATCCGCTGCCGCTAGAGCATGCTTGATGGCTTGCCGGGACCACCTCGACGGAATCGCGCCTAGTTAGCCCTAGCGAATCGGTACATTCTGCCAAGGCGGCTAGCCTAATGGTGCTTCGCCGGAGATTCGGAGAGGAAGGTCTTGGTGTGATTTTCTCGTATCAAGGAACTTCTCAAGCAATTTGCGTCGAGATATACTCTCCCAGATGGGGATACTATTATATCTCATTAGAGTGATTCCTTTACACATTTTTGCTGCTCAGAAGTGTCCTGCTTCTGTTCGGAAGCTGTTGACTTTTGTGCGATGCGGTTCTGGGGCAAATTATGCAAGGTACTGGAGTGCAAGGAATTGTCGTGTTTTTGTTCCGCTTGTGTATCGCAAATGTTTGTGGAAGAAGGAGTGGCAGTCGGGGTTCGATTCCCCTCCCCCGCACCAAATTTATTTAGCGGACAGATCCTCTCTGCATGCTGAGTGCAGAGCCCCACGTATTGAAATCACACTACATCTATGCTATATTTTCTCTGATAAACAAACTGAATTTATGCGAACCAAAACAAGATGGAGGGCAATGATGGACACGCTTGATGTACGGGGAGTGCCGGATAAATATATGCCCTGGCTCAAACGAATGGTCGATGATTTGAAGACGCAGGGCAAGAACCAAACAGAGCGCAGTGAGAACGTTGTTTTTGCCACGCATAAATCCCACTTGGTAGACGGGTATAGTCGGGCTGCTGCCTATGAAGAGTAACGATAGTACAGAACTGGCTTTGCTGGAGCAGGAATCAGAGAATCAGGACGAATGACTACGACGCCGCCAAAAAGTAAACGCATCGATGTTATCCTAGTAGCCGCATCACTGTCTTTCATTCTAGTAACATCGTTTCTATTTGATGTAACCTCCACCCACGCCGCCCCCCCATACCCCGCCGCCAAGCTCGCCCAGGACTCTGCCTTTGGCGAGCGCTCGCTGATCAATATCAACAATATATCCACCTGGATTCGCCGCGACGGCTGGTCGGCCCGCCATCCTCTGCGCGTCAACTTCTCCGGCACCACCTTCCCGCGCTCCACTAGCCAGGTCGTCTACCAGGACGGTCTCGTCTGGGGCGGCAAGGTCAGAGACGGCGATGCCCAGATTGTGCGCGTCGGCGGCCAGACTTTTGAAATTGGCACCGTGCCCGGCCGTATCCTGTCGCGCGGCGTCGCCGAAGAGCGCAACGACCCCTCCGTGCGCATCTACCGCGTGCGCCGCGATTACCAGACTGCCAACCTGCGTCTCGACACCGCCGAACTCCTCGACATCGGCCTGAGTGAAGTTAGCGACGCCGACATCGACCAGGTGCGCGCCCAATACGAACGCGACTGGCGCGACTGGCCGTGGCAAAAAGGCGCCCCCTTCCAAGATCGCGATGGCGACGGCACCTACAATCCGGCTATCGACGCCCCTTCATTTCGCCATGCCGACTGTAGTGAATCCCCCGACCTCTGTGCCACCAACGCCGACCAGGTTGCCTGGTTTGTGATCAACGACCTCGACGCGGGTGCCACTGCCGCCCTCTACGGTGCCAAACCCATCGGCCTCGAAGTCCAGCATACCCTATGGGGCTATGCCCGCACCGATGCCCTGGGTGATGTCATCTTCAAGAAATACAAGGTTCTCTACAAAGGCACTGCCACCACCCCCGATACTGCCCACGTCGATTCCATGTACTTTGCCATGTGGATTGACCCCGACATCGGCGACTTTGGCAACGACTTTGCCGGCAGCGACCTCGACCTCAGTCTGGGTTATGCCTATAACGCCACGGCTGAAGATACCCGCTACCGCGCCTTTGACTTGCCGCCCCCGGCCGTGGGGTACGATCTGCTCCAGGGCCCCATCGTGCCCGGCGAGGATGCCGAGGCCATCTTCGACTTCCAGACTCGCCTCGGCTACCGCAATCTGCCTATGACCTCCTTTGTGTTCTTTGCCGCCGGCAGCGCTATCGATGATCCTGCCCTAGGCGAATACACTGGCACCCAAGAATGGTACAATTTGCTGCGCGGCTACCAGCCCCAGCCCAATATCGACAACCCCGTGCCCTACACCGATCCGCTCAGTGGTGAAGACACCTTCTTTACTCTCAGCGGCGACCCCCTGCGCGACAAAGGCTGGACCGACGGCATCCCCTTGCCGGCCGGCGACCGCCGCATCGTCATGAATACCGGCCCTTTTAATATGGCGTTGGGCGACACTCAGGAAGTCGTCGTTGCCTTAACAGCCGGCCTGGGTAGTGACCGCTTGCGCAGCGTCGGCCAATTGAAATTTAATGACCGCTTTGCCCAGGAGGCCTTCGACAATTTTTTTGCCGTGCCCGCCCCACCCACCGCGCCCAAGGTGCGCGCCGCCGCCAGCGATCGGGCCATAAGCCTCGATTGGGGATTTGATCTGCAAGCCCTGGCCGCCACCGAAGAAACGCCGAGTGGTGCTTTTAGTTTTGAGGGGTATAACGTCTACCAATTCCCCGCCATCGAAGCCGATCTCTCGCAGGCTCGCAAAATCGCCACCTACGACCTACAAAACGGCATCACCACCATCCTGGGCCTGCAACTCGACGATACCTCTGGAGAAGCGGTGCGCCTGCCTTTGCAGAGCGGCCGCGACTCGGGGCTGCAATGGGTCGCCCGCATCGAGCGCGACGCTTTTCGCGATCGCCCCTTGGCCAACGGCCAGGCCTACTACTTTGCCGTCACCGCCTACAGCCACAATCCCGATTCCGATGCCATGGTCACCACTTTGGAGTCGCCGCCGCAGAAAATTGTAGTTGTGCCCCAATTGCCGGTGCCGGGCATCCAGCGCCCAACCGATTTGGGCGATGAACTGCCCGTCGTGCAGATTCGCGGCACCGGCGATGCCACTGTGCAACCGCTCGTTATCGATCCGAGCCAATTGATCGACGCCACCTACACCGTGACCTTCAATGCCGACCTCTCGTGGAATTTGCTGCGCGACGATACGCCGGCCCTGACCAACCAAAACAATGTCGCCCTCGACGAAAGCTATCTGGCCCTCGACGGGGTCCAGGTTAAAGTCGGCGGTTTGCTGCAAAGTGCCCCCGCTACCTTCACCAGTGCCGAGGTTACAGTTGACGCCGATCCCACCGATGGCGATCTGGTGTTTTGGGGCGACGGCTCAGTATTTGACGAATTTGATGACGGCCACGCCGCCACGTTCTGGGAGGAAGGCGGCAGCGCCGACGCCTTATTGCTGGGCCGCAACCTGGAAATTCGCTTCACTGGTATTTGGAACGACGAGCGCAGCGCTATCGTTTCTGGTGGCTCCATGGTTACCCTGGCTGGCATCGACCCCGGCTCAGCTGAACGCAGTCTCGATGCCCACCCGCTGCGCCCGGCTGACGCTCCTGCCACCGGCCCCTTCTTGCAACACGTCCCCTTTGAGATCTGGGATGTCGAAGACCCAGCCGCGCCGCGCCAGCTCAATGCCGCTTTCTTTGACCGCGGCGCCGACGGCTCGCGCAATCAGTCCACAGTTGCCTACCATCAGACCTACAATATGGTTGGCCGCGACTACATCACTGTTATTGCCACTGCGTACGACCCCAACCAGATCCACCAACTCAGCGACGAAAACGCCACCTGGGTCCTGTTCTTTCGCCAGAGCGGCGCATCGGTCTGGTCCACTGATGATGTGCTGCGTCTGCAATTTCCCAGCCCCATTGTGCCCGGCGAAGACGAATTCCAATTCACCACTCGGGCCGAGTCCTTTTCTTTAGAAGCTGCTCGTCTCGATGTCGACCGCATTAACGTCTTCCCCAATCCTTATTACGCTGTCAACCAGGCCGAAACCAGCCGCCACGACCACTTTGTCACTTTCAGCCATCTGCCGCAGAAGGCGACGATTCGCATTTTTGATCTGTCCGGAAATCTGGTGCGCACTTTAGAAAAAGACCATCCGGAGCAATTCTTTCAATGGGATCTCAACAACGACAACGGCCTGCCGGTGGCCAGCGGTATGTATATCGCTCATATCGAAATGGCAGAGATCGGCAAGGCTAGGCAGCTAAAGCTGGCCATTATTCAAGAGCAGCAATTTTTGGAGAATTTTTAAAACCGTGATTCGTCTACTCCACCCGCTCGCCCTCATCTTGGTTGTTCTATTGGGCACTGATCTGCACGCCGCCGGTCAGCTGCGTGCAGGTACTGCTGCGGGCACCGAATTGCTTATCCCCGTCGGTGCCCGCGACATCGCTTTGGGTGGTTCTTCCATCGCCACTACCTCGGGGCTCAGCGCTCTCCACTGGAACCCTGCGGGGCTGGCCCGTGCCTCCAGCCGCTCCAATGCGCTCTTTTCTACGATGTCATACCTAGCCGATATCCGCGTCAATTATATCGCTGCCAGCACTCGCCTTGCTTCTGCAGGCTCCGTAGGTCTGCATGTCAAAACGCTCGACTTTGGCCAGATCCCGGTCACCACCGAAACTTCCCCTGACGGCACCGGCGCTACTTTCTCGCCGACCTTTCTCACTCTGGGGCTGACCTATGCCCAGACTCTTACCGACCGCATTACTCTGGGTGCCACCGGTCATTATATCGTCAACCGCATCGAACGCGCCAGCGCTACCGGCCTTTCCTTTAGTGCCGGCCTGCAATATGCCAATTTAGCCGATATCCCCGGCCTCGACTTGGGCGTTACTCTCAAACACATTGGCACCCGGATGCAATTTGACGGCCCCGCCTTGCTGCGCTCTGGCCAGCTCGACGGTCTGCGCCGTCCCAATGCCGTTTATAAGGTAGAGGCTAGCTCTGCCGACCTACCTTCTACTTTCGAAATCGGTCTGGGTTACCACCGCGCCCATGCCGGCCCTGGCCAAGTGCGATTGACTTCTCTCTTCCGCCACGACAACTTTGCTGCGGATCAGTGGAAGTTGGGCAGTGAATATATCTACAACGAATTCTTCTCTATACGCGGAGGATTCGACTATGCCGCCGCTACAGCTACCGATTACCTCTTCGGCACCAGCTTCGGCTTTGGTCTGCAATTAAATGTGGGATCGTTCGAGGATGTAAAATTAGATTATGCCTACACTACAGTCGACCACTTCGACGCCCTCAACACCTTTACCTTCCAGGTCGGTTTTTAATCGGCGCGATTTGCGGGCGCCACCAGCTCATCAATCAAACTTAGGAGAAAGACCCTGGAAAAGCGGTATCTTCTTGATCGTTTCGATTAATTCTTTTTTTGCTGGTGCAGCCATAGATTTCCCGTGTTAATATCTTTTACTTTTATCGGTAATACTCAGCGCAAAAGTAGTAGTTTCTTCATATCCGCCTGGTCACCGGTTTGCAAATGGTAGATGTAGATGCCGCTGGCCAGCGCTTGTCCGCTGTCGTCGTGCCCATCCCATACTGTCCGACGTGATGCCGGCGGGTTTACCCCACAATGTGCCGTTGTCGTCGCGGCCCGGACCTAGACCTGTGAGAAAATCGCCCATGGTCGAAGTCGACCCATCTGGCTCGGCAAAAATCGCTACCACTTTTAAACCTGGTACGACTGAGAGATTGCCCTGTACCTTGCCGCCGTGCAGCGCCACAAAAACAGCATGGCGGTAGTCGTCGGGAAAGAGGGGATGCTCGTAGATGTGTAGGCCCAGCGGCGCCTGATGTGCGGGTACCAATGCCGCCGGTCGCTTCATCGTTGCCACCCGGGCACTGTCGGCCGCAGTAAAGGGTGCAATGCGCTCAAAGCCGCCGATTTTTGGATCGATCCATACCTGGTAGCCGTAAGCTAGGGGATACCCCATGAAGTCGCCTTCGCGAATGACATCGATCCACTCCGGCGGAATGTTTGCCCCGCCCAGGTCAAAGTGGTTGTGCGTGCCCCACAGCTCATTGGTCAACGGGTGCATATCCAATCCCACTACATTGCGCATGCCGGTGGCACATTGAGCACGGCGTTCTGTGGCACCTGATTCCTAAACTTGGTCGGTATCACCACTTCTACTGGTTGCAAATGGAGATCCACTTCTGGAGCAATCTGGAAGCTGCCGGGCGGGTAATCCTCCTGGGCGCCTACGATAGCGGCAGATAGCGGCAGGGCGAAGATGGCGAAAACTGGGAGATAGCGGCTCATTTTATACTCTCCTGAGGGCATTTCTCGTTTCCGTTTAGCAAATTTACCGCTGTCCGAAAGGTTTCGCCTCCACCTGGCCCAAATAGAGCCACAGCGCTTTTAATTCGTCGTCGTTAAAGGCGGCAAAACTGCGCGGCATGGCTTTGTCAATCTCGCTGCCGTTGGGCCGTTGGGCTTGGCGCACGGCTTTGAAGAAATCCGCCTCGCTCCACTTACTCAGCCCGCTGGCCTTGTCTGGTGTCAAATTAGCCGCCGCCGGCCATTTTGGATCGCCGCCGGGAATGGGCCCGCCGGACAAGCCTTCGCCGTGGCAGCCGAAACAATTAAATGCCAGATATTTGCCATACTCCACGGTTACGCCGGGAAGTGGTGCATCGGGCCGCGGTGCCCGATGGTCGATTACTTCGGCCGCAAGGGGTAATTTTCCGCTCATGATCAGCATGCGGGCGATGGGACCGTAGCTATTGGTTTCTACTGTATTGTCCACCGGCGGCACGCTCTTGACATAGGCGATAAGACGGCCCAGATCGGCGTCGCCTAGGTAATAATAATCCTGCGACGGCATGAGGAAGAGTGGTCGTCCGCCCGGCGCCACGCCGTGGCGAATAGCCCGCACCCAATCGGCGTCTGAGTACGCGTGGGTAGGACTAGTGGGCGACGGCGTTAAATTGGGACCGCGAATTTGGCCCATGGCCGGATTGTCCATAATGGTATAACCGGCCAGGTTTTCTCCGTGACAGTCGAAACAGCCACGCGTCCGTGCCAGGTGTTTGCCTTTCTCGATAGAAGCTTTGCCAATAGGCAAGACCACTTCTTCAGCCGGGATCACGTGGATGGCATCCAGTTTCATACTGCTGCCGGTATAGATGACCAGTACGACGATCAGAAAAAGACCGACCAGTCCCAATAAAATTATGAGGATCCATTTCTTCATGGTGTTCTCTCCACTTATTTGGGTGTCAATTGCTGGATTGTTTCTGCGCTGGTGGCGATCTCCTCCCAATCCCACAATTGCGGAATGAACTTTACGTCTGCCCACAGTTGCGCCTGGTCGGCGTAGTGCGGGCTGGCCGGATGGCCCGAGGCGCCCAGTGGCACAATCCAGCGCGATTTGCGCCAATCGGACGGATCGTGGATATAGCGGTTGACCGAAAGGCCGGTGACGGCAAATGAATTGCCAAACTCGTAGCTGCCGGCCAACGGCGTATCGCCGTCCCCGTGTACTGGCAACGAGGGGGGATCGAGCTGGTCGCCCAATTGCGGTAGAACGGCTGCCAGCGGATGGCGCGGCCGGGTGCAGTGTAGGCGGCCCCATTGCCACTGTGCCATATCGTCGCCCAATTGTTCTTTCAATTCGGCCACTGCTTCTTTTAAGGCTGCCGTCAATGCTGTATTCCAATCCACATCGGGTGGTAGCAACTCCGTCGAGCCGCGTTCCAGATCTCGGGTCATTTCCAGTCTGATAAGACGCAAATGCGCATCGCCGCCGGCTATCCCTGCCCATACCTCTGCGGCGCTATCGCCTAGCAGATATTCAGTTATTCGGCGCGTCAGTGCGGCGCGCACCTTGGCGTAGATAGACGGTTGTACCTGGTCGCGTTCTATCTTACAGTCCCATTGGCGCAGCAATTCTAAGGCTTGGGCGCAATCCTCGTCGGGTGGCTCTATATTGGTCAGCGCGGCGGTGAAAACGCGCGCTGGTAACGATAGGCGCTCGGCGTGAATGCTGCCCATATCTTCTACTGTAGCGGCGCCTTGCTTTAATTCGAGAATGCGGCTCTGGATGCGCCGGGCGCGAAAATCTGGACTGGCGTACAAATTCACATAATAAGGATAGTCGTGGGCGGCCACTCGCTGGTTGCAAGTAATGGCGTAGCCCACTTGCGGATTGATGGCCTGCGGCAATTCTTCTTGTGGGATGTATCCTTGCCATTCGTGCTCACCGCTCCATCCGGGTACGGCACGCCAGCCGTTGGCGGCATCGCGGATGGGAATTTTGCCCTCGTGCAAATAACCAAAGTTGCCGTGCACGTCGGCCACGGCGTAATTGTTGACCCGGTCGTTCCACTTGCCAAAAGCTGTGTGTAACTCGTCTACCGAGTGTGCCCGCATGGCGTCGCGGGCGGCGTCGGCCCACGGCGTGCCTTCGATGAGACCGGGATCGCTGATAGCTAGGCCCTGGCCGTGGCGCGGATCGCCGGCAATGACCGGCCCGTGGTGGGTAATGGTTATTTGCAAGGCTACGGGATCGGCGTGGCGCACTTGGATTGTTTCTTCGAGTACCTCTGCCGCTAACCACTGGCCTTTGAACTCGTACTGGCGGCCGCTGGCCCCCTCGCGAAAGCGCTCGATAAATAGATCCTGGGTATCGGCAGAGCCATAGGTCATGCCCCAGCCCACGTGCTCGTTGTGGCAGAAGTGCAGCGCTGCGGGCATGCCCGGCACCGAATGGCCGATGACAGTGAATTCTGGACATGCCAGATGCACCTGGTAGTAGACACTGGGTGTGTCTAGGGCGCGATGCGAGTCGCCGGCTATCAGCGGCTGCCCCGATTCAGTAAATGCCCCGGAAATTGCCCAGGCGTTGGAGCCGGGATCGGTCTCATTGAGCCAATTGGCGGCGGCGGCGGCTTTGTTTAATTCGTCGAGGCCATCTAGGGGCTCCCCTTTGTAGACCTCGCCAGGTGGCACGGTGAGCAGGTGTCCCTGGGGATAACCGCGCATAAGGCGCGCTAGGTTTGTGGCGGCGCCGGCCTGGGCTAATTGGGTGCGCAAGAGTTTGGGTTCAAAAGTACCAAGTAGGGTATTGCGCATCTTGTACACTGCTAGGCAATGCCAATTTTCCCAGGGTTCGGGGTCTTGTTCCAGTATCTTATATTCGATTGGCAGGGATTTGGTTGTGGTGATAAAGGCGTTGACCCCGGCCGTATAGGCGTCGATCATGGTCTGCGTTGCTGGATTTGAACAGGCGTAGTCCAGTGGCGCCGTGCGTCCCATGCCGGCGGCGCGCAATAACCGATCGCGTTCGATTCCGGAGGCCCCGGCAAACTCCGCCCATCGCCCTAACGCCTGATGCCGATCAAAGTCCATGTGCCACAATCTATCCTGCGCTGTGACAAAACCCTGGGCGAAGAATAGGTCGGGTTCGTTTGCGGCTTTGATGTGGGGAATGCCCCACGAGTCGCGGTAGACGCTGACGTTTTTTTTTAACCCGTACAATTCCATTGTAGTGGTCACATCGGGCAGGGCGGCGCTCAAGTCACTTTGGCTGATTTGCACAGATTATATCCCATATTTTTCGCCAGCCGGATTGCTGTCGCCAGGATGGTAGCCATTTATTCGCCTCAACGCAAGACCTTCGACTTGGCAGCTTGATATAATCTCTATAGTTTAGCTATGCCGTCTCGCACCCCTTCCCCCATATGCCATGCTGCGTCGCATTTTAAAACGCTTCTTCATTGCCCTACTCAGCTTCGCCGCTGCTTTCTATGCCACCGCCGTGGTGCGCTCTCATCCGCTCCCTGATCACCCTTTTGCCCCTGACGGCAAGGTCCTGACTATTGCCCACCGAGGTGGCCTTCACCTGGGACCCGAACACACCTTGCCGACCTATACCCGCGCTGTCGAAGTCGGCGTCGATGTGCTGGAAATAGATCTCTGCATGAGCAAAGATGGCGTGCTCGTGGCGATCCACGATTGTAGGGTTGACCGCACCACCGACGGCCGCGGCGCGGTGGGCGACTTGACCTTGGCTGAGTTGAAAAACTTCGATGCTGGTTATCATTGGTCCATGGATGGCGACAAAACCTTTCCAGCGCGCGGCCAAGGTTACGTCATTGCCACCCTTGAAGAAACTCTCGAAGCCTTCCGCGATCAGCTCATGGTTATCGAGATCAAATCCGACGAGCCAAGCATAGCGGCAGACCTCTGCACTAGTCTGCGCAATTTTCACAGAACCGATAAAACGATTGTAGCGTCGTTCTACGGCGATGTAACCGATGCTTTTCGCGCCGCTTGTCCAGAAGTGTCGACAGGTGCTACCGGTGGCGAAGTTGTGACCTTCGTTGTGCTCAATTTCTTTTATCTCGACGCCGCCTTCCAAGCGTCCGCCCAGGCTTTCCAAATGCCCTTCCGCCTGGGGCCTATCGAACTGGTTAACCGCCGTTTTATTGAAGCCGCTAGGAACCACAATGTGGCCGTACACGTCTGGACTGTAAACGATCCAGAAAAGATGCGAGATTTAATCGCCGCCGGTATCGACGGCATCATTACCGATGAGCCGCAAAGTTTGCTAGAATTATTGGATCAAACAAATTTATGACCATCATTAACTAAGCCGATAAAATATATGAGCGAACGGACCATCCTCTCTGTTAACAAACTGACCAAAGCCTACCGCAGCGGCGACCGCGATCTGCCGGTTTTGCAGGATATCACCTTTCGCATTGCCCAGGGCACCTCCTGTGCTATCGTCGGCGCTTCGGGCAGCGGCAAAACTACGCTCTTAGGGCTGTGCGCCGGTCTCGACCAGCCTACCGATGGCACCGTCACTCTTGATCAGATTGGCCTCAACTATCTCGATGAGGACGAGCGCGCCCGGGTGCGCAGCGAACACGTCGGTTTCATCTTTCAGAACTTTCAGCTCATCCCGACTTTGAGTGCCCTCGAAAACGTCATGGTCCCGCTTGAATTGCGCCAAGCGCGCCAGGCTCGTGACCACGCCGCTGATTTATTAGAGCGCGTTGGTTTGGGCGACCGCTTACATCATTATCCGGTGCAATTATCCGGTGGCGAGCAACAGCGCGTCGCCATCGCCCGCGCTTTTATTAACCGCCCCCGCATTCTTTTTGCCGACGAGCCCACCGGCAATCTCGATGCTGATACCAGCGACACCATCGCCGACTTGCTTTTCGACCTCAATCGCGAATCCGGCACCACTTTGGTGTTGGTGACCCACGACATGGACCTGGCGCACCGCACCCAGCGCGTCATCCAGCTCAGGGGTGGTCGTATCATCGCCGACTTTGCTACCGACGAGCAGAGCGCATGAGCACGGACCGGATCATCCACTACCGCAGCGCCAATTTCTGGCGTCGTGCCAACCCGGTTTGGCTGGTGAAAATGGCCTGGCGCGATAGCCGCACCCACCGCGGTCGCCTGCTGCTCTTCGTCTCTTCTATCAGCATCGGCATTGCTGCCTTGGTGGCGATGAACACGCTCAAAAATACTATGGAGCACAATATCGACGCCCAGGCCAATGTGCTTTTGGGCGCCGATATAGAGGTTAGTTCCAACCAGCCTTTTACCGAGGTTGTCGAGGAACTTTTTTCTAACCTCGGTGGTCAGCGCTCGCGCCAGG
>Ga0114999_10007422_pt1 | contig 12442 bp, 13 predicted proteins | sample ArcticOcean_MG_C_3_FD_89820 | JGI IMG/M metagenome (GOLD analysis project Ga0114999, IMG submission 89820) | Marine microbial communities from western Arctic Ocean - ArcticOcean_MG_CB8_126 | ecosystem: Environmental > Aquatic > Marine > Oceanic | place: Arctic Ocean: Canada Basin | collected...
AAAAGTTAGAACTTACAAAACTCAAGATGAGGTTAATTTAGACTTAACTGCAGGTAGATGTGATGTTGCTTTAGCAGCAGCTGTTGCTTTTACTGATTATGCAGAAAAATCTGGTAAACCAGTAGTTCTAGTTGGACCTACTTTTTCTGGTGGAGCTTTTGGAAATGGCGTTGGTGTTGGCTTGAGACAAGAAGACACTCAACTAGAAAAAGATTTCAATAAAGCCATTGATATTGCAAGAAAAAATGGAAAGATTAGTGAATTAGCCATCAAGTGGTTTGGCTTTGATGCTTCAATGTAATAATTTATTTTTTAAGGCGATAGATATTTTAGCTATCGCCTTAAACTTATGTCACTTTTAGCTTACGGAGACACTGGTTGGGGAGATGAATTATTCTTCGCAACCCTAATGACAGTAGCAGTAGCATTGACTGCTTTATCAAATGGATTTTTATTTGCTGCAATTTTTGCATCCTTCAAATTATCAAACAATAAATTATTAAACTTAATAGGAAGTTTTTATACGACAGTTTTCAGAGGAGTACCTGAACTTTTGGTAATTTATTTATTATTTTTTGGGGGAAGCGGGGCGGTGATGTATATAGCCAAAATTTTTGGTTACAATGGTTACATTGAAGTTAATGCTTTTTTAACAGGAGCTATTTCAATTGGTATAATTTCAGGAGCCTACTCAACAGAAGTATTTAGAGGAGCAATTCAATCAATCCATGTTGGCCAATTTGAAGCTTCAAAAGTTTTAGGATTAAAGAAAAAGATTTATTACTATAAAATTATTATACCTCAAATGTTAAGATTAGCTTTGCCCAATATAAGCAATGTTTGGCAAATAACATTAAAAGATACATCCTTAATTTCAGTTACAGGACTTGTTGAAATTATGAGACAATCTTATATTGCGGCTGGATACACTAGAGATCCTCTATTCTTTTATTCATTTGCTGCAGTTTTATATTTATTTTTAACTTTTTTAAGCATGCAATTATTTAATAAGCTTGAAAAAAAATACAGTAGGGGCTTTTAATGGATTTAATGATAGAGAGCTTGCCTAGATTAATTAGCGCAACACTACTTACCATTCAGCTTACTTTATTATCTTTATTCTTTGGTATTTTTGTTGGTGCTTTTTTTGCAATATTAAGATTAAGTAAAAATAAAATTTTTTATCTTATTTCTTACTATTATTCTTATATCTTTAGAGGCACACCTTTGCTAGTTCAAATTTTTATAATATATTTTGGTTTAGGTCAGGTTGAGTGGATAAGAAATTCATTACTTTGGGTTGTGCTTAAAGAACCTTACTCGTGTGCTATTTTAGCTTTTACATTGAATACAGGAGCGTACTCTTCTGAAATATTTAGATCTGCATTCGAAACAATTAATAAAGGAATTTTAGAAGCAGCAAAAGGTTTGGGTTTAAGTAAGATAAATACTTTTTTAAGAATAAAACTTCCTATAGCGATCAAGCAATCTTTACCAGCCTATGGTAACGAAATGATACTAATGTTAAAAGGAACTTCATTAGCTAGCACAGTTACATTGCTGGATCTCACCGGTGTAGCCAAACATATTATTTCAACTACTTTTAGGCCAATAGAAGTATTTATTGTTGCTGGAGGAATATATTTGCTAATGACGTTTATAATACATAATTTTATAAAATTTTTAGAAAAAAGATATAATTATTGATTCATTGGTATTTTGTATATTGTTTAATTTCACGCAGATCAAATTCTGAAATTTTATTTATATTTAGTTTAATGCTAGCTCTTTCGTCATTAAGAAAATGAACATCTCTTGAAATTTTGATAAAATTTTCCCCAAAATCAGAGTTTTTTTCAAAAAGTCTTTTTTTGTCCTCTATGAGCCAAAGTTGTTCATTTATATTTTTAAGCTTTTCATAATTATTTAATATAGAAATACTTTTATCTTTATCAATATTAGCATCAAGAACTTTATGTTTTATTTCAAGTAAGTGCTTAAGTTCTTTATTGATAAAATTTAAAGATTCCTTATCTAGTATTTTCTTTGATTTTATCTCCAGAATACTTATTTTATCTAGCAATTCTCCTGGGGAAACCTCTATTAGAATTTTTTTCATTTAATATTTATAAACTATGGTATTTTATTTTAAATTTTAATGTCAAATATTTTAATTATAAAACATGGCTCACTCGGCGATATTGTTCAAATAAGTGGTGTTCTAAAAGATATAAGAGAAACATACAATGATAAAAAAATCTTTATTTTAACTACCTTTCCTTACGTAGAGTTAATGAGTTTTTGTCCTCATCTCGATGGTGTGATAATTGATAAAAGGTTACCTAGGTGGAATTTATATTATCTTTTTAAACTAAGAAAGATGTTAAAAAAATTTAGCTTCTCTCATGTTTTTGATTTACAAAATTCATCCAGAACTTCATTTTATAGAAAATACATATTAAAAACTCCTAATTGGAATAGTACAGAAACAATATTAAAAAAAGACGAAAAAAAAAGTAATTTTGATAAAGAGTCAGTTTTAGCAAGATTTAAAATACAATTGGATAATTCTGGAATAAAAACTAATCATTCGCTAAATCCAGACTTTACTTGGGCCAAAGTTAATGTAGACAAAATTATTAACAAATACCTCTCAAAAAAATTTATATTATTATTTCCATTTTGTTCGCCACAGCTTTCTCATAAGTTATGGCCCTACTTTAATAAATTGATTGAAATAATTGAATCAAAACATCAAAATCTAATTTTTGTTACTGCGCCAGGACCTAATGAAATTGATGATGCAAAAAAAATTAATGCAATATCAATAACAAATAATAATAAAGCCTTAAACATTATGGAGTTAGCTGGCTTAATATATAAAGCAAGTTTTGTAATATCTAACGACACAGGTCCAGCCCATATGACAGCACACCTTGGAAAAAAAGGAACAGTAATTTTTGGACATCACACAACACCACAGAAAGTATCTATTGAAACAGAAAAATTTAAAGCTATTAGTGCGAAAAATTTAAGAGAACTAAAAGCAGATAGTGTTTATGAAGTAATAAAAGATCAAATTGGATCAATCAAGTAGTTGTAAATAATTTTTTACAATTTTATCCCAATAAAAATTTTCAGAAAAAATTTTTGATTTATTTCCAAATGTTTTATAATTGTCATTTTCAAAAAAACTAACAATAGAATCATATATAGAATTTAAATTATTGCCATCACAAATAAGTCCAGTTTTATTGTGAGCAATTGCATCAGACTCTCCTCCATCATTTCCACCGATTGAACCCACCCCATAAGAAGCTGCCTCCATGAAAGATATGCCAAAGCCTTCAACAGATTTTTTTTCTATTCTTGAGGGCATTAAAAACAAGTTAGATTGTGAAATTAATGCAATTTTTAAATTTTCATCTATATTTTTTAAAAAAAGCACTTCTTTTTCTAGTTTTAATTCCTTAGATAGTTTTAAGAGATTGCTTTCCTCTTGACCCGCACCAATAGATATATATTTAATTTTAGGAAATTTAGTTTTTAAATTTTTAATTGCCATCAGTATTTTGTCATGTCCTTTTCTTTTATCAAGCCTTGCTACTGTAATAATTTTAGGAAAAAAACCTTTTAAAATATTTTCAGCTTCTATTTTTGAATTGTTGCTTATAGGTTTGGGTTCATAAATGCCTGGAAAAATTACGTTTATTTTTTGTGGATTAATGCCAACTTTAATAGCTAACTTTTTTGTAAAGTTTGAGTTAGAAATTATATAATCAGCTTTATTTGTACTTTTGATTAATCTTTTATTTAAAGATGAATTTATTTCATGATTTATTTCTTTTGAATGTAAAAGACAAAATGATTTATTTTTTTTAAGATGCTCACTCTTTATTAATTCTAAACTTTTCCAATGGTCGACAATTATTGCTCTAATACTTTTATTTGTATTTATAAAATTATTTACTAAATTAGCTTTTCTATATTTTCTAAGTATTTTTATTCCCTTAACTCTAATAATATCAATGGAAGATTTTTTGTCGTAAATATCTGAATTTAAGTGTTCATAAGCAAACACTTTTACAGGCCCATGATTTAACAAGCTTTCCGAAAGTCCACCCATTAATGTTTGGATACCACCTACATCTGGCGGGTAGTTTCTGGTTACTATAAGAAACATTATTTAAACCACTTTATGTTACAACCCATACTTGGAATTTGATTGGAAGGACCTTTTTTTGAAGAAGCGATTAGTTTCATAGCAACTTTGAGGTCACTATCTCCTTTCATAACAGGAGTTAAATTTTTTAATTCTCTAAATCTCCCTCTATATTGCAATTCTAAGTTTTTGTTATAACCAAAGAAGTCAGGCGTACACACAGCTCCATATAACTTAGCTATTTGTTGGGATTCATCATATAAATAAGGAAAAGAAAAAGAGTTAACTTTAGTAAAAGAGATCATGTTTTCAAAAGAATCTTCTGGGTAGTTTTTTACATCATTAGACATAACTGCTGCAGTTTTAATACCTAAAGTTTCAAAGTAATTCACATCTTTAACAACATCTTCAATTATGGCTTTTACATAGGGGCAATGATTACAAATAAACATAATCAAAGTCCCATTTTTTCCCCTAACATCATCTATAGATATTTTTTTGCTATCTGTAGAAAGTAAGTTGAAATTTTTTGCTTTTTCTCCAAAATTACAAATCGGTGTTTTTGTAAGTGACATATCAATATCTATTACTTAAGGAATTAACCATTTTTTTTCAAGCAATTTATTTTTTTAAAAAAAATATGCTCGGCTATGCCCTTTGGCAGCTAAATACAACCACTCTATAGAATATATTAAGTTTTCAATAACACAAAAATTTTCATATCCAATCTCACTTTCTTCAATTGAATATTTTGAATTATCAACATCTGGATTCAGCCCAGTAGTAGCTATTAAAGAAGTTGATCCAGGAGCTTTATTACCTAAATAACATTGCCTACTCATATGAGCAGTTTTTTTCCACGATTTTTCAGTAATATTATTCTTATAATTAGTTTTAACATCACATTTAATTCTTAACTGAATTTTTTCTTTTTTGTCATAAAATAATAAAGAACTTCTGGGATTAGATTTTATTATCTTTATTTGTTCTGACCTAATATCGCTATGAAACCATATTTTTCTTCTTCTTGGTCTACGCCTCTTAGAACAACTATTCGTCCATCAAAATCATTGTTTTGTCCTACTGCAAAAACAGGAATATGAAATGAAGAGCTTCTATTTAACAAGCCTTCTTTTAAAAGTTGTCAAATTTTAGAATACACTTTATCTAAATTGTTGTAATGTTCAGGCTTATTTTTTTGCACTTAGCTTATATTTTTCTAATTCTTTTTAAGAGGCTTGATGTATCCCATCTATTACCACCCATTTTCTGCACTTCTTCATAGTATCCATCAATTATTTTAGTAATTGGTAATGGGGAGTTATTTTTTTTACTTTCCTCGATAGCAATTTTCAAATCTTTTCTCATCCAATCTACAGCAAAGCCAAAATCAAATTTATTATTAATCATTGTTTTATATCTGTTTTCCATTTGCCAGGATTGTGCAGCTCCCTTAGAAATTACCGCAATAACATCTTCCATTTTTAATCCTGCATTTAACCCAAAATTTATACCTTCTGACAAGCCCTGCACAAGCCCTGCTATACATATTTGATTAACCATTTTAGCTAGCTGTCCGCTACCAGACGGACCCAACAATTCAACTTTTTTACTATAACAATCGATAACATTTTTAGCTTTATCAAAGTCTATTTTGTCTCCACCAACCATAACAGTAAGAGCTCCATTTTCTGCTCCAGCTTGCCCACCTGACACTGGCGCATCTAAAAAGCCAAATCCTTTTGATTTTGCTTTCTGATGAAGTTCTCTAGCAACTGTAGCTGATGCTGTTGTATTATCTATATAAATTGCATTTTTTTTAATTTTATTAAAAATTCCTTTTGGACCAATAGATACTTCTCTTAAATCATCATCATTTCCAACGCATGTAAAAACAAAATCTGATTCTTTAACAGCCTCTTCTGGATTTTCGGCAATTTTACCTTTGTATTCCTTAATCCATTTTTCAGCTTTTAATTTAGTTCTATTATAAACAGTTACATTGTGTCCAGCTTTTGATATATATCCAGCCATGGGATAACCCATTACACCAAGACCAATAAAGGAAACTTTACAACTCATATTTTACAAATGTTAAATATTAAATTAAGTATTAAAATAATTATTTTTGGATTTATACTTACATTTTTTTCAAGTTTTGGACAGAGTTTTTTTATAGGATTATTTAACTCTAATATTAGAGCAGATTTAAATATAAGCCATGGTCAGTTTGGCTCAATTTATGCCTTAGCTACATTAGTAAGTAGTTTTTCATTAATTTGGATTGGTAAAAAAATTGATGATTTTAAGTTATTAAATTTTTCTATTTTTGTTATTTTACTCCTATCAATTTCTTCTATTTTCTTTTCTTTCATAAACACTATTTATTTACTGTTTGTTGGCATCTATCTTTTAAGGTTATCTGGACAAGGATTAATGTCACACACCGCCACAACAAGCATTTCAAGATTCTTTAATCTAAATAGAGGAAAAGCACTAAGCGCTACTTGGCTAGGACTTTCAGCTGCAGAATTTATAATGCCTATTACTATTGTTTTTCTTCTTACTATTTATTCTTGGAGAAGTATTTGGATAGGTATTGCGGTATTAATAATTTTATTATTACCAGCTTTATCTTTTGTAACAATTAAAAATATTAAATTGTCTTCACGCGAAAAAACAAGAACAAATTTACAAAAAAAAAGTATTAAGAATTGGACAAGAAAAGAAGTTTTATTAGATCCCAAATTTTATTTAATTTCATTGGTAATGTTAGCTTTACCAGCAATTAATACAGGTGTTTTTGTATATCAGTCATTTATTTTAGAATCAAAAAACTGGGGCGATTTTGTTATAGCTAAATCTTTTATGTTTTATGCCATTTTATCAGTAGCAACGTTGTTTATTTCTGGACCTATTGTTGACAAACTTTCTAGTAGAAAAATACTTCCTTTGATGAATATTCCATCTTTATTTGCAATGCTAATTCTTTTTTATTCTGACAATCAAATATCTTCTTATTTTCTACTTGGATTAATGGGTATTTCTAATGGTCTTGCCAATGTTTTGGGGTCTTCAACGTGGGCTGAAATTTATGGCGTAAAATATATTGGCTCCATTAAGGCTCTAACGACTTCAATGATGGTGTTTTCTACAGCTTTTGGAACAGCAATATTTGGTATGATTATTGATTCTGGCTATTCTATAGAGGTTATCGCGATGATAAGCTTCATATATATAGCAATTTCTAATATCTTGATTGTAATTTTTAAGAGTAAGATTCGACCTGTTTTAGTTAAATAAAACTTGATTTTATCTCTACTTTTCATTACTTATTGCAGAACTTATGGCACGAATTACAGTCGAAGATTGCTTAAATAAAATAGATAGTCAGTATGATTTAGTGTTAATTGCTAAAGAAAGAACGGCACAATTAAATGCTGGAGATAAACCTTTAGTACCTGAGGACAATGACAAAAATACAGTAATATCTTTAAGAGAAATTGGTGAAGGAAAAATTTCAATAAAAACAGTAGAAGACTCAGCCATTAATAGACTAAGAAAAGCTCGAAATGAACCTACGGAACTAGAAGATATAGAAGCTGAACAAGATGATAATTTTGACAAAACATATAAAGGTGAAATTTCTAAAAGTGGGGCAGCAATTTTACCCTCTAAAAGAGTCAGAAGAATGCCAGAAAAAATTGCATCTCCAATTCAACTAGATGAAGCCAAAGAAGATGTAAATGAACCACAAAATGAGCAGCCTGATAATGTATCTACATCAGCTGAAAATGAAACAGATAAATAATAGAATTCATTTTAAAAAAAACTAAAAAATAAAAGCATTTCATGATTAAAACAGTCTCAATAGCACCTATGATGGACTGTACAGATAGACATGATCGTTATTTCCTAAGATTAATAAGTAAAAATGTGATGCTATATTCAGAAATGGTAGCCACAAAATCTGCTATACACGGTGATAGAAATAAAATATTAGCCTTTAGCCCAGAAGAAAAACCTTTAGCACTTCAAGTTGGTGGCTCTGATAAAAAAGAACTCTCTGAAGTTGCTAAAATTGCTGAAGATATGGGGTATGACGAAATTAATATAAACCTTGGTTGCCCAAGTAAAAAAGTGCAAAAAAATAAATTTGGAGCATGTTTAATGAAAGAACCCGAGTTAGTAGCCGAATGTATTAACGCAATGATAAATTCTTGCAAAATACCAGTGACAGCTAAAACAAGAATTGGATTTGATGATACTGAAGATTTTAATTATTTGAATAACTTTGTTAAGAAAATTAAAGAAGCAGGTTGTAAAACATTTGTTCTTCACGCAAGAAAAGCAATATTAAAAGGTCTATCTCCAAAACAAAATTTAAATATACCCAAATTAAATTACCAAATGGTATATGAAATAAAAAAAGCAAATCCAGAATTAGAAGTTATAATAAATGGTGGAATTTCCACTATTGAAGAAATAAAAAAGCATTTAACGAAATGTAATGGTGTAATGATTGGTAGAGCTATATATCAGAATCCATTTTTTTTAGTTGATATAGAAAAAGAGATATTTAATGTAAAAAATAATCTGACTAGAGAAGAAGTTGCCGAAAAATTATTTAAATATTTAGAAAAAGAAGTTAAACTAGGAACAAAAGTCAATCACGTTATGAGACATGCGGTTGGTTTATACCACGGACAAATAGGATCTAAAAAATGGAAAAGATATTTAAGTGATAATATGATGGCGAGAGATTCGGATTTTCAAAAAGCAAAACATATAATGACAATTGTACAAAATAATGAGAAAGCTAACCAAATAATTGCATGATTGAAGCGTTAAATTTAAATCAAATAATATTTATTTTAGCTATAATGATCTTATCTGCAGTAGCTGTTGGATTCTTCTCAGGATTTTTTGGAATAGGGGGCGGTTTATTAATTGTTCCTATTCTTTTTTATATATTTAGTTTTGTTGGAGTAGAAAAAACGTTTGTTATGCATATGGCAGTAGGAACATCTTTTTTAATTATAATTCCAAATTCAATTATATCAACAATAACTCACATGAAATTTAAAGCTGTTGATTTTAGTCTTGTCAAAACTTTTGGAGTTTTTGTAGTGATTGGTGTTGTGATTGGTGCAATATTCGCACTTACATTAAATACCTCCAGTTTAGTTTTATTCTTTTCAATTATGACTATGATTTTTGCTATTTATTTTTTTGTTGAAAAAGAAAAAGTTAATCCAATTCCCAAAAAAATAAATTTAATTTATAGAATAACTCTAGGTTTTTTGTCAGGTTTTTTGTCTGCTCCAATGGGAATTGGGGGAGGCATTTACAATACCCCAATATTTAAAATTTTTGGTCGCCCAATACACGTTGCAATTGGTACCTCAGCTGCCATTGGTTTTTTAATTTCGTCAATTGGAGCGATAGCTTTTGCAACCTCAGGAAATTATTTTAATGTTGATTCCCCATTAAGTTTAGGTTTTTTAAATATACCTGCATTTTTGATTTTTGTACCAATCACTACATTCATGGCAAAGATTGGAGCCGAGTCAGTTCATAAATTTAATAAAAAATTAATTGGAAAAATTTTTGGAGTTTATCTTCTTATTGTATCGTGCCGTTTATTTTACGAATACCTTAGCTTTTAAATTTTTTGATCGTAATCACCAATTTTTCCTGTTTTTTGAAGCAGGTTATCAATAAAGTCAAATATTTTTTTCATTCTTTCTTTTGAAGTGGGGCTTTCTGTAACTACTACTAATGAAGGTTTGTTTGAAGATGCTCTAATTAATCCCCACGAACCATCTTCAAATGAAAATCTAACACCATTAACAGTTAATATTTCTTTAATTACCTGTTCATCAATTTGAATTTTATTATTTTTAATTTTTTCTACTTGTTTTACCAATCTCTCTACTACTTGATATTTTTCTTCATCTTTACAGAATGGTGCCATTGTAGGAGTCTGGTATGTTTTTGGTAGTTTGCTTATTATTTCATTCATTTTTTTATTTTGATTATTTAATAAATGGCAGACATGAATTGCTGAATTAATTCCATCATCATAACCGTATCCTAACGGTTTGTTAAAGAAAAAATGACCACTTTTTTCAAATCCTGCTAACGCTTTTTCTGCGTTAACTTTTCTTTTAATATGTGAGTGGCCCGTCTTCCAATAAATTGTTTTACAATTATTTTCTAAAAGGATTTTATCATTTGCATATAAACCAGTAGATTTTACATCTACTATAAATTTTGACCCATTGTGTTTAGTAGATAAGTTTTGTGCAATCAATAATCCTATTTTATCTGAATATATTTCATTTCCATTATCATCTATTACTCCAACACGATCTCCGTCACCATCGAACCCAAAACCAATATCTGCTTTATTTTCTTTTACAGTTTTACTTATAGCATGTAACATCTTAAGATCTTCCGGGTTTGGATTGTATTTTGGAAAAGTCCAATCTAATTTGCAATCAAGTTCAATAACCTCGCAACCAATTCCTCTTAAAACCTCTGGCGCGAATATACCGGCAGTTCCATTACCACAAGCAACAACAGCTTTAATTTTTTTACTTATTTTATTTTTTTTAATTAAATCGTCTTTATAGATTTTCTGAAAATTATCTATTTGTTTTTCATCTCCTTTACCTTTAATAAATTTTTTATTTAATGTTATATCTTTTAATTCATTCATTTCTTCTGGGCCATGAGTTAATCCTTTTTTAATACCCATTTTTACCCCAGTCCAACCGTTTTCATTATGACTTGCTGTAACCATTGCCACTGCATCTGCATTTAAATTGAATTGAGCAAAGTAAACCATCGGTGACAGAGATAAACCAATATCTTCAAGAAAACATCCTGTAGAAATTAATCCTTTTTTTAATGATGATTTTATTTCTTCACTATATGATCTGTAATCGTGGCCAACAATTACCCTAGGATTTTTTTTTTTTGTATGTTTGATAACTTGTGTTCCGAGGCCCTTGCCTAGATTCTCTATTCCTAGCTGATTGATATCTTCTTGATATAACCACCTAGCATCATACTCTCTAAACCCTAACGGATTTATATGAATATCATGCAGTTTTGCCATTAACCTTTATCTAATATTTTAAGATTTTTATCAGTACTTAAATTTTATCCTTGTTATTATATTAATGTTCTTATAATGTTCTATTGATTAGGACTTTAGCCTAGTGTATTTAGGTTTTGTGCACACAACATGTAGTTGTTATTGTATAAAAACTTATTAAAATTAATAATTTATGAATAAAAACCTATCATTAGCCATTGAGAAAGCTGTCGAAAAAATTAACCCAAGAGACAAATTTCCAACAAATGAAATTAACGCTGATAAAAAACCTGACTTATTTTCTTTAACTTCTCAAACAGAGCTTTTTCAAAATGAAAAAGGCATAACAATTAAAATCGACAGATCAAAAGATTCAAAATTAACAGATTTTGGTAAAGCTACTTTAAGCGATAGATATTTAGGTCCAAATGAATCGTATCAAGATTTATTTGCACGTGTTGCTAGCATATATGCGGATGATAATTTACATGCTCAAAGACTTTATAATTACATAAGTAACTTATGGTTCATGCCAGCTACTCCAGTTTTGTCTAATGGTGGAACCGAAAGAGGTTTACCCATTTCTTGTTTTCTAAACGAAGCAGGAGATAGTTTAAATGGAATTTTAGATTTGTGGAGTGAAAATGTTTGGCTTGCTGCAAAAGGTGGTGGTATAGGGAGCTATTGGGGAAACCTTAGATCTATTGGTGAAAAAATTGGAAGAGTAGGCAAAACATCTGGCATTATTCCATTTATTAAAGTTATGGATTCTTTAACTATGGCAATTAGCCAAGGATCATTGAGAAGAGGTTCGGCAGCTTGTTATTTGCCAATCGACCATCCAGAAATAGAAGAATTTATCGAAATGAGAAGGCCAACTGGTGGCGACCCGAATAGAAAGGCATTAAATTTACATCATGGCGTTCTAGTAAGTGATGCTTTTATGAGAGCCGTTGAAACAAATTCGCAATGGGCTTTAAAAAGTCCAAAAGATGGAATTATACAATCAACAGTATCAGCAAGAAGCTTATGGATAAGACTATTGACAGCTAGAGTAGAAACCGGAGAACCATATATTATTTTTATAGACACAGTAAATAGATTGATACCACAACATCATAAGCTAGCAGGACTAAATGTCAAAACATCAAATCTTTGTAGTGAAATTACTTTAC
>Ga0114999_10007423_pt1 | contig 12441 bp, 8 predicted proteins | sample ArcticOcean_MG_C_3_FD_89820 | JGI IMG/M metagenome (GOLD analysis project Ga0114999, IMG submission 89820) | Marine microbial communities from western Arctic Ocean - ArcticOcean_MG_CB8_126 | ecosystem: Environmental > Aquatic > Marine > Oceanic | place: Arctic Ocean: Canada Basin | collected...
TAAGCCTTGTTTTAGAGATACACAATTTGTGGTGTCAGAACCTTTTATTGAACTCAATAATGGCTTAAAAATTGAGTTTAATCAAAAAGATTCTCCATATTGGTATTATTTAGCCAACCAAATAAAAGGTCGGGCAGAATTTAAATGGGATGGTGAAGAGCAGGATTATGATAATAGAGGGACATTTTATGGTCTGAATGATAAACCTCATACTTTGAGAGTGCAGAAGAATGGCTACTTAGTAAATATGACATATGATAATAAATCATCAATGAACAAAATAACCGTACCTCCCAACTATCAAGGTGTCACATTACCTCCTATACAGATTCAGTTTACTTCTATTAAGAAAACTCCATTTAATTATATAAAATATTTCTCTATTCCGGGATATGGTCAAAATAGTTTATATAAAACTAGTGCCATAAGAAAAATAGAATCAGGTTTATTGTTTTTGGGGACAATAGGTTTATTGTATGCACAAAAAGAATATTATAATAACATTCAGTTGCATTCTAATAATAAGATAAACTGTTTAGTAGAATATAATAGTCTTCCAGATGGTACTCCACCAGAAGATTATACAACTAAGCGTACATGTGTAGATGAAAATTATGCTAAAGAAAATGATTATATAAATAAGTTTAATAATAACATTTCTTATATAGGTGGTCTTTATTTATTTAACTTTATGGATATTATAATAAGTTGGAATTTCGATATAGAATAAATATTATTTTTTTGGTATTGGTAATAATATTGTTTGCCAGTTGCCTGAAGGAACAGCCAGCAGAACCCAATTTATGCAACCCTCGCAACTGTGGTGATGATTGTTATATACAAACTCCATCTGCAGGTTCAACTATTATTAGGAGATATGATGAAAATAGTATGGAGATTTGTTTAAGAGATTTTACGGAAGGGTGTACGGAGGCTGTAACCTCTGAAATTGACTTTTCAGGCAGTATTAATATAAATCGATATCGAAACAATATACTCGATACAACCTATTCCATAGAATTTGATACCTTGGTTGTTGATTCAGTATCAATAATGATAGATAGCATATATTACTATGAGATGACAATCGGTAATGAATCGGGTATGTCACAGGTGTTTATCTCGGATACTCTTTTATTTGAATTGCCTCCAGTTGATTCATTATATTTAGATCAATTTGCTATAGATAGTGTGAAGCTGAAATGGTTATACCCTTATAGTGAATATTTTTCAAAAAATTTAGATATGATAAGCTTTTCTTTAAGTAAATATGATTCTACATCAAATACTGTATATGATACAGTACTTGATTACTCCACTTCAATTGACACTTTTTCATACACTGATGAAATAGATCTTGGACACCATATTAAATATGATATTCGAGCTAAATTTGCCGAAAATAGATATACTGAAAAAACATTTTCAGATACAGCTACATATATTTTTTTTAAACCTGCATTAGACTGGTTTCCACTTAATAGTCAATCGATATATATGCATTGGTCTTTCCCGGAAGGTTCGGAAGGTTTTGTAGAGTTGCTGGATTATATAGAAATACAAATCCCCTGTAATCCAACTGTTAGTATTCCTATCGAACCTTTAGATACATCTTTAGTTTTCTATCCTGGATTAGAATGCAATGATGATCTAGCGGGGTTGATTAACATAGAATATGAAAATAAGTTTTTATGGTGTGCAGGCTCCGTCTGTGATAGTAGCTCTGTTATGGTTAAGACTTTTCCACTTCATAACATGCAATATATTCCACGTACTGACGGATATTCGGTATCTTGGGACTCTTCAATTGTTTCAATAGAACCATTCTACATTGATTTGTATGAAAGATTTAGCTCGGCTGATGAAAATTATTATAATGTTCCTGATGAAACACTTCCTGAAACCAATATAAGTCTAGTAGATGCTAGATTTTATGCTGAATCATTAACAGCTGCTGGATATTTGAATTTATGTGATACCTGTGGATTTCGCCTGCCTACTGAAATTGAATGGGAATATGTGGCTAGAGATTGCCAATCTGATTTTTACGAAAATGAAAATTGTGATAAACTTAGACTGTATAAGTACCCTATGCAGGTTGAGGCAAGTATCAGTTGTGAATATGCCAATTATGCCGGCGCAGGGTGTGATGAAAATCCTGAAGTTAAATCAGTAGGGTTCTATGATGGAACAAATTTCCCGTTTGAGTTAGCAACTTCACCAGCAGGTTTATATGATATGTCAGGCAATATCGCAGAATGGGTAGAACAAAATCGTTTTCCTGATGAATATATATGTAGAGGGGGTAGTTATATAAATGATGAAAACTTCATAAAAACAACTTCATATAAAATATATAATAGTTCAGACATTACTTTAAAAACTATTGGATTTAGGATTGTTATATCTGCAGACGAAGCTATACAAGCGTTAAAAGGTAGTTTAGAATGAAAATATATTTTATTATCATCATAACAAGTTTACTATCGCTATTATCTGCTCAAGATGTTACATATGAGGCTTATTTTTTAAATGATGATGGGGTTGTTGAAGAAAAAGCAAAAGCAGTTAAAGGTGAAGTGTTTGATTCAAAGATGATGAGAAACCCCATTACTACTATTGAGAACGCATCATTTTTGTTTTTATTTAAAACTAATAAATTGAAGATTGATCGAAATAAGATATTAAATGGCAAGGAAAAAAGTTTATATATAAAATTTACCTATGTAGATACAAAATCTGGTATTCCATATGAACCTATAGTATGTCTGTTAGATAATAAATGGTTTACTGATCAGTCTAAATCCAGAAAATTGAAAAAACAAAAGTTCTCCTATCCCAAAGACAAAAAAATAAATCCAATCGATAATGTTCAGTTGATTGAGCAAAAATACCCATATCAGGTGAAATTAATTTTCAAAAAAGCAAAAACAGTTATAAAAGGTCGAATATTAGATAAAAATAATAAACCTATTGATGCTGTAACTGCAAAAATTATAGAAGTTAGCACTTCTGGTGTTTCAGAAGAAGAGGGAAAGGGTGATAAAACGATTTCAGATAAATCCGGTAATTTTGAATTTGTTGAGTCATTTAAAAGAAATAATCCAGTATTGCAGATGAGGCTACTTTTTGTAAAAAAAGGGTTTATACCAAAGTTTATGAAATTAAGTATAAATAATCAAAAAGAGAACAATCTAACAATTAATTTATATGAGAGTAAGGATGGTACAGTAATACCGGCAGATTATTGTTATAAACATAACCAGATATATAATAAAATTTGTGGTGAATGTACTTGCCCTGAAGGTGAAAAATGGTATCCTGAAATACATAACTGTGATCAAATATGTGAAAAAGGAAAAGCCCCAATATTTACTTATTGCGAAGATGATGATAAAAAATGTCAGAAAAATAGACAGGTCGAATCCTGTGAAGATGAATGGGCGGAACCGCCCATACCTCCACCCCTACAACCAACTAATAAAACACTTCAGGTTTCTTTTATAAATAATAACAAGCTTATACAGAAAAATATGGAAGTATATTATGGTGATTGGATAGAAAAAGAAGAATTAGATGAAATAACATTTGATATGTTTCAATCAGATGACAGATTGTATAAGATAGGAACGATGAAAAATGGCAAGTTAGAGGTAATACATGATAAAAAAAGTAATAATAGTTATTGCGCCGAATACGACCCAAAATTTAATCTCAAATCATGTGATAAATTTGCTTTTGATGCACAATATTTTATTGATGGCATTCCTACCACTTTTATATTTGTAGATTCATATGATGATAAACTCTATAAATATTCTTTAAGTAATATAAGTGAGTTTCATGATCTTACAAATATATCAATGATTAAATTAGAATTGAATTTTAATAATCAAGGGGGTTTGTTGACAGATAAGATTTTAGTTGGTGACCCAAAACCAAGTGGGAAAATAGAGTATAAAGAGTATAGTGATTATTTGAAGTCAATTAATAATAGATATTACGAATCGAAATATCGACTTGAAAAAAAGAATGATAATTCCCTCTCTCATTGCGATATACATATGGGGAAAATTAATGGTTTTATAGATAATTGTAACTGGAATGGTGGTACAGAGTATATTACAGGGTCAAGTGTATTCAATGATTGCTCCAAGGATTTGTTTGATGCGGGAAAAATGAATAAAGTAATAAAAATATTTAGTAAATATGTTCTTAGTGCTGCTGATGAAGAAATTATGGTTTATATTCAAGATATTGGAAATCAAAGCAAACAAGAAATATCAATATTATTGGGATTATATAACTTTTTCCATCAACAGAAAGGGACAGAGTCTTGGAAAAGAATTTCTAGATGTGATGTTTCTAAATATTTTTTAGAAAAAGCCAGTATTTATTATAAATTGTTTATAAACTTATTAATTTTAGAAACTGAAAGTAAATATAAAAAACAAACAGAAAAGACTATTGAACAATATGAATATTGTCCAGAATGTTCATCTAAGGATAGATTTAAACTTAATAACCAAACTCAGACAATTAGAGATATTGCAGGGTTAACAATCAAATATTATATGGATTACGGAAAGTATGCTGAAGAGGCATATGCTTTTGAAGGTTGTGCAATAGTACCTGTTGATGAGCAGATAAAGATGATTGAATCATATCAGAATAAATGAGAATTGTTAGACTCAGCTTTTTATGTTTTCTATTATTATTATTTTCATGTAATAAAGAGAAAAAAGGAAAATTATCAATTCCAAATATAAATAAAAATTCACAAATTCAAAAAACAGATAAAGAAGCACATTATTTTATCCCCTCATATTCATTAGATAAATTATCGGATTTTATTTCTTTATCTACTACTCTCAGTAATTATTATTATGAACGTGAATTTCTTCTCTTATTACGTGCGCATATTAATGAATACTATCAATTACAGACTTGTAAGGATCCTAAGTTTTATTTTTTAGCGGGGATAGAAGCCTTATCTTCTGCAAGAATAAATGAATCTCAAAATCATCTTAACAGGTTTGTCAATATTAAGGATATAGCTCAAGATAATTATGATGAATATTTCTTGTGCGAAGACACCACCTTTAATAAGATGAAATACTTTCAACAAATGCACATAAATTCAAATGCATTTCATTTCGCAGAAATAATATTAAAATACCTAAATGCAACATCAATTAATTTAGATAAATTAAGAACTGAATTATTAAATAATAAAATTGGGGATACCGAAACGAATCATAATTTTACAGAATTAGTATTTTTTATTTTCTTAAGTATGAAAAATGATAAAGAACTTATGACGCAATATTTTAATAATTTGGTAAATTATAAATTTTTTACGGGTTCTTATAATTTGTTTGATGATGGGCACAGCTACTATTATTTTTCTTCTCAAATAGATATAATCACTAATTATATATATTATTTTATAATACAAAATAAAAATAACCTAGATAAAGAATTATTATTAGACGAAGAATATTATCTTGATCAATTAATTAAGCTTTCTAATATTTTAGAATATGAATATAAAGAATTTGGCCATGCCGACGACCAAATATTTAACCTAATCACTGATGGGATTAAGCATTTTGAAGATAAGTATCCCAAATCTGAAGGCTATGAATATAATACTTATGATAGCTGGATTGATTTATATAATCCGAGTCAATATAAACATCATTTTATAGCTCAAATTAATAATATTAAGAGAGAGTATGCTGGAAAGAAATCTTATGATAAGATATTAAATATGATCGAGAAATATAATTTTGATGATTCGACACATTATTATCAATTATTGAATTCGACTGTAGATGGACGGTTGCAATATCAAATTTATGATTATAATTTGGGAATTGAACAAGAAATTCTAATACCTGTGGTGAAAGATAGTGCATTTATTATGCTTTCTGAAAATTCTAAGATCTATAATAATGAAAATAATTTATTAGTTTATCATATAGGATGGGCATTTCATAATATTTATAATGTAGATGGATACAACAAAATATATGATAAATTTAGGATAAATTATTCAGAGAGTAATTTAGGAACTATGCCCCTTATAGAATCTCTTCAAGATTTTAGAATGGTAACCAATCCAGGAGATAGACCTCCAGGTTTTAAAACTGAATAACAATCTTACTAAACAATCAAAATGAATAGAACAAAATATCACTTACTTTTTCTTTTTATAGCACTCACATTAATCTGGTCACAAGATGCAGATTGTACTGTCAATGTTGAGAAATATTTGATTTATCCTGAAGAGGCGCTACCAAAGCGTTTTTGGCCATATCAGAAGTTAAATATTGATGAAGTTAATAGACGTTTCTATGCATTATTACATGAAACAATTTATGAACAGACAAAAGCTGGAATCCCTGAAATAAAGATATGTGCAGAAGGTTGTATTAGAATAGTTGAAAAAGATAAGTTGTTTAACTTAAAGAGTCTGATAATTGATTTACCAGAAGATTTTGAAACAAGTTGGATATTTCATGATAATACTAAACTTTCTGCTTATGATATTAAAGAATCTATGGAAGCGGCTAAAGCGATTGGTTTATTGACTGGAAGCCTATTTGGAGATATCACGGTCAATGATGCAGGAGATGTCGAAATAGAATTAAATGGTTCACCGCCAATGTCAAGTATTGCTTTTCAACTACTTAAAGTTAAAATTATACAAGCAAAATATACTGAAGGAATTAAACCTAACTATACAAAGCAACTAATGAAAGATCCAAAGATTAGAGAATATATGAAATCGCCAGTTGGAGGTGGTCCTTTTAAGTATAATTCAAAAACAAATAAATGTATCGTATTAGATAAATCTAATGAGTATATAATGTCCAATAAGTCTAATACTGCAATTGAGGGGATTAAAGTAACGCTGGAAAGAATGAAAATAAATCATGAGACCCGATTGCTACAGTCTGAAGCTTTACACCCACGTTCTGTAAATTTAGTTATGAATATGCCCAATTCATTATTAACACAGGTAAATAGCTCCCCGGAAAAATTTATTGTTGAATCATCAATATCACAATCTGTTGATAAAGTAATCTTTAATTTTAGAGATCATTTAGCTAAACGATTTTTCAGAGAGGCAATTGTAAAATCTGTTAATAGAAAAGAAATATTTGTTGAGCGACTTAATAATAATGGATGCTTGCTATCTGGCCCTTATTTTTGCCAAAGCCCCAATAATTGTACGGATGTTTTCTCTCATCCTTATGATAATGAAGCGTATAAGATAATTACGAATTCTGGCAATGATTATTCATATTCTGAAAAAGGAAAGAAAAAGAAACCAATTTTAAATTATAAAGGTAAACAAGTAGAATTAGTATTTATCCATCGGAAAGATATTTCAAATGAAGAGAACGTTGCTATCACATTTATTGTTCAGGATATGAAAAAAATGGGTATAAAGGTAACAAAAAAGAGTTTTTCTCAAGTTTCATGGAACACAATATTGAGAGCAGGAACAGATTGGGATTTAGCCTATTTAACAGTATCACAAGATGTTGCAAGTTCAGTTGAAATGGAATTTGGTAGTAGTAGCTCTCAAAATTTTTCAGGATATAAAAATGAAAGCCTAGATTTTCTTTTTAGAGAAGAAAAGAGTGAATCAAACCTTCTTGAAAGACACCGGATATCCTGTGATATACATCGTATTTTGCATGAAGATTATGCATCAATGTTCTTATGGACTATAAATACCTATTATGTTTATAATAGAAAAATATTAAATGAGAATACAATTGAGACAAATGCATATGATTTTTTTACCAGTCCTGAAAATTGGCATGTGAAGAAATAAAAATTACATATGTATATATTAGATAGACAATCCATTAAAAGAATCTTTCAACCGTCCAAGATATTAATGAGCATATTATGGACATTTCTAGTCTTTTTATTTATATCATATATATTATTTACTTTATTTTCTGGTATGCCTGGTCAGGAATCGCATTTCACAGATTATACAGGTATAGAGGAATATATTGAAGAAGATATAAAGTTCAATATGATTCTAGATCAGACAGAAATATTTAATAAATATCTAATTTGGCTAAAATCTGCAGCAGTACTTGATTTTGGACCACGTTATTCAGATGGGATGGGTGAACTATACCCTGATTTAAAGGTAGCATTTAATATCTCAATAAAATTGATATTTATTAGCCTGATAATCGGTGCGGTTATATCTATGGTATTTATTTTTCTATCAAAAATCCCATGGGTAGATAATTATTTTATTAAACCAATATTAACATTAAGTTATTTGCACTTATTAATTATTTTAGTAATACTTTTTCATTTTTCTTATACCTTTGGCATACCAGAATTATTTGCAGGCTATTTATCTTTAGTAATTGGCGGGGGGGTATTGGTTGATTATTATTCATTGTTAAAATCAGAATATGAAAAAGTGATGACTAAAGATTATGTTATATTCGCAAAATATTGTGGTTTTAAAGAGTTACGATTTGCGATGACAGAACTCTTAATTAGTTTTTTATCAATTACACTATCTAGAATCCCCATATTATTCAGTGGAATGATCATGTTGGAGGTTTATCAATCAGGCCATCCTGATTTTTCTGGAATAGGCTATTTAATTTGGGCATCTATAAATCCGGCCGAAGGAAGCACTGAATTTCATGTAGCATATTCAGCAACATGTATTTTAGTATTTTTCTTTACAGCTTTATTTTATCTGAATAATCATTTAAAGTATTCTCTATCCCCTAAACTGAATGCATAATAATATTATATTCCATCATATAAAGAGTTATTTTATATATGAAAGCAGTATGGTTAAAAAATTCATTCTTAACCCTCTAACACATGGGGTCTTTTTATTAATATTTATCATTATACTTTTCGATAATCCTTTTTCTAGTTTTACTGTTGATGATAATGTTGAATACTACAAACCAGTAAAAACAGATGATATTGTATTTACACAAAAAGGGGAAAAAAGTGAGATATACTATGATATAAAAAATGACACACACATATATATATATAGTCGATCAAATGCTTGGTTTTCTGTCGGCAAGGTATATGATGACACAAATACTGGTAAATATACCTTGCAACTTCAGGAGATCAGAAGCTCTAATGTCCATCCTCTGCCTCCGTTTACTAGACACGATGAAGGTGATTTATTAATTCTTGGGACACTTCCATCACCTATGGAATCAGATTTTCTAAGTGTAATCGTAGCCTATGGTATTAGTACTATAAAATTGATTATTTTATCATTATTGACATTTTTATTATCAGGAATTATATTCGGAATAATTCTTGGATATTATCGACAACGTTTGAATAAAATATTTACATATTTGAGAGTAGGAGATATTTTCGATAGTTTCATTAAAATTTTTGAATCAACTCCATTATTACTATGGATTCTATTGACAGTGATCATGTTAGAATTATACGCTCCAGGATTATCAGAAGAAAATACATCCAGATTAACATTTATATTTTTCGGGTTTTTCTCAAGTCCTGCTTTAACTAAATTGATTTCTGATAAAATTCAGGATTTGAACTCTGAAGAATTTATAACAGCACTTAAATTGCAGGGGATACCCAATTACAAAATAATTTTCAATCATATAATAAGATACTTTTGTTTATCAATTATTGGTTACCAGGCTTCATATATTATTGCACAATCATATTTTCTTGATATTTCACTCCATGTGATTAAGTTTGGATTTATAGGGAGTTGGGGTGATATGATTTATTCCCTCATACAGTCAGGGCAGCTAACAAGTGAAGATATCAATAGTCAATTTCACATTATAATTATGTTTATAATAATATTTTCAACTGTATATGTATTCTATAATTTGGCTAATTATTTTGAAAAAGTAGCAAACGATTGATGAAATGATTAGGGTTGAGAATTTATCTTCTGTTTTGAATACAAAATCAGGTTACAACTATGTCCTGAATGATGTTTCCATGGAATTAAATTCTGGTAAAACAATTGGAATTATTGGAGAGTCGGGGAGTGGAAAAACACAATTAATGCTTGCAGTAACAGGTAGTCAACCTTTGACACCTGGTATATTTAAAGGGAAAGTGATATATAATATTGAAGGCGACAAAAAGAATTTATACCCTGATTTAGAAACTCATGAATATGAGTTATTTCTTAGAAACAATAATTATTTTCGAAAGCATCAACATCGTTTTTCGAAGACAGTAGAAAAATCATTCTCTCAATTAAAACAAAACAAAATTGGTTTTATACCTCAGGATCCAAGAGTATTTCTAAATCCGTATTGGACTATTGGGATGCTTTTTCGGCAAGTCTATCAAAAAATAAAACCTCATATCTCATTTGAAGATTTTTTTGATAAATATATTTTAAAGGTACAGCTTGATCCCAATTCAGTTATTAACCAATATCCACATGAACTTAGCGGAGGTATGGCACAACGGGTAATGATTGCTTTTATTTTGAGCCAGGAACCGGAAATTATTATTGGTGATGAATGTACGACGGGACTGGATGTCGGGAATCAAAAAATTATCATTGATCTCTTAAAGACTATCAAGAACAATAATCCAACAATAACCTTAATATTAATTTCACATGATATAGGATTTTTAAACCATTTGGTTGATGAAATTTATGTAATGTATGGTGGCTTTCTTATTGAATATATCAAAAATAAAAATCGTCTATTTAGAGACAATGGCGATTTACATCCATATACACAAGATTTGAGAAAAAGCTTAATCCCTAAAAGTGAACATTCTATTGATAAAGTAGATGAATTGACGTCAGAAATTAGGCTGGATATTTCACCTAAAGGTTGCCCTTACAGTTATAGTGGACAATGTGAAATTTATGCTGCTAATGAATCATTGGATTGTAAGAATAAAATGCCGGAGATAATAAATCTTAATAATACATCTGGTGATTCAGAAGCAAACTTAGATAAAGATTGGATAAGGTGCTGGGGATATAGTGAACAATAATACTACTATAATGAATGTTAATGTTAAATCCTTTTCATTTGAAAATTCAGGACCCATAATATCAGATATAAATTTTGATATTCCTGCTGGATCGGTAATAGGAATTGTAGGCGATAGTGGCTGTGGAAAGACGACTTTGGGGAAATTACTTGTAAATTATTTTAATATTAATGGAGATAATGTCCATTTTAATGGTCAAGTGGAATATTATGATAAGAACAAAGTATTTAATATTTGTGATCCGTCCAAAGAATATTATAAGGCATTCTCAGTGCCACCTGTACAAATGATATTCCAAGATCCTAAAACATCGATAAACTTAAAGATGACGGTATATAATTTGATACAGGAATCACTTTCTTTGTCAACTAGTTCTACAACCGTAGAAAAATTAACCAGTAAACTTTTAATTGATGAGAGTCTTTTATATACTGTCGCAAAAAATTTAAGTGGGGGTCAAAGGAGAAGGCTAGGCATAGCAAAGATTATGGCAGGACTTAGTACATTGCCAAGTGATATACCCAAAATTATTATTGCAGATGAGCCTGTAGCAAGTTTAGATGCATCTATCAAACATGAAATTATGAAATGTATTATTGATCTGAAATATGATGGCTATACAATAATAGTTATTTCTCATGATATTTTATTAGTTAAGAATATAAGTGATATGATTTTAGTGATGGATAAAGTAAATGGAGCTGGCGAGCTTGTAGAAATATGGAATCCTAATGATCCTCCTAAAACAGATAAAACAAAGCAACTTATTAATGATTCAAATCATATAAATAATTATTTGTCAGAGTTAAAAAAGATATTTATCGAATAATGATGTTAGTTTCATCGTCCTGTAAATTAACATTTATTTTAATATTGTTAGGGTTGTCCTTCCTTTTTTCTGATGAATATTGTGATTGCGAATTACAAATAAAATCAAAATCCACGAGCGTTAAAAACCATATAAACGAAGTAGACAATTTCCATATAATAAAAATTGATACTTCAAAAAGTGATTCATTAAATATTGAATTTAACTTTAAGTGTCCTATATCCATTAAGGATACTATTGATGTATATTGGAGGAAGTTTTCGATAAACAAACGTGATAAAAAGAAATATTATCGTTATATAAAACTAAATGACAGTAAAAATAAATATGTTATAAATGAAACCCTTCCTTTGGGTTTTCATGCTTTTCAATTTACTGAGCAGTCAGATAGCAATAAAAACGTTCTTAAACAACCTATGGAAGTAGGTGTCGCATTATTATCATACAATCGTCTACCTGTTCTCATTGTAACTGGTGATCGTGAGATCCAGCTACCACAGAATAAATCATCAACAACTATAGATTTAAAATCAGCTGCTAAGGCATATGATTATGAAGATGGGGAATTA
>Ga0114999_10007427_pt1 | contig 12436 bp, 7 predicted proteins | sample ArcticOcean_MG_C_3_FD_89820 | JGI IMG/M metagenome (GOLD analysis project Ga0114999, IMG submission 89820) | Marine microbial communities from western Arctic Ocean - ArcticOcean_MG_CB8_126 | ecosystem: Environmental > Aquatic > Marine > Oceanic | place: Arctic Ocean: Canada Basin | collected...
CCCGGAGACGAAACATCCAGGCGATGTGCAGGTCCGTTTCGCCCATCGGTTCTCCATCTGATTCCGGATACTCGATGTCTGCTGGAATCTGAATTCGGCTCATCGCTTCAATCCTCCCGCGTTTATCATGCCAGGATTCTATGCGCGATGCGAGCTTTGCATCACTCGCCGGAGCGACATTCGTCCGGATCGGAGGTGCATACGATCCCGCTGTGCCGGAGCATTCCGTGGCTCGGCTCGCGATTGAACCGCACATGTGCGGTTACTACGAACGAAGCGGCGACGGTTACGGGGCGGTGTCGATCACGACAACGGCGGCTTCAGAGGCGACTGGTTCCGTCAACTGGTCCGAACGAACCTCGGCACGCAGTTTCGGACGACCCGGCGTTCGAGCCCGGAGTGTGATCTCGAAGTCGACGGACGCACCTTCTCCGATTTCCGGAATCGCATTGAACGAAACCAGGCGGCCGCCCTGTGTCGATGTTGGGGGCGTGTGCTTGACTGGGCCGAGGGCTTTGACAATCTCCAGTTCTGACGGGACGCGCAGGCCAAACTGAATGTTGGAATCCGCCCCGGTTCCCCGATTCAGCAATCGGACTCTCACTGCAAATTCGTCGCCCGGAAAGACCGTTGCGGGAACATCCGACAGATCGAGTTGCAGTGCGGCGATACCGCGGACAGTTCGTACCACCTCGATATTCTGTGTCTCACGTCCGGGCACGTTGAGCTGAATCTGGCATGCGTGACTACCGGTCTGGGCAGCAATGGCTGTCGTCTCAACATTGACGGACTGGCCGGGCCCGATCGGTGGCAGACGCCACTGAATCTGACTGTTCGGCTTGTCGTGAATGCCGTCGCTCGACGCTGAGACAAACCGCAATTGACGCCCGAGCGACAACGTGACCGCCCCGTCGGAGACGCTCTGCGTTGACTCATTCGTCACGGTGATCCGCTGCACGAATCGCTGCCCGACCACGCTGGCCTGCCCGGCCGAGGCGGTGATCTTCAGCCCGCGTTGTTCAAGGATCTCCACGATCGCGTTCGATTCGGTCGTGGCTCCACCAGTCGTCTTGACGATCGTCCGGTTCGTGTGGCGGCCCGGTTCGACGGCCATCAGCTCCAGGTCGATTTCGAACGACTTGCCGGCCGGAATCGTCCCGACGTCGTACGTCAGGTCGTTGCCTGCCGCGTGCTGGAAGCCGACGGGGATGATGTTCTGCAGGCTGACATCTTTGGCATCACGCTGGCCCGCGTTTTCGATCTTGAAACTGAAGACGATCGCCTGGCCGACATTCGCCTGACGCGGAGCATTCATGCGTACTCGCAGGTCCGGTGCCGCGGGCTGACGAACCGCAGTTCGCGTGGCAACCTCCGATGTGAAATTGACGGTGGCGATGCTGCCAACGTCGCCTTCTTCAATCGGCACGACTTTGATGAGCAGTTTTTTCTGTTCTCCGGACGCCAGGCGTCCCAATCGCCACAGCAGTTTTGTACCAATCAACTCAGCTTGCGGGATCGTGCCGACCAACCGGCAGCCATTCGGAATCTGATCCTCGACGACCACACGGGCTGCGTTCGCATCGCCGCGGTTTACGATCCGGATCGAGTAGATCATCGGCTCACCAAGTGTTGCGTCTGGCGGAGCGTTCTTTTCGATCGTCAGTTCGGGCCGCTGTGTGGCTCCGGGAGCATCGGCGGGGAATTCGGCCGTACCGGCCGGTCCCGAGACAGAGGTCGCAGTGGATGCGCTTTGGACGTCACTCTCGTCCGTTGCGGCGTGGATGTTCGAACTGAATTCAGGAAGCTCTCCCGGCAACTCTGCGGGCGTCGCTACCAACGGGTCGTCTTCCGGCGACAGGCCGGGCACTGGAATCAGTCGACTGGCCGTTTCGTCCGCGGAATCGGGCTGGGCCGGGAATGGGCTCGGAAAGTCTGCGACCAGTGAGGCGGCCGGTTTTATCCCGGGCAACGAAGATGGACCAAGTGGTTCGGGCAGCCCAGGCAGGGCGACGGTCGTCGCTGCAGACGTCGCCCTTGCCGAGAGACGTTCGTCAATTTCGCGAATGAGTTCTGCAGGCCGCGCGTCCACGAGACCGTAGGCTATTGGAATGGACTCTGCCTCCTGCGCTTTGTCACGTGCCGTCAGGAGCTGACCAGCCTCGATCGCCTGCCGGGCCTCCGCCATCAATCTGGAGACCATCTCCCGCTGCGTCTCAAGCGGACTCGTGGCAGCAGGTGTTGCTGATGCTGGATTCGCATCAGTTGTGAATTCCGGAAGGCTACCGGGCAGCTCGGGAAATGAAGTGACCTGATTGCCAACCGGTTCGATCACCGGACTCTCAGGAAGGGAATTCGGAGTGGTCACGACTGCGGGGAAGGGGAGACTCGGTTCATCCACCAGTCGACCAGGTTCCGGCAGTGCCGCTGCGACGTTGCCGTCAGGCACGGTTGCGTTAGTGGCGAATGGGTCCGGGCCGAAGTCGGGCTCCGAAATGCTAACCACTCCCACGGGTGAATCGGGGATACGCGGCGCCTCGTTGAGTGCATGGGCAGGAGCTGGCTCCACATCGAACGGTGGCAGTCCGGGCAAATCGGACGGGTCGGGCAGCAACCGCTGCGTCGCCGCTGTGCCCTCGGGACGTGATGCGAATCCGGATGATCCTGGCCCGAACACCGGCTCCGACTGATCAGCGACCGGCGGTTCGGTGTTCTCCCGGAGTTCGTCGGGTCCTACTGACTGGCCGGGTTGCCAGAATGCGGCCTGGCTAAGCTCGCCCGAGGGTTTGGCGTCCCCCACATTCCCATCGGCGGGGCCAGGTTGGCCGGCCGGAACGAGCGCGTGCTGTTCCTGGTCGTCCTGCTTCAATCCATCCTGCGCCTGCAGGACAATAAGAAAGCCGACACCGATGACGCCGGCAAGAGTGGTGAGTTTCCAGATCGAGTTCTGCATCGGAGTCCTTTCCGATCACGCGAGTCGGTTCTGACGCACGATTCGGACACATATCCAAAACGCCAGACGCCGCAGTACGAACGTACCTTCCCTGATCGTTCGTGTTTGATACCAGACACTCAAAACTGTGGAAAGACGACTTGCCGCCGATCCATTCTCGCCGGATCAACCCGGCCACTTGCGAGCGGCAATCACGGGCGGGCGGCTACATGTTTGTCTTCGAATCCACAGTGGCCCCGAGCACAGAGTTGAGCGCGGCATTCAGTTCGGGGTCGTGATCGTGGTCCTGTGCGTACACGCGGAAGATCAGAAAACTCACCGGCAGCGCGCGGAACAGCTCATCGTCGTTGAGTTCGACCGGTTCCGGGCAGGCCGGGTCGAGCAGGAAATTCTGACCACCGGTTGGGAGCCGCGCACTCGGGCGGTGGTAGTGTTTGGCCACATCAATACGCAGCGGAATATCCCGTATCTCCGGCGACAGCTTCTCCCGCAGACGACGTTCGACGAGATCCGGTTCGGAGAAAATCGTTGTTCGCTCGGACATGGCCGAGTGAAAGTTGATGGTCCGCTCACAGCTCATCTTCCAGGACAGCTGGCGGTGAAGGATTTTCTGCCACTGGACACCGAGTGCCCGGATCTCCGGATCGTCATGGTCGGCCCAGCGGCGTACGTCGACCAGGAATGTTGATTCGTCGAATTTCCGGTACGCGTCGAGGTTGTCCAGCGGGTTGCCGTCGAACAGATGCTGCATCGTTTCGCCGAAGACATCCTCGAGCGCCAGGTCGAGTGCCCGCACGGTGCGGTGGAAGTAAATCGTGCGGAACAGATTGGCCCGCGTCTCGACAAAATTGACCAGTGCTGGCAGACCACGGGAATGGATCGTCAGGCCAGCCGACGTGAAGAAGCTGTAGTGCAGCAGTCGCGACAGGTCGAAAGCTTTTGTGTTGTAGCCGGACGTGTATGCATCGCGCAGCACGAAGTCCATGTTGTCGACTGTATAGATCCCGCTGAACAACGCGCGGAGTTTACGCAGCCAGTCGGGATGACCGTCGGTTGCGTCACCAGGGTGCGGTCGACGAATCAGCCAGCCAATCTGCTTCGGATCCAGCTCTTCCAGAGGCCCCAGCTTCCCGTTCGGATTGCGGCGGATTCCACGCAGCAGGTCTCCCAGTTCCTGTTCAATGACGACCGCGCCAATGTCCTCGTGCGTGACGCCGAACTGAGCGAGGAACTGGTCGTCAAAGAAATGCCCGAACGGCCCGTGGCCTACATCGTGCAGCAGTGCTGCCATACGCGTCAGACTCTCGACATAGGCTCGCGATGGCACATTCGGGCACACGGTTTCGAGCGATTCGTACCATGCGTCAATGGCCCGTGACGCAAGGTGCATCACTCCCATGACATGCTGAAACCGCATGTGTTCGGCAGAGGGAAACACCCACCAGGCGGTTTGCAACTGGTGGATATGCCTCAGCCGCTGGACCCACGGATGATCGATAATCGCCTGCTCGGAGACTTCGCCGGCGGGCAGTCCTTCGCGCGATACGAAAGGGATGTAGCCGTGAACGGGATCGTGGCTCAGGCTCTCCGTTACAAAATCGCGTGCCATGCCGTTCTCCCGGAACCATCACAGGTCAAAGTGTATCTGCGGGCGGCAAATGACGTTCTACCTGTAGCCGCGCCCGCCTGAACGCGGATCGTAGTCGGTCAAAAATGACAATTGAAATACCGACTCCCAGGTCAGTTAGTTCGGTCACGTTCTGACGATTCTGCAGGTGGCAGCGGCACTGTCGCTCGCAGGTTCGAATCCAGACACTCCGCATCTGGTGGGGAGTGAAGCCCGCTCCGTAGAATCAATTGTTTGCATTCCACGCGGAACCTCCACGTCGCCCACCGGACGAATCGATGAAGCAAATTGCGTTGCCCGCTGTCATTCTGCTCGTACTGGTGAGTCTGGCGACTGTAGCGCTGTGGCCGTCAGCATCCGTGGATGCAGACCACTATCGCCGATTTCGTGACCCACAGACGCTTTACTCTGTGTTACATACAGAGGTCGAATCAGGCAGTGCGGCACAGGAAGTCGAGAAACTGCTTGGGGCGGGTGTTCCGGTAACCGATGGCGTTGAAGCAGTGCGGGCGAATCTGAAGCAACTGGCGATCCGCTATCCCGAGTATTATCCCGACGGCGTTTACGAAACGGACACATTTCTTGAGTGGCCAGCAGGAGAAGACTCGGTCACGCTGCAGTTTCGCAATGGATGGCTGATGAACCACGATCCAACACAATTTGCTCAATATCGACCGAAATACGCCGTCGCCGGCTACGAAACCGTGCCCTCCGGACCTCCTGTCAGTGACATTGCCGGCCGGCCATTACCAAACAATCAGAGACCCTGACCCGGATCTCACAGGAGTCTGTCATGTTCCGCATTGTGGCTCTTATCGCGGTGCTCGCGCTGACCAGTGGCCCGACAGAAGCCCGCGCACAAACCGGGTCGGTCCGCATGGTGCCTGGATCGCGCACGCTGTCACGATTCGGACTCGAACGGGCATTCTGGAGTCACGCGACCGTTGACATTTATCGTGACCATGTCCGACACATAGTGCTTGACGACACGAATCTGTACATGCAGTCATCTGGTGGTGTTGTCACCGCAATTGACAACGAGACAGGGCAGAAACGCTGGGCTCTGCAACTCGGTCGGCAGGACGAACCGAGTTATCCCGTGACATCGAACGACGAAATCGTGCTGATCATCGCGGGTATTACAATGTACGCCGTCGATCCCATTACAGGTGAATTGCTGTGGGAGCTGCTACTCCGCAATCAGCCCTCGACCAGCCCGACCATCGATCGAAATTACGTTTATTTCGGGACGCTGGACGGCAGTGTGTACGCGTACGACGTTAAGAAAATCCGCGAACTGCATGAGAAAAACCAGCTGCCGCAGTTCAGTAACGTCGCCTTACACTGGCGGTATAAGTCGGCTAAAGAAATCACAACGCCAATCGTGTCGGACGGTTTCACGATCAACTTCGCCAGTCGCGATAAGTCGCTGTATTCGTTGACCGCACTGAGCCGGGAACTGCAGTTTCAGTTCGAGACGGATGAAGAGGTGTCGGCTCCCCTGGGTATCTCCGGGCGAGTGGTGTTCTTCGCGTCGGAGGATTTCAGTCTGTTCGCGATTGATCGCCAGTCGGGCACTGTTCGGTGGCGGTTTGTCACGGGACGGCCAATCCGCCAGCAGCCACGCGTGGTTGGAGAGAATGTGTACGTGATGCCCGTCCGCGGCGGCATGTTTTGTCTGGACCGCGTGTCTGGCCGACGCCTGTGGTGGCAACCGGTGATCACTGAATACGTCGGAGCGACACGCAGTCTGGTCTTTGGATCCGATCGGCTGAATAACCTTGTGGTCATGTCACGTATCGACGGAGCTATCATTGGAGCGTTGCCCCTGCGCGACTTCACCGTCCGCTACGGCAACGAACTGACCGACCGTATCTATTTAGCAACGTCTCGAGGGCTGGTGATTTGCCTTCGCGAAAACGGCCAGGAATTCCCGATCTATCATCGCTACCCCGAACGTCAGCCCATCCTGCCGGAATTCGCGCCCGAGGAAGACCCTGCGGCCGGATCGTAGAGAGACACGACCACCTGTCCGTGATCGGCAACGACAGTCGCAGGGGACAGCAGCGGCGAGTCGCGAGGTGTCGCTCGAATTGTGCAACCGGTGATCGCGATTGGATTTCTGCGGCCCGTCCTGCAGAATGCAGCTTCTGCCAGGACCTCTCGCACCACGCACACGTGGTGAATTTCCGACACCTGCCCGATCCCGCATTCCGGTTTTGCCCATGATCCGTGTTCGTCTCACGACAATCAGTCTGATGGCAATTCTGTCCCTGGTTTCGCTCGCCTCCGCAGCGGTTGCTGAAGACGCCACGGAGCTGACCTACGAGTCGCACATCCGGCCAATCTTTCGCGCACACTGCTTCGACTGCCACGGTGCCGCGGACGAGCTGAAGGGCAAACTGGATTTGCGACTGGTGCGACTCATGCAGAAAGGTGGCGAAAGCGGGGCCGCGATCGTCCCGGGCAAGCCATCAGAGAGTTACCTGCTGAGTCGGGTCACGAACGGCGAAATGCCGCCTGGCGAGGACTCGCTGTCGGCCGCAGAGATTCGTGTCATCGAACGGTGGATTGCGGCTGGTGCAAAGACTGCTCGGCCTGAGCCCGAGTCGATCGGACCTGGACTCGGAGTCACTCCAGAAGAACGCAGCTTCTGGTCGTTTCAGCCCATCCGGCGCCCTGTTGTGTCCGAGCTGTCCGCAAATGCCAGGACACCCATCGATGAACTGATCCTCCGACAGATGCCGGACGGGACGACCTTCTCGCCCGACGCCGATCGGCGAACGTTGATCAAGCGGGCGTACTTCGACCTGACGGGTCTGCCGCCCACTTCGGATGAGATGCAGAAATGGCTCGCGGATGACGCCGACGGCTGGTTCGATCGGCTGCTGACCGCACTGCTCGATTCCCCGCATTATGGAGAACGCTGGGGACGGCACTGGCTGGATGTCGCCGGGTACGCCGACTCGGAAGGCTACACCGTTAAGGACGACGTGCGGCCGTGGGCATACAAGTACCGGGACTGGGTCATCCACGCGTTGAACGAAGACAGACCATTCAATCGCTTCGTGATCGAGCAACTCGCTGGTGACGAACTGGCAGGGCCGCGGGACGGTGATCTCACGCCTAAGCAGATCGATCTGCTGACCGCCACGGGATTCCTGCGTATGCCCGCCGACGGTACCGGCAGCGGTGCTAACGCTGCCGCTGGCCGCAATCAGGTCATGACGGACACGCTGAAGATTATTGGCACGTCCCTGCTGGGTCTGAGCATTCAGTGTGCTCAGTGTCATGACCATCGCTACGACCCGATTCCGCATACGGACTACTACGGGCTGCGAGCCGTGTTTGAGCCGGCGCTCGACTGGAAGGCATGGAAAGTACCCAACGCTCGGCGAGTCTCGTTGTACACCGCCGCTGATCGGAAGCAGGCGGCCGAAATTGAGACGGAAGCAAAGACCATTGGCGAAGAACGCGGCAGGAAACAGTCGGAGTTTATGCAGCAGGCTCTGGACAAGGAGCTGGTGAAGTACGACGAACCACTCCGGACGCAACTGCGCGAGGCCTACAAAACACCCGCGAACAAACGGACTGAAGAACACAAGCAACTGCTCGCGAAGAACCCGAGCGTCAACATCAGCCCCGGCAATCTCTACCAGTACCTGCCCAAAGCCGCCGAGGAACTGAAGAAGTTTGATCAGCGTATGAAAGAAGTCCGCGCGAAAAAGCCCGTTGAAGAGTTCCTGCGGGCGCTGGTCGAACCGCCGAATCACACGCCGGAAACGAAGCTCTTCCATCGCGGCGATCATCAGCAACCTAAGCAGACAATCGCACCAGCGTCATTGACGGTCGCCGCACCGGAAGATGCCAGTCGTCAGTTCACGTCGAATGACTCGATGTTGCCGACATCCGGCCGACGTCTGGCTTTCGCACGCTGGCTGACGAACGGCGAACACCCGCTGGTATCACGAGTCATCGTGAACCGGATCTGGATGCATCATTTCGGCCGCGGTCTGGTGGAAACACCATCGGACTTTGGCAAACTCGGTGCGCGACCGTCGCACCCGGAGTTGCTTGACTGGCTGGCCGACGAGTTTGTGCAACAGGGCTGGAGCATGAAAAAGCTGCACCGGCTGATCATGTCATCGACCGTCTGGCGCCAAAGCGGCGAAGTGCGGAGTGACGACACCGCAGAAGAAGACTCCGCACTCCGCGCTCCACACTCCGCACTCACACGAAAGCCGCTCGTCCGCCTGGAAGCCGAGACGATCCGGGATCGCATGCTGGCCGCGTCGGGGCAACTCGATCGAACGTTGTACGGGGCTCCGATCGCGATCAAAGAAGACGACACGGGACAGGTCATGGTCGACGGCGGGCAGAAACGCCGCAGCCTGTACGTGCAGGTGCGCCGCAGCCGTCCTGTCGCGATGATGCAGGCCTTCGATGCGCCGGTCATGGAAACCAACTGCGAATCGCGGTCAAACTCAACGGTCGCGACGCAGTCGCTGATGTTGCTCAACGGTGCATTCATTCTCGATCAGGCGGCGAAGCTCGCCGATCGTGCCGTGGCGGAATCAACAAAATTGCCGGCTGAGCAACTCGCGGAACTTCCAAAGTTGACGGCAGCACGGTCGTCGGCCTGGTCCTATGGATTCGGGTCCTTCGACGAGAAATTGAATCGGACCGCGTCGTTCACACAACTGACTCACTGGACTGGATCGCAATGGCAGGCCGGTCCGAAGTTGCCGGACCCGCAACTCGGATACGTTCTGCTGCATGCGAACGGCGGGCATCCGGACATTGCAGAACGCGCGGTCATTCGTCGTTGGACGGCACTGCTTGACGGGACTGTCTCTATCAGTGGCTCATTGTCGCATGGTTCAAAGAATGGCGACGGAGTCCGGGGTCGAGTGGTCTCGAGCCGATCAGGCAGGGCGGCTGAGTGGACGGCATTCAATGGAACGACAGACACGTCGCTCGCAAGTCTCGAAGTCAAGGCGGGTGACACGATCGACTTCGTCACGGACTGCCGAGCAAATCACACATCAGACTCGTTCAACTGGCCAGTCACGATTGTGCTGAAAGCCACCGGAATGCCGGATCGAAGTCTTTCGTCGAAGCAGCAGTTTCGTGGTCCGTCTGACACGCCAGAGTTGTTCGCCGGACACGTCGTGCGTGCATGGCAACTCGCATTGTGCCGCCCGCCGTCGAACGAAGAGCTGGAGCTGGCCATGAACTTCGCTGCTGACCAGCTTGATCTGCTGCAGAGCGGTGCCGTCAAACTCCCGGAAGGACGTGCAGCCTCGCGTCAAGTGCTGACGAACCTTTGCCAGTCGCTGCTGAGCTGTAATGAGTTTCTTTATGTCGACTAAGTGAGTGCGGAATTGGGAGTGCGGAGTCTTATTGTGGGGGTTGCCTGCCGATGTCTGATGGTCCGCTTACTGATCGGACTCGGAAGTTTGCCATTCGCGTCTTGCGTCTGTGTCAGAGTGTTCCTGACGGACGAATCGAGGGCATGATTTCGAGGCAGTTGACGCGGTGCGGCACCTCAGTCGGTGCAAACTACAGGGGAGCACTTTCCGCAGGTTTCGTTGCACGCGTCGGATTCATTGCCCCGTGCAGGTAACGCGTCGCTGTGTTTTCGCGTCTGAGGCGAACAGAAACAATCCCCGGCAGGCGAAGTGGACTGCCGGGGGCCGATGATGTCTGGACGCTACTGACTGCGTGCCTGTCGACCAATGCGGCTGAACTCGGCGATGAAGTAGGCCAGAGCCTGATCCATGGCTTCATTCATCTCGTCCTCGCTGGACCAGAAGCTGGCGGCAAGGGAGTCGTACTGGCACTCATTGCTGACCGAGTGGTCCCCTTCCAGACAGACGTCACAGTCTTCCGGATCGTGAACGTCGAATTCGTTCAGCTCGTGATCGTCGATGCCCATGTCGGCAGCGTGCCGAAGTTTCCGAGCAGTCGCAAATCCCTGTAATGAACTGTGTCGTGGATCAGGTGAAACTGTCTCAGCCACTCCCTACAATCCGTTCCAGTTCGGGGCCGCAGGGCTTCGAACGCGTCTGTAGCGTATCACGGAGCCGGACGACTCACTGAACAGTCAACGTAACTCGTTGCAGAGAAATACTTTGAGAGCGTAGCTCAGTTGGTAGAGCAACGGACTTTTAATCCGTAGGTCCAGGGTTCGAGCCCCTGCGCTCTCACTCGATAAGTCGTGATCCTGAAAGGGTTTACGGCTTTTTCTATGCGCGGTACGGCGGGGACGGTATTCCATGAATTCAATCTTTTTCCGTCCCTTGTGAACGATTCTGTCCCCTGAACCGTCCCCTGCTGATGCTATTCTTTTCTTATGGAGTCACCCGAATTTCGACTCAATTACGGCCAACTGGAAGGCAGCGAAGTCAATCGTCTGATGCGCAAGCACCGCAAGACCATCCGCCAGTTGTCCAGTGAGATGGGGATCATGATGAAGCGAATTCGACCGGGTCCGTAAGGCCGGCCTTCAAGACCGTCATGCGATCCGTGACTGGATTCAGGCTATCGTCGGAAGCGATCCCGGTCCCATCGCGTAGAATGCATCTCGTAACGTCAGCGATGCAGCCCCACAAATTCTTGAGTGTTTGATTCGGCTCGTGCTACCCTTCTTCCGTGCGACCCATTCTTCTCCAGCAGGAGCCACCTCTCGACTCCCCGGAATCAAATCACTCATTCCAGCCATCTGCTGAGAAGCCGTTTGTAGCGACCGCCGCAGCCATTGAAGCGTACTCCCAGCAGACAATCATCGACTGTCTGAAGCTGCTTCAGCAACAGGCCGAGATGCACGACGGGATTGATTGCACACAGGTTCTTGATGACCCTGCAAAGCCAGAAATGCTCCTGATCATCGACGATGGCTCAGCAATCACGGCGCTCCTGCCTTCGGATAACTAGAACGGATGCCCCGTTCTCTTCTGAAACGCCCAGAGTCTGATCCCTGCGGCTCGATCTTCGTGCTCCTCCATACATTGCTCAATCAGCAATCGATGTAGGCTCTCGTGCTGTGACTGCTTCCAGTCTTCGATCTTCTCTTCCGCCATTTTGAGAGAAGTCGCAATCAGATCTTCGATTGTCTCATCTGGCACGTCGCCGCGTTCTGGCATCTTTGGAAACATCTTGATGGAGAATTCAGATAATACAAAGGAGAGATTGCTCGCGTCTTTCTCATGCTACACCCTCCGCAAGGTAGTTCGCTGCGCGACTCCACCTTGCGTTCGGGTGTGCCCACCCGGCGCCGCGGAGCAATCCCGGTCTCTTTAACTCATTCCCAATCCGGCTATGCATCGTGCGGTAAATTACTGTCGCACTATGGCAAGGCGACATAGTTCCATTTTGGAAAAAGATGATCGTATACGATTTTCAGGTTCTGTTTCATTTCTTCAGAAGCATTACGTCCTTTTTCGTAATAGCGGCGCATGACGTTCACGGTCGTTCTTAATCCACTTGAAGTGCTCGCCCGACGCATCAGAGCTACGACCGACTCGATGGTGTCAAAAAGCATTCCAGCACAAGCACGTCCCACGTGCGGAAAGAAACGACGTTCGATGCGGTTAGACTTTGAGCAATACGGAGGGTAGTGAGCCACTCGGATTTCCTTGCCGATCGATTGGCTCATCCGCTCGAGATCATGCTTGAAAATGTAAGTATTGGCCGAGTTACTGCCGCCACCGTCACACGTCAACAGGATGGATGTTGCATTGCGATAACGCTGCCCGCCGATCCGATTCCAATACCAGTGAAAGCTGTCGCAGGCGAATTCACTCGTGTCATGCGACAGCCCGATGTTGATATGGCCGCGGTTCACCTGTGGGTCGAAG
>Ga0114999_10007428_pt1 | contig 12436 bp, 10 predicted proteins | sample ArcticOcean_MG_C_3_FD_89820 | JGI IMG/M metagenome (GOLD analysis project Ga0114999, IMG submission 89820) | Marine microbial communities from western Arctic Ocean - ArcticOcean_MG_CB8_126 | ecosystem: Environmental > Aquatic > Marine > Oceanic | place: Arctic Ocean: Canada Basin | collected...
TAGGTACCGCCAACGGCCACCGACCTTGATGTACGTTTCATCCAGATACCAGGAACGACCGGCTCGACCTCGCCGTTTATTACGAAGGTTCTCGCTAACGAGCGGTGCAAAACGAAACTCCCAGATCCGGATGGTTTCGTGGCTGACCTCGAAACCGCGCTGAAGCAATAGTTCAGCGACGTCACGGAACGAGAGCTTGTATCTCAGTCGCCAAAGTACAGCGAGTAAGACAATATCTGTCGGGAACTGGAGATCGTTGAAGGGTGTATTTGAACGTTCGTTGAAACGCCGTACACAGTCCCGGCAAAAGAATGTCTTATAACCCAGTACGGTCCGATGTTTTCTCTTAGATACGGACGTGGACATGCAGTGCGGACAGGACATGATCAGAGCTCATCAGCAAATGAGGAACGATGTTATTCTGCCCGACGCTGAGTTCTGACAGAACCGTTCGACATCAGGCGCGGGTCCGCGGTCTGCGGATTAGCGGCCTTCCTGTATGAAGTCCGCTATTTTCTCGCCTAGGGCGATCACCGTTGCGTTGATGTTGGCGCGTACGCAGTCCGGCATGATCGATGCGTCGGCAACGCGGAGACCGTCAGCGCCATGGACTTTTCCGAACTGGTCCACGACCGCCATCGAGTCAGATTCCAGCCCCATCTTTGCTGTGCAAGAAATGTGGTGGCCGGTCATCACCTCACGCATCATCCAGTCATCCAGCGCCTCGTCCGATTCCAGATCGGCGTCCAGCGGTGTGACGCGGTGATCGATCAGCTCCTGCATCTCCGGGCTCTCACCCAGCTTCACAATCATGCGTATGCCATCGCGGAATCGGCGTCGGTCCTCTTCTTCTTGGAGATAGTTGTAGTCGAGCAGCACCGAGTCAGCCGGATCGGCTGAAGCCAACCGGAGCTCGCCCGAACCCTTCGCCAGGTTGATGCACAGGTTCGTCTGGATACGGTCTACGTCTGTCCGCAATCCACCGCGGTCAGATCGTTCGCTCGCCGACGTCATCATGTACACGATCATGTCGTTATCGATGGGCGATCCTTCCGCCGTGTAGCGGAGTGTGAGCTGGATTCGGGGAGTCATCGAATCAAGTTTGACTTCCGGCTTCGTTTTCCAGTTGACGAACAACATCGGGTGATCGCGCAGGTTCTGGCCGACCCCCGGCAGATCAAGCATCGTGTCGATGCCGTGTTCGCTCAGGTGGTCTGAGGGACCGATCCCGGACAGCATCAACAACTGTGGCGAACCGATGGCTCCGGCGCTGAGGACGATCTCGTCCGCCTCGACAACATAGTTCTCACCCCCTGATTCCACCTCAACTCCTGTCGCAAGCGGCCTCGCTCCAGAGGAATCGAACACAATTCGGCGGACGAGGACATCAGGTCGGATGGTCAGGTTCAGGCGATGTCTTGACTGTCCCAGATAGCCGATGGCGGTTGACCATCGAATTCCCTGAGGATTGTTTAGCGTAAGCGGGCCGACGCCGGTGCTGCCCGGGGCGTTTGCGTCCTCGCATGCGGGGAAGCCGGCGGCGAGGCATGCTTTCTCAAACGCCACGCTGGGAGGCAGCCAGGTCTCACGCGGAAATCGGTGGCAGATGATCGGACCGTCAGATCCGTGGAAATCTCCGGGCTCGTCCTGGTAGGTGGTATCGGTCTCGATCTCACGAAAGTACGAGAGCATTTTCTGGAAGCTCCACTCATCGTTGCCCCATGATGCCCAATCGTCGTAGTCCTCCGGCATCCCTCGCAGAAAGATCTGGCCGTTTATGGCGCTCGAGCCGCCGGTTACCTTGCCACGGGGTATCTGTATCTCTGCCTTGTCGGTCGCCCGTGCGGTGAACTGCCAGTTGTGCTCACTGGTCGTGATCTCGGTTCCGGTCGCGTATCCGTACTTGACCTCGTCCGGTAGAGAATCGATATCTGGATAGTCGGGTCCGGCCTCCAGGAGAAGTACGGAGTGGTCAGGATCTTCCGTGAGCCGCGTCGCGATTGTGGCTCCGGCCGAACCTGCTCCGATAACGATAGTGTCGTACTTCAAATTTGGGGTTCCCGTCGTCGAACGACCGCGGCTGTTGAACATTTATGTGTCGCTGGTGCGCATGCCAACGCGCCTGAATTTCTTAACTAAGGCTGCGGGGAGAACGGCGCTGCGTTCATGATCTGTGTTGACTGCTTCAAGATCAGCCCTTTAGTCATCGGCTGATACTCGTTGATCCACCGGGGGTCGCTCCGGAACGCTGCACGTGCCTTTTCGTAGTGAGCGTAGTCCTCGTACGCCCAGATATGGACGACCCGGTTCAGGGTTCCGATATCCGTGTAGTACCAGCCGGCGAGTTTGATGCCGTGGTCTTCGCGTACCTTGAGACCAACTTTCTCGACAGCCTCCAGGTATTTCGGTACCTGCCCGACTGCGATGTCGTAGGTCCGCATGTCGTAAATCACGGGTCGGCCTCCCTGGCGAGATTTTGAATTGCTAGAGCCTGTTCGGCGCATGAGGCCAGACATGTGTGACGGAGTCAAGCCAGAGCCACCCCGGAAAATGTTTGTCTTACTCTCCCAGCCGTTCAACCTCAGCCCATGTACCGGAATCGATCGACGCCTCTGCGGCGAGGCCGGTCAGTTGCAGATCGATTACTGTTGCCGGCCCGGTACGAGATTGGTTGTCGGTGCGAACGGCTTCGATGAATGCGGCGACCGATTCGTGCATGCCCGGCCAGCCGGCGTGCGGTTGTTCCGCCGGATGAGATTCGCTTCGCCACTCCCGCGACTGCCTTGATCGGATACGCAGGTCGCCCCGGAACAGGTCTGCCTCAAGATCACCGTCACTTCCGTGAACGGTTATGCACGCTCCAAGCTCTCCTACAGACTGGATATTGGCGTCAAACATGCCCCATATGCTTTCGTAATCAAGCTGTACCAGCGTCTGTGACTGCATCCTGCCGGCTACTCCTGCCCCATCCTGCACAAGCACGCGTGACGGGCTTTTGCCGAGCACACGGTTGAGGGGGTCCACGTACCAGGGGATGAGTTGAAGCGCCAGGCTGACGTCCGATCCCGCCACCGGACCCCAACCGGATGTCATCGTCACGGACGCGCCGTGTGGCGTGCCGATAGCGCCCGCAGAAATCAGCGCCGACGCGTGGTCGACAATCGGGAGGTACGACAGTTCAAGATCGGCGTGTGTGATCTGGCGTGCTGAAGGCAGGCGTTCTATCTCGGCCTGAAGCTGCCCACGCCTGTCGGATAGCGGTGGCTCGTAGAACACGGGCAGGCCGGAAGCAAGTGACGCGCCAATTGTCACCGCATGCTGGTCCTCCGTCACGGCGATCATGACTGCGTCGATCACGCCCGGATCGAGGAGCTCTTGAAAGTCCGATGTGATGAGTGCGTTCTGGCCGAGTGAGGCGCGGGCAGCGTTCTGTGTCGCGGCACTTCGGCCTGCCGCTGCGACGACTTTTACGTCAGGGATTCTTGCGATAGCGGGCAGGTAAGCGTTGATCGCCCATGAGCCGAAACCGATGATTCCAAGACGGATGTGATGTGAATCTGACATGGGCGACATCGTACGGGAGCGCCCAACACCTTGACCCTCTCACTTGAAGCGATATACATTTAAGAGGTCCCGCTATCACTGAATTTCGAGCGGAAGTGGCTCAGTGGTAGAGCATCACCTTGCCAAGGTGAGGGTCGCGAGTTCGAATCTCGTCTTCCGCTCCATTCGAAATAACTTGACCAGAAACCCTCGCTACGGCGGGGGTTTTTGTGTTTTGGGCGGTCCGGGTCTGCCCGATTCGACAGCGCGTCCGGGCAATAAAAAAAGGCAGTCCGTAATCGGACTGCCCTTTCTCGTTCAGATCTTTGTTGCGGAGTTAGTGGGCGTGACCGCCGCCGCCGCCGCAGGCGCAACCACCACCACCGCCGCCACATCCGCCGCCACCACCGCCACCGCAGGCGCAGCCGCCGGCCTGGGCGTGTGGGTCTTGCTCTGCCTGTGCGCCGCCGCCGCAGCCACAAGCGCCGCCGCCACATCCGCCAGCACTGGTGGCGAAGTTCGGGTTGGAGATTACAAATCCGCTGCGCTCCAGGCCGTCGACATAGTCGATGCTTGATCCCTGCAATAGCGGGGAACTCTCGGCGTCAACGACGATCTTTACGCCGAAGTACTCGACGAGGGTATCGTTTTCGGCTGGCGTCTCTTCCAGTCCGAGAATGTACTCCACACCACCCGCGTCACCCGGTGCGAGAGAAATCCGGATAAGACCATCATCGGCATCCTGTTCGGCAAGTACTTCCTTGAATTTTGAGGAAGCTGCCTCAGTAACCGTGAGAAGGGTCGAGTTCTCGATCACCATGTAGTTCTCCGTATCTCCAGATAGTCAAATACAACCACTCAGGTCATTGTACGCAATGTCATCGAGTAATCGCGCTTTTTCTCGTGATTAACGCATTACGTCACAATATATCTCATTTGTGTCACATATCGTATACTAATAGTTCCAAGAGGCACTAACGTGGCGTAACATGACGTATGTAACTTTAGTAACGAATGGTTCCGTAGCACCATCCGATTATTCGCCCGGTATCGCAATCGGGGAATCGCCTAAAGGTCATATACCCGGTGGGTAGTTCCCTCAGTATTAGCTTTTCTGGGAACCGGACTCCACTGATTTACCTCACATCTATATTCAACATTTGAATGGGGAACCACTCGCGCATGGATGAGCTAGACCGACAGATCATCACAATTCTTGAGAAAGACGGCCGCGCCGCCAACGCAACAATTGCTCGCGAGGTTGGCGTCAGCGAGGGAACAGTTCGCAGGCGGCTGAAGCGCCTGATCGGCGACGAAATTATCAAGGTGATGGCCTTCCCGGACCCCAAGGCTCTTGGATTCGAGTCCGAGGCGCTCATCGGCGTCCAGGTGGACCCGGACAAGATGGACCAGGTTGCCACAGAGCTTTCCAATCTGGAGAACACGCGCTGGGTGGCGTTGGCGACCGGTACCTTCGACATCTTCGCCTGGGCGATACTGCCGGACGCCGAAAAGCTGGGGCGCTTTCTCCGTGAAAAGGTTGGCGTGATCCCGGGCGTGCGTCGTACCGAGACGTTCGTGACCCTGGCGATCCGCAAGCGGGACTACGGCCTCCCGATCGCCTGGTAGGTCGGTCAGCGCCCGAGAGTTTCGGTTCACGCCGGATCTCCGGGTGATCTGGCATCGGGGCTTGCGGTAAGCCCTCAAAGACCAGAGACTTTCTACTTAGCTTGTCGTCAAACGGTTCGCGGCGGGTTGACCTTTTCCATATACAGGAGCATTGATGACCACCGCGGTCTCCAGACAAAATCGCACACTCATAGATGCCCTCGTCCCGTACAGAGGCATCTGGGTGGACATCGCGACAATCATCGTCGGAAGCCTCGTGATTGCGGCGTTCGCTCAGCTCAAGTACACCCTCCCGACAACGGCCGTTCCGATCACCGGCCAGACCTTTGCGGTCTTGCTTGTTGCGGCCACCGTTGGGTCCAAAAGAGGCGGACTTGCGGCGGTTCTGTATCTGTTTGAGGGTTCCGCCGGACTGCCTTTCTGGGCCGGCGGCTCGTCGGGCGCGATCTGGAGCATCGTTTCCGGCGGCTACATCGTCGGATTCGTCCCGGCCGCTTTCGTGGTTGGATACCTGGCCGAGCGAGGCTGGGACCGCGGTCCGTGGCTTATCGTTGCGCTGGTACTCGCCAACGCCGTGATCTACATCCCCGGACTCTGGTGGTTGGGCCACGAACTGGGCACAAGTTACGGAAAAACCCTGGAGTTCGGTCTCTGGCCGTTCATTCTGGGCGACCTGGCGAAGATCGTGCTCGTATCACTGGCGTTGCCGAGCGCCTGGACTCTCTACGACCGATACGATCCCCGTTCTGGGCGCGGATCGGATCCCGACGGTAATCTGTAGGGGTCCGGTCGTCCTCTCTGGTCGCTGGACACCACGCCGTTAATCACTTCCTGTAAGGCCGGAACGTCCCGGTTTGACGCACACATATCCGGCCTTGACGTAATCGGGCCAATCGCGGGGAACAGCCAGATGTATCGAGACATGACCTGCGGCGAGCCGCGCCAGACAGACTCCGGCAAAATAGTCACCCTCTCCGGTTGGGTGCACCGACGCCGTGATCACGGGGGGCTTACGTTCATCGACCTCCGAGACTTCTCGGGCCTCATGCAGGTGGTGTTCAACGAGGACACCGCCGGGGACGCCCACACACTCGCCGGTGATCTGAGGAGCGAGTGGGTCGTACAGATCAAAGGCACCGTGCAGGAACGCCGTGCTGGCGCCGAAAACCCTGACCTTGCGACCGGATCGGTCGAGTTGATCGCGTCCGAACTTACGGTCCTGAACCGATCCGAAACGCCGCCGTTCGAGATAGAAGATGACCTCAACGTCGCCGACGAGACCCGTCTCAAGTACCGATTTGTGGACCTCCGCAGGCCGCGGATGTACAAGAACTTGAAGCTGCGCCATGACGTGATCCAGTCAGCCCGTACCTACATGGTGGGTGAGGGTTTCCTGGAGATCGAGACGCCTATCCTGCTGAAGTCGACCCCTGAGGGCGCTCGTGACTATGTCGTGCCGAGCCGGGTCCACCCGGGAACGTTTTATGCGCTCCCACAGTCACCACAGCAACTGAAACAGTTGTTGATGGTCTCCGGAGTGGACCGCTATTTCCAGTTCGCTCACTGCTTCCGGGACGAGGACCTTCGTGCGGACCGCCAACCGGAGCACACCCAGATCGACTTTGAAATGTCGTTCGTTGAGCAGGAAGACGTGTTGCAGGTACTCGAAGGCCTGTACACGACGATGGTGGCGGAGACCCGGCCTGATCTGCAGGTGCCGACACCGTTCCAGCGCATGACGTACGCAGAAGCGATTGAGAGATACGCGACGGACAAGCCGGACGTTCGTTTTGGCATGGAAATTTCGCGGCTCACGGATGTCGTGGCTAACTCAGGATTCGGCGTATTCGAATCTGTGGTGTCCTCCGGCGGGGCGATCCGAGCGATTGTCGCGGCGGGCTGCGCTGACTACACGAGGCGGCAGACGGATGAGTTGATCGAGTTCGTCAAGAGCAGCGGCGCTCAGGGCCTGATCCCGATGCACATCTCGGCGAGCGTAGCCAGCCTGAACGAAGTGACGCTGGATGACATCCGCTCTCCCATCCGCAATCACGTTTCGCTGGAGACGCTGAAGGACATCGCAAAGGCAGCTGGAGCGGGACCGGGCGATCTTATTTTGATCATCGCCGGGACTGAGGGCGTCGTAAACACCGCCATCAGCAACCTGCGGGGCGAGATGGGACGTCGGCTTGAGCTGGCTGATCCCAACGTCTTCAATTTTGTATTTGTCGTCGACTTCCCGCTGTTTGAGTGGGACGAAGACCGTAACGGTTGGGCTGCGATGCATCACGTGTTCACCTCTCCGCGCCAGCAGGATGTCGGGTTGTTGGATACCGACCCGGGAGCCGCGCTCGGCCAGTTGTACGATCTCGTACTGAACGGCGTTGAGCTAGGCAGCGGGAGCATCCGCATAATCAATCGTGCTGTGCAGGAGAAGGTGTTCGAGTTGATCGGACACTCTGCGGAGCAGGTTGAGGAGAGGTTTGGCCAGTTGCTGCGTGCGTTTGAGTACGGAGCGCCGCCCCACGGCGGGATGGGCCTCGGCCTGGACCGAATTGTGATGTTGCTTGCGGGAGAGGACAACATCCGGGAGGTAATCGCTTTCCCGAAAACACAGGCTGCGGTAGATCCGTTGTTCGACGCCCCCGGCGCGATCACGGATGAGCAGCTAAAGGAGTTGTCGATTCGCGTAGTCGATTCTGGCGGATAACAGCAGCCCGTAAAGGGTAGAGGCACCGCTGCCGTGAATAGCGTATTCGCGGTGATATAATTTGGGACACCCTCCAATCGTGAGCCGAGGGTTTTCGCGGCACGGGAGAAATCGAATTTTGAAGGTCACCCAGGACGAGGTCGTGGACCGGCAGGCGTTGCTCCACGTTGAGATCGAAGACGAACGGCTTGAAACGCACCTCCAGCGTGCGTATCAGAAGCTCGTCCAGCGGACCACCATTCCGGGCTTTCGTAAGGGCAAAGCGCCCCGAAGATTGTTCGAGCAGATGGTCGGTCGGTCGGTGCTGGTTGAAGAGGCGCTCGAAACGCTTGTTCCCGACGCCGTTGCGGCAGCGATCGAGCAAGAGGATATCGACTCGTACGGAACGCCACGTGTGAGCGTCACAGAGTACGAACCGGTCCCGAAGCTTGACGTCACTGTGCCTCTTAGGCCAACAGTGAACCTCGGCGATTACGCCGGGCTTGATCTGGAAGAAGAGCTGGAAGAGGTGACGGACGAGCAGGTGGACGAGGCCGTTGAGCAGGCCCAACTCAGGCTCGCCACATGGGACCCGGTGGAGCGTGCGCTTGAGACCGGCGATCTCGCCGTGCTTACCGTCCTCGGCAAGGCGGGGGACGAAGAGGTGCTGAACGGCGATAACGTTGAGTTCATCCTCAGCGAGGACAGCCAGACACCCATCCCCGGATTTACCGATGCGATCATCGGCATGGAGTCCGGCCAGACCAAAGAGTTCACGCTCGACATCGCTGAGGATTTTCCGGGCGAACAGGTCGCCGGAAAGACTGTCGAATGCAAAGTGGAGTTGTTTGAAGTCAAGTTCCACAACCTGCCCGATATCGACGATGACCTCGCCCGCAGCGTCGGAGAGGGTTACGAGTCGCTAGATGAGATGAAGACGGGACTGCGGACGCAGTTTGAGGAGACGGCAAGTACCGCCGCCCAGCGACAGCTGCAGGAGAAGATCCTGGATGCGCTGCTGGAAACGAGCGAGTTCGATATCCCGCCGCTCATCGTTGAGCACGAAGCGGAACACGTACTGAATGACCAGCAGCAAGCCTTGGCCCGCTATCAGGTCTCGATGCAGGACTATATGCAGAACGCCGGAAAGAGCGGCGAGGAGCTTCTTGAAGAGGCCAGGGAATCCGCCCTGACGCGACTGAAGCGAACGCTTCTTATTGAAGAGGTCGCAAAAGTCGAGGAGATCGAGGTCTCTGACGAAGAAGTGGAGGCCGAGATCGAAACCCTGTTGGCGAACGCCGGACCCCAGGCTGATCGATCTCAAGTCGAGTCCGATGAGGCGCAAGCCTCGATCAGATCGATGGTTCTGAGACGAAAGTCCGTCGAAAAGCTGGCGGAGATAGTACAGTCAACGGGAGGGACGTCCGCGAAGGCCGCATCGACAGACACTGAGGCCACCGCGGACGAAAACGAAAACACGGACGAAGACTCCCCTAAATCCTCAGGGGAGTCTGACGACTAATCCGTGTATTGGGTCCGTGAACAAGCACGAATACACCGCACGCATACGCAGAAACCAAGCCAGCTTGTAGTACTACCGATCGGGACAACCCGGTCAATTGGATAAAGGACACCTGAATGCTGATGAGGCCCGAAGATTCAATGCAGCGTCCCGAAGACATCGTTCCGATGGTCATCGAGACAGGCGCACGCGGCGAACGAGCCTTCGACATATATTCGCTCCTGCTGAAGGAACGGATTATCTTCCTTGGCACCCCGATCAACGCCCAGGTGGCGAACGTGATCGTCGCCCAGCTGCTGTACCTGGACCGGGAAGACCCAGACCGGGACATCAACATGTACATCAACTCACCCGGTGGGGTGATCTACGACGGTCTGGCGATCTTCGACACGATGCAGATGCTTCGGGCCGATGTATCCACGATCTGCGTGGGCGCCGCTGCCAGCATGGGCACGATCCTTCTGGCAGCAGGTCAGAAGGGCAAGCGTTACGCCCTGCCAAACTCCACGATCCACATGCACCAGCCACTTGGCGGAGCACAGGGTCAGGCAAGTGATATCGAGATCCACGCCCGGGAGATTCTGCGGTTGCAGGACACCTTGCGCGGGATTCTTGTCGATACCACGGGACAGCCATACGACACGATCGCCCGGGATACCGACCGCGACCGATTTATGACGTCTGATCAGGCGGTTGAGTACGGCATCATCGATGAGGTCCTCAAGAAACCTGAAGATGCGGCCGAAGGTGACAGCCAGGCAGCCGATTAACTCACCCATCTAAAAGCTTGCCATATGGCCGGGGCGCTGCGCTCGTAAAAGGCGTCAGGCTCCGGTCGGCGAAGGCTCGGTAGAGGCGATGACAACAGACTTTCCACAAGGCCCAGAAGGTCCCGGCGGCCAGCCGCCGGAGACTTACGTTTGTTCTTTTTGCGGTAAATCCCAGCAGGCGGTAAGGCGGCTCATAGCTGGCCCGTCAAAGATATTTATCTGCGACGAGTGTGTGGACCGGTGCCACCAGATCATCGCCGATGATCAGGCGCCGATCGCAGCCATCCCGCACGGCCAGCCTCGTACTCCACGCGACATTTTCGAGCGGCTCAATGAATACGTGATCGGCCAGGAACGGGCCAAGCGTGTTGTTAGCGTGGGCGTTTACAACCACTACAAGCGAGTGTGGCGTCCGGTCCCGGATTCCGATATCGAGCTGGCGAAGACGAACATCATGCTGGTCGGCCCGACGGGCTCCGGAAAGACGCATCTCGCACAGACTCTCGCCCGGATCCTGGACGTTCCGTTCGCCATTACGGACGCAACGCCACTTACCGAGGCCGGCTACGTCGGCGAGGACGTTGAGAACATTCTCCTGCGTCTTATCCAGGCTGCGGACTTCGATATCTCCCGCGCCGAGCAGGGGATTATCTACATCGACGAGATCGACAAGATCGCCCGGAAAGCGGCAAACCCATCGATCACGCGTGACGTTTCGGGTGAGGGCGTCCAGCAGGCTCTCCTTAAGATCCTTGAGGGATCGGTCGCAAGCGTTCCGCCGCAAGGCGGGCGTAAGCACCCCCATCAGGAATTCATTCAGATCGACACCACGAACATTCTGTTCATACTCGGTGGCGCTTTCGAAGACCTGAACTCGGTGATCGAACGACGGCTTTCGTCCGGTTCGAGCATGGGCTTCGGCAGCAGCGGCGTGAACCACACGACCGAAGAAGATCAAGATCAGATCTACACGCAGGTCACGCCTGAAGACTTGCTCGAGTACGGGTTCATCCCGGAGTTCATTGGCCGCGTGCCGTTGAGCGTCGGGCTGTCTGACTTGAGCGAATCGCAGTTGGTACAGGTGCTCACCGAGCCGCGAAACGCGCTCGCCAAGCAGTATCAGGCTTTGTTTGAGATGGACGAGGTGGAGCTTGTGTTCACGCCGTCTTCGCTTGACGCGATGGCATCTGACGCAAAGAAGCGACGCGCCGGAGCTCGTGGGCTACGTGCCATTCTCGAAGAGACGCTGCTCGACATCATGTACGAGATACCGTCGATGGATGCCGTAGCGAAATGTATCATCGATGCACCAACCGTCACAGACGGTGAGCCGCCGGTGCTGCTCGATAGTGAGGGCGCCAGAGTAGATTTCGAGATGCCGGAGCGACCAGCGGCATAGTCGAGAGCTTGAAAGATCGGGGAGACCAGAACGTTAATGAATAACGGGGCTTCGACGCTGACGCGTCGTGGCCCCGTTTTCGCGGACGCCAATTACTTGAGACGTTAATCCGGGTCACTAGTCCAGCGTCATGCCCGGCTCTATCTCGTCGGTAAGGTCCAGCGCATCATCCCGCCCCGCGGAGTTGAGGTTGATTCTGCCATCGCCTATCGCTGCGAGGGTTGCTACGAGCAGGGGGCGCTCACGTTCCACGCCTGAAGCACGGATTGCTTTAAACAGTGGAAGTTCTTCGCCCGGATCAGCCTGAAGCGCTTCGATCGTCCTCTCACCGATTTCTGACCACGCGTCTGCGTAGTCCTGGCCTGAAAGAGGAAATCGGCAGTAGGCGACGACCGGTCCAAGGTCCAACGCTTCCGTCGCCACGTGGATCATCACGCCGGACTCGTTCGCGCTGGTACGAATCAGCTCCCAGACAACCTGGTCGATCATGCCGATCGGCCCGCCCGGGAGTGCGGGGTGCAGGTTGACCATGATGAAGTGCTGACACAGGACCGGAGCGATGAGCATGTAGCCGGCGGTAACGGACACATCTACCGAGTAGGGTTCAAGCAGCTCAAGAACCGCCTCGTCAAACTTCCCGCGTAGCTCAGACCATGGGGCCCGCCCGTTATCGGTCCTGAACCTCTGCGATGAGAGCGTGACCAGCGGAATACCTCGTCCCTCGACGAGGTCCATATAGCGATCAGTGCCTTTATGCTGCCCGCGCTCGCGATTAACGAACACAAACTCAATCTGTGCGTTCAGCGCGCCTGAATCGATCGCCTCTAGAGCGGCGGTTAACAGGCCGCTAGAGCCCGCTCCGCGCCCGGTGGAGAACCATCCCA
>Ga0114999_10007431_pt1 | contig 12432 bp, 14 predicted proteins | sample ArcticOcean_MG_C_3_FD_89820 | JGI IMG/M metagenome (GOLD analysis project Ga0114999, IMG submission 89820) | Marine microbial communities from western Arctic Ocean - ArcticOcean_MG_CB8_126 | ecosystem: Environmental > Aquatic > Marine > Oceanic | place: Arctic Ocean: Canada Basin | collected...
GGATATTATCAAGGAGCTGGGTTGTATAATTGGTTTGATGATATAGACAAAGGTAGCATGATGCTAAGGAATAGAAACGTGGAGAATATAGGACGCGGTCTACAAGTTAGTAATGACGCCATACATATTTTAAATCCTGTTCTTTATGACGGATTCCCTGCGGCTTCGTCGGCATGGATGTATTTTAAACTTCCTAATACTGGTGGTGGTCCTGAAATTCAATTTGGAGGAAATGGGTCTACTCTTTATTGGGTGGAACATCCTACTACTTGTTATAGTTGGGGTAGGCAACAGGCCCCGCAGGGGGCGTGCCACTCCCCAACCAATAGTATCACTGGATGGTGGCCATCAACATCTCTTAATAGGACTGAATATTACAGACTAGCCATTCTTCCTCCTCATGATGGGGGCAGGGCGTTTTCTATATCGAATCCCACTAGAGCGTTTGCTGGTCAGAACAAGAGATCAGAGTGGGGATTTACGTTTGGTCCTTCGTACCCTGGTGGCCCCGATGCTTCTTTACAAGGGCCGTTATCAAATCAGTATAGTAGTTATAGAAAAACGAGTTTGACAGAAACTTCAAATATAATTTTTGGTGAGATTATTCATGATGAAGAACTGACACAATCTCAGTGGTTTCCCGAGCTCGATGAAGAGCGATGGGATCTCTCTGGATGCATATCTCCAAAAAGTAATGATCCTCAGTGGGGTGTAAATCCAGACTTGGGTACTGTTGATATATTACATGGGGGAGCCTTGGAGGGAGGCCAGCTAGTACTCTTACAGGCATCGACTACTAATAATAGACTTAATAGATCATCGCATCCCTGGGCGGGAGACTATCCTGGGTTTTGCAATTACGGTGTAAGGGATTGGCCACAAGACGGGTCAAGTAAGGAAGGGGACGCTCTGATGGACGATGGCTGGAATGGATATGCTTCTTATGACAGACCTGCAATGTTATCTCATGTTGGTGCTTGGGCAAATCTTATATTTGCGGATTCTTATCCTATTGATAGTGGGATTGGACCTAGCGGAACAGGTGAGTGGGAAGTTGGTAGTGTTGGAGGAATAATTGCCGTCTGGGGAGAACAAGACATAGATATTATTGAAAATCCTTGGATTGGAGGATTTGGCACAGAGGGTCAGATTCTAACGCACTTTGGACCGATAGAAATAACGACAAGTTTTGATATATGGTTAAGTGTTCGAGTCTTTGATCAATATGGACATGTTACTGAAGTATTAAAAAAGAAAGTTTGGAACGACTGGAACGCTGGAGAAAAACCCTACGTTTTCGGGGAAACAGACTTCACTCTGGACAGTCATGTACCGTGGGCAAGAGGTATGACTGCAACTCCTATATCTAGTTCTACTCAAGGGAGAGGAAATGATAGTTCAAACCTTATGATTTGGTTTGAAAGAGAAAACTGGCACGATACCCCAGTGGCACCTGTGGAGGGTGAAAGATCGCGTGGAGAACCATATTGGTCTGGTGTTCCTATTAATTGGACAATGCACGTAACAAAACCAAACGGAGAAGACCTTTGGTTTTTAGAGTCGTATCCTTATGAGTATGGTATATCATGGGGAATGGACAGTGGAACGCTAGGGGAGAGATCTATACCCGAATGTACTTTTGTTTGTGACGAATATTTTATTGTGCAAAGTTTTCCGTATGGAGATGACAGGGTTCCTACAATAGATCATAGTTCAAGCGGTGAAAAGAAAATAGCTACTGAGTGGTTATTTTCACATAAACCAAACAGTAGCGGGGATGGACCTTATTGGGCAGTGCCAATGGGAGAAATAGATGGACGCCCATCATGGATAAATAAATATATAGAGGGAGATAGTTTGCGAGCAAGTCGCGAATGGGTTATTGGAGATATCGTCGGTAAGGTATCAACGGTTGATGAATCATTGAAGATATCACAATTTGATCGACCAGTTTGGTCACCAGAATTAGAGTACGTGGATTTTATATCGGTTTCACCAAATGGCGCAACTTTCAAAGTTAAATTTACAGAAGAAGTAACAACTCCTACCACATCAGACTTTGTCGTTAGTATTTTGAATGGAGATTTTATCTCTCATAATATAAGTGGAGTAATAGATATTGGAGAATCTGCGTTTGTCGTCACGCCGGGCAAAAACATTCCTCAATCATGTGCTTATCATGTGGCAATTGAGAACATACATGGCACAGGAGACATTACTATTGGTTTGTCGCCAACAGCAACAGGCATATCTAGTATCATGTTCCCTACTCCAACAGGGAGTCATGTGTCCAATTTAATAAATACAGGAGTACGAGAGTATCATGATTTTGTTACAGTTGCAGAAACCATCGACTGATTATGCTAACACTATTCGGACTAGATCGGAACCATAAATGATTACAGAATATCTTAGAGAACGAGCAAAATGGAAAAAGTTTGGTAAGCCATTAAGGTCTAAAGAGGAAATGGAACGATTGTTTATTATTTGTAATGATTGTGAAAATTATGAAAAAGGCTCTGAAGACGCAGGCAGTTGTAAGATTTGCGATTGCAATATCAAAAAAGCCAGCTTGTTTTTAAACAAACTAGCTTGGGGTACAACAAGATGCCCCTTAGAAAACGCAAGGTGGGTTGAATCTAGAGAGATGTATAGACCAAATTTGCCCATTAGTGAACAGGATCTACAAATAGCTGAACAAGATCATCAGGAAGAATTAGTAAATCAAGCTTCAGGGTCAGCCCCACCAAAAAGATGTTGTGGTGGTTAGTCAATAGCTATACAGTACACATCCTCAAATTTGTTTTCATATTGGATAGTGTCTGGTTTAGTCCAGTCTTTGACTAGGGTTTTAGTTCTTTTAGTAGGATCTATTCCTAATTTTTTAAATGCCTTATAGCACGCCCCAACATAAGTCTTAGATTGGATAAGAACCTTTCTCTCATTAATGACAACAACCCATTTTATATTCTTTTTAGTTACCGGCATTATTACTCCATTTTCTTAGTTTCGGGATTCCATTTCTTCCAACCGCGATTTTTAGAATATACTCCCTTACCATCCTTTTTAACGGCATCTCCGTTTTCATCATATTCCATTATCTTTTTGTAAAGAGTCTTTTCATCATTTTGGTTGGTTCCTAATTGCAATACGGCACCACACTTGTAATCTCCGCATTTAATCTCATAATAGTTATATTTGTCTACTTTTCTATGATTTGGATACGTTTCTGTATTGCCACATTTACCACAAGGTTCAGACCCAATTGCTCCACGAACGATTGTCATCTGTTCAATAATACCTTGTAGGCTTGGGGCATCCAACTTTAAAGTTACGCTACTGTTAATTCTGTATAATGCTTCCATTATGATCTCCAATTCTCTTTATAACCTATTAAATTTTCCGGTACTTCAGTTGACTGATAACTATTAATAACCTTACACACTTCTTTTGCTTTAGATTTAGATATATTCTCAATTTGACTAACGTCAACCTCACACATTTTTAATAGTTCTTCAACGTTTATATTTAATCTATTTGTGCCGCACATAGTATTGATCATATTAAGCTGCGGTGCTTCTATTTTGTCCGCAGGATCATATATCTGAGATTCATCAACCAATTCTTCTGCAACGACAACATTAATCAATCTCAACATCTTACGATATGCGCGACCTTCTGCTCTGGTTTCTGCTGTCGCCACCGGAAATCTAGCAAATATCTGTTCTGTATTTCCCGCAAACACATCTGCTGCTCCGCTAGCTTCCATGCGTCCATTTTCAGAATCCACCACTACTGAAACAACAACCGTAGCTCGCCCACCATTTTCAATAGCTGGGCATTGAATTACTTTTGTTTTAATCTTTAAAATTGGACCAATCAATAGTTCGGTTAATCTGCGCAGACTATCGGCTTTAGGATGACCTTTAATCTTTTCGTTTTCTTCCAAATGGGATAGAACAAATTCGGCCCACTTTGTAGAAGTCATCTCTGGCTTACTTACTTCTGCTATTGTGTTTAAATCATCAAGAACAGCCTGTTCTGTTTCTACTTCTACTCCAAGAAATAAGTCTTTAGTTTCAGAAGCAACCAATAGCTCATTTAATTTTTCTTGCAAATTAGCCTTTCCTTTGATATTTTCCGTTTCTTCTTCACTCATACCTTGTTCTTGTAATTGCTCTCTAATGTTTTCAACCGTTACCATATTATTCTCCTACTACAAATTTTCTTTTTCCACTGGACGGAAATTTAGTGTCAATTTTTTCCAAAACGCCCTCTAGCTCTAATAATATATCTCTAGCTAACTTTTTTGTAAGGTCTTTTTTCTGTAAAACGCGAATAATACAGAACCCAGCACCAAGCAAAAGCCCGTCCTTTCTGTTGTCTGTTTCGAGACTTTTGTTTAGTTTATCTTCTCCCCAAATTGGTTTGAAATGACTTGGACCGTCAATCTCTATAGCAGTGGAAAGTTTTGGTATTACGACATCTATATGCATCTTTTCATTGCCTATAATATGTTGTCTATGGAACTCTACCTTATATCCCCATTCCATTAATTTTTGTAAAACTTGTACTTCTAATTTAGAACCATGTTGAGAAGCCTTTCTAATACCAGCATAGGCTTTATCATGAAGATCATTTTTTTGAACATCGCTCATATTTTCCCATTGTTCTTTAGCTAAGTCGGATCGGCGCTTTTTTTCCTTATTATCCATTTCGTCCCAGACTTTTGCCACGCCCTCGCTTATCTTAATTTTTACTTCTTCTTCTCTTATGGTTCCTTCTGTTGGGTGCTTTTGTCTTCCGGTAGAAAGGGCGACCTTTTGTGCTTCACTCTTATTACGAATTTTTGCCCCAAGTTTTTGAGCCAACCTTCTTACCTTATTAGGATAAGTTTCATAAGATTCCGCTATTTCATAGATACTCATATTGTTTTCATTGTGTAGCTTATTGAATTCTTTAAGAGTAAATAAGTTTTTCGATTTGTTCATGATTAAATTCCTCTATTATGTGTTTTGGTTTCTTAAATATCCTTTCAACAATTTTAGCATGATCTTCTGATCTTACTATAAGTTCCACTTCATCAGAAGTGTATAGTTGTTGGATGAAAGACGAAGTTCTAGAAGTGTGATACCACTCCAAGTCCCATATATAAAAATACTTCTTTTTTGCCATCAAACAATTTTGCAATAATAGACCAGACATAATATCTGTTGCTATCAGTATTCCATCATAATCCAAAGTTTCTATAATAGACATTAAGGCAAAATAGTTAGGTTCTTGCATTAGACCCATATCTGCATAAAATAATATACAATCTAATCCTCTTTCTTTTTCAGATATTGTATTTAGACTTTTGATGATAGATATATGTTTCTGATCATTTGCTATTTGTTGAGTTATTATTCCTAGTTTTTTCATAGTATTTTACCTAATGTTTGTTCAATCTTTGAGCATTCTTCATTCATTCCTATTGTTTTGAATATCTTCATAACTATATATGGAGACATCTTTTTATTTTCTATTATGTCTTTTTTGATTCTTTTGATAGTTTGTTTTCTTAGCTTTTCTTTTTCTACCATCAGTAGTTCTTCATCTGTAACTTCGTCTATAGTACATGAGTATACGCCATTATACATTAGTGAATATTTTTCAATATTGTTGTTAGCTATTACTATTTTAGATCCCTTAGCTATAGATGTAAGTTCTTGTGGAGTAGATATCCCAGTGAAATATGGGCATTTTATGGCAGTCATTCCGCAAATTTTCAATGTAAAGTTGGTATTATTGAATATGTTGTCTGCAAGTTTTGTTATTTTAACAATAATATCGCGGTCTACAAAGTTTGACGATATTAAAACATCTGTTCCAAATTTTTCATTTATAAAAGATTCTTTGTATGATAGTAAATCAGCAAAGCAATCATCCTTATTATCTGCATTAGATATATTTAATAAAGCCTTGCCCGATTTATCTTTTGTATCATATGTTATATATTTTAATCGTTCTATCTCTTTGAAATACTTATCTGGAAACGTATTACTAATAAACAATAAGTCTGGACTTATCTCTTGTATCATTTCATAGACACTTTTTTGGTTAGAATCCCACATGGCTATGTTATTTCCAGATAATGATAATACATTAGCTAATGCAGAAAAAAAAGAGCATCGTTGTTCCGTTTGAAAAACTATATTCATATTATTGTATTAATCCTTTTTAAATCTAATGATGTATCTATGTCTATGACTTTTGCGGAGGGTGGTGTGAGGGCTTTTATTATTCCGTTATTTTCTAAAATATAATTAACAGCTTCAAAACCAAAACACGCATGATTCTTCTCGTTGTCTGCAAAATCTTTCATTAATTTAAGTTCATATCCTTTTAAAAATAATATTTGCGCCCACTTATCAGATATTCCATAAAACATATGCTGTAAGTAGCTGTCATTAATAGCGCATCCTATCTCTTCTTCTTTCATATGATTAGATATTACGGCGCAAGACTCCTCGTTCAACGGAACATCTATAGCGGCTTTGTTAAAGACCAGATCTCCGTATATTATGATTACGTTTTCGGTAGAACATGCATCTAGTCCTAATTTAAGGCTATATACTATATTTTTATCTGTATATCTTGTATTGTGTATTGTTTTTACTTTGCAGGGAATGACTTTGTTTACTTTTTCCGCATCAAAGCCCGTTACTAATATTATTTCAAACCACCTGAAAGTCTGCTCTATTAACTGGATCTGCCGTTGTAAAATAGTCTGTTTGTCATTTAATTTAATAAGTGACTTAGGACCATATTTTTTCATTCTATGGCCCATTCCCGCCGCCGGAATTATTATAGAATATTTTCTATTTTGTTTTGGTCTTATAGTTGTAACTATGTTACGTGTTGCATAACCCATTGAGAATCTTGTGTTATTTGTTGGAATTGCCGTGTGTCTACATGAGTCTGAAATCCTACAATCGGTATATGCCAAGGTAAGACGGTATGCATTAATTGTCTCATAAAACTGAAATAATGATATGTTAGATTGTCGTGTATTTGCAGTTTTGTAGGTATGTGTTTTACAAATATTGGAGAAAAAATAACCTGTTGATTATTTAGTGGGTTACAATGATATTGGATACTTGCCGTATCATTATAATTCATTTTTGTATCGCAGAACATACATGAGGGATTGTATTCTTTATATGTTTTTAAAACTGAATCAAGAATTCCTGGTATATTTTCAAAAAGAGGCTCAATGAGAGCATATATATATTCGTCTTGATTTATTTGAATTTTCTCTGCAAATTCTTCTGGATCAGACGTTACTGAAATTTGTAATTCAGGCATTGTGTCTCCATTATTTTTTCTAAGAAGTATTGACCTTCTATAGCTTTATATTCTTGTATTATTGTGGTGGGCAAAAAAAGGAATTCGTTATTTGGTGTATTGGCGTATGGGAAGGAAAGTAAATCTTTTTGTATTTTTCTAGATAGTTCTGTCGTTATATCGGCGGGTAAATCATAGTTGTTTTGGAATAAAGCTATGAATGTAGTCTTAACATTTAGTAAAAAAGCCAGGGTTGATTCGTATATATGGTCGAGTTCTTCATCTAGGTTTATAGCCAATTTATATTTTATTGCTGGTTTTATAGCTTCTATCTTATTAACTATGCGATGCATTAGGGCGTCGTCTTGATGCATATACTTAAATGTAACGTGTAAATATTGTGGAGGATGATCTAATCTCAGTACTTGATCTACGGCTAATTCTAAGTCTATTTCACCGTTTTCATACATAAAGCACGAATAAGGAAATCCATTTTCTTCTACTATGTATTCTTCTACTTCGTCGTAGGTTTTTCCGGCTAGGTTCTCGTTTTCTTTAGACCAGCCTTTAGTTCTATGGAATGGGCAAATAAACTTGTATAAAATCATTTTGTTTTCAGAAGGATTCTTATAAACAGATACCCCTTTTTCTTTATATAGTTTGTCTTTTTCAAGTCCGCAGCAATTTATTAATCCGTGTCCTAATGATGGATCGTTATAATATTCGGATACTTGCTTCATTTCATAGAATAGGCAATCAGAACATTCTGTATTCATTTAGTGGCCTCTATGCTATATAGTCCGTTTTGTATCATCAGATTGCTTATTTTGAAATTATTTTGTTCTAGTATTTTACTAATATCTTGTATAGAAGTGACCGAACTTATACCAAATATCACTTGGGGATTCATCTGGGCAAATAGATAGCCTTTACAAAATGATGGTAAATCAAGTCCTTGTAAAGATAATACACTGCCGCGAGCTAGTTTTTGGTAACATTTTGAGATAAATTCATTTTTTTGTTCATTTGTCAGTTTATCCATAGTTCTTTCAATATTTATATCTTTTACAGAACCATTTTCTTTTTCTTCTAGATTATCCATATGTATAAACCTTATCGTTGTATTGTTGAATTATTTTTGTCCAATTGTCCTTAAAGTCATCATACGGTAACTTTTCTTCTAGGTTTTCTTTCGTAGCCATTTTTTTATGATGTATTGCCGTTTGAATCATATTGGGCACTGAATTACAGTATATAATATTTTTGCTGCCTAGTTTTTGTAAATTGTCACTACTAAAAGTAATAACCGTTCCTCCACTAGCTAATACCCATAATACTTCATAACTAATATTACGTTGTCTGGGGAAATATAAGTATATTTTACATCTATTGAAATACTCCCTATATTCTTTGTAACTGTCTATTTGTTCCTTAATTAGCTCTGAGTTTTGCCCAATGATTTTTATATTGGGTATTTGCTGTTTTAATGTATGGGTTAATTGATGATTGTCCTTATCAAAATTTAAATCAGTAAGGATTTCAATATCTTTGTTTTCTACGGTTGTTTGTTTTACTCCATAAGGAATTCCATTGGGGCTTTGATATTCTGTAGAAATACAGTTCAGTTTAGCCTCTTGAAGCCTTTTATTTGTATGATACGTTGTTTCTAAGCTTTGTTCGTGTTGTATGATAATGCCGGGAATATGAAGTTGTCCAGGAACATTCAATATATAGTCCTTATGTTTGGCTAAATCATTAAAAATTACAAAGTCATAATTAAAGTTTGGTATTTCGTTTGGTTGTATTAGGGTTATATTTTCATGTTTAGCCCTACAATACCAGTCGTGTATAGAAAATTGTTTACATCCAATTAATTCTATTCCTAAGTCGGCTAATTCTGCATCAAATTTACCATCATAGAAGAAACACAAAGCTTTAGGTTTGGCGTTTTTTGTTATTGTTTTCTTATGGACTATATTTCGTATTATTGACATAGGGCCTTTTCCATTTTTCGTGATGTTTCCTCATACGAGAAATTATCTTTTATCCAGTCTTTTTCCTGATTTTCGTTGGTATTTTGAGATTTGCCTCTGTTATATTTTTCTCTCATTACTCTTTGAAGATCCAATATATTAATTTCGTTCCAAGTCTCCCATCCCGTATGCATATGTTGGGCCGGAGGATTATTGGCCATAATAGGAGTCTCTGTTGAACGTACGCAAGAACAATGCTCTTGAAGGATATATTGATAGTGAGTGCCTTCGGTACATATAACTTGGTTACCAAAAAACAATGCTTCCATTGCTATTTTTGAGTAGGATTCTCCGCGAGAGGTTACTAGTAAGCAATCTCCAGTATTATGAAGGGAGGCAAGTTGTTCATTACTCAATTTATTTGTTATTAATATTTCACCTGGATATAGATTTGCGTTATTATATAATCTGAGTTTCTTTTTTGTTTCTAATATGTCTTTTTTTATTACTTGTAAAGTTTCTTTAGGATTATTTCTGTTGGCATAACTATGTATTATTAACGAAACATCATGATTATTAGAAAATTCTCGATTATAAGCTATTATGGTGGCATTAATATTTTTTCTTTCTTCGTATTGTTCAGACACATAAAATACAAACTTGTTTTTAATTTCTGGAATATCTAATATATTAGCGTTCTCATGTTGCTCTAGTTGCTCAATATCTACTGGTTTAGGAATTACTGTTATAGGAATTGTTACTCCTGCTGCTTTTAGTTCCTGCTTTTGAAGCTCAGATATAGTCCATAATTCGTCTAACAAATTTATATTATCTATGAAAACAGAGTTTTCTAAATGCTTTGTTTCGCTAGCATACATGCCAATAGTATGAGTGTTCAATTTTTCAAAATAATTTGGCAAGGCATGTAGAATTACGGCGTCATATTTTTCGCACTTTCTTTTCTCAGACTCTATTATTTCTTGAGAGATATTATTATTAACATTGTTTACCATATACATAGGGGAGCAGGTTATGGTATGCCCATTCATCAGTAGCAACGACTTTATACTGTCTATGGATGAATTTCCCCATTCGTCATTTTGTCTATATGGTCCTATAAATAAAATATTCATCAAATTTCCACACTTTCCATACATCCCTTGTATCGTGTTCTATCAAATAAATTCTTATCATGTTTTAAGAATCTTTGAATTATCTTTGCCGTATCTTTTACGTCCTGTAGAGCATCATGAGCGTTTTCTGAAGACATCCCAAAATGTTTTCTTATATTGTCCATGCTTCTACTTTTTAAAGAAGTATCCCATATAAGGCTGGTGAATAGTCTCTCTCTAAGATCAAATGTTTCATAATTGAATAATTTACTTATATTGTATCTTTCATTCAGGGTTTTTAGTATTATCATATCAAAGTTGTTAATATTCATTCCACAAGGATACGGGGCATTCCATTGGCTCTTTTTAGGATTGTATTTATTGATATGTTGTACAAAATTATTCCAAACAATTTTAGTTGGAGGGGAATCTCTCCATTTTGCTAGAATATCTTCCTTTGAACATTTGTCTTTTTTTGCGTGCCATTCAATAGTTTTTGATCTACCATCAGTAAGATATTCGGGATCATCTATGTTGTCTGGTTTCATATCACTACAGAATTTAGAGTTATCTAATATCTCTAGATTATATGGATCTATCATCATACATGCAACCTGTACTGGATTACATAAGTGTGGATCTGAATGATCGGTTTCAAAATCAAATACGCAAAAATAATTCATTTAATATTTTCCTCAAAACTGTGTGCAAACTCAATAAAATCTGTAGATGATAGCTGCTGTGGATTTAGTCTAGCTTGTTCACATTTAATCCTATTTGTTCCCAATACTTTAAATGTTTCATACATCTGTTTTCTATTAATTGGAGATCCTCCTTTGAATGTCGATGTTAGTGTATTATTCAGTTGTTCTACAACCGTCAAGCCAAATGAATTTATGAACAATCTTGGATCTTTAGCAACAAACGAACATAACCATTCTACAAATTGCGAATTAGTTAAGTTGTTATTATCTAAAAATTCTGGAATATTAAAGTCCGTTATTTTAGTTGGAGCGTCCCATCTGCCTTGATTTCCTGTTAAAATTACAGATTCAAAATGCTTTTCCCATATCTCTGCTGATTTATCCCAAGAAAAATGTTTCTCCGCAGCTTTTCTTGCTTGGTCTGATTTTGTTTTTTTATAGCCGTCATCTCTACATAAAAATTTATATATCATTTCTGCCGTATATTCATTGTCTGGGTATGCTCTAAAAGCATTGGTTTCCCATTCGTAAAACATACGTGCTGGTTTAAGTGCTATTCCATTAGTTTTTGATATTATGTCGGCCATTGCGCTATAATCCACTGACGCCAATGGGACTCCACATGCTGCGGCTTCTACTTGGGGCATTCCCAAACCTTCGCAAATTGCATATTGAATATACAAATCCATACATCTATATATGTCTCCCAATTGTTTTCTAGATACTCCAGAACCGACATTAGGGAAAGATGCGCTTGGTTTATTTGTAAATGGAGAATATGCCTTTATGCCGGAAAATTTCTTTATTATAACATTTTTAGTTGCAGCGCATTGATAAGTAAAAAACACTCTACTAGAAATACCATATTGTTTTATTAATTTTTGTATATCCCAACCGGCGAAATCTGGATAACTAGTATGAATTAGTAGATATGTTTTTTTGCCTTGGTCTGTTTCTCCATATTTATTAAGGTAGATACTAAAAGAGTTGAATAAATCTTCTAATAGCTTTCGTTTTTGGTTTCTCATTACTGAGCCAATAATAAACGAATCTTCTGGAAGACCCAACATTTTTTTGTGTGCTTTTTTATCTTCAACAGGATAGAAACAGTCTAATTCCACTCCTGGATATGCGCTACATATCGGTTTTATTTTATCTCCACTTTGTTTTCTCAATACTGGTATGGCCCAATCAGAATAAGTAAATACGGCATCAGCACCAGAAAACATTTCAATCCATGAATGTTGCTGCGGAGCAGAATCTACTGTTGGCATGATAGCCAAATGATAGAATTCTCTTAAACCAGACTTATGTTCA
>Ga0114999_10007436_pt1 | contig 12422 bp, 12 predicted proteins | sample ArcticOcean_MG_C_3_FD_89820 | JGI IMG/M metagenome (GOLD analysis project Ga0114999, IMG submission 89820) | Marine microbial communities from western Arctic Ocean - ArcticOcean_MG_CB8_126 | ecosystem: Environmental > Aquatic > Marine > Oceanic | place: Arctic Ocean: Canada Basin | collected...
AAGGTTTCAAGCGGAGTCAGTTTCTTGTCCGGCGATTCTTTGCACGCCATGGCTTACAAGCCCCTCCTACTGAAAGTTCAATTTCAAGATATCCACTAGCATTTACATCGTCAATTAAAAGTTTAGTAGGAAAGTAATCGCAGTAAACATATCCGGCATAAGTATATCGTGATGATATAAGAGACAGCGCCAATTACACCCCGTACCTACCGGCCTAAGCGGTCTAAGCGGTCTATCTTTTTGCAAGCAGCCGATAATTGACTCATCACAAAACGCCGACTAAACAACACCTTGCTGACATGAGGGCCGCCTTGACGTTTCTGTGAGAAGCTGATTAGTTATATAGTTGGTTTTTTGCTGATATTTACACGACATGCCTATAATAGACAAGGGAAAACGTATTCCTTTGAGGAATTTAACATAGTCGTATAAATCGTTTTTGGAATTAGTAAGTTTTTGGTAGAATAGTTGCGGACGGCCGAATCAAGGGCCAACCGATATTGACGTATTTTCTTTTACTCATGTTTTGGCGACATGCCCTAATAGACAAGGAAAAACGATGGCATCAACATCGAAGATTATCTACACCGAAACAGACGAAGCCCCGGCATTGGCCACTTATTCCCTGCTGCCCATTATCAAGATCTTCACTGAAGCCGCAGGCATCGCTGTCGAGACGCGAGACATCTCATTGGCCGGCCGCATTATCGCGAATTTCTCCGACCACCTGAGCGACGAGCAGAAACAGTCCGACGCGTTGGCGGAACTGGGTGAACTGGCCAAAACACCCGAAGCCAATATCATCAAACTGCCGAATATCAGCGCGTCTATCCCGCAACTGACCGCCACGATCAAAGAGCTGCAAGAAAAGGGTTATGCCCTGCCCGACTATCCGGAAGACGCGACGACCGAGGCAGAAAAGGAAAGCAAGGCCCGCTACGCCAAGATCCTGGGTAGCGCCGTCAATCCCGTGTTGCGCGAAGGCAACTCCGACCGCCGCGTGGCCTCGGCGGTAAAAGAATACGCGCAGAAAAACCCGCACCCGATGGGTGCCTGGCCCGCAGATTCGAAATCCCACGTGGCACATATGAGCGACGACGATTTCTACGGCAGTGAGCAATCGGCCGTCATCGAGGAAGCGGGCAATGTCGCAATCGAATTTGTCGATGGCGACGGCAACACGACCGTCTTAAAAGCGGAGACCGCCGTGCAAGCAGGCGAGGTGATCGATGCCACCCGGATGAGCGCCCGCGCCTTGCGCACCTTTTACGAAGCGGAGATTCAAGACGCCAAGGACCAGGGCGTGTTATTCTCGCTGCACCTAAAAGCGACGATGATGAAGGTCTCCGACCCGATCCTCTTCGGCCATGCGGTATCCGTCTACTACAAGGACGCGCTCGAAAAACACGCGACCGTATTGGCCAAAATCGGCGTCGACCTGAAAAACGGCCTCGGCGATGTCTACGCCAAAATCGCCAGCCTACCCGAAGCTCAACAAGAAGAAATCAAAGCCGATATCGCCGCGTGTTACGAAACCCGCCCCGAATTGGCAATGGTCAACTCCGATCGCGGCATCACCAATTTACACGTGCCGAGCGATGTGATCATCGACGCGTCGATGCCGGCCGCCATTCGCGAATCTGGGCAGATGTGGGGACCGGACGGAGCACAAAAAGACACCAAGTTCACCATTCCCGACCGCTGTTACGCGGGCATCTACCAGGAAACGATCTCCTTCCACAAAGAACACGGTGCCTTTGACGTGACGAAGATGGGCAATGTGGCGAATGTCGGGCTGATGGCGCAAAAGGCCGAGGAATACGGCTCCCACGATAAGACCTTCGAAATGGCAGGCAATGGGCGCGTGCGCGTCATCGATAATTCCGGGACGGTATTAATGGAGCACGAGGTAGAGGAAGGCGATATCTGGCGCATGTGCCAGGTGCGCGACTTACCCATCCAAGACTGGGTCAAACTCGGCGTAACCCGGGCACGCCAGACCGGCGCAACGGCCATTTTCTGGCTCGACGAAAAACGCGCGCACGACGCCCATCTGATCGCCAAGGTCACTATCTATTTAAAAGACCACGATACAGACGGTCTGGATATCCAGATCTTAGCACCGGTCGACGCCATCCGCTTGAGTCTGGCGCGCGCCAAAGACGGCAAGGACACGATTTCCGTCACCGGCAATGTCTTGCGCGATTATTTAACGGACCTGTTTCCGATCTTGGAATTGGCACTAGCGCCAAGATGCTTTCTATCGTGCCGCTATTGGCCGGTGGCGGTCTCTTCGAGACCGGTGCCGGCGGTTCGGCGCCCAAGCACGTGCAGCAATTCGTCGAGGAAGGGCATCTGCGCTGGGATTCGTTGGGTGAATTTCTGGCGCTGGCCGTTTCGTTAGAAGACTTGGCCTACAAAACGGAGAACGCGCGCGCGCAGGTTTTGGCCGAAGCGCTAAATCAAGCCACCGCCAAGTTCCTGATCGAGCGCAAATCGCCTTCGCGTAAGGTCAACGAGTTGGACAATCGCGGCAGCCATTTTTATCTGGCATTGTTCTGGGCACAAGCCTTGGCCGGGCAGGACAAAGACGCGGCGCTGCAAGAGCAGTTCGCCAAACTGGCAGAACAACTGGCGGCCAACGAAGAAACAATCGTCACCGAGCTAAACAACGCACAGGGCTCGACCGTCGATATCGGCGGCTACTACCACCCCGATCCACAGAAGGTGGCGGCGGCGATGCGGCCGAGCGGAACCCTGAATGGCATATTGGCCAGCTGAGCAATAGAATAGATCGTTCAAACAAACAAAAACGGGACGGCGTAATGCCGTCCCGTTTTTGCGCACTGCTTTTACTAATTTTACCCCTCATCCCTAAGCCACGTCCCGCTGCGCCCGCCCCGCTTCTCCATCAGCCGCAATTTACCGATCACCATCCCGCGATCAACGCCCTTGCACATATCGTAAATCGTTATCAGCGCCGTGCTCGCCGCCACCATGGCCTCCATCTCAACCCCCGTACGATCGTTGATCTTAGCCTCTGCTTCCACCTCAACGCAATCCTCACCGACCGTAAAATCAACGCTGACCCCCGTCAGATTCAGCGGGTGGCATAAAGGAATCAACTCCCCCGTGCGCTTGGCCGCCATAATCCCCGCCAGCCGCGCACCCTCCAATACACTGCCCTTCGCGACTTTATTATCGGCAATAAGTCGGGCCGTCGCCGTGTCCATACGGATCTCGCCGCGCACCCGAGCCACGCGTTCGGTCCGCTCCTTATCACCAACATCAACCATCTTTAAGTGGCCTTCTTCATCTAGATGGGTCAACTGCTCAACCATGGGAATACAATCCTTTTCTAATTATTAACTCGCTATACGTTCTGTTCGGGACGAGCAATAAAGGCCTGTAACTCATCGCGATCTATCTCCGTCAACTCAAACGCAAAAACATCGGCAAAAGCCCGCAAAAGCACCGATTCCACCTCGGCCTTATCTATTATACGCCCCAACAATACTTCCATCGTGCTCATTTCCTCACTGCCCAGGCCACACGGTCTGATCGCCGCAAAATACTGCAAATTCGTCGAGATATTAAGCGCCAAACCGTGCGCGGTGATCCAATGCCGCACATGAATGCCGATAGACGCCACCTTGCGCCCACCGACCCAAGCGCCCGTCAAACCAGAACGCGCCTCACCCTCAAGATCATAAGCACCCAGTGTCTCGATCAATACCACCTCCAGATCGCGCAAATACTGATGCACGTCTCGCCCTCGCGGCCGCAAATCGACAATCGGGTAGGCCACCAATTGACCCGGTCCGTGAAAGGTGACACTGCCGCCGCGATCTATCGGCACCACATCCAACTCTTCCGACAAGAGGTGTTCGGGAAGTGTCGCTCGCCCGCACGTATAGGTTGGCGGATGCTCGACGAGCAACAATATATCGGGTATTTGTCCTTCTCGCCGCCGTTCGCGCAAGGCCTCCTGCCAAGCCCAAACTTGAGCGAATTCTACCCTGCCAACCCTACAAACACATATCTCGTTCATGATCCTAAATATCAAGCCTATTTCCTCTTGCGCAAGTATAGTTGACCTTCTATATTCCATAGCTCGGCTCTTCTTTTTAGCACTCAAAATAAAAGAGTGCTAAAAATAAAGCCCATACAAATATGAAATACTTGTAGTAACCTCAAACCCTACAATACCTTAGGAGGTATTTTACATGGCTGCAAAACAGCTATCATTCGATATGGCCGCACGTGATGCGCTCCTGCAAGGCGTCAATAAGTTGGCCGACGCCGTCAAAGTGACGCTGGGACCAAAAGGTCGCAATGTCGTGTTAGACAAGAGCTTCGGTTCGCCGACGATCACCAAGGACGGCGTGACCGTAGCCAAGGAGATCGAGCTCTCGGACGCCTACGAGAATATGGGCGCCCAAATGGTCAAGGAAGTCGCTACCAAGACCAGCGATGTAGCCGGCGACGGCACCACCACCGCCACCGTGCTCGCCCAGGTCATTTTTCGCGAAGGCCTCAAGAATGTAACGGCTGGCGCCAATCCCATGGACCTCAAGCGCGGCATTGATCAGGCTGTCGAAGTCGTCGTCAACCAGATCCGCAAGGCCTCCAAGGAAGTCAAAACCCGCGAAGAGATCGCCCAGGTCGGCACTATCTCCGCCAACAACGACAACGCCATCGGCGAGCTGATCGCCGACGCGATGGAGAAGGTCGGCAAGGACGGCGTGATCACGGTCGAAGAGGCCAAGGGGACCGATACCACCCTCGACATCGTCGAGGGTATGCAGTTCGACCGCGGTTATCTCTCGCCTTATTTCGTCACCGACCAGGAGTCGATGACCGCCGAGCTTGAGGACAGCTACATCCTGATCTACGATAAAAAGATCTCCTCGATGCGCGACTTGGTCCCGGTTCTCGAAAAGACCGCCCAGTTGAGCAAGCCGCTGTTGATCATCGCCGAAGACATTGAAGGCGAAGCGCTGGCGACCCTGGTCGTCAACAAGATCCGCGGCACGATCAAGGTAGCCGCCGTCAAAGCCCCCGGCTTCGGCGATCGCCGCACGGCCATGCTCGAGGACATCAGCGTCCTCACCGGCGGCCGCGTCATCTCCGAGGAAGCCGGCCTCAAGCTCGAAGCCGTCAGCCTCGAAGACCTCGGCCAGGCCAAGCGCATCACCCTCGACAAGGACAACGCTACCATCATCGAGGGTTCGGGCAAGGGCGCTGACATCCAGGGCCGCGTCTCGCAGATCCGCCGTCAAATCGAAGAGACCACCTCCGACTACGACCGCGAGAAGCTGCAGGAACGCCTGGCCAAGTTGGCCGGCGGTGTCGCCGTCGTCAACGTCGGTGCTGCGACAGAGACCGAGATGAAAGAGAAGAAGGCCCGCGTCGAAGACGCGTTGCACGCGACCCGCGCGGCCGTTGAAGAAGGCGTCGTCGCCGGTGGCGGCGTGGTCTTCCTGCGCACCTTGAAAGCCCTCGACAAGCTCGAGCTCGAAGGCGACGAGGCCGTAGGCGCCAATATCATCCGTCGCGCACTCGAAGAGCCGCTTCGCCAGATCTCGGCCAACGCCGGTGTTGAAGGCGCGATCGTCGTCCGCAAGGTCATCGACGGCAAGGGTGCCTTTGGTTACAACGCCCGCACCGACGAGTATGAAGACCTGCTCAAAGCCGGTGTTGTCGATCCGGCCAAGGTCTCGCGCACCGCGCTCGAAAACGGCGCCAGCATCGCCTCGTTGTTGCTGACCACCGAAGCGCTAATCGCCGAGCTTCCGCAGAAGGCCGCCCCAGCCGGCGGCCCTCCCGGTGGTGACATGTACGGCGGCGGCGGCGGCGGCGGCATGGGCGGTATGGGCGGTATGGGCGGCATGATGTAAGCCCAACCCCAGTTGCACAAAAGGCCCGCTGCTAATTTAGCAGCGGGCCTTTTTTATTGCGGCTTTAACCAAATAGCCCCGGGCAATAATATCTACCCGCACCGCTTTTGCCCTCATCGGCAGCGCGCTTAAATTTCGCGGCGAAGATGCGCCGGTAGTCAATGTTTCAGCGCATCCGGAAAACAAGGCCTGGAAAATGTCGGTGCGCGACAATGGCAGCGGCATCGGGCCCCTAAGCTGGCACTAACGGACCTTGCTACCTTGTTCAGCCTCTTATTGCTCTTGCTCTTCTTCTTGCTCTTGTTGCCCAACCACTTCCGCCTCCACCAAAGAAGCACCTTCCTCGATCACCAATTTAGGCGTCTGCAACACACCCTTAAAACGTGCGCCCGCCTTGAAGTACACCTGCTCGCTGGCCTTGAGCAAACCATTCACCTGCCCGTCGATAATGGCTTCGGCCACCTCGATACTGGCCGCCTGGACCTCACCCTCTGAGCCGACCGTCAAGGCCTGTCGGGTCACCAGGCGCTCGCCGCGCAACGTACCGTCGATACGAATATCGTATTCGATATCCAAGGTGCCGTCGAGCACGGTGCCGGCCCCAATCAGCGTGTTCTTATGCGCGTCCTTCTCCCTGTTCTTCTTGGCCATCTATGCCCTCACATCCACAGCTTGTACAACATCGGATCGCGAAACTGCCCATCTTCTTCGACGGCGTAATACAGACCTGCCCCCCGGGATTCCCGTCCCTCGCCGGAAAGAGAGATCGACTGTCCTTTGAGCACATAGTCGCCGACAGCGACGAGTAAACGAGTGTTATAGCCATATTCGGTCCGCAGCCCATTGCCGTGATCGAGGACCACGACAAAACCGAGGCGTTCGTCATAACCGGCCCGCACTACCTCACCCGCGGCGCTGCCCCGCACCAGACTGCCCACCACGGCACCGATAAAGACCGAAGGCAAGTCCACGCTAAAGGACCGCAACACCGGCCCGCGCGTCGGCCATACGGTAGGCACCGTCTGCACATGGCCCCAACGCAACCGCTGAATAGAGGATATATAGGGAATTTTGTCGATGCTGCTCTGCGAGGATTCCGCGTCGAGCTCTTGCGCCTCGCCCAGGATAACGCGCAGTTGGTCGTTGCTGTGCTTGAGCCGAATCAGCATCTCTTCAAGCTGGTCGATCTGCGCCACTTCTTCTTCGAGCAATGCCTTGTCCTGCTCGAGCCGTAGAATGGTACGGTCCAAGTCGCGCACATCGAGATAGGAACGAACACCCTGCGCCAAAAGTCCGCACAACGCGATACTGCACAAACCGGCAAACCACAGCAGTAGACGGGGGACCTTGACTTCGAATGTCTTGCCGCCCTCTTCGGGAATGACCAATAGGGTAATGCGGTTGCTCTTGAGCATCGGTGAGCTTTAGCCCTCGATGTCCAGCAGCGCGCCCAACATCTCGTCCTGCGTCTGCACGGCGCGCACGCCAGCGGCGAAGTGCTGTTCGGCGGCGATCATTTCAACGGCATCCTCGACCCGCTGGTGCGGTTGGCCGAGTTCGACCTCGGTGCGCACGCCCCCCTCCGGCGCCTCGCGCCCACGAGCGCGCAGAGAGACCGGCGCCTCCGTGGTGGCGTTCGCCATATTGTGCGCCGTAGACCGGAGGCGCTCCTCGGCGGAGCGCAGCCCGGATTGGCTGCTTGTTAAACCTTGTAGCATAATTAGCCCCGTACTCCTGATATCGGCCGCTGACAATAATACATTGGACCACCGCCCGCAGCAAGCCAGCTCAGGCCAGCCCTTGCCGATCCAGCTCGTTGTGCACCAAGGTGATACACTGCGAGGCGAAAAGCATTTTCGGCCCGACACTCAACGGCTGCGCGCCGAGTCGGATAAGGAAGCGATCGGCCTTCTTGGGCATCGACAGATGATCGGAAAACACAAACGCCGCGTCCTCCGCAAACTCGAGATCGCGGATGTCCGAGCCGCGTTTCTGCATCGTGTGGAACGCGCCGCGGACGCTGAAGTCGCGCACCAACGACTCGAAACTGCGTTTGGCCACATAAACCCCATCCAACGCCTGCACCTCCTCCTCCAAGCTAAGGTGCAACCCCGCCTGTAGCGCCTGCTTAATCACCCCGGCCAACGCGCGCTCGTCAAAACCGCCCAACGAGCCAAGGCCGTCGCTTTCGATGCGCACCGTTTTGGGTGGGGCCGCAGGCCCATCGAAGACGATATGCACCCGCACCCCGGCGCGAATATTGAGCGAGTAAAACAACGCGTTGGTGATACAGTGGGCGACGATTTCCATATGCCCGGCCCGCCCTAAGTCGTCGAGGGAAAAGTCCGGGGAAGAAGGTCCCTTGCGGGCCCGCAAAATAAAATCTCTCATAAATAGCGAATACGGCAGTTCTTTGAGCTCGGTTATTAGTGTGTTATTATAAAGATCGCTATTAAACCGCAACTCACCAACAACAGACCGGCGTCCATGCCATCGCCCCACCTGCTGCTCCTAGCGTTCAGCATTCTTTTTCTCGCCCCCGGCACCAGCCGTGCCGAACGTCTCGCCATCACCCCCGCCAATATCTGGGAGGATTGGACCTACCCTTCTGGCGCGCTGCACATCGATTCGGCCGGTAGGTTGCGGCCGGTGCTCATTCGCAAAGACATCAACCCGCTCGCCGGGGCCACCATCCGCGGGGCCGGCGCCGGGCTGGCCACCGCCGACCGCGCCTTCGACGACAATCCGGCGACCGGCTGGAGCCCGCCGGCAGGCACCGCGCCGGAAGACTGGTGGATTGAGATCGACCTCGGACAGGTCTTTCCCCTACAACAAATCCGCCTGCGTTTTGACCAGGACGCGCCTCCACTCGGTTTCTTCACGCTGTCGCTATCCAAAGGCGAGCGTTTCATCAACAGCGCCAATATCATTGTCGAGGGTACCCTGCTCTACAGCGCCAGCGAGCGTTTCGCCTTTAACGAATCGCACGAGCTCACCATAGACCTCGAAGATGAGTTGGTGCAAGTCATCCGCATCGAAGCGACCCGCGCGATGGAAGGCGCTCCGGTGCTCGCGGAAATCGAGGCCAAGGCCTTTGGCGACAATATCGCCTTCGACCTAATCGCCAAGGGCGGTTCTATCGATGTCGAGGCCGCGATCGTCGCCATCGCCGGTTCACCCGCCGTGATGTTCGACGGCAATCTCTCGACCATGTGGCGCGTCAATCCCCTGGCCAAAGGCTCATCGGGCGGCAGCGCGACCTTCGGCGACTACCGCGTCGATCTCGGCGCCACCTACTGGATCGACTCGGTCTGGTTTCTCGGCGAGCCGCTGGGCATCCCGCCGCGGCGCAGGCACTTCTACGCCAACTTTCTCGCCTACCAGGTCCTCTACTCCAACGGTTCGCGGGCCCCCGACGGTACCCTGGCCTGGCAGGAACTGGCCTCGAGCCGCGTCGACCCCCGCAATCTCTTTGACTTCCGCAATTTTCGCCACGACGTCGCACCGGTCGCTGCCCGCTATCTGCGGTTGTTCTACCCGACCAGCCAGGGCGGCAATATCATCGGCGGCGGTCAGTCTGGCCAGAACACCAACCGCCTCGACGGCCTCGGCCTGGTCAGCGAGTTCCAAGTCTACGGCGACGGGCATCCGGCCCGCATAGTCCTGCGCTCGCCGGTCATCGACCTCGGTTCAGACTGGAATATCACCGAGATAGAATGGGACGCCGCCGCGCCGCCGGGTGCGCAGTTTTTGCTGCGTAGCCGCAGCGGCGACCAGGTCGTCGAAGAAAACCACTACTTCGATAAGAATGGCAAGGAAGTCACCCAGAAACGCTACGAAAAACTGATCAAGTCGTTCCGCGGCCCCATCGAAACCAATCTGCAACCCGGCGCCGGCTGGAGCACCTGGAGCGAGGAATACATCGAGTCCAGCACCCGCTTCCGCTCGCCATCGCCGCGCCGCTACGTGCAACTCGAAGCCGAAATGCTATCGGCCGCCCCGCAGACCCGCATCGCGCTCGACGAATTGGCGCTGGTCTACTCCCGCCCCCTGGCGCGCACCGCGCTCGGCGAAGTACACCCGGCGTTCGTCGAACCGGGAACCTATACCGAGTTCACCTACTTTCTGCACCCCGAATTCACCCGCGATAGCCAAGGTTTTGGAGCCCTCGCGCTCGAAGCCTCGGTGCCTTTAACTTTTCGCGAACTCCAAATCGACGGTACAACGACCGATGTCGAGATCACCGAGACCGACGCCGGACTACACCTGCGCTTGCCAACACCCCTCTCCGCCGCCGAACGCGTCGAGTTGCACTTCGCCGCCACCGTCTTCCAAAACAATACCCGCTTCCGCGCCTTCCTAGAACGCGAAAGCGGGATTGAGACATTGCGCCAACAAGTCGACCCGGGCGACGCCGCCCCCGAGATGGATGGCTCCGGCGACGCAATCACCTTACCCGTCGACCAAGACCTGCTCGCGCGCCTCGATATCGGCGCCGGGCTCTTCACCCCCAACAACGACGGCATCAACGACGCGCTCGAAATTTCCTTCGACGTGCTCAAGGTCATCGACGCCCGGCCGGTCGAGGCCCGCATCTACAACCTGCACGGCCAACTCGTACGCACACTGAACGAAGCACCGGGTGTCGCCGGGCACTACCAGTTATCGTGGAACGGTCGCGATAACTCCAACGCAATGACCCCGCCCGGCCTCTATCTCTTTCACCTGCAGATCGCCGGCGACTCGGCTACCCGCACCCTAGTCCGCAGTATCGGCCTGAGCTACTGAGGCAAACCCTGCGAGCACTCTATTGTTGACCACGAACACCATACTACCTGTACACCTACGGCTTCACTCGTTCGAGCACCGCAAAGAATCGAAAGTGGTGCCATCTTGATTTACGTCCCCTCGGCCATACCCCGCAACATTTCCATCAACTCATGCACCTTTTGTACCGCACTCGCTTTGCCCCCGCTAGGACGACCATCACCGAGCTACAACGCCCTGCGGTGCCGTTCTACCGCCTCGGCCACTTGCTCTGCACTCCACCGCTCCAGTCTCTCGTATTGCCCGGCTTTGGCCTCCGGCCTGAACGTCGCATTCGACACCGCGCTATAACAGCAGATCAGCGCCCAGCGCGAATCATCGCTCTCGTTGGGGTCCGATCGATGCAGCAAGTTGCTGTGGAAGAAGAGCAGCGTTCCCGGCTCCATCTCGCAATGCACGATCTCTAGATGCTCCAGCACTACGCCCATCCGCTCCATATCCGCACCCGTCTGGTCACCCGTCTGCCCGTGTTCGATCCGCCCCAACTTATGCGAGCCCTTGAGCACCTGCAAACACCCGTTCTGCTTGCTCGCGCGATCGACAGCGATCATGCAGCTGGCCATATCGGCGCGCAAAAAATTCGCGTACCAGTAACCGTAATCCTGGTGCCATTCCCACGCCCCGCCGACGCGCGGTTCCTTGAGCATCATCTTGTGGTGATAATGGAAAACTTCCTCGCCCATGAGCTCTTCCATCGGCTCGACGATATCGCGGTGGCGTACATAGGCGCTATAAGCGCTCTCTGGCAGATCCATGCGCAGCGAAAGCCGGCTGATCCGCCCCTCGGTATCGAGTCGGTCGTTAGCATTGGCCGCCAAAGCCTGGTCGGCGCGGGCGACGGCCAGCAAGCGGTCCATATCCTCGCGGGGGAAATGGCCCTGTACCATCAAATAACCATCTTCGCGATACTGCTCGATCTGCGCTGAACTCAGCATGCCATAACTCCGTATTGTCATTGGTCAGTCAGGTGATTAGGTTTTAAAAAATAAACACGCAACCCCACCACCGAAAGCACCGAGCCCACATCCTATGGCCGACGATAAAATCACCCGCTACAAAGACGTCAAAATAGATGACTTACCGCGCGATCTGCGCTTCCGCCCCTGCGAAAAAAAAGATCCCCAAGCGCTTACCCGCACACAAATAGACACCTTCAACCGCGACGGTTATATCAAGGGCATCCGTATCTTCTCCGCCGAACAGATCACCGAGATCCGCGCCTATTTCGACCAATTGCTCGCCAAAACCCTGGCCGAAGGCGGTGACTCCTATTCGATTAACTCCGCGCACCTGACCTATGGCCGGGTCTTCGACCTACTCGCCAACGAGCGCATCACCGCCCATATCAAAGACCTACTCGGCGAGCACCTGATCGGCTGGGGCTCGCACTTCTTCTGCAAAATGCCGCGCGATCGCAAGACCGTCTCCTGGCACCAGGACGCCTCCTACTGGCCGATGACGCCGTCCAAGACCGCCACCGTCTGGCTAGCCATCGACGACGCCGATGTCGACAACGCCTGTATGCGCTTTATCCCCGGCTCGCACCACCACGGCCACCTGACGTACAAGCTCAGCGAAGAGGACGAAAATAACGTGCTCTTCCAGACCGTGCCCACCGCCGAACAATACGGCGAACCCATCGACGTCGAGCTAAAGGCCGGCGAGATCTCGATCCACTCCGATATGCTGCTGCAC
>Ga0114999_10007439_pt1 | contig 12420 bp, 9 predicted proteins | sample ArcticOcean_MG_C_3_FD_89820 | JGI IMG/M metagenome (GOLD analysis project Ga0114999, IMG submission 89820) | Marine microbial communities from western Arctic Ocean - ArcticOcean_MG_CB8_126 | ecosystem: Environmental > Aquatic > Marine > Oceanic | place: Arctic Ocean: Canada Basin | collected...
AGCCTCCTTGAGATTTCTGCCGCCACAAAGGACCTGGCGAACCGGGTCCGAGGCGAAGGAGGTGCGTTGACACAGGAAGAAAACACCGCGGGTACTTTCTCCATCTCAAACATGGGGATGCTAGGCGTGGATAATTTCCAGGCGATCATCGTGCCTCCTCAATCGGCAATCCTTGCCGTTGGTGCCGTCGCACAGCAGCCCGTCGTGCGAGATGGGGAAATAGTCATACGACAGATGATGAAGGCAAGCCTGTCAGCCGACCACCGGGTAACCGATGGTGCGGAAGGTGGCGTGTTCCTTGGCGAGATCCGACGATTGCTTGAGAACCCGGTCAGCCTGCTGGTGTGATTTGAGGAAGAAAAGACTTCATCCAGAAACTGGATGTAAAGGCCCGCCTTCTCGGCGGGCCTTTACGCGAAGGAAGTATTTGACCCCGGCATCTGTTCTGATCACCGGTCTAACCCTAGAATGAGCAACGTGTACTACGAAGAGCCATTTTTACCCGATGAACGCTCCGTGCTGGAGCGTTTTTTTACGAATACAGATGGGCCTGTATTCGGAGTCGTAAATCTGCCTGAGGTCGTGAAGGGGGCTCTGTTCGCACGTTACTCCCGGTCACACAAATCGCTTCGCCGTTTGTTTTTGGATGAGTTCCACAATCAACCAGAGCTCGGCATAACCGCCATGTCCGCGGCCGTGGCTGACGACGACCCGTCTGTAAGGCTCAACAAGGCCGAGGCACTGTATGACCGCGTATTTGGCGAGTATGGAGATGACTCGGTCGCGCAGTTGGGCGGGGCTCACCTGGCATGCGAGCAGGCTTCGAACCTGCTTACCAAGGTGCTCGAACGGGGGAGGATCGCCGCTTATCTGGAGCAGAGCACGCGGTACATCTATTACGATCGCCCACTCGGGGATGGTTATCGATATCACGTCCCACCTGAGGTAATCGGTTCAACCTTAGAACGTGAGTACCGGGGGACGATGGACGCCCTGTTCGGCCAGTACTCGGCGCTTGTGCATGAACTGGCGCCGCATTTTGAAAGCAAGTTCCCGAGAACTGAGGGAACCTCAAGACGTGCATATAACGCCACCATCCGCGCTAAAGCCTGTGACGCTGCACGTGGACTGTTGCCGGCTGCTACTACGTCGAACGTTGGTGTATACGGAACAGGACAGGCATACGAGTCATTGCTGATTCGTATGCAGGCGCACCCACTGGCGGAAGCGCGTGAATATGGCGAAATGATGCTCACGGAACTCCGGGAGATCATTCCTGCGTTTGTCAAAAGGGTTGACCTTCCCGACCGAGGTGGAGCTTGGGCCCATTATTTTTCGGATACAGCTGCGCGTATGAAAGATATTGCAGATACGATCAATATCGAGTTCAGTAATGGCCCCGAAGTCACACTTGAAGACTGGGACCCCGATGCCGAGATCAAGGTCGCTGCTTCCGCTCTGTACGCTTACTCGGACCTGTCTGGCGAACAGTTACTCGAAGTCGTACGGAACATGGGAGCGGAAGAGCGGGCCGGGATAATCCGAGCGTATTCTGGGGATCGGATTAATCGGCGGCACAAGCCCGGCAGGGGCATGGAACGAGTCGATTACAGATTCGATATCACATGCGATTTCGGGAGCTTTAGAGACCTCCAACGTCACAGAATGTTGACCTTGGACTGGCAACGACTCGGTACAAAACATGGGTACGCTACACCGGACGTGTTGACCGATATCGGACGCGTACAGGAATGGGATTCCGCCATGGACCGCGCAGCTAGCCTGAGCAGTAACCTCATGGACCGGTTTGGAGCTGATGTCGCTCAGTACGCGGTACCGTTCGGATATCGGATTCGATTTGTGATGCAGATGAACGCCCGAGAGGCGTTCCACCTGCTCGAGTTACGTACCGCACGTGCCGGCCATCCGGACTACCGCAGGGTGTGTCAGGAGATGCATCGGCTGATCTACGAAAAAGCCGGACACCGTGCTATAGCTGGCGCCATGAAATTCGTGGATTACGAAGAGTACCAACTGGAGCGAATTGATTCAGAGCGTCGAGCGGACGAGAGAAACAGTAACGGGAAAACATAATGGCTAAGCTCAGCCGTTTCTGCCCGGGTTGAATCCCAGATTGGACGTCATGATGCGATTCAACCGCGTGCCGCTCAAAGATCATTCGGTGGCCACGTACATACTGTCCGCATCGTAAAGGGTCGTCGGAGGCAGACCGACAATTCTGAATTCGCCAATGCGATATCGATCCGGATAGTCCGTGACGGACAGGTCTCTAACGCGTCGTCAGGTAGACGCGCCTGACGCGGACTCAACACGATCCCGGCTCATCAGCCACGCTGGAATAACGCCTAGAACGGCAACGACCGACGCCGACATGAAAAAGCCCTGGAAGACTGTGAGGCCTGCGGAGGTTATCTCCTGAACTCCTTCGAGCGTGATCGGCGCATCTTCGGTCAGGCTCTCAAACCGGAGCGTGCCCCACGCCGCCATCGCGGCCAACCCGATCGTCATACCGACCATCCGGGAAACCGTGATGAGCGCGGATGCCGTTCCCCGCTCGCCGGCATTGGCATAAAGCAATGCCGCGGTGTGTATCGGCGCGATTAACAACCCGAATCCGAACCCGGAGATCGCAAGGTGCATCGTCATTGAGGGATCTTCGATATCGATATCCCATTGGGACATTGCGGCGAGTCCTACCGCGGCCAGAGCAAACCCTGCGATTGCAGGCCGTCTAGGGCCGACTCTCTGGACCAACAGGCCGCCCACGATAGCGCCGAAGGGTATGGCGACTGTCATACGAAGGAGCATTAGTCCGCCGTCCAAGGGGGACAGACCAAGAACCGTGTTAGCCATCAACGGCACCGTGACCATCACCGTTATCAAGGAAATTCCGGCGGCTAGATGGGCGGCATTGGAAGCGGTGAACTTGACCGTCCGGAGCAGTCGTACGGGCAATATCGGATCGTCTGCCTTACGGTGCCACCAGACGGTGGTTACCACAGCGGCGCTGGCGGCGGCGATCAATATGCCAAACATGACATCTGTGTTGCCCGCACGAGATAACGCCGCTGTGAGCAGCACTAACACGGCGACGAACAATGCACCGCCAACGAGATCGATCCTCGCCGGGTTTCGCACCCCGGCCGGAGAGAACCTCAGTGCTGTGATTACCGCCAGCCCGAGAGGGATATTGATCCAAAACACCCACTCCCAGGAGCTGAAGTTTGTAATCAATCCCGCCCATAGCGGGCCGATGACGGCACCGGATTCCGCGCTGGCGCCGATAATGCCAAACGCCATCGCATGACGAGCACGTGGCAGCACGTCACCAACGGAAGCGATTGCGACGGGGATCATTGCGCCCCCACCGATCGCTTGAAATACCCGGGCGCCGATCATCCAATTCAGGTCAGGTTCATCCCGTCCGATCAGCTTCGGAAGGTCCGGACTGGTGGCCACGAGCGCCGATCCAAGCATGAAAATAATCAGTGCTCCAACGAACACTGCACGACGCCCGAATCGATCGGCTACACGGCCCATGATCGGCATAGCGGCCGTGTAGCCGATCAGGTACCCCGTTACGGTCCAAGATGCCCGATCCAACTCGCTTGGGGCAATACGAAAGTCCTTGAGCAGCTCCGGCAAAACGACCACTATCGATGTCTGATCATCCGCAGCGATGAATACGCCGGCACAAACCGGAATGATGACGGCGTAAGGGCTAATGTTCCGTAGCCAGTTGATCACGCGTTCACGCCCGGCCTAAATCGGCGGCTCAATGGAGATATCTGCATTGAACTCGAACAATCGGACCGTACGCACCAGATCGCCAGATTCAGCGGTCGTCACCCTCCCGGTGATTAGCGCTTCAACAGGGTATAACGACGAGCCATCTATCGTCATCCGGACATTTAACCGGGGTGCGGTCTCGTCCACGTCGCTGGTCAGCGATTTCAAGGCTATCGCCGGTAGATGTCCATCGATGACGTAAGACCCAACTTTAGATGCTTGTGCTGGCGCTATATGTGGGTTCTCGAACTGCTCAAGAATACTAGAGACCAACGATACGGGGTTGAATGTACCGAAGGGGCTGGTCCCTGGCTCCAAGAGTTGCCAACGCCCGGTGATCGGGTGTGTCATATATGAATCCTGGTTGATTACCGTGACCGCGGTATTTACGAAAAAGCCCGACACCAGCATGTCTGCATCAAGTGTGTATCTACCGGGGACCAACACTGTCCCAGAAGCGTTTGACACCGCGATTCCGTTCGACAGAATCGTGTTTCCGTTATCGTGAGCTAATCCAAATCGAAAGGTCGTTATTCCCGGTAAGGCAGCCGATGAACGGGAGATGATTTCGGCCGGCGACATCTGATCAATGTCGAAACCCGGGTCTACAGATTTGCCCGATGAGCATGCAAGGGTAAGGACTATACCGAGAGCCGTAATCAGGCCGGTCCATAACGAAGTATGTCTATGGGTCAGAGCAGTCACGCATGAAACCGCATGTCGGGCACCGCAGCTTGCAGTGGAAGTCCAGCATCTCGGTGCCGCAAAGATCACATACCCAGATCAAATGGGCGTGAGTTGACGTTGTATTGATCGAGTCCATGACGACGCCTCAAGAAGGAGTTCGGCAGCGCCGGGAGTATATCAAGCTAACTTCGGGCCGCCGGGGATATATACACAGGGCTGGATCACCGCCACATACTGATCGGACCCGATCAACACGGTGAAATCGGACGAGATAGCAGATCCGTCCAACGGTTCAGTAGTCCACCGAATGACGGTAGGGTTCACGCGAGACGATCACGGATTACGAGGTGATCCCCCGATGGGGCCAGTCGTGCCCGCCGCGTCGGCCTCGGAATCAGAGTCACTTTCGCTTCCTACGCGATTTCGCAACTCGGAAAGGGCGGTTCGTGCTGACTCAAGATCATGACCTCTGGGAGCGCTATCCAAGTATGTAGACAGTGTCTCGGCGGCGGCATTAAATCGGCCGAGTTCTGTTTGTATGCGCGCCAGGTCCGCGAGGTTATGCCACGACGCCGGCACAACGATTCGAATACGTTCAGCGATCCGTAGCGCCCGACCGTAATCCTCTCTATCGAGATATATCTGTTTCAAATTGCTGAGCGTGCGTCGCAGTATGTTTCGATTACCGGTCGGTCGCATGAACGGCGCCGCCTCTTCCACGCTCATCGGTATCGACCGCCGGCCGGGTCGTCCGGTGGCTCGCTGAACAATTGCTATGCACTCGCGACGGCTCAGGAGGCCACCAGCATCAAACGGGTCAACAAAGATCGATTCCGACCCTTCGCCCGCTCGAATAAGGAAATGTCCAGGCAGTCCAATACCGTGGAAATGATATCCCGCCCGACGGCCTATCTCCATATAAAGGACCGACAGTGTGATCGGGTTACCGAGGCCACGGTCCAACACGTCCGGGATGTAGCTGTTACGTGGATCGTAGTAACGTTTCAGATCCCCGCGAAGCCCGAGTTCATTGAACAGTACATCGTTTACGGCGTGCACGGCGTCAAATATGCCGTGCCTACGCGGCAGTCGCTCTCGGACACGTTCACCCAGAAGAGCGACCCGTCCTCGTTCGGCTACGAGGTCCATATCCGGGTATTCACTAGCCGCTATCAATAACGAAGCGGAAAGAAGGTTTATCTGGGACGCCGGAACGGAAACTACGCGTATGAACGCTTCGTTTATGTTGCCAGGAGTGTTGCTCACGTGAGAGAGCACCCTTCAGATAATAGACCTGCGTGTATGACGTGAATTCAGACGCGATCACGTCTGAATTCTGCCCCGGCTTGGATCCGTAGACCGGATGATCGCGATTCTAAAGACGCATGCGTGGCTTCGCAATCACGGTCAGGGCGGTAAGTGCACGTCGATTGGATTTTTGTACGGTCTACTTGATGCGCTGGATCAGTAAAAGGCCCGTTCTATCACGCCTCTGCTGACGGCAAAAGGGTGACCGCCTCGGGAGGGACGAGTACGGAAACTTCATCCCCTGGTGTCACTTCCGTTTGGGCATCGACCGTGGGGAAGATGGAAACTAACTCGCTCCGGCCAACCGTCATATGGATTTCGGATTCTCCACCGCGGAATTTCTGCTCGTTTACAACTCCGGACAACTTGATTCCCATCCCTGACCATTCGTGGTGAACCGGAGCAAGCGAAAGACCTCTTTCATGGATGATCACTAAAACACTGTCTCCAACGGATATCCCACCGGGCAGCGGACCTGCAGTTGACAGGGTCCCCGCGGGTGACGCTATTTCGACCGACTCGGACGCCCCGATTATCGTCCCTTCGATGATGTTCCTGAGGCCCAAAGATCGAGCGACCATTTCGGTTGCAGGCGCCCGGAAAAGTGCCTCAGGAGGGCCAGATTGAACTACCTTCCCGCGATTTACAAAAACGATGGTGTCGGCTAGGGCAAAAGCTTCGTCTTTGTCGTGGGTCACGTAGATCGCCGTTACCCCGATCTCTTTGAGGATCGAACGAACCTGTAGCTGGAGGGACTCACGCAAAACCCGGTCCAGAGAACCAAGTGGTTCATCCAGCATTAGTAATTTTGGGGCTGGAGCGAGGGAACGTGCGAGGGCGACGCGCTGACGTTCGCCGCCGGAGAGTTCATGAATTTTTCGGTTTCGGTAATCACCTAGGTCTACAAGTTCCAGCATTTCATCGACCCGCATCCGGACTCGGTCCCTCGACATTCCTTGCATCCGAAGACCGAATCCCACGTTCCCGAAAACGTCCATGTGGGGGAACAGAGCGAGGTCCTGAAACATGAAACCGAAGCCTCGCGAATGCGGGGCAATTCCGTACAGATCTTCGCCACGGAACGATATCGTCCCCGAATCCATAGTTTCCAGGCCGGCGATGATCCTGAGGAGAGTTGTTTTCCCACACCCACTTGGGCCGAGCAAACAGACGAGTTCACCCCGGTCTATGTTCAACGAAACATCGCGAATAGCAAACGTCTCGCCATAAGACTTGGAAACTTTATCGAGCTGAAGGATGGGTGACGTCGGCATCAAAATCCGCCGATGTCGCGGTATCGGAACCGTTCAATGACAACGAATCCGAGCGCTACCACCGCCATAAGCAGCGTACTCATGGCAAGGGCCTGACCCAAGTTTGCCTCTCCGGGTTGCCCGAGCAACCTGAATATCGCTACGGGGATTGTTGCGAACTCTGGTCTTACGAGTAATAGGGACGCCCCAAACTCTCCCATGGACACAGCAAACGCGAACGTGGCTCCGACGACTAGGGCCCTGGCGATAAGTGGAAGTTCGATATGGATAAAAACACGCAGCGGCGACGCGCCCAGTGAGGCAGCGGACTCTTTTAGATGTGGGGGCATCCCACGCAGCACGGGCAGTAGCGTCCGGATGACGAACGGATAAGCCACAAGCGAATGAGCGATTACGAGTATGAGCCACGAACCTCGCAGGTCAACGGGTGGCCGATTAAACGCCACCAAAAACCCGAATCCAAGTGTCACGGCGGAGACGACCAGCGGCAACATGAACAGAGAGTCAAGGATACTCGATCGTTTGCCGGGCCGGACGATCACGTAGGCGGCGGCGGTGCCGACCAACATGGCTATGACCATGGACGCGAAAGCGAAACGTATCGAGTTCCAGATCACGTGCAACGGGGACAAATAAAAATACGACCCACTGTCATTTGAAAACAATGCAACAAAATGGGTGAAGGAATATCCGTCGTTAGTCGAGATCGCACGCTCAACCAGGGCCAGAAGCGGAGAGAGAATAACCAACAGGACGGCGATGATACCGATCAGAAACAGCGTGTCCCGGACGCTCCTTTTTCTTCTTGAAATCGCTTCACGGTGGACCAGGGTGATCGCAATAGCACTGCGTGCCTGGATTCGGGTGTAAACGAGTAGGAAGATGTAGGTGAAGACGATCTGAACTATCGCCAAGGCGCCGGCTATATCCAGACGGAATAATTTGACCGTGAGCTCATAGATGGCGACTTCCATCGTTGCGAACTGGGATCCGCCAAGGATCATGACCACACCGAACGAAGTGAACGAGAAGATGTATACCAGGATCGCTGATGACCATATGGCTGGCAGTAACAGGGGTAGTGTGATGTGAAGAAAGGTCTGAACCCGGCCTGCGCCCAACATCGCGGAACTTTCCTCGAACTGCGGGCTCAAGTTGGCCCAGTACGCTGAGACGATCCTTACAACTATCGAATAGTTGTAGAAGGCGTGGGCCATGAAGATGATCGTCAGACTGTTAGCTACCCGGACTTGGGGCGCATTGTCGCCCAAAAGACCGGATAGCCCGTTATTCACGAGGCCTCCTGGGCCCAGCAAGGCAACGAATCCCATCGCCACCACTATCGTCGGCATTATGAATGGGAGTGTCGTCAACGCCTTGAGCAATGACTTGCCCGGAAACTCATGGCGTGCGAATAGGTAGGCGACTGGGAGGCCGAGGGCCAGCGTCAGCAACGTAGAAAACGCCGCCTGCCAGATCGTGAACCAGATCCGGCCCAGATAGTAGGAATCACCAAGCAGTGACTGGAAGGGGCCCAGTCCGACTGCGCCGCCACCGAAACTTATCGCCAGAATCGCTACGAGCGGGTATAGAAAAAAGACGGTGATGAACGCTATAGGCGCGACTACCAGTAAGCGGTTAGCCGTCATCAGGCACCCGATCCGACAGGTAGGAACCGTCTCGCCTGTTTGGGGATGGGCTATCGGCTACTGTATACACGTTGCTTTCCCGGCAGTTGGCACATCACAGCGACGATCACAAACGTCACCGCCACGTAGCCGTGGCCCTGATAAAACGCATACCCGGACCGCGACCACAAGTGAACTTAACGCAGGACCACGTCGGTCCAGGCCTGTATCCACTGTTCACGCTTTTCTCCTATTTCCTCTGCACTAATCCCGGCTGGTTGCGACGGGACTTCGGCAAATTTAAAGAAATCAGGCGTAACGGCGTTTTCATTCACCGGATACACAAACATCTTGTCCGGGAAGTCTTCCTGGAACCCGGTCTCGAGGGCGAAGTCTATGAACTTCTTGGCGAGGGTCTTACTGTTTGTCCCCTTGAGAATCCCTATCCCCTCGATCTGTGTGAAGGTGGCATTGTCGATGAGGATGTTGCCGGTCGGTGACGTCTCAAGTGGTTCCTCAGAAAAGAAGACCTCGGCGGCCGGGCTGGTGGCGTAGCTGACAACTAGTGGCCTATCACCGCCATACTTTGTGAAATCGGTGTAATAGGCGTCACTCCAACCGTCTTTTACTAGAACACCGTTGGCCTTCATGTCGGCCCAGAAGTCTCGATAATCGTAATCGTCGTCTTCACCAAAGTAAGCGATTGTCGCGATCAAGAACGCTAGGCCAGGCGACGAAGTCGCGGGATTCTCCACGACCAGCGATTCATGCCATTCTGGGCCGGTCAATTCCTCGAGCGTTCCTGGGGGAGTCAGGCCATTTTCGATAAGGAAGTCCCGATCATAGTTCAGGTTCACATAGCCGTAGTTGATCGGGGTAACGTGACCGGAGCTGTCGAACTCAAATTCGTCCGGTACCTGGGCAAGTAAATCTGACCGATATTCGTCGAATATGTCCTGCTTGAGGGCACGTCCCAGATAGGTGTTATCTATGCCGTACAACAGGTCAGCAGACGGATTGCCTTTTTCGAGGATCGCCCGTACGAGGGCTTCCCCGGCATCGCCCGCTTTCTGGATGACGACGGTGGCATCATTTGCCTCTTCGAATGCGTCGATAATCGATTCGGAGATGTCGAAACTGTCGTGTGTCATGATCACAAGTTCGCTGTCTTCGTCTTCACCGCACGCAACGGTGAAAGCGAGCACGAGGATGATGCTGGCGATTGTTGCCCATCTGGTCATTACAAGCCTCCTAATCATCGTTCCAACGATCGAGATCATCGTGGGACGGAAAAAAAACCGCCCGATTCGGGCGGCAACGAAGGCATGGAAACCACTCCCTCCGCTGGCATTACCCAGATCAGGTTAGGGGTCGACAGTGGTGAACTGTCCTCTCAGCCTGGATTCCCAAGCTCCCCCGGGGCATATTCAATTGAGGTCAGGGTATTAACGTAATCGTTTGGTGTCAATAGAGGTCAAGATCGGGAGAGACAACATCTTGTTACTGCTGACTGCAGGAAGCAGAGCGGAGATCTTTGCGGGCCGAGAAGTTTCCGCACCTAAAGCGTAGGCCGGCCTTTCAGCCCGGAGTCTCGGACCCGGTGCACCATCCCCGTTCCGTACGTGATGAACAGTTCGTCGTAACCGGGGCCACCAAACAGGCAGTTCGTAGGCATATCGGACGGCGTTCGATGCGTCTCAAGGACACGTCCGTCCGTGTTGAATACGTAGATCATCGGACCCGGGCCGTAGCTATTACTCCCGGCGCTGGCGACGATGTTGTTATCGGCGTCCCAGCACATCCCGTCAATACCGCGTCCCCATCCAAAGTCATGCAGGCTGGACTGATCTCCGAGTGAGCCGTCAAGATTGATTGGGTAGGACACGAAGCGGGGATGAGCCTTCACGCCGCTCACACTGTCGGCAGCAAATAGTCGATCTCCTGAAGGCGAAATCAGTATCCCGTTTGGCCTCCTCATTTCTTCGGTGACACGAACCGTAGTGTAGTTGCCACCGGGTTGAGGATCGGCACGATAAATCTGCTCTGTGGCAATGCTCAACGGTCGGCCACCGTAATTGGGGTCCGTGAACCATATCCGGCCCCGGTGGTCTATCGCCAAATCATTTGGCTCGTTGAAAGGACGTCCATCAAAATTGTCCACGATCACGCGGGCCGGTTCACCTGCCACGTACTCGACTATACGGCGGTTTTTACCTTCGCACGCAAACAGTCGTCCTTTGTGGTCAAACACCATCCCGTTCGCTCCACCGGTATCTTCCCGCCACACGGAGTTTTCTCCGGTCTCTGGATCCCATCTCATCGTCAGGTCTGCGGCGCAGTGGGAGTACAGGAGGCCGGTCCCATCCCAGGCCGGGCCCTCAGTGAGTGAGTCACGCTCGGCGATGGTCTCAAAGGTCCATTCAGTCATGTGGTGTGCCTCACGGGTAAAGCAAGTGTCCGGTCATGCCGGTGTCCTTTGCAACGAGGAGATGTCCCTCGATGCTGGTGACATAAAGGTCTTCGCCGACAAAAGTACAGTTGGTCGGGCGTATCGCAGGTGTTGGATGTGTCGCCACAATCCTGCCGTCCGGCTCAAAGACGGTGATCATCGGACCCGGGCCAGACATCTCCCACCCGGTACAGGCGACGATATGACCTTCCGATGAGAGGGTCATGCCGTCGATACCCCGGTGTGGGCCGAAATCGTGCAGCAGTTCGTAGTCACCAAGCGATCCATCGCTGTTCACCGGATATCCACGAAGCTGCCGGAATCGGCCAGCGCCATAGTCACTCTCGGCGACGTAGAGGGTCTTATAGTCCATGGAGAACAACAGACCATTCGGCATCGTGGAGTCGAAGGTCCGCTGCACGGCCTGCCAGTTGCCGTCTGGTTGAGGATCGGCCGAGATTATGGCCGAGAATTCGATCCCCATCTCTGGAAACACATCGTTGATCCGGTCAGAAAAGTAGATCCGACCATGCGGATCTATCGCGAGATCATTCGGCCCGTTGAGGCGTTTGCCGTTGAGGCGGTCCACAACGGTGACGCCTGGCTTGCCATCCTCGTACATGGCGATCCGCCGTCCACCACCCTCGCAGGCAAACAACCTTCCCTGAGCATCAAAATTAAGGCCGTTGGCGGCGTTAGTGCCAGAGCGTTCCGTCACAACGGTTCCAGTATCCGGATCGTAGGCTAGCATCCGGTTCATTGCGATATTGGTGAACAACAATCGGCTGCCATCCCAGGCATTGCCTTCTGTTATCGATCCAATGACCGGCAGAGCGTCTTCAAAGGTCCATTCCAGGGCCATTGTTGGGCCTCCGATGTATCAATTATGTGCGGTCTGGTACCGGCAGTCCCGCAACGCTGACGGGCCAACTGGGATTATCAGGGTCAGATGCCAGCATCGCAATGTGGTGTGTAAATCAACGGGACATGGTTCGATTTTGACCAACTGTAGAATTCGACGCTCCCGAGGTGGACAATTTGACCGATATGAAGATGCGGTGGTGGTTATCTAGGTGATGGGTACACGCACCGTCATCATCAAAAGAGGCCGCTTTGTCGAGGACCGGTTCAAGCCGAGGATGAAGGCAAGATAAGCGGACGTTGTCTACGATCGCGTTTCCTTCGATATTTTCACAGACCGACGGTTTCCCACTACGAACACACACGGCATCGCTTGTTCTCTCTCATCAGAAATCGCCTCCGG
>Ga0114999_10007449_pt1 | contig 12412 bp, 11 predicted proteins | sample ArcticOcean_MG_C_3_FD_89820 | JGI IMG/M metagenome (GOLD analysis project Ga0114999, IMG submission 89820) | Marine microbial communities from western Arctic Ocean - ArcticOcean_MG_CB8_126 | ecosystem: Environmental > Aquatic > Marine > Oceanic | place: Arctic Ocean: Canada Basin | collected...
ATCACCATTGTAATCACTTCGTAGGGAAATACCTCGTGCCATGGAAAACTCCTCTGTTTTCCATGTTGAATCACGTCCAGCCTAACACACCTTTAATGAGGCAAACTTTATGCAAGCTGGTATAAGTGCCATCATGGACATGGCGGTCAGTGATAACTTCATCTTGTCCATATCATCCTCCGAATTTGTGGACCTGTTCACTTAAATTTATTGAATATTATTCTTTATTATTTCAAAAACCTAAGTAAATATTATCTATTTACTGATAATTTATTTCAAATTTTAAGTAAAATTGAATGTATTATGCGGCCACCGCTTTTCCTCCCTTTTGATGGCGCGCCGCCCTAGGCGCGGATAGTATGGCGTCATGGACCAACCCGAAGCCCGCTCCGCCATCCGCTTGCCCGACGCGCCAGTGCTCATCGCCGATTATCGCGGCGCCCTATTGCTGGAAAGCGACGGCAGCTTCGAGACCTTGGACCGCCGGGAAGCAGCCAAGCGGGCGGGAGAGCGCCCACCAATCCTCTGCCACACCAAATCCGCCGCCCGCCATTTGAATATCCGGCCCTTCGCCGCCTTCGATCTGTTGGAGCTGTTTGCGTTCGTCCGCCCCGCCCGGTTCTGCGTGCCGACGCCGAACGGTTTGGCCGATGCCTTGGGGCTGGCCCACGGCAATACGCCCGAAGACGTGGCCTTGGGGCTGGTGGCCGCAGCGCGGCAGCTGTTATCGGAATTACCCGGTGCCAAAGAGCCGGCGGGCGCTATCGCCTGGTCCATGGCCAGCAAAGGCTGGCCATGGGGCCAATATGTGCTGGCCGCCATCGACGGCGATCAACCCCAGCGCCGGCCAAACAATCCTTCGGAAGGATTGCGCGTCTGGACGCGGCTCAAGGAATGGTCTGAAAGCGCGCCACCGCCGACGCCAGGGCACGAGCCGGTGCCGGAGGCAGAAATATTGGAGCGGCTGCATCAGCTTTTGGGTGACGGCGCCGAGGACCGTCCCGAACAGATCGCCTATGCCGTTGCCGCCGCGCACGCGTTTCAGCCCACCGAAGCGGACGGCGCCGCCAACGCCGCCATCACCGAGGCCGGCACCGGCGTCGGCAAGACCTTAGGCTACCTGGCGCCGGCCAGCGTCTGGGCCGAGAAGAACGAAGCCGCGGTCTGGGTGTCCACCTACACCCGCAATTTGCAGCGCCAGTTGGATGGCGAGTTGGACCGCTTGTACCCGGACCCAACCGAAAAAGCCTTGCGCGCCGTAGTCCGCAAGGGCCGCGAGAACTATGTTTGCCTGTTGAATTTCGAAGACGCTGTAAACGCGCCCGGGGCTGAAGACCGCATTGCCCTTGGCCTGACCGCGCGCTGGGTGGCGGCCAGCCGCGACGGCGATATGATCGGCGGCGACTTCCCGGCCTGGCTGGCCGATCTGTTGGGGCGGCGCAGGACCATCGATCTTACTGACACGCGCGGCGAATGCATCTATTCGGGCTGCGCCCATTACGGAAAATGCTTTATCGAGAAATCCGTTCGCAGGGCGCGCCGGGCACGCATCGTGGTCGCCAATCACGCGCTGGTGCTGATCCAGGCGGCGCTCGGCGGTGATGACGCCTACCGGCCAACCCGCTATGTGTTCGATGAAGGCCATCATCTGTTCGACGCCGCCGACAGTGCATTTTCGGCGCATCTGACCGGGCTGGAACTGGCCGAGCTGCGCCGCTGGCTGATCGGCGCCGATACCAATCGGCGTTCATCCAGGGCGCGCGGCCTCAAGGCCCGCACCGAAGGATTGCTCGGCGAAAACGGTGCGGCGGCGGAAGCCTTGGATGAAATTTTGCGCGCCGCCCACGGCTTGCCCAATCAAGGCTGGATGCAGCGCCTGACCGAAGGCAATCCGCACGGCGCGGGGGAAGGGTTTCTGACATTGGTGCGCGCCCAGGTTTATGCCCGCGATGCCAACGCATCGTCCAATTACGGACTGGAATGCGATGTGGCGCCGGGCGTCGAGGGGCTGGCCGAGGCCGGGCAATCATTGGCCCAGCATCTTGAAGCGATCATCAAGCCGGCCCAGCGATTGTGCCAGATACTACACAAGCGCCTGGATGACGAGGCCGATGAGTTGGACACTGCCACCCGGTCCCGCATCGAGGCCATCATCCGCTCCCTGGAACGGCGCACCATAGGCAGCGCCGGCGCCTGGCGGGCCATGCTCGGCGCCCTTCGGGATGAAACGCCGGAAGACTTCGTCGATTTCTTCAGCGTCGAGCGGATCGAGGGCCGCGACTTCGATACCGGCATGCACCGCCATTGGATCGATCCGATGCTGCCCTTCGCCGAACAGGTGGGAAATTCGGCGCATGGATTGCTGATCACCTCGGCTACCTTATCGGATTCCACAGGCGAAGAGGATGGCCAGTGGCAAAGCGTCGGCGTCCGCACCGGCGCCCGCCATCTGGAGGGGACGCCGAAATTCGACAGCGTTTCCTCGCCGTTCGATTACGCCGCCCAGACCAAGGTGTTCATTGTGTCCGATATCGAAAAAAACAATATCGAGCAGCTTGCCGCCGCCAACCGGGAATTGATGCTGGCCTCCGGCGGCGGCGCCTTGGGGCTGTTCACCTCCATCCAGCGCCTGCGCGGCGTCCATGAAAGACTGTCGACGTCGGAACGGTTCGCGCATATGGCCCTGTTTGCCCAGCATGTGGACGGCCTCGATACCGGCACGCTGGTGGATATTTTCCGGGCCGAGGAAGACGCCTGCCTGCTCGGCACCGATGCGGTGCGCGACGGCGTCGATGTTCCGGGGCGCGCCTTGCGCCTGATCTGCTTCGACCGGGTGCCCTGGCCGCGCCCGACGTTATTGCACCGGGCCCGAAAATCGGCTTACGAGGGCGGGCGCTATGATGATATGATCACCCGGCTGCGCCTGAAACAGGCGTTCGGGCGGCTGGTCCGCAAAAATACCGACCGGGGTGTATTCGCGCTTCTCGATAGGGCGACGCCAACCCGATTGCTCTCCGCGTTTCCGGACGGCGTTGAGATTAGGCGCTGCGGATTGGCGGACGCGGTGACGGCCACCCGGATTTTTCTGGAAGATCACTAGAATATTGGATAGTAGATTGAAACAAACCCATTCAAACCGGATTTCCAGTTCCGCCTATGCCTATTGATATCTGCCTCATCCGGCCGTCCATCGTCGTTCCGGCGAAGAACATCACCACTATGTTCACGCCGCCGCTGGGCCTTGCCTATCTCGCCGGCGCTTTGCGCGGCGCCGGGTTTGGCGTTCAACTGATCGACGCGGTCGGGGAATCCCTCGACACCCGCCATGCGGCGCCCAACGATTGTTATTATTACGGCCTGTCGCCGGCGGAAACGGTGGCGCGCATCGATCCCGCCTGCAAAATGATCGGCGTCGCCTTCGGCTTTTCCTTCGAATGGCCCGCTTGCCGGGATCTGGTGGCCGCCATCCGGGACCGCTTCCCCGATAAATTGCTGATCGGCGGCGGCGAACACATCACCGCGCTGCCCGAACAAAGCCTGTTAGAGAGCGAACTCGACATCTGCGTGCTTGGCGAGGGCGAGGAAACATTGGTGGCCATCGCGGCGGCGCATCTGGCCGGCGATCTTGCCCCGGAGAGCATCGACGGCATTGCCTACAAGGGCGCCAACCGCCAGGTTGTGATCAATCCGCGCCGCGGGCGGCGCCGGGATATCGATCAAATTCCGTGGCCGGCCTGGGACCTGATGCCCATCGAAAACTATCTGGAGCGGGGCTATGGCTTCGGCGTCAACCGGGGCCGCAGCTTGCCCGTTATGGCCAGCCGGGGCTGCCCCTATCAATGCACTTTCTGTTCAAACCCATCCATGTGGACCACCCGCTGGATTCCCCGCGATCCCGATCTCTTGCTCGACGAGATGCAGGAATACCAGGACCGTTACGGCATCGAGAATTTCGATTTCTACGACCTGACGGCGATTGTCAAAAAAAGCTGGATCGTGGATTTTTGCGCCAAGATCGAAGCGCGCGGCATGCGCTTCACCTGGCAATTGCCGAGCGGCACCCGCTCCGAGGCCATCGATTCCGAGGTGGCGGCGCTGTTGTACCGGTCGGGCTGCCGCAACATGTCCTATTCGCCGGAAAGCGGCGCGCCGGCGGTGCTGGCCCGCATTAAAAAGAAGATCACCACCGACGCGGTGCTGGCATCGATCCGCGCCAGCTTCAATAAGGGCATGAACGTCAAATGCAATATCATCCTCGGCTTTCCCGGCGAGACAATGGCCGAAGTGCTGCAAAGCTACCGCTTCATTATACAAATGGGTATCGCCGGCGCCTTCGATATCAGCGTCTGGGCGTTTTCCCCTTATCCGGGATCGGAATTGTTCACCGAGATATCCCAAGCACGCAAGATGACCCTCGACGATGATTATTTCGACAGCCTCCGCTCCTACGCCGATACCTCGAAGACGGTATCCTACTCGGAGCATTTCACCGATGGCCGCTTGAAAACCCTGCGCACCATCGGCACGCTTTTATTTTACGCCGCCGCCTGGATACGCCGCCCCTACCGGCCGTTCGTGTCGCTCCTCAACGTCGCCCGCGGCCGCCAGGAATCGCGCAGCGAAATGGGGCTGATCAACGTGCTCAGGCGTAATCGGCTAACGGAAAGCAAGGCTCCCTGAACCGCTGATATTCCGATCGGCTTTTTTAGCCGGCGGGGGACGAGCAGACCCAAAACGGGTCTTGGCCGCCCGCAACACGCTGCACGTTGTCGAATGCGTTGCGCACCCGCGCAATGTTGCTTTCGAAGGTCGGCCCCGCCATATGCGCCGTAAGGACCACATTGTTCAGTGAAAACAATAGATTATCAGCGCCTGGCGGTTCCGGCTCGTACACATCGAGGCCGGCGCCGGCGATATTTCCCGCCGCGAGGGCTGCATAAAGATCCGCCTCGTTCACAACCGGTCCCCGGGCCGTATTTATCAGGATCGCCGATGGCTTCATCAATGCCAGCTCCGCTCCGCCGATCATATGGTGCGTCGATGGATCGAGGGGCGTGTGCAGACTGACCACATCGGCGAGCCCAAGCAATTCCCGAAACAGCCTGAAGCGGACGTCGAGGAGGTCTTCGGCGTCTTCGCCGAGCCGCGCGGTATCATAGTAGATCACGTTCATGCCGAAGGCTTGCGCAAGGCGCGCGGTTTTCTTGCCAATGGTTCCAAGCCCGACGATGCCGAGTGTCTTGCCGCGAAGTTCATACACCCGGGGAACGGCGTTGCCCCGCCAGCGGCCCGCCGTGACGTTGGCATGCTGGGTGATAAGCTGGCGCGAAACCGCCAGCATGAGCATGAGCACATGCTCGGATACGGCAACCGAATTGGCGCCGCCGTTATTGGCGACGGGGACGCTTGCCCGCCTTGCGGCCGCCATATCGCCCTTGTCGTACCCGGCGCTCAATAGCTGAACCAGCTTGAGCTTGGGGCCGGCCTGAAACAGCGCGTCATTGATCAGAGCATCCACGAAGCCGACCAGATATTCGGCATCCTGCATGGCTTCCAAATATTCCGGGCTGCCGGCGCCCGCGATGACCAGATCAAAGCCAGACGGCGCCATATCCCTTGCCACATCCGCTGCGTCGGGAAAATCGGTCACGAACACGATTGTCGGCATGGGGGAATCTCCAATGTTGTAGGGGACGCAGGTGCGGGTTTGAAACCCGCCCGTATGGCGCATCTAACCTGCACCACCCCCATTATATCAAAAAGAAGGGCCGCACCCTAAAGCGCGACCCTTCTTTATAACAACTAGACGAGGGTGGCTTACATCATGCCGCCCATACCGCCCATGCCGCCCATGTCCGGCGGCGCCATCGGCATCGCCGCCTTGTCGTCGGGCTTTTCGGCGACCATGGCTTCGGTGGTGATCAGAAGACCGGCAATCGAGGCGGCGTCTTGCAACGCGGTGCGCACGACCTTGGCCGGATCAACAATACCCGCCTTGACCAAATCTTTATAGGTCTCAGTCTGGGCATCGAAGCCGAAGTTGTTGTCTTTCTGCTCCAGCAGTTTGCCGGCCACAACGGCGCCATCGACGCCGGCGTTTTCGGCGATCTGACGCACCGGCGCCTGTAAAGCGCGGCGGACAATATCGACGCCGACCTTCTGGTCGTCATTTTCGCATTCGACCTTGCCCAGAATTCGGGTGGCATAAAGAAGCGCCACGCCGCCGCCGGGAACGATGCCTTCCTCGACCGCTGCGCGGGTCGAGTTGAGCGCGTCCTCAACGCGGTCTTTGCGTTCCTTCACTTCAACCTCGGTGGCACCGCCGATGTTGAGAACGGCAACGCCGCCGGCCAGCTTGGCCAGACGTTCCTGCAGTTTCTCGCGATCGTAATCGGAAGTGGTTTCCTCGATCTGGGCGCGGATCTGGTTGCAACGGCCTTCGATGTCTTTCTTGTTGCCGGCGCCCTCGACGATGGTCGATTCTTCCTTGGTGATGGTGATGCGCTTGGCCGATCCCATCATGTCGAGAGAGACATTTTCAAGCTTGATGCCCAAATCTTCGGAGATCACCTGGCCCGACGTGAGGATGGCGATATCTTCGAGCATCGCCTTGCGGCGATCACCGAAGCCCGGCGCCTTGACGGCGGCGACTTTGAGGCCACCGCGCAACTTGTTGACCACCAACGTGGCCAGCGCTTCGCCTTCGATATCCTCGGCGATGATCAGCAGCGGGCGGGAAGACTGAACAACGGCTTCCAGAACCGGCAGCATCGGCTGCAACGAAGACAGCTTCTTTTCGTGGATCAGGATATAGGGGTTTTCCAGATCGCAGATCATCTTTTCCGCATTGGTGACGAAATAGGGCGAGGTGTAACCACGGTCGAACTGCATCCCTTCGACCACGTTGAGCTCGGAGTTGAGGCTCTTGGCTTCCTCGACGGTGATGACGCCTTCGTTGCCGACCTTGGACATGGCCTCGGCAATCATGTCGCCGATGGAGGCTTCACCGTTGGCGGAAATGGTGCCGACCTGGGAAATCTCTTCCGAGGTGGACACTTTCTTGGCGCGCTTGGTCAGCTCCTTGATCACGGCAGCAACCGCCAGATCGACGCCGCGGCGCAAATCCATCGGGTTCATGCCGGCGGCAACCGCTTTACAGCCCTCGCGAACAATGGCCTGGGCCAAGATTGTCGCGGTGGTCGTGCCGTCACCGGCTTCGTCGTTGGTCTTGGATGCAACTTCGCGCAGCATCTGGGCGCCCATGTTTTCGAACTTGTCGGACAGTTCGATTTCTTTGGCGACGGTGACGCCGTCCTTGGTGATGCGCGGCGCGCCGAACGATTTGTCGAGAATCACGTTGCGGCCCTTGGGGCCGAGCGTGACTCTCACCGCGTTAGCGAGCAAATCAATGCCGGCAAGCATGCGCGTGCGGGCATCGGTATCAAATTTGATTTCTTTGGCAGCCATGATTGATATCTCCTATAGCTGAATAACTGTATTGCGAATACCTGCGAAGGGCCGGAAATTACGCGGCCTTTTTCCTCGCCTTCGCCTTGGTTTCGATGATTCCCAGAACGTCCGATTCGCGAAGAATAATTAAGTCTTCGCCGTCAACCGCGACATCGGTTCCGCCGTATTTACCGAACAGAACGGTATCACCGGCTTTCACGTCGAGCGGCGTGATGGTGCCGTCTTCGCCGCGAATACCCGAACCAACGGCGACAATTTCGCCCTCGGACGGTTTTTCCTTGGCGGTATCGGGAATGATGATCCCGCCTGCGGTTTTTTCTTCTTCTTCTAGCCGCCGCACCAGAATGCGGTCATGCAAAGGCCTGAAACCCATTATCTTCCTCCAAATTACGAAAATGAAAAGGCGCCGCGATTAGCACTCACGGCGCGAGAGTGCTAACAAAGTAGTCTGTGAGCGCCGAACGTCAAGCCCCGGGCCGAAAAAACTTGCCTAACCCCTTGGGTGTTTTGGCAGCACTCCCACCGTTTGAGTGCTAATTCATTGAAAAGGTTGAATAATTTTTGAGACTCGGCTCATAATAGCCACAAATTATTCTTTCAATGAAATTTGCAAAGGATGGTGGACCAATGAGAAATCGCCGCAAAGCGCGCCAAAGACATTCCAGCCGCGATATGGGCAAGCTGCTCAAGGGCTATTGCCTGACCACCGCCGAAGTTCTCTACCGCATTCCCGACTATCCCGATTTGTTGCAAAGTTTCATCTGGCAGACCCTTGATCTACCGCCCGAATATCCGGCCCTGGTCAAATTCCTGGACTATTGGGACGGCCATCTGGATGGGCGCATTCATTCGGTCAGCGTCGCCAGCCACAATTTGATCAAACCGGCCGCCATGCGCCGCGTCGATCAGGTCTGGACATTGCATTAGTCAAAACATCAATCAAAGAGCGGCTGCGCCCCCTTAGTCAAAAAGCGGTTGCGCCCCCTTAGTCAAAAAGCGGCTGCGCCCCCTTAGTCAAAGGCCATCGAGCCGTCGCGGCGGAACTTGCGGTAGAGGTAAAACCCAAGCGCCGCCGAGGCCAGAAACAAGACCACGCTGAGGCTGATGCGAAGACCCGGCTCGAGACTGATGCCGCTGCCCAAGAGCGCGAAGATGAAGCTCTGCGGGATATAGCCGAGCCCCGAGCCGCCGACAAAGGCCACGGCGCCGGCCTTGGAGACGCCGGCCACCAGATTGGTGACCAGATTGCTACCCAGCGGCAAAAAGCGGATCAGCAAGGTGGCGGCGAAGGTATTGGCCTCAAAGAAATCATCGGCTTTGGCGACGCGCTCGGGAAATTTGGACGCGATCCAGCGGCGCGCCAGAAACCGCGAAAAACTGAAGGTCACGATGCAGCCGATTGTGGTCGCGATCACCGCCAGCACGGTTCCGGTAATCAGCCCGAAGGCAAATCCGGCCAAAAACGACACCGCCTGACGGGGAAATCCGACCGCAATAAAGGCGCCGCCGATGGCCAGAAACAAGGCGCCGCCGGACGCGCCGTTTTGGCGGATGTTGGCGTCGATCCAGGCTTCGTTAAGGATACCGCCGCCGATACCCCATTTTTTCAGCAAAAATCCGGCGGCGATCAAAACGGCGATGATGATCAGGCCGCGAATGATGGTGCGGGGCAAGGACTGCATTAAGGCCGCTTCCTTTAAGCGCCGGCGTCCGGCGTGGCAGGTGCGCCGGACGTGCCTTTGATCTCGGCAACCTCAGGCTTTATAGCCCGCCGCGCCAGCCAAGCGACGCCGCGCAAATCGGCAATGCCCACCCAAAGCCGGTCCCACATGCCGTATTTGGACTGCCCCCGCGCCCGCGCCCGGTGGCCGACCTCTTCGGATATAACCCGCCCCCCGGCGCGAAGCATCAGCGCCGGCAGAAAGCGGTGCATATGATCGAAGGCGGGAAAGTCCAGAAATACCTGGCGCGGAAACAGCTTCAAGCCGCAGCCCGTGTCCGGCGTCTGATCGCCAAGCATGCGGCTGCGCACCCCATTGGCGATGCGCGACGAGGCCCTTTTTACAATGCCGTCCCGGCGCTGGCGGCGATGGCCGGCGACCATTAACGGGGCGCCCGTCCCCACTTCGGCCCGGTAGAGAGCGAGCAATTTCGGGATATCGGCGGGATCGTTCTGGCCATCGCCGTCCAATGTGGCGATCAGTGGGGCTTCGGCGGCGCGCACGCCGCTCAAGATGGCGGCGCTTTGCCCGGCCCGGGATGCGTGCCGGACGGCGCGGAAATTGGGCCGCGTCGATGCCAGTTCGGACAAAACCTCGAAGCTTTCATCGCTGCTGCCGTCATCCACATAGACAATTTCGAATTCCGGCCCGCCTGCCAGCGCGGCATAGATTTCATCGGCCAGCGGCACAATGTTCTCGGCCTCGTCCAGCACGGGCACGACGACGGATATTTCAAGTCCGGATTCCGAATTCATTCTCTTTGATCTTCTTTGGCGCGCGTATAGTGTTTAATGCCACTAGATACAACGCCCGCCCGCGCCTGAAAAGAGGCTTCCCGGTATGGCGCTGGGCTGCCGCCAATAGTATAACGCTCACCGATGGTAATGCACTTGGGAGAATAGCCGTGGCCGACGGATATGCCGGCGATATTTCGCCAACCGAAACCTGGGATATGCTGGCGGCGGACAACCGCGCGGTGGTCGTCGATGTGCGCACCGATGCCGAATGGAACTATGTGGGCGTCACTGATTTGAGCGCCTTAGGGGAGGGCCGCGAGCAGATCAACATTTCCTGGCTGAATTTCCCCGGCAACGTAAAGAACGAAAATTTCGCCTCCGAAGTGCAAGCCGCCTGTCCGAACCCCGATACCACAATCTTGTTCCTCTGCCGCTCCGGCCAGCGCTCGGCGGGCGCCGCCATGGCGATGACCGAAGCCGGCTACACAAACTGCTACAACATCGCCGAGGGCTTCGAGGGCGACAAAGACGATTCCGGCCACCGGGGCTCGAAGAACGGCTGGAAAGTGCGCGGGTTGGCCTGGAAACAGGGTTAGAGGGGCGGCGGCGAAGGGCGGGTTTGAAACCCGCCCCTACACGCACCGGAACCGGCCTCACGCTTCGATCGCCTGGGCGATATCCTCTTTTAGATCCTCCACGTCTTCCAATCCCACCGACAGACGCACCATGTTTTCGTGGATGCCGAGCTGGGCGCGCTCGTCGGCGCTGACCCGCTGGTGAGTGGTGGTCGTCGGATGGGTGACCATGCTTTTGGCGTCGCCCAGATTGTTGGAGATGTCGATCAGCTTGAGCGCGTTCATGAAGCGGAAGGCGCGCGCCTGATCGCCGTTCAGCTCGAACGCGACAATGGTGCCCGGCCCGCTCATCTGGCGCGCAATCAGATCGGCCTGGGGATGGCTGTCCAGGCCCGGGAACACCACTTTCAGCACGCCCGCCCGGCCGTCCATGAAGCCCGCGATATCGGCCGCCGCCGCCGCTTGTGCGCCCACGCGCAGCTCCAGCGTCTCCAACGACTTGGTCAGCACCCAGGCGTTGAACGGGCTGAGCGTCGGCCCGGTATGGCGGATGAACATGCGCATATGGTCCTGGTAATAGGCTTCATCGTTGGTGAGGACGGCGCCGCCCAGGGTGCGGCCCTGGCCGTCGATATGCTTGGTGGTCGAATACATGACAATATCGGCGCCCAGCTCCAGCGGCTTTTGGAAGATCGGCGTCGCGAACACATTGTCCACAATCAGCCGCGCGCCGGCCTTGTGCGCCATGTCGGCGATGGCTTCGATATCGAGAACCTGCATCATCGGATTGGACGGGGTTTCCAGAAATACCGCGTTAGCGGGCCTCGACAAGGCCCGTTCCCAATCGGCAAGATCGGTGCTGGCGACGGTCTCCGTCTCGACCCCATATTGGGGCATCAGCACGGTGCAGACATAATCGCAACTGCCGAACAGGGCCTTGGAGGCCACCAGCCGGTCGCCGGATTTGAGCATACAGGCGAGCGAGGCAAACACGGCGCCCATGCCGCTGGCCGTCGATTGGCAGATTTGGGCGCCTTCCATCAGCTTCATGCGCTCTTCGAACATGGTGACGGTCGGGTTGCCGTAGCGGGAATAGAGGTAGTGATCCTCTTCGCCCTTGAAGGCCCGCTGCGCCTGCTCGGCGGTCTCATACGAATAGCTCGAAGTCAGATACATGGCTTCGGATATTTCATCGAATTGGGAACGCTCGATGCCGCCCCGGACAAGATTGGTCTGGCGCCGCCAGCCTGCTTGATTGATATCGTTGCTCATCGCGATCTCCTTACCCCTTGGGGTATCAAAAATTTACCCGGGCAAAAAAATTCCCCGGCCGGTTACGGTCGGGGCATTTAACGCGCCGACCTTTTAGCTTCGATTATTTAACGTGGCCGCAAGCCGGTCGTACAAATCACCACGGAGGCGAGGATCATAGATCAAATGCTTGTGAGGTCAAGGGGGGGAGGGAGCGGGAAGCAAGCGGTGTCGTCCAAAATCAGAACTCCAAACATACGCGAGAACAGCCGGTTGCTTGGAAAATACATCCGGACCAAAATCACTCAACAACCATAGGCAGACATTCATTTACAATTATTTTAATTAGTGGCAAATTCTCTAATTGGTTTAAAGACATTAGATAAAATCGTCTGGGCTCGAATGTTATCTATACATAACTGAGAATTATCATGGCAATGAGCGACCAAACAGCACTGCCACCGAATCGAATAACAAGAATGGTTCTTTATGAGGAACTAGCAGAATATTATTATCACGCCGTAGCACCAGCTCGACTAGGGTCCAGACTCATTCAAATCCAGTAACAGATTAGGGCCGCGAGACACAGAGCGGCAAGGAAGTTGTTTGCATTTTTGTCGTACCGGGTGGCGATGCGGCGAAAGTCTTTGAGACGCCC
>Ga0114999_10007450_pt1 | contig 12411 bp, 10 predicted proteins | sample ArcticOcean_MG_C_3_FD_89820 | JGI IMG/M metagenome (GOLD analysis project Ga0114999, IMG submission 89820) | Marine microbial communities from western Arctic Ocean - ArcticOcean_MG_CB8_126 | ecosystem: Environmental > Aquatic > Marine > Oceanic | place: Arctic Ocean: Canada Basin | collected...
CGAAGAAGGCGGCGGCCCCGAAGCCAACCGCGACACCGACCGAGGCAGAGAAGACAGCACAGGCCACTCTGCAGGCAGGTGCGGCGTTCTCTGACATCACAGGGGACTGGGTTCGGACGGCCGGAGTCGAAGCACTGATCCCGTTGGCCCAGGCCGAGGGTAGTGTCCACTTCACCCCTTACGGGGTCGACCACGTAGACGCTGCGTGTGAAGTGTTTACCGCTGAGTTCGGGATCGAGTGCGGCGGCCGTGGCATCACCGCCGGCCAGATCGTCGGCACCCTCGTGGCCGAGCGTGAGTCAGGTGGCTCTGACACGGACGTGGTCTACATGTCAATGACGCAGATGGCACAGTACGTCGACCGCGGCTACGCCGAGGAAGTCGACTGGGTGTCCCTCGGCGTTGACGTGGGTCGCACATGGGACGCCAAGGAAGGCGTCAGCGGCAACGCCGCTGGCGTGAGCAACAACCAGTACACCAACTTCTGGCGGACAGACATCTTCGACGTTGAGGACATCCCAACGACTGTCGAAGGATGGCTGGACCCGGAACTGAAGGGCCTGGTTTGCGCACCTTCCTTCCTATTCCGCGCGGGCAACGGCTTCTACCCGTTCCTTTTTGACAAGGACGAGATGGTTGACCTGCACAAGCGGATGATCAACGAGAACGACCTGCTGGTGACGTCTAGCTGCGACTCCTTCATCCTGTCGGGTGAGCGTCCGCTCATGTACCTGGGCTACGGCAACCCGCCGGCGCTCTTGGACAGCGGCGTGATCGGGCAGGCGTGGAACGCGGGCATGGGCATTAACATGTTCAGCGTCGCGGTCGCGAGTAACGCGAAGAACCCCAACGCCGCCAAGCTGTTCGCGGCCTGGCACAGCAGCAAGGCGGCATCGACCGCAGTGTTCGAGGCCACCGGAGCTGGCTGGGCCGGCTACGGTGACGCCGCGGAGGGCCTGACCACAGGCTCCTTCAAGAACGTCAACATGGTGTTTGAGAGCATTGGCGTGGCCCGCCAGCGCGGCAAGAACGCCTCATACTTCGGTGACCGAGTGTTCGGTACCAACTAGAGTCTGAGTTACTTGGCAGAAGTGTGCGGGGTAGCTCCCTGAGCTACCCCGCACCAGCCAACCCTCCCTCAACGAAGGACCTAGCATGGCCGTAGCGACACGAGTCAGGCAGAGCATTAGATCCCGCGTATCCACCATCCCTCGAGGTGAGTACGTTCTGCTGGCAGTGGCACTCTTCGTGGCTGGATGGCTCATCCTGCCCGCGCTGCTCGTGACCATCGTTCAGGCCTTTCGTGTACCGGCGGGCAACCTCTTCTTCGAAGCGACGAGTTCCTGGGGGATTTCGAACTTCCCTGACGTTTACTCGGGCAACCGTTCGCTCGGGTCGACGGCCATAGACACGGCTATCTACACCGTTGGTGCCGTGTCGCTCGGATTCAGCCTCGGCCTCGTTATCGCGTGGCTGATCGAGCGGACCGACCTACCTTTCCGCAACATCGTCTTCGTTGTCCTGCTGTTCCCTTTGATGATGCCGGCTATCGTTACGACGCTCGGCTGGATCATCCTGTTGGGCCCGCGCGTTGGCCTAGTCAACGTCGTCGGCCGGACGATCCTGAACTGGATACCCGGGGTCGAGTTTGCGTCAGGCCCGTTCAATATCACGACCATGTACGGCATGATCGTGATCCAAGGGTTCGGACAGGTGACGTTGTTCGTCATTCTGTTGGGTGCCGCGCTGCGCAGCATGGACCCCAGCCTGGAGGACGCGGCCCGTACGTCGGGCGCCAGCTTCCTGCGTATCGTCCGTACCATTACGGTGCCGCTGCTGCGCCCCTCGGTGCTCGGCGCCATCATCCTGGCGACGATTTTCACGGTCGAGTCGTTCGAAGTGCCGCTGTTACTGGCCACCGGCGCCAAGGCAGATATCCTCAGCACGCGCGTCTGGGAGTTGCTGACGACAGGCTCTGGTGAAGACCCGCTCTACGGAGCGGTTGCGGCCATGGGGCTGCACTTCATGCTGATGACGTACTTGCTGTTCTATCTCTACAGCTACTTCACGGCCAGGTCCGAGAAGTACGCGACCATGACGGGCAAGGGCTTCAGGGCTCGGCGCTACGAATTGGGCCAGTGGCGCTGGCCTCTTTTCTATACCGTGCTGACATTCCTCGGCTTCATCTCTTTTGCGCCTTTCATGATCTTGGTGTACCAGTCCTTCCTACCCGCCTACCGGCCGCCGTCATGGGACATTATCCCTGAGGGGTTCACCCTCGACGGCTACCGCGCAGCCTTCGACAACAAACGGCTTTTGGGCGCTGTGAGGAACACGGTAACGATCGCGCTTATCGCGCCGACAGTGAGCGTGTCGGTGGCGCTCATCATCGCCTGGTCTGTAGTCCGCGGGAGAGCTGCACCGAAGGTCCGGCTTTTCTTGGACCTGTTCACTTCGTCGTCGCTCGCCATCCCGGCCGTCATCGCGGCGTTCGCGTTCTTCTTGTTCTACCTGAACCTCAACCGACTGCTGCCGCCCTTCCTTGACTGGATCCCGCTCTCGAAGTCGGTCCTCACTCTCACGCTGGTCTACTCATTCCGAGTAGCGCTGGCGTACCGCTTCCAGCGTGCGGGCGTGGCCCAGATCGCTAAGGAATTGGAGGAAGTCTCATCTACGAGCGGCGGGAACGCTTACAGCACATTCCGGCGAATCCTGGTACCGCTGGTTGCGCCTTACACATTCGGCGCCTGGATCCTCCTTTTCCTGCTTGCCTTCCGCGAGTTCACACTTCCGCAAGTGATAACTGCAGGCTCGGAGCCGTTCGTGATCAGCACGCTCGTCTTCAACCTGGAGAACGACCCGGACCAGCGCGCGGCCCTTGCCGTACTGACGGTCCTGTTCCTTTTCTCCATGCTGGTGTTCGCGCGGATGTTCGTTCTCAAGCGCGTCCGCTCGTTCTAGGCGAATGCCCTTCTTCCGTGCGCGTGGAGAGTAGCCAGGCAGGCACTCTTGGCGCCTCCTGGGCGAACACCGGCAACCCTTTCCGCAGGCTGAGAGCGCGGCGCCTTGGGCGCTACTCGAGGCTTCTTGCGCTAGCCTGCCCTGTGACCGGTTGATCACCGTCACTACGGCCCAGAAAGAGCGCTGCAAGTGAGGGGCAAAGGGGCCTTACTGGATCAACTGAAAAGGGAATGGCCACCGAGCCCCCTCAAGGAGAACCACTCTTCCGCGCATATGTGGCCACCTAGCACGCTCTCCGCATAGCCTGTGGCCCTGGCGAGCTAGGAACACTTCCGACCCCGGCTACTTTTGCCCGTAGGCAATCCGTTGTAGCGCCTGATGGTGTGGGCACTACCTGTAGTGGATATCCTCCTGGCTGGAAGTGCCTGGAGGCGAGCGACGACCTAGGGGGCGGCTTCTGGCCCGCCCGAGCGAACCACGCCCTTCTTCACGATGATGTTGCCGTAGAGCCGCCGCTCTCCGGTGGCGATCACCGCAAAGCAGTCCGTGACCCGGTCGTAGAAATCGAACCGGTCCAGCTGCCCGGCATGAATATCGGTGCCGGCGTTCAGCACTCGCTGGTACTCAGCGTGGGTCGCCGACTTGGCGTCGTCAACGCTCACGGGCCGCATGACGCACGCAGGCTCCTCCACGAAGTCGTCGACGGGCATGAGTGAAAGCACTGCACGCAGCACCCGGGCCGAGTCAGCCCCCGCGATGTGTACCAGCTCCCGCGCGTAGCTCTCCGCCGGGAAGTTTGCGTCGACGATGGCTATCTCATCGCCGTGCCCCATGGAAGCGAGGATGCCGAGCAGATCGGGCGGAATAAGAGGGTCGATGCCTTTGAGCATGGAGGCATCCTACCGACTACCGTAAAGAATGCGCCAGAGGCCATAGCAACCGTGTTGACACCCCCTGGGGGGCCTCGTATACCCTCCCAAGCAGAAGGCCCTAGCCTTTCCCCTCCGTGTCCTGGCGCCCCGCGACCTTCGAACCATGAGCGCCCCAGGCGCGTATAGCCGCGCATGACACCACCGGACCCAGAAAGCCCAAGCCGCCGCCTGCGCATCGACGTGCATGTCGAGGCCGCGCAATTTGGCGCGGCTCTTGCCAACGACGTGCGCTTGGGCTTTGCGGCCACACCGAAGCAGATTCCGCCCAAGTACTTCTACGACGACGTGGGCTCAGAGCTCTTCGAGCGCATCACCCAGCAGCCGGAGTATTACCCTGCTCGCGCCGAGCGGAGGCTCTTGGAGATGGTCGCAGCGGACCTGATGGCCAGGCTACGCCCCATCGAGCTAGTGGAGCTGGGATCAGGCTTTTCTTCCAAGACTCGAATCCTCTTGGGAGCTGCCTCTGCGCCGGATCACCTACAACTCTATGTCCCTTTTGACGTAAGCGAAGGCATCGTGCGTGAGTCCGCCAAGAAGCTAGTGAACGAATACCCGTACCTTTCTGTCCACGGTGTCATCGGTGATTTTGAGTCAGACCTCCCCAAGATTCCTGCGCCTGGCAGGGCGCGGCTGGTGCTCTTTCTGGGCAGCACCATCGGAAACCTGCACCCGCCCCAGCGGCACGTATTCCTCGAGCGTATCCGAGAGGTCATAGGCCCACATGGCCATGCTCTGGTAGGGATGGATCTCGTAAAGGAGCGCAGCGCCGTAGAGCGTGCGTACGACGACGCTGCCGGGGTTACCGCGGCCTTCAATCGCAACCTGCTTCGCGTGATTAACCGGGAGCTTGATGCCGACTTCGTGCCAGAGGCCTTCGACCACGTCGCTCTCTTCAATGCCGTGGAGTCGCGCATCGAGATGCACTTGGAGGCGCGCGAGGCGCAGTTCGTCAAGGTCGGCGCGCTGGGCATGGACGTGCACCTTCGCTCGGGCGAGCGTATTTGGACCGAGGCTTCGTACAAATTCTCCCGCGCTGCGGCCGAGCGCAGCTTCGCTGACGCAGGGCTCGCGCTGGCAGACTGGTTCACAACGAGCGAGCCCTCGGAGCTGTTCGGCTTGGCCTTGGTGACCACAGCCTGAGAGTCGCGACTGGCTCTGCCGTCCGAGGTCGCCATCACTGCCGTCGCTCGCGCGTTCGGCGGTGCGGGGTGTCCATGCTAGGTTTGCCCGCACCTGGCGCCGCCAAGACCGAGTGTCCGTGGGTGAGGTAGTCCCGCTAACCTATTCGGCTAGCTGCCTGGTGCCACGTGCGTCCAGGATGGCCGCGAAGTCCTCGCGGCGCCAGAGGTACGGCAGCTCTAGCACCTGGCCAGGCTCACGCGCCTCGGCCAGGAAGCGCAGGGCGTCGTCGATGATGACTCGGTGCTGGTCAGGCTTGCTAGGCTCGCCCAACGGTCGGCCAAACGGAAAGCGTGTGACCACGCTCCTTGGCGGTGACAGTTCGTCCGCGTAGCGCTTGAACATCATAACAATGACCGTCGGGATTCCCGCCTCTTCGATCGCCCGCGCTATCAGTCCAACGGACCGATTGCAGATCGGTCAAGTCGACGCGAGGAAAGCGGCGTCCACGCCCGCGGCCTTGAGGCGGCGGGCGACTTCGGGCGCCGTCTCGGCGCTGAGCTGGGCTGGGTCCGGAATTAGCCCCATGAAGGAGTACATGGTCTCGTGCAGCACGCCGATCACCCCTTGCCGCTCCAACTCGCGGAAGCGCTCGACCGGCAGAACGCAGTTCACGTCCTCAAGGACCCCCAAATAGTCATAGCCGCCGTGGGATACGCGGACCTGGTCCTGGCGCAGCGTGCGAGGCAGCTCACGGAAGCTAGAATCGGCGCGCGGCTCGAACGGTATGTCCCCGTCGACGTAGATACCGCCAGTGTTCAACAGCGCAACGCGCATTCCGCTGACGGGCTTGTTCACCGGTGCCCACGGGGTCGACGCCAGCCCCTTCGGGACCGGAGCGTTCGCGAACAACATTGCCTCCATTCGGTCCTCCCACTCGAGGAGGAAGCGCTCCATCTCCCTGTAGTCACCCGCGTCCTTGCCGGTGGCAGCGTTGATGAAGAGGCCGTTGATGAACTCCGTGAGCTCTTTCCGAGTCCGAGCAGGGCGCGCCATGTACTTGAGGCGACTGAATGCCGTGCTCTCCGGGTTCTTCAGCGCCTCCCGTAGCGCCTCCCGTACCTCTGCTTCGGTCGTGTCGTCGCCTCCGTGTTGCTGCTGGGTCATTCGCCTGCCTCCCGTTCTCGCTTGAGCAGCTCGCGAGCCGCGTCATTGAGCGGGTAGTACTTACCGGGCGAAACATCCTCACGTTCCAGTTGCCGCTTGACCGCTCCTTCCAGTGCCTCGTACTCCAGTGCCTTTCGAATGACGCCGGCCGCGAGTCGGTGCGGAACGACCACCGCCCCTCCGTCGTCTGCCGTGATGTAGTCACCGGGCATGACGAGCACCCCGCCGCACTGGATCGCCACCTGTACGTCGCACGGCAGCATGTGGGAGGGCATCGTCATGTTCGTCTCTTGGGCTGCGAAGACGCCGATGCCATAGGTGCGCAGCGTTGCCAAGTCGCGCACGCCACCGTCAGTTACTACGCCCGCCGCGCCACGCTGCTTTAGGCGCCAGAGCTTGATGTCACCGGCCGCCGACGGGCTCGCGGACCGCATGGCGTCCATGACTAGCACGTCGCCGGGCCCGCAGATCTCCATCGCCCGGTACTCGGCGCTTTCCGTCCCGCCGATGACCTGCTCGCGCAGGTCAGGGCGGCTGGGCACAAAGCGCATCGTGATGGCACGCCCGGCCAGCTTCTGCCCCGGCAGCAAAGAAGTGACTCCGCGCATCTGTGCGTTGGTGTACCCGAGGCCATCAAGCACGTCTAGGCAGGCGGCAGACGGTAGCTTGCGAAGGGCTTCGATAATGCCTGCGTCATCAATCATGGGTGCCTCCTCAGCAGGCGCACACCCCGCTTGGTCGCTGGGGCCTGGCTACGCCCGCCTTGCCGAGCGGTCGGCTATGGCGCCGCCTACTCTTCGGCTGGCTGCCAGCCCCAGGCGTGGGGCCCCCAGTCCAGCGAGATCATTTCGCCTGCCCGAACCGTGTGAACCGGAACCAGGGCCTTCTCGCCAGAGAAGCCGTTGCTCTGTGAGTCTTCGAAGCGCCATTTGCCGCTTAGCTCCTGGAGTATCGAAAGATCAGCCTCCCGCCCGACGGCGATGGATCCTAGGCTGTCCTCCCGGTGCAGCGCCTTCGCTGGGTTGGTGGTTACCATGGTCACGACCTGCTCGAGCGTGTAGCCGACGGCCATGAACTTGGACATCGTCTCGGTGAGGCCATGAATGGGGCCCTTGCGGCCGTTGAGCGTGAGATCGGTGCTGATGGTGGTGGGATGGAAATTCTGGTTAGCGATGCGCTTGGCTACGTCGAAGTTGAAGTTGCTGCGGCCGTGTGCCGGATCGAAGATCACGCCATTGGCTTGGGCTTCCCTGAGCTCGGGCAGAACCTTGCCGTTGGCGTCCAGGACCCCGCCGGGGATTGCCGTGCAGATGTGCGTGAGGATGTCGCCCTCCTCCAGTGTCTTGAGCAGCACCCGGGTGAGGTCTTGGGCTTTGTCGCTCTCGCCGATGAGGTCGCCGATGTGGACCATCAGCGGGAGCTTGGCTTCGCGGGCCGTCTCCTTGGCGAGCCGAATGAGGTCAGCGCCCATAGATAGTAGCGCTGGGCCGACCAAGCGGAGCTTGATCCCTTGGATGAGGTCGCGGTAGTCGTCGGCCACCTTGATGGTCGCGTCCTGGTCTACGTCCTCAACGGTGTATATCTCCGGCTTTCGGAGGGCCTGGCCTGGGATGCCGAACTTGCCGATGTTGATCATGCAGAGCAGGCGCGTCTTGATCTCAGGCTTGCCCGCCACGTGGTGAGGGTAAACGCCGAAATTCCACGCGCCGGTGGTGCCCGCATCGAGGATCGTGGTGACCCCTGAGCGGACGCCGCCCAAGTCCGGAGGGGCTGCAATCTCGTTGATCCCTGGGGTAGCCGCACCTTGAATGAAGTGGACGTGCATGTCGATGAGGCCAGGGGCGACTAGCTCCCCCTTGAGTTGCATGACTCGCCCGGCGGCCGGGTCGTCTATGGATGGTTCGATAGCCGCGATGACCCCGCCTTTTATCCCGACGTCGCGGGCGGCATCGAGCCCCTGCCCAGGGTCAAAGACTCGTCCACCCTTGATGACGAGGTCGTACACCACGTGCCTCCACGCGCGCGGTACGCGCGCACGCTCTCTAAGCTAAATGCTGGGCGCTTTCATGCTCGTGCGCGGGGCAGTTTTACGCCATCGGGAAGGCCGGGTCAAGCAGATCATAAGCGGGCCGAAGCCGTCGCTTGGCAGAGCAGGGGCGTGTATAATGCCGCGCAATTGCTCCGTAACGGGGCAACGCGCGTCGAATGGCAAACAGCCTCGGCGGCAAGTGGCCCGAGAGCGACGAAGGAGGCTGAGATGGGTGAAATCCTAGGCATCGGAGTGACTCACTACCCCCCCATGATGACCGGAAAGCCAGAGAGCTACGCTGGTATCCTCAAGGGGATTCTGAAGAGCCCAAACGTGGCCGAAGACATGAAGGACCCAAAGAACTGGCCGGCGGGGATGCAGGACGAATGGGAGCACGAGATTGAGCGCGCCCACGAGCACACCGAACAGCACCGACAGGCCTTCAAGAAAGTTCGGGCTGCCATCGACGAATTCAAGCCCGACGCTGTCTTCGTCTTTGGAGACGACCAGTACGAGAACTTCAAAGAGACCATCATCCCTCCGTTCAATATCTTCTGCGCACCGGAGTTTCCCTCGAAGCCTTTCCGGTCCGAGCAGAACCTCTGGGGTGTAGACCCGGACGAAATACAGAACTACAAGGGCGCTAGTGACCTGGCGAAGGAAGTGGCTAATGAGCTCGCGGAGCGCCACTTCCCGGTCCCGTATTCCTACACGCCACAGACTTTGCACTTTGAGCGCGGCCTGACTCATGCGTTTGCCAATGGCCTCACTTACTTGGACTGGGACCACGACAACCCGTGGACTTACCCAGTTGTCCCGATTGCCGTGAACTGCTATGGCAAATTAGTCGTCTCCAACCGCGGAGGGAGCGCGAACATTCAGGACACGCGGACCGACGCCGAGAAGGACCCGCTGGTCGACTACCCCGGGCCGCAGGGGCCAACCCCGCAGTCTTGCTTCGAGATGGGCAGTCAGCTGCGGCAGGTTCTCAACGAGATGCCGGGCCGCTACGTGATCATGGCCTCCTCGGGGTGGTCGCACGCCTTCCTGACGACTAAGCACAACTGGCTGTGGCCGGACCGCGACTTCGACCGTGCGCGGTTCGAAGAACTCAAGTCGGGCGAGCAGAGCAAATGGCGGAACCTGAATAACGCCGAAATCGACGACGCGGGCGACGCCGAGTTCAAGAACTGGATCTGCCTGGCCGGCGCCATGCAGGACCGTAAAGCCGAGATCGTGGACTACTTGGAGACTTGGATCTTCAACTCCGAGAAATGCTTCGCCGTGTTCCAGCCGTAGGCGCGGAGCCGAAACCAAGCGACTTCGTAGCAGAGAGGGGCCCGACCGTAAGGGCCCCTCTCTCTTTGCCGTAAGCGCTTGACAGCGTGTGGACATAATGGAATATTCGTACGTACGAACACTTAGATGAAGTGACCTAGTCATGTACTCGTTCCGCCCTTCCCTGCGCTTGGGGTTAGCCCCTGTGCTCGCTCTCTCCTCGCTTGTCGCCATGCTCCTCTCCTCGTGCGGCGGTAGCGACGACACGCTGACCATCTACTCCGGGCGTAGCGAGAGCCTGGTTGCCCCCATCATTCAGGCCTTCTCCGAGACCACGGGAGTTCATGTCGAGGTTAAGTACGGCAGTACCGCCGCCATGGCGGCAACGCTGTTGGAAGAGGGCGACAACAGCCCGGCCGACGTGTTTTACGCGCAGGACCCCGGCGGTCTGGGTGCGATTGCGGGCCTGCTCAGCCCCTTGCCTTTTGAAACTCTCGCCCGGGTACCTGAGTGGGCACGATCGCCGGAGAGCCTGTGGGTCGGCGTCTCCGGCCGGGCACGCGTGCTCGTCTACAACACGAAGGTGCTGGCCGAAGCCGACCTTCCGCAGGACTTGGAGGCCCTGACGAACCCCAAGTGGCGCGGGCGTGTGGGCTGGGCTCCTACCAACGGTTCGTTCCTCACCATGATCACCGCCATGCGCAGTACCTGGGGAGAGGAGCGAGCGCTGGCGTGGGTCCAGGGCATGGTTGCCAACGGCGTCAACGTGTATCCCAACAACTCGTCGCAGGTCGCCGCAGTGGGATCTGGTGAGATCAACATCGGGCTGGTGAATCACTATTACCTCTACCGCTTCCTCGCAGAAGAGGGCGAGGGCTTTCCCGCCCGGAACTACCACCTCCCTGATGGCGGCCCCGGTTCCCTTGTGATGGTGTCAGGCGCCGGCGTGCTCGACTCATCCGGCCGTAAAGAGGACGCCCAGCGGTTCGTCGACTTCCTTCTGTCCGCCGCGGCCCAGAGTTACTTCACCGCCCAGACTTACGAGTACCCGTTGGTCGAGAGCATCCCCACGCACCGCCTCCTGGTTCCCTTGGGTCAGATCAACGGGCCGGATATCAGGCTGGCGGACCTGGCAGATATCGATGGGTCTCAGCAGCTGATGCGCGAGGCAGGAGCGCTCCCATAGCCGAAGGTCGCGCCATATTGGCGGGGGCTGGCGCGCCGGAGCTGACGCGCCGGCCTCGACGCCGCCCCCCCCTGCTTATCTGGGTGCCAGCTGCCGTCGTCGCTGCTGTGATGCTGCTGCCGCCGGTGTACCTTGGCATCCGTGCCTTCGGTGGCGAGGCCGCGCTATGGGACCTCCTTGCCACAACGCGCACCCTTGGAATTATCTGGCGTACCGTCCTGCTGATCATCATTGTGACAGGGATGTCCATTGCGCTGGCGGTCCCGCTGGCCTGGCTGACTGAGCGTACCGACATCCCGCTGCGCGGAGTCCTTGGTGTTCTCACGGCGCTGCCGCTGGTAATGCCAAGTTATGTGTACGCGCTGGTGGTCGTGATCGCGCTCGGTCCGAAAGGAATGGTTCAAGGTTGGCTGGAGCCGCTGGGCGTTGATCGCCTGCCGGAGGTATTCGGTCTGCCCGGCGCGGCCTTCACTCTCGTGGTGCTTAGCTATCCCTACGTGCTCCTCCCGGTGCGCGCGGCCCTGGCTCGTATGGACCCAGGCCTGGAGGAGGCGTCGCGCAGTCTCGGCCGGCCCAGAAGCGCCACATTCGTGCTGGTGACGCTTCCGCTGCTGCGGCCCGCCATCGTCGCCGGCGGCTTGCTGGTAGCGCTCTACACGCTCAGCGACTTTGGTGCGGTGTCGCTGCTCCGCTACCAGACTTTCACTTGGTCCATATTCATTCAGTATGACTCCGCATTTGATAGAACCCTCGCCGCCGGCCTCTCGCTGGTGCTGGTTGGCATCGCACTTACGCTGCTCTTCGTTGAGTCGTTCACTCGAGGTCGCGGCACTTACCACCGTGTCACGCCCGGAACGGCGCGCCGTGCCTCGTTGGTGCGTTTGGGCGCGTGGCGCTACCCCGCGGCGGGGTTCGTATGGACCGTGGTGAGCATCGCGCTGTTTGCCCCGCTGGCGGTGCTTATGTATTGGGTCGTGCGGGGAGTGAGTGCGGGCGAGCCGCTCGACATCCTGTGGACGGCGGGGCGCAACTCACTGTACGTATCGGGCCTCGCTGCGGGTGCGGCCGCGGTCGCGGCAGTGCCGGTGGCCGTGCTGTCCGTGCGCTTTCCCGGCCTGCTTAGCGCGGCGATCGAGCGGCTCACGTTCGTTGGTTTCGCCCTGCCGGGCATGGCCGTCGCGTTGGCGTTCGTCTTCTTCGCGTCCGCCTACGCAGCGCCGCTTTATCAGACGCTGCTGCTGCTCGTGCTCGCCTACATGGTCTTGTTCCTACCGGCGGCTGTCGGCGCGACGCAGGCGTCGCTCCGACAGGTAAGCCCTCGGCTGGAGGAAGTGGCGCGAGGTCTGGGCCGGACGCCTATGCTGGCGTTCGTCAGCGTGACGCTGCCGCTACTCTATCGAGGCGTCGCCGCGGGCGCCGCGCTGGTGTTCCTGCTCGCTATGAAAGAGCTCCCCGCGACGCTCATCCTGAGCCCCATCGGCTTCAAGACCCTCGCAACAGCGATCTGGTCAGCGTCCGAAGAGGCGTTCTTCGCTCGGGCCGCGGCTCCGGCGCTGCTGCTGGTGCTCGTGGCCTCCGTCCCGCTGGTCCTCATGGAGGTTCGTCGTTCGCGCGGGGCTTCGGCCATGCAAAAATAACACTATCCCGTGATTTTTCCTTTGAGGAAATTGGCTACAACCCGGTCGTGTTCTTCGGGGTGTTCCCATTGCGGCCAATGGGCGGCATCAAGCATGCAGTAA
>Ga0114999_10007452_pt1 | contig 12407 bp, 11 predicted proteins | sample ArcticOcean_MG_C_3_FD_89820 | JGI IMG/M metagenome (GOLD analysis project Ga0114999, IMG submission 89820) | Marine microbial communities from western Arctic Ocean - ArcticOcean_MG_CB8_126 | ecosystem: Environmental > Aquatic > Marine > Oceanic | place: Arctic Ocean: Canada Basin | collected...
ACGGTGAGCGCGTTCATGTCCACACCTCGCGTGGGGGCAGCGGACAAGTTTGGTGTGGTCACCCAAGTCACGGCAGGTCGCGATCCCATGATTGCGAACCTGGTTGGCTTGCTGACATCTCGGCAGGGCGTTGGGCTCTTGGGTAAAGTGACCCAGGAGTACGCTGAACTGCTGAACGTGAGCCTGGGGCGTATCCGCGCTCAAGTGACCACGGCGACACCGATGTCGCCGGCGCAACTGAAGCGCCTGAGTGACTCGCTCGGCGCGTCGCTCAAAAAGGAAGTCCTACTGGAAGCCCACGAAGATCCCGAGATCATCGGCGGGGTTCTGGTACGTATTGGGGATCAGATCATCGATGGCTCGGTGCGGACCAAGCTTGCTTCGCTGAAGCAGCAGTTGGCCCACCAGTCGCTAACGTGACAATAACCCCTCTCCATGCAAGGAGAGGGTAGGTGAGAGGGAACGCATGACCACTCGCGGACAAGACATCGCCTCGGTTCTCAAGAAGCAGATCGAGGAATTCGGCGGCGAGACGACGCTGACTGAGGTTGGCACGGTCGTTGAGGTTGGCGACGGTATCGCTCAGATCCACGGGCTCAGCCAAGTGGGTTTCGGCGAGCTATTGTCGTTCCCCAGCGGTGTGAGCGGCCTCGCGCTGAACCTTGAGGAAGACACCGTCGGTGCGGCCATCATGGGCTTGGACACCGGTGTTAACGAGGGCGACCTCGTCAGGGCAACCGGGCTGGTCGCTCAGGTGCCGGTTGGCGATGCTCTCCTTGGCCGTGTGGTCGACCCGCTGGGCGTACCCATCGACGGCAAGGGCCCAGTGAAGACTGACGGTACGCGAGCCATCGAGATGATCGCTCCGAGCGTGGCCATCAGGCAGGCCGTGAACCAGCCGGTGCAAACGGGCATCAAGTCCATCGATGGCATGATTCCCGTCGGTCGTGGTCAGCGTGAGTTGATCATCGGTGACCGCTTCACGGGCAAGACGGCGATCGCGATTGACACCATCATCAACCAGAAGGGCCAAGACCTTCTCTGCATCTACGTGGCCATCGGCCAGAAGCAGAGCAAAGTGGCCGGCATCCAGGCCATCCTCGAAGAGCACGGCGCGATGGCCCACACGATCATCGTCGCGGCGAACGCGTCCGACCCTGCGCCGATGCAGTACCTGGCACCTTACGCGGGTTGCGCTATCGGTGAAGCGTTCATGGCCAGTGGCCGCGATGCGCTCATCATCTACGACGACCTGACCAAGCACGCATGGGCCTACCGACAGATGTCACTGCTGCTCAAGCGCCCTCCTGGACGTGAGGCGTACCCCGGTGACGTGTTCTACCTGCACAGTCGTCTCCTTGAGCGTGCCGCACGGCTCGACGAGGAGCACGGCGGCGGATCGCTGACGGCACTGCCAATCATCGAGACCCAGGCAGGTGACGTGTCTGGGTATATCCCGACCAACGTTATCTCCATCACCGATGGTCAGATCTACCTTGAGGCTGACCTGTTCAACGCTGGTATCCGTCCTGCGGTCAACGCGGGCCTGTCCGTTTCTCGGGTGGGCAGCGCGGCTCAGACGAAAGCAGTGAAGAAGGTCGCTGGTCGCATGCGTTTGGAGCTGGCTCAGTACGCGTCGCTTGCAGCGTTCGCTCAGTTCGGGGCGTCAGACCTGGACGCAGTAACGCGAGCCCAGCTTGAGCGGGGACAACGCCTCACCGAGCTTCTGAAGCAGCCCCAGTACAAGCCCAACTCCCTGGGGCAGATGGTGTCCTCCATGTACGCGGTGGTGAATGGCTTCATGGACGACGTTCCTGTTGACCGCATCCGCGAGTTCGAGGACAGACTGATCGGTTACCTAGAGACGTCGAAGGCCGACGTATTGAAGGGGATCGAAGAGAAGAAAGACATTGACGCGGAGATCGAAGCGGGGCTGAAAGAAGGCATTCTTGCCTTCAAAGCCACGTTCTAACTCCCGACCGGCAACCGGTCAACTTGTACTAGCCGTAATGGCAGACCAGAGAAAGGGCAACTAACGAGTGCCTAGCGTAAGAGAGATACGAGGACGCATAAAGAGCGTCAAGAACACGGCCCGCGTGACCAACGCGATGCAGATGGTCGCGGCGTCCAAGATGCGCCGCGCCCAAGAGCAGGTCGTAGCGTCACGCCCGTACGCTCAGAAGCTGCGTTCCGTGCTTGCGGGCCTTGCTGCGCAGGGCACCGGCGACGCGGACGATACGCACCCGCTGCTGGAGAGCCGCCCCGTCAAGAACGTACTGCTTTTGCAGATCACTCCTGACCGCGGTCTTGCCGGCGGCCTACCGTCGAACATCAACCGCGCAGCGGGACTGTTCTTGCAGAAGCAGGATGCTCCCGCATCGGTGATCACCGTCGGGCGCAAGGGCCGCGATTTCATGGTGCGTGCAGGTCGTGATCTGAAGGGGTCATTCCCTGGCTTGGGAGAGCGGCCTTCGTTAGGCGACTGTCTACCCATATCGGCACTGGTCGCGCAGTTGTACACAGATGGGATCGTGGACGAGGTGCATGTCGCCTACACCCGGTTCATCAACACCGTAGTGCAAGAGGCGACCTTAGCGCAGTTGCTGCCGATCAAGACCGCCGAGCTAGAAGAGCCCGGTGCTCCCGCCGACTACGAGTACGAGCCGGACGCCGCAACAGTACTGAATACGTTGCTTCCCCGTTTCCTGGACACCCAGGTGTACCAGGGGGTGTTGGAAAGCAACGCGAGTGAACAATCGTCCCGAATGGTGGCGATGAAGAACGCTACCGATGCGGCCGAAGAGATGGTCGACGGGTTGACGTTGGAATTGAACAAGGCCCGCCAGGCCATGATCACCGCTGAGTTACTTGACTTGGTTGGTGGCGTGGCGGCATTAGAAGGATAGTTCGGCGAGAGCGAAGCTCTCGGATTGAAGGAGTAAGGACATGGCCGTAGGAGCCGAAGGCAAAGTCGTACAGGTCATCGGGACCGTTGTCGACGTAGAATTCCCGCCTGAGAGTCTACCGGGCATCTACAGCGCACTTGAGCTTGAGTCAAAGGGCGAACGCCTGGTTCTCGAGGTTGAGCAGCAGGTAGGCAACAGCTGGGTGCGCTGCCTCGCTCTCGGGCCGACCGAGGGACTGACGCGTGGTGCTGTCGTGCGAGACACTGGCGCCCCGATCACGATCCCGGTGGGCAAACCCGCCCTCGGGCGATTGTTCAACGTCATCGGTGAGCCGTTGGACGGCCTAGGTGTCGTGGACGCGAAAGACCACTGGTCCATCCACCGTTCGCCGCCACCCTACGAGGACCAGAGCATGACCACCGAGGTGCTTGAGACTGGCGTCAAAGCCCTCGACCTCATCGCACCCTTCACCAAGGGCGGTAAGGTCGGCGCGTACGGCGGCGCTGGCGTCGGTAAGACAGTCATCATTCAAGAGCTCATCCGTAACATCGCGGAGGAGCACAGTGGTTACTCCGTGTTCGCCGGTGTGGGCGAACGCTCCCGTGAGGGCAACGACCTCTGGAATGAGATGCGAGAGTCAGGCGTGCTCAACAGCACGGTGCTCGTGTTCGGCCAGATGAACGAGCCTCCTGGGGTTCGCCTACGTATCGCGATGACCGGCCTGACCATGGCCGAGTACTTCCGCGACGTGATGAACCAGGACGTGCTGCTGTTCGTTGACAACCTCTACCGTTACATCCTTGCGGGCATGGAAGTGTCCGCGCTGCTCGGCCGTATGCCTTCCGCCGTGGGCTACCAGCCTACGCTCGGCACGGAGATGGGTGACCTGCAAGAGAGGATCACCTCCACCACCAAGGGCTCGATCACGTCCTTCCAGGCCATCTACGTGCCCGCTGACGACTACACCGACCCTGGTGTGGCCACCAGCTTCGGTCACTTGGACGCCGTCATCTCCCTTGAACGTGCCATCGCGGCGAAGGGCCTCTATCCAGCCGTCGACCCGCTGACGTCGTCCTCACGGATCTTGGACCCGCTGATTGTGGGCCAAGAGCACTACGACACGGCACGCGGCGTGCAGCAGGTGCTGCAGAAGTACAAGGATCTCCAGGACATCATCGCGATCCTTGGTCTCGAAGAGCTTTCAGAAGACGACAAGGTCACGGTCGGAAGGGCACAGCGCATCGAGCAGTTCCTGTCCCAGCCGTTCCACGTTGCTGAGCAGTTCACCGGCCTCGACGGTCGTTACGTCCCGGTTGTCGAGACCGTACGTGGCTTCAAGGAAATCCTTGAAGGCAAGCACGACCACATCGCGGCACAGGACTTCAACATGGTGGGGACGATTGACGAAGTCCTCGCTCGCCATGAAGAACGCCAGAAGGCCAACGCTGGGGTAGGTGCGTAACCGATGCCGATGCGGCTTGAGATAGTCACGGCTGAACGCATCCTCTTCGAGGGTGAGGTCGATGTGGTCGTCGCGCCCGGTGGCGACGGCGAACTCGGCGTGCTGCCGCATCACGCGGCGGTCATGACAACGTTGGCGCCGGGTGAACTTCGCTACCGCGTTGGTGGCGAAGACAACCACTACGTCGTCCACGGTGGCTTCATGGACATCCGTGGAGACCAGGTGGTCGTGCTAGCAGACGCGGCGGAGCACGTCAACGAGATCGACGAGGCTCGCGCTGAGGAGGCGATCGCCCGCGCGGAGGAGCGCATCGCGACACGTGGCGAGGACGTTGACCTTGAACGAGCGTTTGCGTCGCTACGGCGCGCGCAGGTTCGGCTCAGGATCACGCGCCGCCACCGCAGGCAGCGCCCGACTGGCGCGGGGTCAGTTCCCCAGTAAGCGGTCGTTCCGCAGACGATAAGAAAAGGGCCTCACATGAGGCCCTTTTCCTTTTCAATGGTTGTTATCGTCTGGGTGACGCGAATCACCCACCAACTAGCGAGCGGGTGAGCTACTTGCTCTGACCCTTCTCACGTATGTGAAGCCCTAGACCCGTCAACGCTGCCACGATGGCCAGAACCGTCCACGTGATGATTGCGGCCCAGAATCCCCCGTCGAAATGCCCCATCGGTCTCTCCTTCAAACAGCCACGTCGTCGTGGCCATGCAGCACCTCTGAGGTTAGAGGCGAGCGAGGGCAGTGTCAACCGCGTTCCAGCCTCGCTGGGACGCACGTCCTGCGCTGATCTCGAGTTCACCTTGGAACCCATGTCTCAGCCTTCTGCACTTGAGGCGACCGTGCTCTGGCGACAAGCCTCGCTCTTCAAGCCGCTCCGTGTCAGCGGCACCGCGTAAGCAACGATAAAGGGGGTAAGGAGGGTGTGCACATTCCCCCCTGCCTCGCACGGCCCGCAGCTACCGCCTCGCCATCACCAAGCGGCAGCCAACGGGTGCAGGGAGTACCCTGCCTGCCTAGACGGCGCTGAGGTAGTAGGTCATGGACTGGAGAGACACCACCGGGTCCACGTTCCGGATGCGCACGTCAGGCGGCGTCAGGGCCGACTTGGGCGCGTAGTTCAGGATCGACTTCACCCCAGCTGCAACCAAGTCGTCAATGACATTCTGCGCCACGTTCGCGGGAACAGCCACGATGGCGATCTGCACGTGCTCACGCTCAGCGACCTCTGCGTAGTCCGCGAAGCTATGAACCGTGAGCCCACCAGCGACCTGGCCCACCACCGCTGGATCCGAGTCGAACGCGCACACCACGCGGAAGCCCTCCGGCTCGAAACCCGGATAGCTGATGATCGAGCGTCCCAGCCGACCCACGCCGACCACTGCAACGTTCCACGTCTGGTCGAGCCCTAGGATGTTGCGTAGGCGCTCCAATAGGTGCGAGATGCTATAACCGCGCCCCTGCTTCCCGAAACGACCGAAGTAACTCAGATCCTTACGGATCTGCGCGGGAGTCACCTGTAATAGTTCGCCTAGTTGCTGCGAACTGATGACATCGATACCGCTGCTCTTAAGCTGTGAGAGGGCGCGCAAGTACTGCGGTAGGCGATCGACGACAACTTCGGGAACCCCGCTGTGTGTGGTCACAGGCACCTCTAGAATCGCTGTCTGGAGACTTTATGATTCGTTTGTGAAACGATTGTAAATAGATTCACAATAGGGGTCAATCGCGTTCGCGGGCAGGGTGGGTGATATAGTGGCGCTTGTTGTTTGGTGAGGTTCTGACGTGTTCATAGGCACCTGCAAGCTAACGTTCCGGCTCCCTGGCAACGACTCGCTCAAAGGCAAGCGCCAGGTGTCGCGATCGCTCATCATTCGCCTGCGGAACAAGTTCAACGTATCGGTCGCTGAGGTGGATGGCGTTGATCGACATCAAACGCTCGTGATCGGCGTCAGCTGCGTCAGCAACGACGCAACCTATGCCAGCGAGCTGATCGATGCGCTCGTAAGATTCGTTGAGCAACAGCAACACCTAGACGCCGAGTTGATCGAGGCCGAGCGTGACCTGCTAGATACCTGAGCTAGTCACCACACCCCAGGAGCAAACGTGGACGTAGGCTTGTTCGTCGACCAACTGGAGCGCTCGCCGATCAATAGCGGGCAACTCGTGCACGTCGAGGAGCTACCCGAACGCCACGCGTCCCATGCAGGCCTGACCCACGACCTGCACCCCACGATCAGCGCGGCGCTCCTGGATCGCGGGATGCTGCCGTTGTTCACCCACCAAGCGCGCGCCATCGACGCTGTCCTTGATGGCCACGATGTCGCCGTGGTCACGCCCGCTGCCAGCGGCAAGAGCCTCTGCTACGACATCCCCATTGCGCAGGCGTTCCTGACCGACTCCACCAGCAAGGCGCTGTTCCTGTTCCCCACCAAGGCGCTAGCACAGGATCAATTGCGCGGCCTTCAAGAATTGCTGCCGCCGAAGCTCGAAGGCAAAGCGGCGATCTTTGACGGCGACACGCCATCCTCGGAGCGGCCCAGCGTCCGCCGGAGCGCGCGTGCAGTGCTGACCAACCCTGACATGCTGCACTACGGCATGCTCCCCAACCATCGTGCGTGGAACCGCCTGTGGCCGTCGCTCAAGTACGTGGTCATCGACGAGGCCCACGTGTATCGCGGTATCTTCGGCTCCCACGTCGCCAACGTCCTACGTCGCCTGCGACGTCTGTGCGCGCACTATGGCTCAGACCCTCAGTTCATCCTGTCCTCGGCCACCATCGCCAATGCAGGCGAGCTTGCGGAAGGCCTGATCGGCCGTCCCGTCGAGGTGATCGCCGAGGACGGCGCACCCCGCGGCCCGAAACACTTCGTGTTCTGGGATCCGCCTATCATCGACGAAGAGCGTGGCACGCGGGCCAGCGCCGGGAGCGAGACATCGCGCCTGCTGGAGATGCTCCTCAAGCGTGACGCGCGTACCCTCGCATTCGTACGCACGCGAAGGCAGGCGGAGCTTGTCTTCATTGCCGTAAGAGATCGACTGCGCCTGGACAACGGCCCCCTGGCCGAGCGCGTACGCCCGTATCGTGCGTCCTACCTGGCGGAGGATCGCCGTGAGGTCGAGCGTGGCCTGCTGGACGGCCAGTTGCTCGGCGTGGTGGCGACCAATGCGCTGGAGTTGGGCATCGACATCGGTGACCTAGACGCCACGCTGATCACCGGCTACCCAGGTAGCATCGCCAGCACGTGGCAGCAGGCAGGGCGCAGCGGACGAAGCGGGCAGGGCTCACTCAGCGTGCTGGTTGCCCAGGACAATCCGCTGGATCAGTACCTCATGCGTCACCCCAACTTCTTCTTCGGTCGCCCCCACGAGCACGCCCGCATACGTCCCGAGAACCCCTACGTCCTCGATCCTCACCTACTGTGCGCCGCCTACGAGATGCCGCTCAGCGAGAAGGACGCCATGCTGTACGGCGACGACTTCGCTGCCCACGTCGCCCGCCTAACCGACGAAGGGTCGCTGAACGAGCGCAACGGCAAGTGGTTCATCTCACCATCGGTGGAGTACCCCGCGCAGGACGTGAATATACGCTCCTCCTCCCACACCCAATACCTTGCCGTCGAATCGCAGTCCGGGCGAGTCCTTGAGCACCTCGACGAATCGGCCGCCTTCAGCCAGCTCCATCCCGGCGCCGTATACCTTCATCAAGGCGAGTCCTATATCGTTGAAGAGCTCGACCTGACAGCAGGCGTCGCGTACCTGACCACCACCGACGTTCCGTACTACACCGAATCGCGTGACGTCACGGACATCCGCATCGTGGAGACCAATGCCTCCAAAACCCTCAACGGTGCGGTCGTCCACGTGGGTGAGGTCGAGGTGTCACGCCAGGTGATCGGGTACCGCAAACGTGGCTTCTACTCAGCCGACGCCACAGACGAAGACCTTGGCGTCGAGCTCCTGGACCTGCCCACGCGCGTGTTCCGCACCGTGGCCTTCTGGTTCGACCTGCCAGCGCTGACGTTCAACCGTGCATTGCGTGACAAAGAAGACCTCGCTGGTGGGCTGCACGCCATGGAGCACGCAGCGATCGGCGTCCTCCCGCTGTTCGCCTTGTGCGATCGCAACGACATCGGTGGGGTCTCCACCCCCATGCATCAGGATACTGGCGAGCCCCAAGTATTCATCTACGACGGTCACCCTGGCGGCGTTGGCATCGCAGAGCACGGGTTCGATGTCGTCGAGGAGCTGCTAGGCGCGACGCTCGCAGCCATCGAGGAGTGCCCCTGCACCGACGGATGCCCCAGTTGCGTGCAGTCGCCCAAGTGCGGGAACAACAATAGTCCCCTCGACAAGCAGCAAGCGGCGGTCTACCTGCGTGACCTGCTCGGGCGCGCGTGATTCAGCGACCCCCCGGGGAGCCTTTGCAAAGTGGCCCCTGGTAAAATGGCGTATGAGACCGAACTCCTATGGGGCATAAGACACGATGACTAGCACTCCACAGAAACGAGCAGCGTATGTGTACGAGGACAGGCTGTCTCGTCACGTGCTCAGCGAGCGCCATCCGATGAGGCCTGTGCGCCTCCAGTACACCAACGCGCTCCTGCGTGGCTACGCCGCGTTCGACGATCCAGGTGCGCTTGTGGTCGATCCTAGACCCGCCACCCGCGATGAACTGCTGACGTTCCACGCTGAGTTCTATCTGGAGGTCGTTCAACGTCTCAGTGCGGGCGAGGTGATCCCTGGCGCCGAGCTCTTCGGCTTCTCAGAGGCTGGGGACAACCCGATCTACGAGGGCATGTACGAGGCCGCGCTGCTCTCCACCGGCGCGTCCGTCCAGGCGGCTGAACTCATCGCCGACGGTACGGTCCAGCGTGCGTTCGCGCCTGCGGGCGGCCTCCATCACGCCGCGTCCGGCCACGCCTCCGGCTTCTGCATCTTCAACGACCCTGTCGTCGCCATCAACGCCCTCCGCAAGCGTGGCCTGCGCGTGTGCTACGTGGACATCGACGCCCACCATGGCGATGGCGTGCAGAACGCGTTCTACCGCGACGCCGACGTTATGACGATCTCCATGCACGAGGGCCCGCGTTGGCTGTTCCCCGGAACGGGTGAGGTCAACGAGATCGGCGAGCGCGACGGCAAGGGTTTCTCCGTGAATCTACCGCTGTTCCCCTACACGCCGGATGACGTATTCGTTGGTGCTTTCGATGAAGCGCTCGTGCCCCTGATCAAGGCGTTCAAGCCTGACGTGCTCGCGACGCAACTGGGCGCGGACGCCTACATCCACGACCCGCTCACGCAGCTGGGCCTGACGACCCACGGCTACGAGGCCGTCGTCGAGCGCTTCGACGCGCTGGGCTACCCGTGGCTTGCCTTCGGCGGCGGTGGCTACGACATCGACGCTGTGCCCCGGTGCTGGGCGTTGGCCTACGGGATCATGCTCGGTCGACGCTGGCCCGACGTCCTGCCCTCAGGCGCGGAGGCCTTCTTGGAAAGCGGTGCGCTCCGCGATGGCATCGTCGATGTGGAAGATGACGTGCTCAGCCAGACATCGGCGTGGGCCGACCAGAAGGTCGAGGAGATCAAACGCCTCATTTTCCCCCTGCACGGCCTAGCTAGCTAGGCCAAGTAGGAGCAACAACCCTGGCTGCCCGTCCCCTGATCTAGCCCAGATGGAAGAACTTGGTGGCGTTGCCCGCGACCATCTTGCGTACCGCATCTTCTGGGATGCCGGCGAACGATTCTTCCAGCGTCTTTGCGGTGTTCGGCCAATCGCTTTCAGCGTGCGGGAAATCGGTTGACCACATCACTCGATCCACGCCCACCTCGCGGTACATCGTGCGGACGCCGACCGGGTTGTAGACGAACCCCCAGTACAGGTGCTCTTTGACGTACTCGCTGGGCAGTTGCTTGAGCGTCGGGAGACCGAGCAGTCGCTCCGCCATCAGCTGGTGACGGAGGTAATGCTGATCCATCTGCTCAAGGAAGTTTGGGATCCACCCGATCTGAGTCTCGGCGAAGTAGATCTGGAAGTCCGGGAAGCGGTCGAACACACCCGCCCAGATCAGTTGAGCCGCGTGAAGCGCCCCCCGGAAACCGTACTTCGCGTAGCGCTGCACGATATCCAAGAAGCCCTGTTCCGGCTGCTTGGGGTAAAGGAACGTCGGCCCCGCGAGCCCGCCGCCGTAGGACAGCGCAGAAACTCCGTTGTAAGCCGCGGACGCTATCGTTGGATGATTGAACTCGACGTGTACCGAGATCGGACACCCTAGGTCTACGGCTGCGGCCCAGAATCGATCGTCCTCTGGTGAGGGATGCGAGAGGCCCGTTGGGAAGGAATTCAGCGATACCCCCACGAGCCCGTTTTGCATGCAATACTCCATCTCCGCGATTGCGTCGTCGACTCCGGTCACCGGAATCATGCCGAGACCCAGCAGCCGGTCCTTGGAGACTGAACAGTACTCTTCCCACAAGAACTCGTTGTACCCCCGGACGACAGCCCGGTAGGCATCGTCATCCTGGATGTTCGACCGCCAGGCCGCGGGCCCTTGGGCCCCGGTGAACAAGATCTCGGCGTCCAGGCCGTCGACATCGAGCTCGTGCACGCGTTGCTCCGGCGTACCCATACCGGGACGGTCTCCCACGTTAGGCCCAAGCTCCACGCTGTCGGGGTACACCCTGCCGCCCAGGCCCTCGTAGGGCATCACCACGTAGCCGTCTGCGTTGGTGAATGGTTTCGGGTTCTTGGGAGCAGCCTCGCGGTGGCGCGTTGCGACGTGTTGCGTCCAACGGCTCGGCAAGAGCTCCAAATGAGAATCGCCTGAAATATGTCCGTACTGTCGAGCCATGCGCCACCTCCAGAATCAAGCCTGCGATCATACGATTCAGAGCATGAACGCTTCGAGCCCACTTCGCAACCCACAGAGCCTCGGTTACACCGTCTAACCTAGACTCTTTCCGCAGCCGGTCGCCGCCTACAACGCTCAACTATGGCAACCGTTGTACAGTCTGCACTCACGAGAGGATTATGGTGAAACAAGTCGAAGTCTTGGGATGGCTATCGGTTCGGGCGATGAGGATTCTCTACTGGCGCCTTTCGTCGTGGGTTCAAAGGATGCCGTATGTCCCCGCTCTGAACTATGACTACAAAGAGGTTGCTGGCGAATCTTCTTTTTCTCCGCCCACCGTGGAGAATCGAGTACAACTGCGGCTGTATCACCGTGTCGTCGGATCATATTGCCTGGATCAAGAGCAGGATCATCCGCTTGAGATCGCAGAAGTTGGTTGTGGACTCGGGGTGGGCGCGGACTGGCTGTCATCCTTTTTGGACAAGAAACTTTCCGTTCTCTATGGCATCGACCAAAGCAAGGCTTCTACGTCCTTTTGCAGAAAGCGCTACGCCCACAACTCTAGGCTTTCGTTCCGGCATGGCGATGCGACGCGCTTGCCGCTCGCGGACCAGAGCATGGACATCGTTTTCAGCATAGAGTCCTCTCATATGTGGCCGGACATGGGCGCCGCTCTCACAGAGATCAGCCGAGTGCTGAGGCCGGGCGGAAGTTTCTTTTGGGCCGATTTTCGGGAAGCCCCCGCGAAGCACAAGGCGCTAGAGGCCATCGAAGAGGAGTTCGACATCCTTGACGAAGAGGACATGACCGAGGGTGTCGCGCGAGCGTTGACCAGCAGAGAAGAACAAGACAGGAAAGAGAAGTTGCTCAGCGACTTGATGCGGTCGGTATCGTTCACGGAACGTTTGCTGATGAAGAAGCTCCTCAAGTACCTGCGCATCTTCATGGGCATGGAGGCGAGCGACACTGTTCGCCAATTTCAGGCTAAAACATTGGTGTACACGCGAGTAGTAGCAAGAAAGAAGTCGGCATCGTCTTGATGTCACTTGTCCTCTCTTGTCCTCTACGGACAAGAATCGCGTTGGGAACCTGTTCTCAAGTCGTTCGGCGTGGTCCCATCCCCAAAAACTGGTCCGGTTGAAAGGTGAGTCTTCAGGGATAATCCATCCGAGGAAGAAGGAGGAGTCCCAT
>Ga0114999_10007453_pt1 | contig 12406 bp, 10 predicted proteins | sample ArcticOcean_MG_C_3_FD_89820 | JGI IMG/M metagenome (GOLD analysis project Ga0114999, IMG submission 89820) | Marine microbial communities from western Arctic Ocean - ArcticOcean_MG_CB8_126 | ecosystem: Environmental > Aquatic > Marine > Oceanic | place: Arctic Ocean: Canada Basin | collected...
CAATCTAAAGCCGATCAGAATATGCCTGCAGCCAAGAAGAAGCAGTGCAACCCGTGCGCCGCGAAGAACCCATGTGCGGCCAAGAACCCGTGCGCCGCCAAGAAGGGTTGCAACCCCTGTGCAGCCAAAAAGAGGTGCAACCCGTGCGCGACCAAGAAGAAAAGGGCGCCCTACTCGAACGTATCGATCGCCCGCGCGAGATTTAGCTAGCCGCCGCGTGCAGCCCTTGTGCGACGAAGAAGAAGTGCAACCCTTGTGGCGGTAAAGTCATTTAGGCGAATGCGTGCAATCCTTGTGCAGCAAAAGCCTGTAATCCGTGTAACCCGTGCGGCGCCAAATCAGCGGTGAAGTACAGCACGAGTTGCATGGTGCCGTGCCTGCAGACCGCATCGCTATGTAACCCCTGCGCTGCCAAGAAAGCCTGCAACCCCTGTGCGGCCAAAGCGTGCAACCCTTGCGGCGGCAAAGTAGTTAAGGCGAGCGCGTGCAATCCTTGCGCAGCAAAAAAAGCTTGCAACCCGTGTGCGACCAAGGTTGCGTCGGCCTGTAATCCTTGCAACCCATGCGCAGCGGCAGCAGAGGTCGACCTGACCGACGCCGAAGCCAAGCTTGCCTATAACTGCATCATCAAAGAGATGCAGGCGGGTTACGCCAAATCGGACACCAAGGTCGCCTCCCAGTACGTATCGTGGAAATCTTACGCGACGCGTTCGTACCAATCGGCTACTCACGGCGGCCGTTTCGTGCAGAACTTTGCCAATGCCAAAGCCAAAAACTACGGCAAGTTCGAAGATGTCGGAAAAATGCGCCATGGCGCTATGCTGGCCAAGAATAGCTTTGCTGCGATGCCCGATGGCAAGCTCGCGGCCGGTCCGCTGTTCCTGATGGAGAAGATGAAAGCCGGATGGAACAAAGAGAGCGGTGACTGGAAGTACACGATGGTCATAGCCAATGGCTCGACCTTCGGGGTAACGAAGGGAACGAATGCCGCCGGCATGCAGTTCTGCATTGAGTGCCATGCGTCGGCCGAGGACGAAGACTACATGCTGTTTGTTCCTGACGAGTACCGGGTAACCTCTAACAAACTATTTTCGGGCGGGCGGCTACACCTGTAGCCGCCCGTTTGAAACGATTCCCCGCTAAACTCAACAGGGCGCTTGGCCCTGTTTTTGTTTGAGCTGCGTTTGACTAAGGTGGTGGACCGGTACCCAATTTGCCCAATTGCTTCCTGCGCAAGAGACTGCGCGGCCGGACGACCCATGGGGTCAGATGAGCACACAAGCTAAACCCAATCCTGGAACCGTCGCGATTGACGAACTCCCGCTCGCGTAGCTTGAGCGGATGGCGACTGCCGGAGTCGAGGTGCAAGATTGTCGCCGGGTTCTAACCAAGACCGGAGATAACATCGTCGGTGAGCTTCTGAAGGATCACGACACCTTCTTCGAATGGGATCACTACCCACCCGGCGACGTTTTTGATGACGAAACGAACGCTCAGTTCTACTACCACGCCCACGAGGAAGATGAACGGATGCCTGGCGAACACGGGCATTTCCATACGTTCGTCCGCGAGGAGGGATTGCCCGCGCGGGTTTTACCGGCGCCGGTGCCCGACTTCGATCCCAAACCTGAGGATGGAATCCTCACCCACCTAATCGGTATCTCGATGAGTCCGGCGGGGGATCCGATTCGCCTGTTCACGACCAATCGGTGGGTGACCGGGGAAACCTGGTACACAGCCGATGACGTCATCGCGACGCTGGGCCATTTTGTTATCGATCTCGCGCAACCGTCCTGGTCCGTCAATCGCTGGATAACAGCAATGCTGCGGCTGTTTCGGCCGCAGATCGTTGAACTTTTTCGGGCGCGCGATGAGCGCGTGGCAGCCTGGCAATTGCAACATGCCGACGCCAACGTCTTCGAAGATCGTGACCTTAACGTTACGTCGGACATGACGATATCGGTTCGCGACCAGGTTGCTGCGATCGACAAGGCAGTGCGCAGCTGGTGCAAAAGTTGAATTTTCCTAGTTTGCCAGTTGAACCACGGTCGCGCACGAATACCGATCCAGGTACCGGCCAGGGCAAACACGATCCATAACCAGTCATGCAGGCTGGTTGATGCAACGCCGCTGAAGAACGCGCCGATATTGCAGCCAAAAGCGAGCCTGGTGCCATAGTCCATGAGAAGGCCGCCAATGACCGAAGCGGCAAGCCAGGGCCAGGGTTGGCGAATCTGAGGGGCGAACCTGCCAGCGATTCCAGCTGCCGTGAAGGCGCCGAGAACGATGCCGATATCCATCAACGATGTGACATCGTCGAAAACGCTCCTCGCATTTGAACCTGACCGAGCGTCTTAAATTTAGATTAGGCCGGTTTTGCCCCTCGCCCTAGCGCAGAGGAGTACCTTCTCCGGTTCACCATCGAGGCCCCCCCGATCGCTCGCTCTGATATGTTGGCTAACGATTGACAATCCAGGAGTTTAGGCGGTGGCCGCAGACAAGCAGCATTGCGACTTTCTCATCGTCGGTGGCGGCATGGCCGGCTGCTCGGCCGGCTATTTTCTGGCCGATAAGGGCTCGGTCATTATCCTCGAGCGTGAGGATCAGCCGGGCTATCACTCAACCGGGCGTTCGGCCGCGGTTTATGCCACCCGCTATGGCAACGCCACACTTCGCACGATCACGCGAGCCGCGCGGTCTTTCTTTCTGAATCCCCCGGCCGTATCGAGGCGCGGATCGAAGAGGTCGATGACCCCGACCACTTCGTTGGACTCGACGCCGCCGAGGTGAATCGCCTGGTGCCGGCTCTGCAAGAAGGTTACGTCGCTGCTGCCGCCCACGAGGCAGCGGCAATGGACATCGATGTCCACGCGTTGCACCACGGCTTCATTAGGGGCATGCGCGCAAAAGGTGGGCTTCTGGTAACCGATGCTGAAGTGTTGGCGCTTCGTCATCGCGGTGGTAATTGGCACGCTGAAACGCGCGCCGGTGATTTCTCCGCGCCGGTGATAATCAACGCAGCAGGCGCGTGGGGAGACGCCTTGGCAGAGCTTGGCGGCGTGAAACCGGTTGGTTTGGTTCCTAAGCGTCGAACGGCGCTGACGTTTCAAGCCGGCGATTGGGATGTCAGTAAGTGGCCTATCATCGTCGACATAGCTGAGGAATTCTACTTCAAGCCCGAAGCTGGTTTGATTTTGTGCTCGCCGGCCGACGAAACGCCGATACCACCTTGCGACGTGCAACCCGATGAAATTGACGTCGCCATCGCAATAGATCGTGTCGAGCGCGCGACAACCCTAAAAGTCGCAAAGATCGACCATAAATGGGCGGGCTTGCGTACATTCGTTGACGATAAGAGGCCGGTGGTCGGGTTTGACCAACGTGTCGCCGGGTTTTTCTGGTTGGTTGGACAGGGCGGCTACGGCATTCAAACCGCACCTGGAATGGGCCGCCTGGTCGGCGCGCTCGCGGCCGGCGGGTCGGTTCCCAATGAGATGGCCGAATTCGGGGTAGATTCTGCTGCGCTATCGCCAACCCGACTTGTGTAATCCGAAGCGATTGGGTGAGAAGCTTGGCGTTGGGGCGATCGTGACCGACCGTTCACCTCGCATTAACGAATTTCGTTAACGATAGTTCGCAAGGGAACGGGCGCCTCTATTGGACGAAATGACCGACGTGAACGGGTTAGCCGAGCAAGCGGAAGCGCACATCGTCGCCGGTGAGTTTGAACCGGCGCTGCAGTGGGATTCCTTCCGCACCTTTCGGTGTGGCTCAAACAAGACTTTTCTAACGCCGACAATGTTGCCCTGTTTCTGGCTACGTCCCGTAGACGACTTCGTTTTGTGAATCCTTGGCCAGAGCCGCTGCGACGTGGCGGTATTGGGCGGGGAAATTAGGGTGCAGGAACAAAACGCGCATGACGGAATGCTGCGGGGATCGTTGCTTATATTCGCCTGATGATCCCCGCGGGCGGCGACGAAAGCCTGAGGCGTCATCTCGTCTAAGTCAACGCCAGAGAGTTGCAGGCGCGTACGGTCAACCACCGCCCATGGCTTCGGCGACTTCCTTGTAGACCTTTCGCACCGCTGCCCGTGCACCCACCCGCTCGACCCAGGCCTTGAGCGCGGCTGAAGATTGCGGCGCGTCGAGGTCGACAACTTTGCTCATGCCCGGATAGATCTGGGCGTCGGCAACCGAGAAACTTCGCGCGAAGTTTCTCGGCCGTCGGCGAGCAAGGTATCTAGCACCGTCAAACGATCGGTCAGCCGCTTCTGCGCCGCGCCTCTTCATAACCGATCGAGGTCAGTGACGCGCCAGTATCGAAGATGCATTCGAGCTCGTTGCCGTTCATCAGTACTTTGTCCCTGAACACATTGGAACGCGTATCCTTACGGATCTGCCACGCGCCGCTGCCGACGACACGCCCGCGCCTGAGGTGGTTGATGATCCGGTAGCCGAGATAGGTCACCAGGATCGGCGCCAGTAGCTCTAGGATAATAATCAGCATGTCAGATCAAGGTGCAGAAACCGGCTTGTCGATAAACGAGTTCCAAAACCACCAACTTACATTAGTGCGAACATATAGGGAACATAAAGGCTGCATCGCTATCTATAGATAATGGATACTGCGCCCCTATTGTTCTGCGCGGAGGCGAACCTTATGATCGTGCTACCGCATGTCGCTCCTCGGTAAAATATGGGTGGCACGAGATTACGTAGGGAGGATTCCATGATTTTAACGCGAAGAAACTTCGTCTTTTTCACGGTTGTCGCACTGCTATTCGGGTTCTCGAGCGTGGCCAGCGCCGAGTCGACCATTCGGCTCGAAACATATGCGGGTCCCAAGCACTCGATGAACTCCGAGGGCTGGCCGCAGTGGGTTACGCAGGTCGAAGATGCCGGCAAGGGCAGCATCAAGATCAAAATGACATTCCCGCCGATCAACCCGCGTGATTTGCTCGATCGTGTGCGCACGGGCATTGCCGACATGGCCTGGATAACCCATGGCTACACCACTGGCCGGTTCGTTTTCACCGACATAGTCGAACTGCCCGGCCTCGATGGTAATGCCGAGCAGATGTCACGGGCTTATTGGCGCATCCACGAAAAGCATCTCGCCAAGTTCAATGAGCATAAAGGCGTCAAGCTGCTGGCCTTGTTTAGCCATGGCCCCGGCATGATGCATACGCGCCAAGCAGTCACCCAGGTTTCCCAACTCAAAGGGTTGAAAATCCGCACCGGCGGTGGCGTACAGAGCGCCATAGCCAAGCGCCTCGGCATCGTTAGTGTCTCCGCGCCCGCAACGAAGGCACACGAGCTCCTCAGTCAGGGCGTCGCCGACGGGATCTTCTTCTCGCTTGAGACCATCACCGCGTTCAAGCTCGGTGACGTCGTTAAGTATCACTACTCCATGCCCGGTGGCCTCTATGCGGCGAGCTTTGCCGTCATTATGAATGAGGACAAATTCAACTCGATGGCGAAATCTGAGCAAGACGCGCTCATGAGCGTGGCCGGCGAGGAGATGTCGGCGCATTTCGGCCGCGTGTGGGACCGGTCGGACAAGTTCAGCCACAACGCTTTGACCAAATCGGGTAATACCATCAGCCCGGTTAGTGCCGCGGTGCACGGTGCTCTCAAGGAACGGCTGGCCGACCTGGACGGTGAGTGGATCAAGAAAGCAAAGAGTGAAGGCCTCGCCAACGCAGCGCAGGTTCTGGCTGAACTGCGTGAGGAAGTTCAGAAAGTAAAGAAGGGCATGTAACTAACGGGAGGGCGTCGTGGCGGATCCAACCGCCCACGACGCCCGGCACCCTGCCGGGGATCGCCTGACCCGGTGCATTTTTTGGATTCTCGGCGGGTTTGCTGGCGTTATTCTTGCGGCGCTCATGGCGGTGACAGTGATCGACGTCATCGGCCGCTACGTATTCAACGCACCGCTCCCGGGCAGCTTCGAAATCACCCAAGTGATGATGGCGGCGTTGATTTTTGCCGCGCTGCCTGCCGTAAGCCGTTTTGAACAACACATCACGATCGACCTGCTTGATGGTGTTACGCCGACACGCCTAGTTCGATTTCGCCAGATCACCATTAACACGGTGTGTGCGGTGGCCCTGGCGATCCTATGCTGGCGACTTTGGGTTTACGCTGTGCAAACCGTGGAATTCGGAGACGTCACCGAGTATTTACGACTGCCGCGCGCACCGGCGATATTCTACATGAGCATCTTTAGCGGTATCGGCGCGTTGGTGTTGTTCGCCAATGCGCTCCGCTATGCGCGCGGCGCCGCCAAGCCCGTCGAACAGATTATGCCACCGATGGACAGCGAGCCTTCAGATTCATGACGACCGGCCTGCCACCTTCGCGTGAACGCCGTGTCCCCGTTCGGTTGTGGGTTAGATGATCGAAGCGCTGATTGCGCTCGCTGTATTGCTGCTGATCATCTTCATGCGGCTACCGATCGCTTTTGCGATGGCGATCGTCGGCGTGACCGGCTTCGCGCTGGAGATCGGGCTACGCCCGTCGATGGCACTGATCGCGCAAATCGCAAGGGATACCGCTGAGACCTACGAATTTTCGGTGGTGCCCCTGTTCATTCTCATGGGTACTTTCGTCGGCCGCGCCGGCTTATCGCACGAGCTCTATGCAGCTTCGAACGCGTTTCTTGGGCACCGTCGCGGTGGCTTATCAATGGCGACGATTGTGGCGTGCGGAGGCTTCAGTGCGATCTGCGGCTCAAGTCTGGCAACTGCGGCAACGATGGCCAAAGTAGCCATGCCGTCGATGCGGCGATACGGCTATGCAGATAGTCTGGCAGCCGGTTCGATTGCGGCCGGGGGCACGTTGGGAATTCTGATCCCGCCGAGCGTTGTCCTCATTATTTACGGCATCCTCACCGAAACCAGCATCAGCGCGCTTTTTATCGCCGGGATCGTGCCCGGGATCATCGGTGTGCTGTTTTACATCGGTGCCGTGCAGGCGACCATTCGGCTGAAACCCGAGCTGGGTCCGCCGGCCGAATGGACGCCATGGCCGGCGCGTTGGATTGCGCTGCGTCGAGTTTGGGGCGTCGTCGTTCTGTTCGTGGTAGTGATGGGCGGCATCTATTTCGGGGTGTTCACACCGACCGAGGCGGGCGGCATCGGAGCCTTTGGCGGGTTTTTGTTTGCGCTCATGCGCAGGCGCTTGTCCTGGCAAACCATGTTCGGCGTTCTCGTCGAAACCGCCACGCTAACATCAACCCTGTTTATGGTTCTTATCGGGGCCTTGCTGTTTGCCAACTTCATCACCACGGTCGGGATGTCGCAGGCGCTGATTGAATTTGCCGGTGGTCTCGATGTTGCCCCGATCGTAATCATCCTGGTAATTGTCGGGATCTACCTCGTTCTCGGCTGCGTGTTCGAGAGTGTATCGATGATCCTGCTAACCGTGCCGGTCTTTGTTCCGCTGGTCGATAGCCTCGGCTTCGACCTGATCTGGTTCGGCATCGTCGTTGTCGTGGTGACGGAGATCAGCCTGATCACGCCGCCGATCGGCATCAATGTATTCGTTCTGCGCGGGCTTCTTCCCGATGTCCCGACGGGCCGAATCTTCGCCGGTGTAACGCCGTTCTGGATTGCCGATATTTTCCGGATTGCGGTAATTATTCTTGTGCCGCCCTTGTCGCTGTTTCTGCCGTCGATGATGCTGGGCTAGGCGTTATCCACTTTCAATTCATCTTTCAGTACGTTCCGCAGCACTTTGCCCGTTGCGTTGCGTGGGAGCGGGTTTGAACGGATGACAAGTCGGCGTGGCGTTTTGTAGCGAGCGATTCGACCATCGCAGTACGCGTTGATTGTCTCTAACGAGATCTCTTGCCCGTCTGCGAGCACGACAATCGCGCATACAAGTTCACCCCAGCATTTGTCCGCGATGCCGAGCACGGCGACCTCCTCGATCTCCCTGAGAGCGCTGAGGAGAGCCTCAATCTCCGCTGGATAAACGTTTTCGCCCCCGCTAACGATCAAGTCGTTGCGGCGGCCCAGCAAGAAGAGATAGCCGTCCGCGTCGAGATAACCAAAATCTCCCATGCGAAACCAACCATCAACAAATGCAGCCTCGGTTGCAGATTGGTCGCGCCAATAGGTTCCAACATGCGGTGCCCGAACTTGAATTTCGCCGACTTCATCGGTTGCCATGATCCCCCTCGCACCGTTGGCTATGCGAATGTCGGTGTGGAAGAACGGCAGCCCGGCCGAGCCAGCTTTAGTTAGGGCGTGATCGGTATCGACCACGGTTGCGGGGCCCCCGGTTTCGGTGGCGCCGTAGGTTTGAACCAAGGGGATAGCTCGCGCTGCGAAAGTCTGGATGAGCGAGATCGGCACCGGCGCGCCCCCCGCCATGATCCACCGCACGCTATCAAGCTCGGCCGTCGCAAATCCCGGATGGGCAACCAGCGCCTCCAACATCGCAGCCACCGCGAAGAAATGATTGATCTGTTCACGGGCGACTAGATCGAGCACCGAGGCGGGATCCCAGGCCGGCAGGATCACCGCGGTCGCGCCGAGATGCACCGACAGGGTGACAAAAGACAAACCGCCGACGTGGAACAGTGGGGCCGCGATCAGATCGACGTCGCGTCGCCGGTAGTCCAGCGTCGCTGCCATCGTTAAAGAGGTCCACAACATTTTCCGGTGCGTGAGCACCGCGCCCTTTGCCGCACCGGTGGTTCCCGATGTGTAGACCAGCAGCAGAGGATCATCGGCAGCGACAACGATCACCGGCGTAACCGAGGATGCGCGCGCCGCTAGCTGATTAAAATCAGCTCCGTCGACAATGCGATCGTCCAACCGCGAAAGCGTGGAGAGGGCGTCGACGATCGATGAGAACTCACTGTCGTAGAGCAGCAGGCTTACTTCGCTGTGGCCGAGGATCGCCGCTATTTCGGGCGGCGCCAGCCGCCAGTTCAGGGGACAAAGGATCGCTCCAATTCTGGCAACGGCGTAGTAGAGGACGACGTAATCGATGCTGTTTCGCATCAGCGCCGCAACGCGGTCGCCGCGGCCGACACCGAGCTCAATTAGCGCGTTCCCCGCGCGGCAAGCAGATGCTTCGAGCGTCTTGAAATCGACGCGCTGATCGCCGCATATCAGAGCAACCGCAGTCCCATCGAGGCGTGCGCGCCGCGCCGTTAGATCGCCTAACAAAGCGTTCTCCGTCATGTGGCTCGGCCGCGAACTACTCGCTGGTCTTGAACGGACCGTCGCGCGCGTCGAGAAACGCCTTCATCCCCTGTTCGACGAGAATATCGAGCAACACCTTTTGCTCGGGGAAGCCGGAACCGATGGCAATGGTGTCGGCGAGACCGTGCTGACGCACGACGGTGGTCAGCCCCATGACATCATACGCCGCACGCAGACTTCGCTTGGTCAGCTGCAGCGAAAAACCAGGCACCTTCGCGAGTCGCTCGGCGTAGGCCCAAGCCGCATCCTCTAAGTCATCGGCGGCAACAACCCGATTTACCAGCCCCAGCCCCAGCAGGTCGTCGGCGCCGACCAGATCGCCCGTGTAGTAGATCTCATGCACGGCTTTGCTGTGGGTCAGAAACGGCAGGATGAGGAATGGCGACAACGCGCCGTGTCTGATCTCCGGTTCGCCGAGCCGCGCGTGATCCGCGGCCAGCGACAAGTCGCACGCCAGGGCCAATGCGGAGCCGGTGCCGATCGCGTAGCCATTGATCGCCGCTACCACCGGTTTCGGCGAATGCCAAACCTTGAAGAACAGTTCGAGATTGCTGCGAATCAGCCCTTCGAGTTGATCGAGGGGCGTGTCTTCGATCGCCTCCAAGTCCCAACCGGTGCAGAACGCTTTGCTACCCACACCGGTCAGCACGACGACTTTGATGTCATCATTGGCTTCGGTATGCGCGATCGCGTCGATCAACGCGCGATCGCTGATGCCCATGCGAAGTGCATTAAGACGCTCGGGGCGATTGATGGCGATGCGGGCAACCGGCCCGCGCGTTTCGTAGATCAGGTCTGCGAATTCCATTACTTCAACACCTCAGTCAACGTGCGCCGCAACACACCACAAGCAGCGTCCACCTTCCAAGCATTGCCAACCAGCGGATGTGCAGCTTTGGCCCAGGCCTGCGAGGTGGCTGCGATAATATCGTCGGTAGGTTGCGCAGCCATTAGGCGCCGCTCGGCGGTGCCAGCACGGTAGGGCTTGTTGGCGACGCCGCCGAGGACGATTCGGCAATCGGCTACCGCGCCGCTTTCGTCTCGATCGGCCGATACGCACGCCGAAACAACCGCGAATCCGCCTTCGACTAAGGTTAGTTTTTCAAAGTGGGCATAGCGGCTTCGGGCAGCGGCGGGTACCGTTACTGATTGGATGATCTCATCGTGCCGCAGCACCGTCTCACCTGGACCGACATAAAACTCAGCCATCGGTACTGTTCGCTCCCCTGAGTTCGCGCCTTTGATGCTTAGCGCCGCATCAAGTGCTGTGAGGGTGGTCGCGAGATCGGAGGGGGTCACGGCCTGACAGCGGCCGGCATCGAGAACCGCATGAAAATAGCGGTGGTCACCGGTCACCGCATAGCACGGACAGGTGCTGCCACCCCGTTTGAAGCAGGTAAATCCGCTCCGGTAGAACCAGCACCGATTGGCCTGGCAGAGATTGCCCGCTAGCGTGGCAGTTTCGCGGATTTGCACCGAAGCGATCGCTTCGATCGTCGTGGCCAGGCCTTGATCGCCCGGCTGCTCGGTGGACCGCAAATGACGGCCGATATCGGCGAGCGTGGCAGCCGCACCGACGACGAGATCGCCTTCGGCGTTCGTGGTAATCCGCTTGAACTCGTCGCAAGCGGTCAAGTCGACCAGGACATCCGGTGACGCCAATCCCTGTTCTCGCATCACCAGCACGTCGGTTGCGCCGCCGATCGCGCAGGCATCGGGATTGGCGGCGAGTGCGGCCACCGCCGCATCGCCGTCGCTGGGACGGACGACCGCCTCAATCGGGTGTGGCGCCGCCGCGGGCTTGGCAAATCGAGTTCCCCAGCGGTGGAGAAGTGCGCGCAGGCCGCGCGGATAAAGCCAGCGCACTGTTGCGGCCCACCACCGATTAGGTCGTCGCCACAACGGCGCGCTGCCGATTCCGGGCGAGCGCAGCCGTAACCCGCGCTGGACCATATCGGGTGAGATAGGCAGTGCCCGTACGCGCACGCCGACGGCGTGCGCTACAGCGTTGGCCACCGCGGCCGCTGTCGGCATCAAGGCAATTTCCGCGATGCTTTTGGCACCGTAGGGCCCGCGCGGCGACTCGTCGCCCACGAAAATGACCTCGACGGGCGGAGCCTGTGCCGCGCGCGGCAGGGCGTAATCAAGGTACGACGCGTTGATCGGTTGTCCGGCGTCATAGAGCAGTTGTTCGCCGAGGGCAGCGCCAAGGCCCATCACGACGCCGCCAACAACCTGCCCGCGAGCGCCGATCGGATTGAGGATGGTTCCCGAATCGTGCGCGGCAACAACCCGAAGTACCTCAACCGCGCCCGTTTCGACGTCGACCTGTACTTCAACGCCGTGCGCCGCATAGCAGTAACTCGGAGATAAATTCCCGTATCCGGGATCATCGGCGGTCATCGGCACGATTGGGACCTCGGCAACATGTTCGCGTTCGATCCGCAACAAACCGCTCGCGCCGTCGGGATGCGCGGCGGCCAACTCGCCGAGGCTCAGTCGGCGCTCGCCGACCATGGCGAAGCCATCCCCCAAAATTACCTCGCCGGGGGCGACGCCAAACTCTTTGGCGGCGACCTCGCGGAGCGTCTCGGCCATCGCTTGGCTGGCGGCGAGCACGGCGCTTCCGGTGAGGTGGGTCGCCCGGCTCGCGCCGCCGCCCGGGTCATAAGGTGTCGTCGCCGTGTCCATCAGACGCAGGTCGATGGTAGCGGGATCGACACCGAGCTCCTCGGCGCAAATTTGCGCGATGACCGTCGACTCACCCGTGCCCGGATCCGAACAACCGCTGGCCAGTGAAATTCCACTATTGTGGCCGATCTCGATGATGGCCTCGGCGCGACTGGTACCAGGACTGACAATTGCGCCCGAGCAGTGCATAGCGATAGCGATGCCGACGCCACGCCCGCTGCCCGTCGACTTGCGGGCCTGGTCCCAGTTCAGGCGTTCGCGGACGGCTTCGATGCAGGCAACCACGCCGCATGAGCCGATCTCCCAACCGGTTATTGTCTGATCGCCGGGCTGATTGACACTACGGAGCCGCAGATCGATCGGGTCGAGCCCGCGCTCATCGGCGAGTTCATCCATTTGCGATTCGATGGCAAACACCGCTTGCGGGCCGCCCGCCCCGCGGAACGATCCTCCCGGTCGGCGATGGGTATAGACTGACTGACCCTCGATCTCGGCGC
>Ga0114999_10007455_pt1 | contig 12406 bp, 11 predicted proteins | sample ArcticOcean_MG_C_3_FD_89820 | JGI IMG/M metagenome (GOLD analysis project Ga0114999, IMG submission 89820) | Marine microbial communities from western Arctic Ocean - ArcticOcean_MG_CB8_126 | ecosystem: Environmental > Aquatic > Marine > Oceanic | place: Arctic Ocean: Canada Basin | collected...
GAATCGTCGCCGATCGTTACCTGCCGCTCCTGCATCGCTTCCAGCAAAGCGCTCTGGACCTTGGCCGGCGCCCGGTTGATCTCATCGGCGAGAATCAGGTTGGCAAAAATGGGCCCCTTCTTGGCAATGAATTCGCCCGTGCGCTGATTGTAGATCATGGTGCCTGTAAGGTCCGCCGGCAGCAGATCTGGGGTAAACTGTATGCGTTTGAAGACCCCCTCCACCGCACGCGTCAGCGTCCGTACGGTCAGCGTCTTGGCCAGGCCCGGAACGCCTTCCAGCAGGATATGTCCGTTGCACAAAAGGCCGATGATCAGTCGCTCGACCATGTAACGCTGTCCGACTATTACCCGATCAACTTCCCGTAGCACCCGATCAATTCGGGCGCTCTCCTGCTGAATCCTCTGAGTGACAGCCTCTATATCTGTGTTGGTCTGCATGGCCTCAAATAACGCTTTAATGGTTCTCGAAATGGTTCCAAATTTCAGCACCCAAGAAACAGACGCGGGTACCAAAGCATTGGATCCCGAAAAATGGCTATTGTGGAACACCGGTGGACGAAAAGAATAAAATCTGGACGCAACGGATGAATCGTTGTCTGCCAAAACTTCGATAGCACGTGGCTACTGCAATAGAACATGGCTATCAGCGGACTACTGCGTCGGTCACCCCTTCCTGAAACTCCACCCATTCTTCGGCCGCTCGACCGACGTGGGGTAACAAGTGCTTGGCGCTCATGGCCAACTCGGAATCAGGATAACGATCGATCACCCTTTGATAAGCCGCACGAGCTCGATCGAAGTCGCGAACATGCTCTTCGTAGATGTAGCCGATCATGAATTGGGCTTCATCGGCGTAAGCACTCTCGGGATAGCTCGATAGCAGACTTTCGTACAGCACCAGCGCGGCGCCGATGTCTCGGCGCTGCTGCGTTAATCGGGCCTGTGTCCTGAGTGCCCGAGGAGCGTATTCGTGTTCGGGATATTGTGTTAGAAATGACGCATAGAGCGCGTTGGCCATGGCCGCAGAATCGGCATTCGCCGTGTGCGCCAGGGCATCGGCTTGTGCGAGTAACTTCTCTGCCCCCCCACCACAGGCGGGAACGAAGACCAACGCCCCCAGCGCCATTGCTATGACGATCCACGCAAACCGGTGGCGCCGAGATGTTTTGGTTAAGAACAGCGACATTGATCGAGCCCTTCCACGCTCAGTTGCTCTCGCTCGGTGTGCTCTCTTTAGCCGGCGACGACGACTTGGAGTCAGCCTTAGCATCGCCCCCCGCACCCTCGCTCTTCGAACTGGAATCCTTCTTTTCGGCGCTCTCTCCCTGCTTATAGCTGTCGCTCCGGTAGTCGGTGATGTAGAATCCAGAGCCTTTGAATAGCAGGCCGCCGCCGGTGCCAATCAGACGCTTGACGCGGCCGCGACACCCCTTCTGCGGACACTTCGTAAGTGGATCCGCAGTGATGCTTTGGTAAGCCTCGAAAGCGTGCGAACATTTCGGGCATTCATAGTCGTATGTAGGCATGAAATCAGCGTCCAGAATTTTCGGCGTTAGGGCAAGTTTTCCGACGTAAAAGCTTGAATATACTCTCGTTATCGGTGCCACGCAATAACCCCACAAGGCCGCTTTGAGGAGCTCTCCTGGGAGGTGTTCTCAGCACCGGGAAAGGAGCGCCCAGTGTCCGCCCACCGTCCGGGCGTCTTCGACGTTTCGACTAAAAATCCAGCTCCAGATCCGCTTCCGGCAACTCCTCGTCTGGCATGTCGTCAACCGGTAAATCCACTGAACGCACCGGGCCAATGTGTCCATCGGCGCCAATCTTGAGTAGGATAAGTTCGTTGTTGACTCGCCGTTCATTGGAGAAGCTAATCCGGCCGGAGGCGCCATCGAATCCCCGCAACCCGGACAGCCAGGAATGCAATCGGTCACGTGTCCGATAGCCCAGATCCCACCCTCGACTCACGATCATCGCGGCATCATAGCCGAATGCTGCATTGCCGGGATCGTTCCCGAAAAGCTTGCGAAAGTTTGCAACAAATTGCGTCGCCACATCTCCATTGATTCCTCGGCCAGAGACGATAACGGTTTGAGCCATGTTCGCCCGATCCTTGGCACTCATCTTCGACAGCTTCTCCGGATCGTACCATAGATCATTGCCGAGAACCTGTGTTATGAGCCGCTTGAACTGAATCTGCGGCGCAATGACCTCTGCGTCTGAGAACGACTCGACCACTACAACGATGCCGTCAATCGTCTCGATAGACAGGTCGGACGAGTCAGGCTCGTCGATTTGCTGTACATTGCCGCCAAACAACTCCAGGTAAAACTCGTCCCCGGCGTCGCTTGTATCCAGCATCGCTCTCTCCAGTGAATCGAGCACGGCGAGATTGCCGAGACTGGGGGAGATCAACTCGAAGCCCACCTTCCTGATCGAGTCGAACTGCAGCTGATAGTCGGTAGCTCCGGGTTTATACCAATCCGCGTGGACGATCGAACCGCCGTTCGCGCGCGCTGAGGCATCGAACGCTCGCTCAAAGTTCCAGCCGTAGTCGGTGAGAGGGGCCAGCACGGCAAAGGTCTGTAGGCCCAGGACGAGTGTGGCGTACTCGGCCAATACTTGCCCTTGTACTTCAGGTACCGTTCGCAACTGAAAGATATACTGTCCCAGTGAAATGAGACCGCTTTGCTGCGCCAGGGGCGCTATCAAAGGCACGCCCGCGGCTTCGGCAATTTTCGCTGCGGCAGCGCACGATGTGCTGAACAAAGGCCCGACCAGGGCAACAACCCCCCATTTGCTGATGAGTTCTTCGGTTGCGTTAACCGTATGGATCAGCCGGCTCGCTTCATTTGGTGTGATCGGTAGGATGCCGAAATCCTCTCCGGTGTCTGCCAGGATCAGATCGAACGGCCGCCCCATTTCGTCGTTGGCCATCACGATCCCGTGCAGCACTTCTGCTGCGGACGGATAGCGATCTCCGCCCAGCGGTAGGATTACCCCCAGGCGCGGACGCCTTGACAACGCCAACTCTTCCAGGCTCAGTGACAGCGGACCGATACGCGAACGACTCGGGTCGACTGTGACCCGGGAATTCTTGATGCCATCTGAGACGATTGCTGTGTCGTAAGAAGTCGACGCTTGGCGCCCCGTTTGGACCGTTGGTGAACCTGACCCGGGACTCATTCGCAAACTCGCTCGGGCGGCGGCGGCAAACCCCCCCTCGGGGGCAGCCCGCAAGTAGTCCTCCATGACGACTCGACTTTCCCGCAGCCAACCCAACCTCGAGTACCAACGCGCCTCCCCAAAAAGCAGGGCCTCGTCAAAGATAGCGGGACCCGTTGCCCGCAGCCTGGCGCGGCCGCTCCGGTCCATATCGCCGTTCTTGACCACGGCTGCCAGACGTTCAGACGCGCTGACCTGCACTCTCATGGGAGGGGTCCTCAGCAGGCTTACATAGCGCATCGCCGCCTCGGAATATCGCTTCTCCTTGTAAAAGGCATCACCCATTATCAGCGTTGCGTCGGCGCTGTATCGACTGCCCTCGTAGTCACGCTCCAACCGACGCATCACCTGCCGAACCTCGTCATACCGCTCCAGGTGAAACAGCGTTCTGCCGAGCATCAACAGGCCCGCGCTTGATCGTTGATTGGCTGGCAGTCCGCTGACTTTTTCGAAATGGCTCCGTGCCTTCTCATACAAAGCACGGTCATAGGCTTCCAAGCCCCGCTCAAACAATTGCTCCGCCTCGAGTGAGGTCCCCGGCACTACCGCTGCCTGTGAGTCACACGGCCGATTGGCCGTTAGAGACAGCGCCGTCAACAGCGCGGCGAAGGTCATGAGGTGCGAGCAGCGAGCGTGTAAAGGCGTTGAGTGCACGCTACCGGCCATTCGCCACTGTGTTGTGATGTGCATTAGAATTCGAGTCGCGAGTAGGCAGTGAAAACGACGCCCAATATGCGTTGCGATCGGCAGGTGACATGCGGGAAATGCAAGGGGAATAAACGCGTCTGTGCGGCCTTCGATCCATGGCCTGTTTCCGTGTGCTCATGAACCCGGCTCTCGTGTTTGCACAAACCTGGCTCAAAAAAGGAGTTGGGCGGAATCTATCACAATCGCCTATAACGGTCAAGTTTGTTGTGGATGCTTGATAGGACGAGTATATTGCTGATGGACTGCCAATACTTCGCCTAACAAAAGTCGACTTATGAACACACGACTAGAGAAAATGGGAATCGACCCCGAAAAACTTCGGGAATTGCTCGCCGGCCAACAACATGACGCCGCGGCCACTGCCGCACCAGAGTCCGGCGTTTCGGGAGATGGGACCGGTACAACTCCATCTGCCGCCGAGCGCCTGCAATTCGACCTCAAGCCGGAAGAGCTAATTGCCTACTTGGACGATTTTGTCATCCGGCAGGATCCAGCCAAGGCGATTCTGGCGACAAAAATCTGCACCCACTTCAACCGCTTGAAGGTGCCTCTCGAGGACGAAGATGATCTGGTCGGCAATATCAAGAACAACATCCTCATGATCGGACCGACCGGCGTGGGAAAAACCTACATCATCAAACTGATTGCGCGCCGGCTGGGAGTACCGTTCGTCAAAGCAGATGCGACCAAATTCAGTGAAACCGGTTATGTTGGTGGCGACGTTGAAGATCTCGTTCGCGGTCTCGTCGGCGAGGCCGATGGCGATATTGAACTCGCGCAACATGGGATCATCTACATCGACGAGATCGACAAGATCGCGTCTTCAAGAGACTCCGCTGGACCCGATGTTTCGCGCTCAGGCGTCCAGCGCAATCTGCTTAAACTGATGGAAGAGACGGATGTCGACCTTAAGGCGCCAAACGACATTTCATCTCAAATGGAGTCGGTTATCCAGCTTCAGAAGACCGGCAAGATGGAACGCAAGAAGATCAGCACGCGCAACATCCTCTTCGTCGTCAGCGGCGCTTTCTCCGGCCTGGATGAACTGATCGCCCGTCGCCTGAATCGCGGCAGCATCGGCTTCGCCCTCTCATCGGCAGAAACGGCCGACGACGAGGTGAATGATGATGCCGATCCCGAAAATCTACTCCGACTGGTGCGTGCAGAAGACTTAATCGAATATGGCTTTGAATCAGAGTTTATCGGGCGCCTACCCGTTGTCGCCGTCTTGGACGGGCTGAGTCAAAATGATCTGTACCTGATTCTGAGCAACCCGAAATGCAGCGTCATCCTGTCAAAGAAAAGGGACTTCAAGTCCTACGGCATCGCCCTGACCTTTGCCGACGACTCATTGGCCGCACTCGCTGAGCGCGCCTATCAAGAACACACCGGAGCCCGCGGGATAGTCAGCGCCATCGAGAAAGCCCTGATGGGCTTTGAGTGTAGGTTACCTTCGTCGGATATCAAGTCATTGACCGTCGATAGTCAGCTCATACGGGAGCCTGAAAAACAGTTGCGCAACCTGCTGATCGATCAATCCGTGACTGGATTCATTGACAGTTTTAAAACAGAACATGGTATATCGCTGAAGTTTGACGAGTCAGCGATGACGGTAGCCAAGGAAATGGCGGCGGCGCGAGGCGAGTTCCCTGTCGCGACATGCAGGGAAGTCCTGCACGATTACGGCCATGGACTAAAACTGCTGGAGCTCGATGAATTTCTCATTACGGCCGAGGTCTTACGAGCCCCTAAAGCGACCTTGAATCAGCTGATCAAGCGCCGCTTTGGGGACACCAACGCCTAAAGCGCAACGTTCAGGTTTTGTCCTCTTAAGGAACCGCGTACTCCTTCAGCTTCCGATAGAGTGAGCTCAGGCTGATCTGCAGGACCGCGGCCGCACTATGCCGATCCTGACCGACCGAGTTCAGGGTCCCGATAATCGCTTTTCTTTCTATCTCTTTCATTGAGAACCCCGTGGCAACAACCGACTCATTTTGCCGAGCGTCGTTACCCCTGACCTGACTCGGAATGTCGATGACATCCAGCGTCGCCCCCCCTCCCTTGCTCATTACGATCATGCCTTCCAAACAGTTCTTCAGTTCCCTGACATTGCCCGGCCAATCGTGCTTCAGCAAGATCTCCAAAGCCCCTGAGGAGAGTCCGTCGATCGTCTTGTCGTTTTCCTCGGCGAATTGATGGATGAATTCGTCAATCAGAAGGGGGATGTCTTCCGGACACGCACGCAGCGGCGGCACCTCGATTCGTACCACATTGAGCCTGTAGAACAGATCCGCCCGAAACGCCCCTTGTTCGACCATGGATTCGAGATCACGATTCGTTGCCGTTATCAAGCGCACATCGACCTTGTGGGTATGAGTGCCACCGACCCGCTCGAACTCTCCGGTCTGGATAACGCGCAAAATCTTGACCTGTGTCGGCGCTGTAAGATCACCCACTTCGTCGAGGAAGAGCGTTCCCAGATCGGCCAACTCGAAGCGACCTTTGTGCGAGGTCGCCGCGCCGGTAAAGGCGCCCTTCTCATGACCGAACAGCTCACTTTCCACAATGCCCTCGGGAAGCGCGCCACCGTTGATCTCCACGAAAGAACGTTCGCGCCTGCGACTCTGCTGGTGTATCGCTTTGGCAACCTCACCTTTGCCGGTCCCCGTCTCTCCGGACAATAGCACGGTCGCTTTAGACTGGGCCACCTGTTCAATTTGGTTGTAGATCCGCTGCCAGTGGTGAGACCGTCTCTTGATGCCTCCAAAACGGTAGCGATCGTCAAGGCGCCGTTGGAGATCAGACACCTCTCCGATCAAACGCTGGAAAGACAAACCCCGATCGAGGACGGCACTGATCTTCGGCAGATTTAGTGGCCGAACCTGAAAATCGTAAGCACCCTGACGCATCGCTTCGGTGCCCAACTCGATTTCGTCCACATTTGCGATGACGATAGCGCACAGGTTGCTGTTGCGCCGAAGCCCAACCTGTGTGATCCGCAGGCCGTCGATGCGCTCACGACGCAAATCGCAAATCAAGGCATCAACCGGAGGATCAGCATCGAGAATATCGAAAGCCGCCGAACCCTCCCTGGCCCAAAGCACCTGTAAAGCCTGCGGTTCCAGATAGGCGAGTAGCTGCCTGGTAGCGCTGTCCTCAGGCATCACCACGAGCACCCTGGATTGCGTCGTTTTTTTCTCCTCGCTCATCTAAACACCACCAGAAAACACCACAAAACGTCCCCTAATTGATTTGATTTCAAAAACTTAAGTGTTTTGAACACAACGACAATACGCCGGAAAACCTGATTAGCAGGTAGCTTCTGAGACCGCCTCCTCCATCGCTGCTATCTGGTCTTTCGTTGACGAGTGACGGGATTCAACGTGAGCCGGAGTGCCCGTAAAAACTTGACACATTTCCTGCACTACCACTTAAATAGTGGAAAATTAGGCAGATAGCGTGTTTACACGCGACTGTGTTTACGCCGTTTAATGCATTACCAGGCTTTAACGTGCCCGCAAATCGGGCCGTTACGACTTTGTCAAACTGACCCACGGAAAATGACGTATGTTCGATTTTTTCTCCAGAAAGAAGAAGAGCGGCAAGAGTTTCGATCCCGCTGCTGAGATCGCAACCCTGTCCGCCCTTAGTCCACCCGCCCCACGGCCATGCTCAACAGACTCCGTCTGCAACCGTGGCCTCAGAATGACAGCACTAACTTCCCCAGCGCAAAAGGCTTGAAACAGGATCTGTAAATCCTTGGCCTTCGAGAATGAATCGGGGCGCGAGAACGGCTTGCGCTCCTTCTTTTCCTCGGCCGGGCCAGCAGTACTATCAGCTTTTGAATCACCCTTCGAGTCCGCTGCTGGCTGACTCTTCTTTCTTTTCTTTTTGGCCGCGGGTTCTCCAGTGTCTTTGCCCATACAAACCTACCTGCTATTGCATTGATGTATTGTACAGCGAATTTTCTGCAACTCTAATAAAAAAGCGCGCTTAGGTCAACTTTTCGTGCGCTCATAGGTCATCGAACCAGGCGTGCTACGACCTCGCAATGCGGCGTGTGAGGAAAGAGATCGATCGGTTGTACCGTCTCGACGCGGTACCCGGAACGGGTAAAATGACCCATGTCCTCGGCCATCGAATACGGATTGCAGGAGACGTAAATGACAACAGGAGCGCTGATCCTCAGGATCTCCTTCATCGCCTCCTTGTGTACACCTGGCCTCGGTGGATCAACAACAACTACGCCAAACTGGCGTCCCTGGGCACGGAGGTCACCAAGTATGGACTCAGCTTTCCCGGCGACAAATTCACAGTTCGAGATTCCATTCCATTCGGCGTTTCGCCTGGCGTCAATGACCGCCTCGACAACCTGTTCAACACCCAAAACATGGCGCGCTTTTTGTGCCAGATGAAGTGAGATACCACCGGTACCGCAGTACAAATCAAGAAAATCTTCTCCACACTCCCTTTCGACCATGCCATTAATAAGCGCATAAAGCCTACCCGCCTGGCGCGTATTGGTCTGAAAGAAGGACTGTGGAGAGATTTCGAATTCAAGCAGTCCGCACTTCTCTCTTAGTCGGCCGGATCCCTTCACGACAAACTCGCGTTCTCCCGTAGCTACCTGGGCTTTACCCGAATGCAACGTAATCACTATGTCTGTTATTTCAGGCACCTCATCCAGTACGCCCGCAACCAATTCGTCTACACCGTTGTCCGGGTACGAGCTGACAACGAGATTCAAGAGTACTCCCGCGCTTGTCTTGGCGGTGCGCACGACCAAAAAACGAAGTAGCCCCTCATGGCTACGCAGGTCGTAGACGGGCAGCTGTAGTCTTATGGCGTTGTCCCTAAAACTACAAACCACCTTATTTGACAATTCTGACTGGAGCTGACAGGAATGCAGATTAAACACTCTGTTATAGCGCTGTCTTACGTGTAGTCCAAGTTGAAGCTCACCATCGAATCCGCGGCCGAAGGAGAACTCCATCTTGTTTCTGTAAAAGAACAAATCCTCGCTGCCAACGACGGGGTGCACGGTCTCTGCGAGAATCCCAGATTCTCTCAAAGCATCCCCAATCATCCGCTGCTTCAAAAGCAACTGCTCGGCATATTCCAGGTTCTGCCAGCGGCACCCGCCGCATACGCCAAAGTGAGGGCAGGGAGGCTCCTGGCGAGGAACTCCATGTTCAAGGAATTGCTCTACCCTGGCTACCAACCGGCCCCTCTTCTTTCGTCGACCAACCCACACCTCGACCCGGTCACCTGGGATCGCCCCTGGAACAGTGACTTCCTTTGATCCGTAGCAGGCAAGCCCATCCCCATGAGATGTCAGGCCAGCAACGTCTAATTCAATCAGCTCTGGTTGTTTCATATGCTGACGATCGTGGGACAGATCCAAGGAAGGTGAGCATCCATGTGCGAGCTACGAAGGTTGGCGGTGGATAGGATCGGAAGGCGGGGTCCATGTGCACTGCTTGCACAAGTATTGGCACAGAAAAAGGCGGGATCTGATGATCCCGCCTTCCTCAACCAGTAAAGCCTGTCAGCTAACTAACCAATGGACGTGTTCTTTTGTACGCAGATTTTAAAACGTCCCGGTTATGCACAAAGAATCATTCGTTCTCTTCAGTAGACTCAGCTGTTTCTGTCGCCGCAGCCGAGCGTGTCCCTTCAGGCCGATCCACTAGTTCGACGAAGCACATCGGTGCTCCATCTCCTCGCCTGGGACCACTCTTGATTAGGCGTGTATAGCCACCCTGTCTGGTTGCGTACCGGGGACCGAGCTCATCGAATAGCTTGTTGACTACTCGCTTATCGGCGACAGATTTCAACACCATTCGGCGAGCGTGCAGGTCACCCCGCTTGGCAAAGGTGATGATCGAGTCAGCCACCCGCCGAAGCTCGCGAGCCCGTGAGTGCGTCGTGTTAATCAATTCGTGCTCAAACAGAGATGTGACCATGTTGCTGAGCGTAGCCTTTCGATGGCTGTGCCCTGGCTTAATCTTCGCGAGTCGTTTCCTATGTCTCATTAACTACCTCTCCCTAGAAGTCCTCGACCAAGGGACTTGCGGCCTCTTCGTCAAGTTCCACGTCCTCATACTTGGAAATGTCCATGCCCCAAGTGAGGTTCAACTGAACAAGCATCTCACCAAGCTCTGTCAGAGACTTTCGACCAAAATTGCGGAACCGCAGCATCTCGCTCTCGCTCCTTGAAACGAGCTCATGCAAGGTACCGATACCCGCAGCCCTAAGACAATTCGCTGAGCGAACGGACAGTTCCAACTCATCCATGGGCATGGCCAGCAGTTTGGCCACCCGCTTCGTCTCTTCATCGACGGTCTTCTCTTCCAACGGCGCTGGCTCATCTTCGACATTGACGAACAAATTCAAGTGGTCAATCATGAGTCGACCGGCCTGGGCTATGGCGTCCTCTGGTCGGATCGAGCCGTCAGTCCAGACGTCGATGGTGAGCTTGTCATAGTCAGTCCGGCGCCCCACTCGCGCATGCTCAAGATCGTAGTTCACCTTGAGCACTGGCGAAAAGTTGGCATCGAGTTGAATCGTTCCGATCGGTAGATCTGGAGTTTTGTTGTCGTCGGCGAAGACATATCCCCTACCCTTGCCAACGGTAAACTCCATATTGAAAACCGCCCCCTTACCCAAGGTGGCAATGTGCAACTCAGGATTCATAACCTCAACGCTGGAGTCCACCGCGAGATCCTTCGCCGTAACGTCACCCGGACCACTAATCTCGATCCTCAAGGTCCTGTCCTCGTTGCCGTGATAGCGCAACGCGACCTCCTTTAAGTTTAGCACGATCTCGGGCACGTCTTCACGCACACCTGTGATCGTGGAAAACTCGTGCTGCACGCTCTCGATGTTAACGGACTTGATGGCGGCGCCTTCGATCGACGACACCAGCACTCGGCGAAGCGAATGCCCAACCGTAACCCCAAACCCACGCTCGAGGGGCTCCATGACGAAGCGACCGAACGTCTCATTGAGACTGTCCTTTTCGATTTCCAACAACCTTGGCATCTGGAAACCGTTCAATGACATAGTGTAGTCAACCTTTCAATTGATTGGTCCAAGTAAGCGACCGTAAGATCAGAGCTTTCACGTGGCAATGTTAATCTCATAACCATGATAAAACTCTTATAACCGTGAATAGAATTCGATCACGAGATGCTCCTCTGCCACGGTCGGAATGTCTTCACGTGATGGCCGCTCTAAGACAGTCCCGTTCAGATTGGCCTTGTCCACGGAGAGCCAGGACACCATGTCACGGGAACGCCGCAACGACTCGTGAATGACCTCTAACTGCTTACTACCCATAGCTACGGAGACCAGGTCTCCCGGCTTCGTCAGGTAGGACGGGACGTTCACGCTCGTTCCGTTGACGGTAAAGTGTTTGTGGCGGACCAGTACGCGAGCTGCCTTCCGCGACGGAGCGAGACCAAGCCGGTAAACTATGCTATCCAACCTGCTCTCGAGTAGTCGGAGTAGGTTTTCACCGCTGACACCGGAAACTCGCGTGGCTTCCTGGTAGTACTTTCGAAACTGTCCCTCTCTCACCCCATAGAGGCGCGCCAGTTTCTGCTTGGCCCTTAGCTGTACATTGTAGTCAGACTTCTTCCGACGCATGTTCTGGCCATGCTGACCGGGTGCATAGCTGCGCCGCTCGAACGCACACTTTTCGAGCATACAGCGCTCACCCTTCAGGAACAGTTTAGTTCCTTCTCTCCGGCAAAGCCGGCAACTTGGACCGGTGTAACGACTCATGCGCCCTCTATCGGTTTACGAGATTGTCGTTCATGGGGGGTCAAACTCTTCTTCTTTTGGGTGGACGACAGCCGTTGTGAGGGATTGGTGTAACATCCCTGATAATGGACACTTCAAGACCCGCATTCTGGATTGCCCTGATTGCGGAATCTCGTCCTACGCCTGGCCCCTTAACCCAAACCTCTACACGACGCAGGCCCATACTCATGGCATCCTGTGCCGCTCTTTCAGCAGCCAACTGACCAGCAAATGGCGTCGATTTTCTGCTGCCCCTTATCCCGACTTTTCCGGGCGTAGCCCACGAAATGACATTGCCCTCAACGTCGGTCAGTGTAATCATGGTATTGTTAAAGCTCGAGAGGATATGGGCAATACCAAGAGCCTCTACCTTCTTCGACTTTTTTCGCTTTTTTCTACCGCGTTCTGGTGGCAAACTTGGCCTTCCTCGTTAGATGGCGCCTATTGTTGCAATGATCCTGCACCTACTACTTTGCAGGTGCTTTCTTTCTTCCGGCGATCGCGCGCCTTGGGCCCTTCCTAGTTCGTGCATTCGTCTTGGTTCGCTGACCATTTACCGGCAGACCCCGACGATGACGAAGACCCCTATAGCACCCGACATCCATGAGGCGCTTTATGTTGAGATTAACCTCGCCTCGCAAACTGCCTTCGACCTTGTATTTGTTCTC
>Ga0114999_10007457_pt1 | contig 12400 bp, 22 predicted proteins | sample ArcticOcean_MG_C_3_FD_89820 | JGI IMG/M metagenome (GOLD analysis project Ga0114999, IMG submission 89820) | Marine microbial communities from western Arctic Ocean - ArcticOcean_MG_CB8_126 | ecosystem: Environmental > Aquatic > Marine > Oceanic | place: Arctic Ocean: Canada Basin | collected...
AGTACGCAAGTACGCAAGTAAATAAATAAGGAGATAACAATGAAAATATATGCTTTAACAACACTTGTAAGATATGGAATAGAAATAAATGTAAGATTGTTTGAAACAATCGAACAATGTCAAAAAGAATATGATGCTTTTATTAAAGAGTATGAAGAAGATAAAGAATATATAGTACACAAAGGAACTGAACATACTGAAATAGAAGAGGTTGAATTCAAATACGATTACGATGAAAGTCCTACTTGTCTTGTATCAATTCAAACTTATGAGTTAAATGATGTGGTTAATAATCAAGTTCATTGCGTTATTAAAGGTAATCAAGATTGTGATTACATAGACAATGAAAATCTTTATTTGTTTAATAATGGAACAAAAGCAAGTAAACAATTTTTTGATTTATTATGCCAACATAAAGAAAATGATTATGATATTGGAGATGTTGAAATCGAATACGATGATGAAGAATATAAAGAATATTTTTCTTTTGATAATGAGGATTATGATTGGGGTCATTGTGAAACAGAATTAATTAAAATAGAAGGAGATAACAATGAAAATAACTGAAATGAATCTACAATCTGCAAAGCAAATAAGGGTTGTTTTAGATACAATATTGAAAGATAATGAAATCTTAAAGCAAAATAATATAGATGTAAATGTAGGTAAATGTACTTATAATGATGACATTGCAACTTATAAATTAGAGGTAAATGTTATAGGTGGTAAATCTAAAGAAGAGGTATTATTGCAAAAGGAAAAAGATGACTTAGAAGATGTTTTAAACAATTCTGGTTCCCACTTCCTTTTTAATGTTAAAAGAGATGAAATTCAACTTGAGTCAAAAAATGGAAAGTATAGGTTGGTTGGATATAAAAGCCAAAATAAAAAATACCCATTTATAATGCAAGATGTTGTAAAAAGTGGTAAAACTTACAAAATTGGCAATACACAAATGATTGACCTTTTTAAAAAATAAAATCGGTAAAAGAGATACCCATAAATTAGCACTTGTATTTATGGGTTTTCTTTTTTAATATATTAAAAGGTTAATATAGGAGAACTCAAATGATAAAAATATTCTCAATGTTTAGTGGTGTAGGTGGTTTTGAATTAGGATTTCAACAAGCCAATTTACAGACGCAAGTAGTTGGATTTTGTGAAATAGATAAATATGCATCACAGATTTTAGAAACTAAATTTAAAGGAATAAAGAATTATGGAGACGCAACAAAGATCAATGAAACTAAATTACCAAACTTCGACATCCTCGTTGGAGGATTTCCTTGCCAATCTTTCTCAATGGCAGGAAAAAGGAAAGGATTTGACGAAGCAAGAGGGACTCTCTTTTTTGATGTCGCAAGGATTCTTGCCCACAAAAAACCAAGGAATTTTATACTCGAAAATGTTAAAGGTTTACTTTCTCACAACAAAGGAAAAACTTTCGAGACAATACTTGGGATTCTCTCCGACTTGGGGTATATCGTTGAATGGGAATTGCTCAATAGTAAGAACTACGGAGTCCCACAGAGTAGGGAAAGAATGTATATTGTCGGACATCTTAGAGGACAAAGTCGACCAAAAGTATTTTCTTTCAGAGAAGGGAATGGAGTATCTGAAACGAGCAGATAAAAGGAGAGGGAAAGGAGCAGCCAAGTTTCATCAACGATAACCTCTAATTATAAAAGAGGTGTTCACGCAATGGGAGAACAATATATACTAGAACCAAAAGAACTCACTAAAAATATAGGACAAGGACAAAGAGTTTACTCTACAAGTGGTGCTAGTGTATCCATAAAAGCATTAGGTGGTGGACAAGGTGGTAAAACAGGTTTATATAAAATACGACAAGGCAAAACTCAAATTAGAAGATTGACACCAATCGAATGTGAAAGATTGCAAGGTTTCCCCGATAATTGGACAGAAGGGTTGTCCGACACCCAAAGATATAAATGTATGGGGAATGCAGTAACTACAAATGTAGTTGAATGGGTGGTAACACAATTATATAAAAAGGAGAAATAATGAAAGAAAGCAATTTTGAAAATAGTGATATAGATAATCATAAATATGTAGACCTTAAAATAAAAAATGCAGACAAATATATGGGTTTAAAACAAATGATTGATTTTTATCAAAGATTACTAGATAATGGAAAAATAAAAAAAGATGGTATTGCCAACAAACGATTAGAAAAATTAAAACTAGAAAAAATAAAAAAAGATGGTTTTTTTGATTAAAAGAAAAGGAAATAACAATGGCTCTAGATGAAAGACAGGACTGTTTTACATACATGAAAAATAAAAATTTATTTTTTAAAGATACAATCTGTATGAGAAATATTTGGGATGATAGTGATTCACAAAGATTAAAACATTTTAGACTGAAAAAAGGAATTAGATATTCAACTGGTTTTAAATTAACTAAAGATAAAAAATTTGTAAGAAGAAAAATGCCTGAAGATTTATTATAATAAAAAGAAAAGGAAATAACAATGGAGTCTAGATGTGCAGAATGTTTTGTTGTTTTAAATAACAATAACAATCAAAATGAAAAAGGGATGTGTGACAAATGCTTAAGAGATAATGTCGCACCAAGACATGATAATTCAGAAGAAACAAACGATTGGGGAAATCAGTTTAAAGAATTTAAATCAAATATATTAAATAAGGAGTATTAACAATGAGTACATATGTAATTATAGCATTTTTATTTTGGATGATACAAACAATTGTTTCATTTGCAATATTAGATAAAAAGAATAAAGAGATAAGCAATTATAAAAATTGGGCAGAATCTACACAAGAAGAACTTAACAGACACAAGTACGAAGAGAGGAAATAAAATGAAGTGGAAGGAAATTAATACCAACCATACAATAATACCTCAAGATAAAAGTAAGTATAGAAAAGGTTATTACTTTCAAAGAAAAAGTTGGAAGCCACCTATAGGTTTTCCTTTTGATGAAAAATCAAAACAAGAAATTAAAGAAATAAAAAAAGAACATAAAAACGGTTGGTGGGTGTTTGTAGGTAAGCACCTTTATAAATAAAAACATTTGGGTAGGTATTTTATTTAAAACATTAAATATGAAAGGTTCAAGCTTTAATTTAATGTCCCCTGAAGGATATTTTATCTACCCAAAAGTATATTTAAAAGAAAATAATAATTGGTTTCAAATTACAAAAGCATTATATTATACACATGGTTAAAGGAATAATTAAAGATTTAAAGAGAGAGTTACCACTAACATCTTCTACAGATGTTATTTATTCTTATATTAACCTGTTCGAATTAACTCTCTCTTTTTTTTTAAACCCTACCTCGCAAGTAAGGAGATATTATGAGCTTTGTTAATGAAGTTGAAAAAAAGTTAGATAGTTTAAATGATGATGTTAAAGATATTTGGGATAAAATATTTGAACTGTATAAAAGAACTGAAGAACATGGAGAAGAGATAAAAAAACTACTAACTGACAAGGCATACGAAGAACACACGATAGAAACAAAAAAACCAAAAAAAGCAAAAAAAACAATTAAGAAAAAATAATGAATATTGTAAATATATATGATAAATATATAGACTCATTAAACCAAGACAACACCAAAGAAAGATATAAAGGAAAAGAAAATTGGTTTCATGCAAGTTCTTCAGGAAGTTGTATTAGAAAACAATACTATCGTCATGTAGAAAAAGTACCTGAACCATCTTTTCCTAAAGATACAATGCGTTTGTTTAGATTGGGTAATTTAGTGCATGATGATATTCAAAAAGCAGTATTGCTTGACTCAAAAGATACTAAAAAAAAGGTTTACATAGAAAAAGAAATTCAAATAGATGATTGGAATGTAAGAGGGTTTTTAGATTTATTGGTTGTATCGGACAATGAATTATATGATATTAAAACTTGTAATAATAAAAAATTTAAAATAATTAGTGAAGGTTTAAATAGATTTAATGAGCCTATAAACTATTATTTGCAATTATCTACATATGCCTATTGGTATGAAAGAGAAAGTGGCAAAGAACTATCAAAGATGTCTTTATTGTATTATAACAAAGACACATCTGAGATGCATGAGATAGAGGTAGATAAAAATTACATACACCAAGCCCAAAGTTATTGGTTAAGTGTAAAAGAGAAAGTAAATTATGAACCCGAGATACAACTAGGGGTTTCGCCTAGGGAAAAATGGGAATGTAATTATTGCAATTATTACCAACATTGTGGAGAGGGATACACAGATGGCAAGAGGAAGAATTTTAAGTAGAGTAATAGCACACGATATAAACTTTAATAAATTAACCATGGCACAGCAATGGTTGTTTATGAGGTTGCTACCTTTTACAGATGACCATGGTAGAATTAATGGAAATTTACATGAACTTCATTTACAAATATTTCCTGGCTATAAAAATTTTGATGTTGAAAAAGCAAGATTAAATTTAAATGCTTTACAGACACAAGGAATTATTGAATGGAAAGAAAATCTAGTCATACAATTTATTAATTTTAACAAGCACCAAAAGATAGGTCACAGAAGGGGAAAGTCTGATTTTCCAAGCATAGAGGGGAAGATGGATAAAGAAGACCTAGAAGAAGAACAACACTTCAAAGTCATAAATGGTAGGATCTTAGCACATTGTTCTAAGTGTGAGAAAGACTATTATTTTAGATACGAATACGAAACGAGCAAAGAAAGTGGTTGCTGCAAAGCACCATTTAAACCATAATAAAAGGAGATAACAATGGTTGAATTAAAAAAGAAAGTAGACAATGTCTTTGACACATTATCTAAAATTAATGTTAATAAGAATGTAGAAAAAAAAGGTAGGTTTAATTATTTAAGTTGGACCTATGCTATCCAAGAACTGCTTAAGGCATATCCTAATGCCACTTGGGGCAATGAGGAATATGAAAAAAGCTATAAAAAAGAAGGTGTGGTCATAACAGAGAAAAGACCTTATATGGAAACACCTTCAGGTTTTTATGTACAAACTTGGGTAAAAGTAAATGATATTAAAAGGTCATTTACACATCCCGTTTTAGATAATAGAAATGCTTCGTTAATGGAAGTAAATTCTTTTCAAATAAACACTTCTACTATGAGATGTCTTACAAAGAACATAGCATTGTTTGGTTTAGGATTATACATTTACGCAGGTGAGGATTTACCAAATGAGTAATACTTTAAATGAATGTATCATAACTATTAAATCAAGTTATGCTGAAGCTAATAAAATATTAGCGTGTTTAAAAATTACTAGAGATGATAAGAACAATGAACTTACTGATCTTGATATCCTTATAAAAGATTATGATAGGATTTTAGAAGGAGCAAGAGATTATCATATAAATAAAAATCTTGATAAAATACATCCTAATCTAGAGCAACCTAAAATAAATACAGTTATAAAGGAAAGAGAAATTGTTTGTGAAAAGTGTGAGTAGCACTAAAAAAATTCTTGATGCAATAAACCCTAATTATTACACCAAAGGAATAGAGGTTACTAAATTTATTTTAAGTTGGGGTATGGATTTTTGTGAGGGTAATATTATTAAATACATTGTAAGATATAAATATAAAAATGGTTTAGAGGATTTATACAAAGCAAGAAAATATTTAGACCTTTTAATAAAAAACAAGGAGAACAAATAAAATGGCTGTAAAGATAGCATCTAAAAGAAACCAAAAAAAATACAAAAAAGCATGTAATATACTAGATAGAATAATATTGAAATCTAAAGATGCAACAGATGATGATTATGCGAGCCGTTATAATCAAGGAAAATATGCTTGCCTTCCAACATTTAAACAAATTTCATATCTATTAACAAAATTTAATATAGAGCATAATTTAGAAAAATATAAAGAATCACATTATGAGTCAGTATATGGGGGGGAAGATGATACTAAATATACATATACTGGATATCGACTAGAAATTCCACCTTTTAAAGAAAGGGTTGTATCTGATGATTATGATAGTATAATAGAGGGTACAAAACAAATAAAGGGGCTTGTAGAATTGTCATTGTCATTAAATAATATTGATAAAATAAAGTTTGCTTCAAAATTGTTGAATATAATAAACACTCAGACTGGTATGTTATTTGGAAAATCTCCAAGAAAAGTTCTTACAGACATTATTGCAGAAACTGTTGAAGATAATATGTGGGATTATACTTTAGAAGAGCTATATGCAAATTAAATTAAAAGATGCACTTAAAGGATATCATGAAAGAAATGATAAAAATGCTAATGCTGCCGAAGTAAAAGCAGAAGAGTTTTTTAAAATGAGTAACATTCATTATCAGAGAATAGGCTTTGATGAAAAAAATAAAGCATTTCCAAAAGATTTATTTGCAAAGATACCACCCAAGCTAAGATCCATGCCTGATTATATTGCCATAGGTAAAGAAGCAAAGTTCATAGAGGTTAAAGGGTTTAATGAAGAGTTTAAACTTAAGATGCATGACTTAGAGACTTACGAATGGTGGGTTGAAGTATTACCTTTAACAATCTATGCATATGACTTTGATAAACAAGTTGCAATTTTAATACCATTTGAAGAATTGTATAGAGATATAAAACTTAAAAATAATTTTGCAACAGGTCAATACCATGATAATGGATTTAGATATTATATCATTGATTGGAAATATTTAAAAGGACACAAAATGTATGGTCAAAAATAAACGAAAACCAACGATAAAAGAATTAGGAAAATTTTCTGTAGATACATATAACTATGTAAGATATCTAGAAAAACTATATATAGAAATTAAAAATACATTAGGAATGTATATACAGATGCATGGTGATGCAGAAAAACTTGAGAAGTATGTAAAAGAAAAATTAGAGGAATTAAAAAATGAAAGCAAAAGACCCGAAGAGAGTACAGATGGGAAGAAGAAACCGACAAAGGGGAGCAGAGCTACAAAGACAAGTAGTAAAGCTAGCTAAAGAATATGATTTAGTTGCACACAACAGAGACAGAGGTGGTGCACAACACGAACAAGGTGATGTAGAAATAGATGAAAATTTTTATGGCTGCAAAAGAAAAAAAACAATACCTGCATGGATAATGCCTGAAAAAGAAGAGGGAGGTGTTTTTTTTAGAGCAGACAATGGACCTTTAATGGTATCTATACCTGCTGAACTTTTTTTATTTCTAGCAAAAGTTTCTAAAGATTTAGGCAAGTGACGATCCCCCTTGGAGTTTTTGTTATTTCCACTCCAAGCGTTGCTTGCCAATAACTTAATAAAAGGAGAATGTAAATGGATAAGATAAGAATAGCATTGTTTCACAACAAATATAAAGACAAAGATATAAACCCTGACTTCACAAACAAGTCAGTTGAAATTAATGGTGAAACATATGATGCTGCAGGATGGAGAAACACAGATAAAAATGGTAATGAGATGATTAACATTATTTTAAGTGAGCCGTATAACCCAAATGGTATGGCTGCTACACCTCCAGCACCAACAGCTATAAAAAAAGCTAATGAAGAGGTTGACCTCCCTTTTTAATGCATAGGATAGGCTATATAGATACTTATTTGTATAGCCTACCATTGTATCAAAAACTTTTTAAACTCTTCGTATCGTTGATATTAGGCATACTTTTTTTCTTTAATGTTTGATTTTTGTTCTAAAATTAATAAAACTTGTGCTTTTGCTACAAAAAGTACTTACAATCCCAAAACAAATAAAAATGATCTTATTGAAAGTGTATTTTGTGGTTTAGCTTCTGGTTATGATACTAGAGCAGATGCTTTTCCAAAGTGTTGGAAAGATATGACAAACTCCGAAAGAGCTACTTACACAAAAAAACTAAAACAAAAGTTATTAGAATTGCAAATAAAAGGAATTCGATAAGCACCCTTAAGGTCTTTGTCTTTTTTCAAGTTTACTAATAATTCTTTCTGCAACATCATCATAATCAACATCATCATACATAATAGGATTTTGATACCCATAAACTCTATTCCATTCATTTAACAATCTTGTAGATGTTTTGTCATTTCCAACTGATAATGCATCTAAAATTTGACTTCTTACCAATCCTTTTCTATATTTAATGTAATCTTCTTCTTGTTTCTCTGTTGCAAATCTTTGTGCTACTCTTCTAACTGCTGTTCCAAAAATAGGTGCTAAGTTTTTTGGTGTTCTTCTTGTTGCACCCCCAATGCCATAACCATCAACATCTGAAAAAAATCTTTGTACTGCTTGATAACCTTTATCTAGATCTGCAAATATCACAGGCTTTACTGCAAACTCAATTGCTTCTAATTTACTTTCTGAAGCTAACATGTCAGATATAGTTCCTACTGCACCAACTTGAGACATTCCTTTTAAAACATCATCCAATCCATATTGACTAACCCCTTCTACAAAAGAACCATCTTTTAAATATTCAAAAGTATTAGTCAAATTGTAATCAGGATTATATATTTCTTCTCCTGCTAAAAACCTACTTAATAATTCTTTAGCAGGCATAATCAATCCTATACCAAAAGCACCTGATGCTGCTAATCTTAAATACAATGCAGGATTATTTCTTTCCTCACTCAAAACCCTAGTAAAAAGTTCTGCTTGCCTATATCCAAATCTTTTAAATAAATAAAAAGGTCTAAACCTAGGGTCATTTGCAAATTTAGGATCTGCTAAAACATTTTTTTGCAACTGATAATCTCTAGAAAATTTAAATGCAAAATCTTGCATCTTTCTGTATGTGTTTTGATTAGTAGTTTTTAAATCTAAATTTGTTCTAATGTCTTTAAAGCCTGCTCTATTTAATTCTCTTACTGCTTTTGTTCTTAACGATGGATTTTTACCAAGTATGCCTTTTCCAAGAGCAATGTTTTGTTGCTTCAGTAAATATTCATAGCTTGCAACTGATGACATCTTAAAGTTTATTTCATTAATTCTATTAAAAGATAATGCTTTTCCTAGCCTTCCTGGAACAATACCAAATAATCTACCTGTTGTTTGGTTTGCAAATTTTCCCATGAGTCCACCCTTTTCAACATTTGCACCAAGGGCTGCTTCTAATATATCTCTATAGTTATAAGATACACTATCAACAAATTTTTTATATTCTTTATTTGTTTTATATTTATAAACACCATTAAGTATTGGACCATACCCTGTTTTTAAAGCTACTGATATACTTACTTGAGATAAATTTGGTATGACTGCAAAACCTAAACCTATTTTTGTACCAACCTGAAAACTTGTTACATCTTGTAAAAAACTTTTAGTGCCTTGACCCCAATTAAATTTAGGATCAAACTCAATTGCACCTGTTGTCATCTTTACTATTTGTTCAAAGTTATTAAAATCTTTAGCTGTTACTTTACTTCTAGGGCTGTTAGCTAATATATTTAATGCATCACCAATGCCTTTTAAATTAGAACCATCTTTTCCTAAATTTTCAAAATGTGCTATTGATTTTGCAACTTGATTGAAGTATCTTCCAAATATTGCATCTGGATTTGTTTCTCTATACTCTTTTGGAACATCTAATTGTCTTTTCTTTGTTAAAGAATAGTTGTTATTTCTATCAAATATTGTCCAACCAACCTGTTCCCTTAATTTTGTAATAGCTTGAACAAAATCTTGAGAAGAAATATCTAATTTTTTACCCTTAACTTTTGATTTTTTTCTAAACTGTTCTGCATATCTATACATTTGTGCCCTAAACTCTTTTGAAACACCTTGTTTGTTTAAATATCCTTTTAAATAATCATTAAATTCTTTTCTATGTTTAGAAGAAGTTTGTTTACCTGCAAAAAATTCTGTTATTTCATGTCCTTGACCTTGTAATTGTCTTGCTATTGTATCTAATTCACCTCTTATTTTTTTTATTACTTCAGGTTTATAATATCTAGGTGCATAATTTTTCTCAAACTTTTCAACTTCTATTCCAGCTCTTCTTGCATCATTATATGCTTTATTAAAAGCAATTCTAACTTTAGCTGGGTTTATAACTTCAAACTTAAATGTTTTTCCATCTAATTGAAAAGGCTTACCAACTTTAATTTTTGACTCATCTAAATTACTTTCTAACACCCTTCTTAATAAATCTTTTTCTTTGTCTGCTGCTTTTTTACCTTTTAAATCTTCTATTTTATAATACCCTGACTTGGCTAATATTCCTACACCAGGATTTAAATAACTATTTACTTTAATCCTTACTCCTGATTGATAATTTTCTAATATATCAAAAGCTCTTCTTTTTACTGCTGAGTCTAATGTTCCTTTAGCAGGTGCTGCAAAATCAATGAATCTATCATATAGTTTTTTACCCATCATGTTTCTTAATGTTGTTCCGTATTCTAAATTTGCAATATCTTGTTTAAATCTTGGGTCAGCCTTTAAAGATTTAGTTAGGTTTTCAATATCTTTAGGTGCTTCATAATGTCTTCTTAAATTTCTTGCTATTTCATCTCTTGTATAGTCTGGGTTTTCTTCTTTTAGTTTTTTCTTTTTTGCTATAAACTCTTCATCACTTACCTTTTGTTGCTTTCTTAGTTCATCAGCTTTTTGTGTATTAATTTTTTCTGTTGATCTTATTTTATTAGTAGCATCTCTTTTAAGTTTTAAAGAACCAGGATCGTCTGAGCTTTTTCTATAAGTTTTTAAAAAGTCTTGCACTTTCATTTGAACAGTATATGAAAGACCACGAATACCACGATTACTAGGGTCTGATTTAAATTTATCTATGTCAGCTTGTCTTTGTTTACCTTTTGGACCTTTACCTACTTGTAAAATTTCTAGCGTTATTGTATCGTCTAAATTTCTTTCTCTCCAATTCTCTCTTGTTCTAACTGTTTCAAATTCATTATATCTTATTTCTTCTCTAAGCAATCTTTTTTTAACAGTTGGTTGTTCTGCTTCTGCTATCTTTCTTGCTTCAAATGTTGCAGGTCCTTCCCTTCCTTCTTTTATTGCTTTTACTTCTTCTTTTTCTAACTTTGTAAGTCTATCTTTCTTAGGTTGACCTCTTAATAATTGAACAGCTTTTCTTTGAACCAACAAACCACCAACAACACCCATTGCTTGAGCATACTCAGCAGGATGTGGAAATCTTGGGTTGCCTTCTATTGTTTCAAAAACAGCAGGAGCTGTTCCAAAACTTGCAACCTCTATTCCTTTTGTTGCAGAAAGCCTGGTAAGTTTTGATTGAAAAGTATCTTCTTTAAGTAAATCTGATATGGGTTTTCCAAACTTACCTTTTTCCATAGCAGTTGCTAGAGCTTTACCACCCACCATACCACCATATAATGTCAACCCTGCTTTTGAAGCATCAGTTAAGGTTTTTACTGCACTTATCTTACCTTCATCTGCTTGTTGCACCAATGCACTTTGCAGTCCAGAATAGAAACCAATAGAGCCTAAACTGCCAACAGTACCAATACGATCTACTTCTTTTAAAACTTGTGCTGAAACTGAACCTGTTTTAAGTTCATTTTTTAATGCGTTTGGCAATGCTTTTGAGAGAGCTTGTTCAAAACCTAACTCAGCATTTCTTACAGCTCTAGCCTTTGGCATACCACCTTTTATTAAAGCATTTGTTGTCTTTGATAATAATGGTTTGGCAACAGCTTTAGCAGCAGCCCCACCTAATCCTAGTGTTAAAAAATCTATTGGACTTGCTATAAATGATAGAACTGTAGAGCCTATATCAGCTAATATACCAGGAGTATATCCACCTAAGTCATAAAAATTGTTACCTGTTAAAGCCTTGTGAGCAAGACCTTCTATACTATGATTATATGCTTGTTTTAATACATTGGGAATTTTATCTTCAGGAAACAAGCTCCATACATATTGACCAGGAAGAACCTTGCTAAATTTCTCCCCTAATGATTCAGGTTGGGATTTGTCATCAAGAAAAGATAAATTAAAATCATACTGTGCCACTTAAAATCCTTAAAATAATCTTGGGCTTGGTCTTAGTTTCCTAAACTCTAATTGTGCTAATCTTAATTCATTTCGTTTTTTTGTTAATTCTTCTCTATCTTTTTTTGCATCTTTTATTTTTAAATTTAGTTCATCAAGATCTTCTTTATTTTTTGCAAATTTTCTATCTGATTCTAACAATTTAATTTCTTCTTTTTTAGCATTTAACTCTTTTTGAGCATTTTCAAAAGAAATTTGCCCTTCTGTGGTTGTTTTTTCTTCTTCTAATTTAGCTTGCTTGGTTAAATAACCAGCATCTCCAGGTTTTAAATCTCCTGGCATAGATATCATATCTTCAAAAGATATACCAAGGGCTTGTGCTAATGCTTCTTCACTTTCATATTGTTCACCAAGAGTTAGGTCTTCTAAATCTATTTCTCCTTTATCATCTAAAGAAAATATATACCTTCTTTTTTCTTCAGAT
>Ga0114999_10007460_pt1 | contig 12399 bp, 11 predicted proteins | sample ArcticOcean_MG_C_3_FD_89820 | JGI IMG/M metagenome (GOLD analysis project Ga0114999, IMG submission 89820) | Marine microbial communities from western Arctic Ocean - ArcticOcean_MG_CB8_126 | ecosystem: Environmental > Aquatic > Marine > Oceanic | place: Arctic Ocean: Canada Basin | collected...
ACGAGGGCAAGGCTTTCAGATTCGTTCCCGGAAGCCTCGCTTCGTTTTGAATGTCGGACGTCAGATCAACAAGTCGCGACGGACTTTTCCGCCGTTGACGATTTCGATCGGCCGGTCGCCGGGAGCCATCAGCTCTTTATCTCCGACGATGCCGAGGCATTTGTAAATGGTGGTGGCCCAGTCTTGAACGGACAGAGCGTTTTCTTCGGGCTCGCTGGCCGTCGCGTTCGACGTGCCGTAAACGGTTCCCTTCTTCACGCCGCCACCGGCGAGCACAACGCTGAACACCTTCGGCCAGTGATCGCGACCGGCAGTTGCGTTGATTTTCGGTGTGCGACCGAATTCGCTGGCGACGCACACGAGGGTTTCGTCGAGCAGCGAACGTTCATCGAGATCGCTAATCAACGCGGCGAACGCCTGATCAAAGGACGGCACCTGACTTTGAATACTTTTCTGGATATTGCCGTGCATGTCCCACCCACCGTAGGTCATGGTGACAAATCGGGAACCGGCTTCGACGAGACGACGAGCCAGTAGCATGCGGGCACCGGCCGAGTTGCGACCGTAGGTGTCGCGTGTCTTGGCCGTTTCCTTATTGATGTCGAACGCTTCCCGAGCTTTCGGGGCGCTGATCATGTTGTAGGCACGATCGTAGAAGGTATCGACTGCGGACAGCGAGTCGGCCTTCTCCTTCGAGGCGAAGTGATCGTTCACAGCCTCAAGGATATTGCGACGTCGCGAGAACCGCTTGTCATCAATTCCACCGGGCAGCTTCAAGTCACGAACGGTGAAGCTACTGCTGGCCGGATCGGATCCGACGCTAAACGGTGCGAACGACGAACTCAGGTAGCCGGTGCCGGCGAACTGGTTCGGCTGGTTCGGAATGCAGACGTACTGCGGCAGATAGTTCCGCGGACCGAACTCGTGCGTGACAACACTGCCCATGCTGGGGAATTGGAGTGCCGGGCTGGGCCGATAACCCGTGAACATGTTGTGCGTGCCACGTGCGTGAGCCGCTTCGCCGTGTGACATGGAACGGCAAATGGTGATCTTGTCCATCACTTGGGCCGTTTTCTTCATGGTCTCGTTGAGTCGCACGCCGTCGACGTTGGTGGCAATCGACTTCATCGGGCCGCGGTATTCCAACGGTGCGTAGGGTTTGGGATCCCAGGTCTCTTGATGAGCGGCTCCACCGGGCAGGTAAATGTAGATGACCGACTTGGCCGTGCCTTCCACACTTTCGTAGTTCTTGATGTCGGCCTGTGCTTTTTTGGCACGGAGGAAGTCGGTCAAGCTGAGACCAATTCCGCCCACGAAACCAACATGTAGAAAATCACGGCGTGTCGCGTTCAGCATCGTTCGTTCTCCCTAGGCAGTCGAGGCGATCACAACCCCGCTGCGGCCCATGGTGTCAAAATTCTTCAGATGAAATCGTTGCCGCAAAGAAGCGGCACGTCTTGGCAGGTTGAATGGCAGGTGGCTCACTCGGTTGGAGTACCCCATCGTCAGGTAGGCGACCGAGCTATGTCGGCCGGGATACCGCCAACTCCAGCTTACACCGGGTGACGCATCAGTATTGGTGTATTGGACACCAAAGCGCGTAGGGAAATCAACCCTGATCCCGAAGTTGGTCATTTGCTCGGAGGCATTCCCCACGTCTGTCAGTTTCCGAATTTGACGCAAAGCGGGGAAAGCACTCATCCTCCCCCCTAAAATATAAATTGTTGTTGATTTGTTTGCCGATCTTGATAAGAATTCAGCCGTAGCAGTTCTCGCACGGAGGGTGCAACCACAATTCACAATTCCGAGAGATTCCTCGATGCTGACGATTTTGGGCAACAATCGAAGCTACTGTGATGGCGTGTCGCGACGCGATTTTCTCAAGGTCGGTGGATTGGCCGTCGGTGGACTCTCTCTCCCGGAACTGCTGCGAGCCGAATCGGCCGCCGGATCGAAGTCAACCGGTAAGTCGATCATCAACATCTACTTGGGCGGCGGTCCGACCCACATGGACACGTTCGACCTGAAACCCAACGCGCCCCAGGAGTATCGGGGAGAATTCTCACCCATCGCAACCAATGCACCGGGTGTGGAAATCTGCGAGCTGATGCCCGAACTGGCGACGGTGGCCGACAAGTACACCCTCATCCGTTCCGTCGACGGCATGAATAACGAGCACGCCGGTCGGCAGTCGGAATCGGGCTGGAAGGAACGCGACCTGGCCCCGCTGGGTGGTCACCCCGGTATCGGTTCGGTGATGTCGAAGGTTTGGGGACCGGCTCAGCAGACTCGATCGGGTGCCGCACCAACATTCGTCGACCTCACCGGTTGGACCAAGCACGGCTTCCTCGGCCCCGTGCATTCAGGCTACCGTCCCAGTGGTGCCGGTCGAGCCAACCTGCAACTGAATCGTTCGATCACCCTTGACCGTCTTGAAGATCGCAAGTCGCTGCTCAGCGGACTCGATCGCCTGAACCGGAAGATGGATCAGTCGGGCATGATGACGGCCCTTGATAGTTTCACCGAACGGGCGGTTGGTATTGTGACGTCAGGCAAACTCGCCAAGGCACTTGATGTGCGTGAGGAAGACCCGCGCGTCGTCGCTCGCTATGGCGGACGGAACAACGAGCGGTTCCTGGTCGCGCGGCGTCTTGTCGATGCGGGTGTCCGTTGCGTCGCCTTCAACTGGGGCGGCTGGGACACGCACGGCCAGAACTTCAACTCAATGCGAAAGCAGCTTCCGGCCCTCTCGATCGCACTCACCGCGTTACTTGAAGACCTTGACGCTCACGGTCGTCTCGACGACACCATCGTGATGATGTCGGGCGAGTTCGGTCGCACGCCGCGCATCAACGCGAACGCAGGACGCGATCATTGGCCCCGCGCTGCCTTCTTCTTCGTTGGTGGTGGCGGGTTCCGTCATGGTCAGGTCATCGGCGCGACGAACAGTCGCGGCGAATATCCCAAAGACCGACCCGTGCATTTGCAGCACATCTTCACGACGATCTACCGGCAGTTGGGCATCGATCCCGAGACCACGCAGCTTGTCGATCCCAATGGCCGCCCGCAATACCTGCTCGACAATCGCCAGGTCATCGGAGAGCTGGTCTGATCTGAGTGCTGACTGCTAATCGCTGACTACTCAAGATCCCAAACGCATCACGGGACACTCGGTCGTAACCGGGTGTCCCGTTTTTGTTGTCTGCTCTTGATGATTTGCTTCCGACCAGCCAGTCGTCAGCGTGAGGGTGTCGGCAGGGGCGCGGTGGGTGAGCCGAACTGTTGGGCGGGATGCGGCAGCGGGCTGTGGAGTCGCCGACCTCGCGCGGTAAGACGATGGGTATGGGGACCGGTACGGATTTCCGTTAGGGCGTCCGTAGGCCGGTGGCGGATAAGCCGGACCGGCTTGGGCGTAACCGTATCCACTGCCGTATCCAGATCGGTTGCCAGTGCCGCAACCGCCGGTTGGACAGCAGCTACCCCCGGCTGGTATGGGGCAAGTTGGGGCAGGGCGTCTTGATGCACGTTGGGGTGCATTGGATCTTGATCCAGCAAAGCTTGGGCACCCAGATCGATTTCGGCAACAGGAATTGCAACCCGTCATAAAAGTGAGTGCAACAACGGCAGTGAGAAGAGAGACAGTCCGTGCCATGGCGGATTCCCTGCAAAGAAACCTTTTGGAAGTCGGTACTCTTCGTATCGCATGCCAGAGGCTGTCTCTTGATGCGACGATGCCCGTTCAGAGGCAAGTCGCTCACATGCCGACGATTATTTACGCTATGTTTATAGTGAATTCCCGTACATTTACCAGACCGGCGAACTTCCCGTGGCACGAATGTCACGCTCAAACGTCACGACTGGTACGACACACCAAGTCGGCTGATTGCGGTAGAAATTGATACGAGCGGTTGACCCGCCCTTCCGTGCGGGGCCATGATTGGGCAAGGCATACGGGGAAGACACACGGGCAAGGCACACTTCGATAGATTCACTGTTCATGACGTCATCCGATCATCCATCGCAAGAGACCGTGGTGCCCGACGCGACGATTGTCGAATCGCGACAGACGGCATTGATGACGTTGGTGCAAATCACTTGCGAACTGGCCGCGCATCACGAGTTGGACGAGATTCTGCGGATCGTCACCGAAGGTGTGTGTAAGGCCTTGGCTTGCGAGCGGGGCAGCCTGTTTCTGTACGATGCGAGTCGCGAAGAATTATTCACCCGCATGGTGACCGAGTTGGAGATCGAAGAAATTCGGCATTCCGTCGAAGAGGGCATTACCGGGTGGGTCTCACGGTGTCGCAAGGTCGCCAACATTGCCGACCCCACCGGCGATGCCCGCTGGATCTCGGCGGTCGATCGGCAGACCGGTTTCCATACGCGAAACATTCTGGCCGCCCCGGTTGTGTCGTCACACGATGATCGCCTGCTAGGAGTGCTTCAGGTTCTTAACAAGGCTGAGGGAAGTTTCGACGAATTCGACGAACAGTTGATCTGCGCGTTCGCAGCGCACGCGGCAAATGCGCTGGAACGATCGCATCTGCTGCACGAAGCGAAGAAGACACACGAATTGGAATTGGCAATCGACATGGGGCGGCGAATCCAACAGGGATTCTTACCCGAGCGGCTGCCCGAGATTCCCGGTTACGAGTTGGCCGCTTGGTGGGAACCGGCGGAGGCCGTGAGTGGCGACTACTACGATGTCGTTTCGTTACCGGACGGCCGGTTGGGGTTCGTGGTCGCCGATGTGAGTGGTCACGGCGTGGGGGCGAGTTTAATCATGGCCTCGACACGAGCCATGTTACATGTGTTGGTTCGTACCTTTTCGGAACCGGACCAGATTCTGACGATCTTGACGGAGTCTATCTCACCTGACCTGACGCACGGCCGATTCGTGACGTGCCTCATGGCCACGCTCAACCCAAGAACGCACGAGGTGACGTACGCCAACGCGGGGCAGGGACCCGTGTTGCATTTTCATCGCGCCGAAAGCACGTTCACCGCACTCGACCCGACCGGCTTGCCGCTGGGGTTCGATCCGCGAGAGGGCATTGGGGCGGGCGAGCCGTTCCAATTGGAGCCGGGCGATTTATTGTTGCTGACAACCGACGGCGCAGTCGAGCTGCGTGATGCCTCGGGTGAGATGTTCGGCCGCGAACGGTTGGAGCGGTTGGTGATAGAGAACAGCACGTTGCCGGCGGGCGAGTTGGTCGACTTGCTGCGGGACCGTATTCGATCGTTCCACCCGAACGAGCACCCACCCGACGACGTGACGATTCTCGTGCTGAAACGCAAGCAGGGTTGAATGCCCTGTTGCCTGAGTTTTCATGACAGACCGTTGCCGACGGACGTGCAGAAGCGGTAGTAGACTTCACTCGCTTGCTGAAGTTCGTCGATGGGAACCCATTCGTCTTTCGTATGGGCCTGATCGATCGAGCCGGGGCCGAAGACCATCGAGGGGACACCGCCGTTCGAGATGCGCGACGCGTTGGTGCCGTAGGGAACACCCATCTTGCGATGTTCGCCAGCGACTTCACCGATCACACCTAATAGGTAATCAGTCCACTCACCACTTGCCGAGTCGGAGAGGGTGGTGCCGATGATCCAGGGCGACAGCATCTCGAATTCAAAATCGAGATGCTCGGCGAGATACGCGGCCACGTCGTCCATGACGGCGAGTCCGTCTTCACCGGGGATGACACGTCGATCGATCTCAATCGTGCAAACGTCGGGGACTGTGTTGACGCTGATCCCACCTTCAATGCGGCCGACCGAAAGGGTCGCCGAGCCACAGAGTGGATGCGGCGTGATACTGGCGGGAAGTATGTCGGCGAAGCGTTCGAGGCAGTCGAGCACTTTTCCCATGCGATAGATGGCGTTGATTCCATCACTCGGCTGCGAACTGTGACAGGCGCGGCCTGTTGTTTTGATTTTCCAACGGGTCGCTCCGCGATGAGCGACGACGATGTCCAGGTTGGTCGGCTCGGCGACGACGGCGACATCGGGCCGGTTTTCGAGCATTGTGCCGGCACGGTCGGGGTCGGTCCAGAGTTTGACCAAGTCGGTCACCCCCGACGCGGCCGCTTCTTCGTCGCAAGAGCACGACATAATGACCGACGCGCTGCCGGCCGGTTTCTCTTTGACCAACTTGGCAAAGGCGGCCAGCATCGAGGCCATACCCCCTTTGACATCGCAGGCTCCTCGTCCGTAAATGCGCCCGTCTTTCTCGACGGGGTCGAACGGATCGATCGTCATTCCGTCGACCGGAACGGTGTCTTGATGGGCGTCGAGTAAAACGGTGACCTCGCTGTCGGCTGCCTCGTATTTCGCGATGATGTTTGCCCGACCGGGAAACACTTCAACGCATTCGTGGGGGGCTCCGAGTTCGTCAAAGAACCGGCCGAGGTGCTCGGTGAGCGCGGTTTCGTAGAATTCCGGCCCCGAGACATCGCGACCCATCGGGTTCACACTGGGGACGGCAATGAGGTCTTTGAGAATCGCGACGGGGTCCATGAGATATCCGTGGTGTGGTAAGTTGTGTGAAAATCGTGACGGTGATTGCGTTCGGTTGTATGCGGGAAATCGCGCTAACGCAACGGTGACGCAGCAGAGTCGACTGGCGGAATGAATCGACCTCTGTCAGGATGCGATCATCATGCTTGACGTTCTTCCGTTACTGACATTCGGGGCCGTGAGTCTCGTGGTGGCCGCGTGCCTGGTGGCATGGCCGCACGCGAACACCTTGGCCGAAGCTTCAGCTGAAACCGTACCTGCCCACGACCGGCAACATGCGGAACGAAGCAGCGACGGGGTGGCCGCCCTTGCGACGGGGATGGTCGTCACGGCGGTGGTGGTGATCGTGTTCGTGATGTTGGCCGACGGGCGAGTTGCGTCCTCGGCTGTTCCGATTGTGCCACTGCTGGGGCTGATTGGAAGTGTGGCCGCAGGATTATTGTACGGGGGGCGGAAGGGGTCGCGATCGCTGTCGTCCCCCGGCGACTCGTTCGAGAAACGAGTTGATGACGTTGTCGTGACGGAGCAATGAGGCGGGCATGGCCGACTGTCTGATCTTGATCGGTATTTCGCTCGCTGTGATCTTCGCGGCCTTCGTTGTCGTTGCGTATCTGATCGTCGCCGAGCAGGGCGTCGCGATTTATCTTCGCACGGGGACTTGGCCGCGTTGGAGTGGACTGCTCAGCTTGCTGCAACCGCTTCGCGAGTTTGCGCGTTGTGGCACTCAAAAGTCTTCACGTGGGCGTGGCGTGGCGGTTCTGGGTGAAGTCCTCACGATGGCAGGTGTGATGTTCCCGCTTGTCGTGTTGCCCTTATTGTTCGGCCGTTTGCCCGCGTTGTCGATTGCGGCGGGGTGTGAGGTGGACCTGCTGTTGGTCGCGGCAGCGTGGACGGTGGGATTGGTGGGCCGCGCGCTATCCGGAAAAGACGTCGGTCGCGAAGCGGGCGCGTTAATGACGATCTTGGCTGCGACGTTCGGGGTGACGTTCGTGAACGGTTCGCTCGACCTGGATGAGATTTCGCGATCGCAAATGCAGGCCGGTGTGTGGTGGGCGGGGGTGCAACCGCTGGGATTGGCTGCATGCTGTGTCGGCGTGGCGTCGTTGTTTGTCGGGCCTGGTGTTGTGCAACACGATCCATCGGCGAGAGCACGTTTTTCGTTGGGGGAATTCGTGGATCGGCTGCGATTGATTGTGGTCGCGTATCTTGCCGTTGGTCTGTTTTTCGGAGGTTGGCATGTTGCGGGGGGGGACTGTGCGACGTTTGGCAGTCGGTTGTGGGGAGTGTTGGGTTTGCATCTCAAGGCGTTACTTTTCATGGCGGTGTTTGTCTGGTGTCGCGCGCGGGCGATGGTGACGATCGGGTTCCGCCTGCCCAGCGGGCTGTGGCGATTCGCGTTCGTGTTGGGGGGCGTCAATTTGGTGGTTGTCTTGCTGCAGGAACAGGTGGTCGGGCCGGGCGAATGGTTACTGAAGTCGGCGACGAACTGGATCATTCTCGCCGTTTGCCTGTCGGCGGCGAGCCTGGTTTTGGATCGTAAAAACGGCAACGCGTGATGGGTGCAGTCAGGAACGATTGTGAATCGGGGACGATCAGGGAAAATCACGAAGGCACCAAGACACGAAGAGTCTCAGAGAGAGAGCAACGCACAGGGCCGGTGCCAATCAAGAAAAGAAAAATGGGCCGCAGATGAACGCAGATTTTCGCGGAGACAATACAGGTCTTAATCAGCGATGATCCGCGTACGAAGTCAGCGTGCCGACAGGCCTGCGGGCGATTCTTTGTTCCTTCGAGTCTTGTGGTTTGATTCATCGAACAACGAGGTTGATCGTAATCGATGACGACACCCAGATGGAAGATGGAGGAACGCGGGGCAGACATCGGTTTCTTCGTCCGGTAGAATAAATCTCCCACCCCATTCTTCCTCCCGAGGTGCCAATGAGCCGGCTCATTCGTCTTGCGATTGTTCTCTTCTTGGTCACACTCTCGTCGCGCGCAATGGCGGCGGACGACAAAGCGGGGGTCGAATTCTTCGAGAAGAAAATCCGTCCCGTGCTGGTCAAGCATTGCTACAAATGCCACTCGGCCCAGTCGAAGCCCCCCAAGGGCGGGTTGCGGTTGGATAGCCGTGCGGGCATTCTCGATGGCGGAGATGCGGGTGAGATTGTGACGCCGGGCGACATCGAGGGGAGTTCGCTGATCGGTGCGATCTCCTATACCGAAGAAGACATCGAGATGCCGCCCGCCGGTAAGCTTTCGGCCAAGATCATCGCTGACTTTAAGAAGTGGGTTGAGATGGGAGTACCGATGCCAGCCGACGGCAAGACGGCCGCCGGCCCGACTCCGCGTGCCGTCGACATTGAAAAGGGGCGAAAGTTCTGGTCGTTCCTGCCTGCCAAATCGATCGCATCTCCGAACGTCTCAAACAAGAAGTGGGTAAAGAAAAAGTTGGATGCGTTCGTGCTCCGCAAACTCGACGAAGCCAAATTGCAGCCGGCTCCCGCAGCCCATCGCGCGACACTCATTCGCCGCGTTTCACTCGACCTCACCGGCCTTCCGCCGACTTACGCGGAAGTGCAGTCGTTCCAGACGGACAAGTCGCCGCAGAGTTACCACCGGCTTGTCGATCGCCTGTTGTCCTCGAAGCATTACGGCGAACGATGGGGTCGCCATTGGTTGGATGTTGCGAGATACGCCGAAGACAATCCCACGTCGGAATCCACCTGCAAGCCGCCCCCGTTTCCGTACCCGTATCGGGATTGGGTCATCAAAGCGTTCAACGACGACTTGCCCTACGACGAGTTCGTGAAACGTCAACTGGCAGCCGACCTGATGGATGTCGCACCGTCGGAGATTGCGGCCACCGGGTTTCTCGGTCTTTCGCCCGTCTATCACAAAGAACCGAAGCTCTCGCAAGAGGTAATTTCGGTCATCGTGGCTGACGAGTGGGACGAACGGATCGATACCGTCACGCGCGGCTTTCTCGGGCTGACAGTCACTTGCGCCCGTTGTCACGACCACAAGTTCGACCCCTTCACCGTGGAAGACTATTACGCCTTGGGTGGTGTGATGGCGAGCACGCAACTGGTTGAATGGCCGATCGTGAAAACCTCGGCCGAGGAGGCCGCTTCGCTGACGGATATCCGCCTGGCAATCGTCGACTTGGAGCTGCGGCTTAGCTATGCGAAGAAGATGAAAACCACCGCCGAGTTGAAAAAACGTCCCAGCGAGAAGTACGCCAAACGGGCCGCCGCGTTGCAGGCGGAACTTGACGCATTCAAGAAACGGAAACTGTTCAGCGGACAAATCGCTAACGGCGTGCGGGATGCCGGATTGTGGATCAACGGAGACGACCCGGCTTGGACGGCTCTGGACTACAAGCCGGGTACCTCGCGCGACCTGCCAGTCTTCCTGCGCGGCAGCGTGACCAATCATGGCAAGATTGTCCCTCGCCGGTTTCTCGCCGTGCTCTCGAAGGGAACTCCCAAGCCGTTCGGCAAAGGGAGCGGTCGGCTCGAATTGGCAGAGAACATCGTGGGGCAGGCCGGCTCGCTCACGGCACGCGTGATTGTTAATCGCGTATGGGGTTGGCATTTCGGCAGGCCGTTGGTCATCACGCCGAGTAACTTCGGTCAACTCGGTGCGCGTCCGACGCATCCAAAATTGCTCGACGACCTCGCCGCCCGGTTCATTGCGAACGGCTGGTCTTTGAAATGGCTGCATCGTGAAATTGTGTTGTCGAGTACCTATCGACAATCGAGTGTGGGTTCCGAGGCTGGAGCGAACGCCGACCTTGAGAACAAGCTGCTCTGGAGGATGCCCCGTCGCCGACTTGAACCGGAAGCCTGGCGCGACAGCGTGCTGTTCACCAGCGGGGAACTCGACGAGACAGCGGGCGGGCCGTCGATCGATCTGAACGACAAGAACAACATGCGACGAACGGCGTACGGCATTGTCAGCCGACAACGCCCGGCCCATCTGCTGCAACTGTTCGATTTTCCCGATGCTAAATTCCACAGCGACCGCCGCGTGCTCACCACCACACCGTTGCAGCAGTTGTATCTGATCAACAGCCAGTTTCTGCAAGACCGAGCCACCAAACTAACCGATCTCGTTTTGGGCCAGGAGAAGCGGAGCACGCCGGAACGGATTGTCGGAGCGTTGTTCCAGAAAGTCTATTTGCGAAATCCGAATGAAGTCGAAACGGCCGGTGCGTTGAAACTTGTCTTGACCGACGGCAAAGCACCGACCGCGAAGAACTGGCAAACACTCGCCCACGCGTTATTGGCCAGCAACGAATTTTTGTACGTGGACTGAACCCGTAGGCTTCTGCATCGAGCCTGTGAGTTTTTCCCTTCACGGTGAGTGATTCATTCATACAATGCGAACATGTTGATGGCAATGATGTTGCTGTTGCCGAGTTTTTGTAGGGAACGGAGTCCGCGAATTATGGGACGTTCACCACAGCCCTCTTCCGCCAGATTTCAACGGGCGAAGCGAAGGCAAATGGAGTGGCGGCCGCTTTCGCTCGATCTGAGCGAATTCTACGAACGCATTCGAGCCGTTGAAGGCCAGCCTGGGCGCGATCCGATTGATCCGCGCATTCTGCTGGCGTTGTGGTTGTACGCCACGATTGATGGGGTGGGTTCGGCGCGGCGACTGGAACGACTTTGCCAGGAACACGTTGCGTATCTGTGGGTCTGCGGTGACGTGACCGTCAATCATCATACGCTTTCCGACTTCCGGGTTCAGAACGTCGAAGTCCTCGATCGGCTGCTGACGCAAAGCATCGCAACGATGCTGCATCAAGGATTGATCGAACTGACACGCATTACTTAAGACGGCATGCGAGTCCGCGCGGCGGCGTTTGCTCAAGTTCGGCAAGCCGCTGGATAGCGCGATTCGCCAGTTGATCACGATCGTCACACCCGGCACGTTCCTGCGCTGGTCTTCATGCATGTTGATTCGCGGCGCGTGTTCGTCTCGCCAGTGACGGCCCAGCCCGACCGATTCTGGACCGCTCAGCAAGCGCGGAACTTCCTGCTGGAGTTGGATGGGGAAACGGAGGGAGTCATCCTGATACGGGACCGCGACGCCAAGTTCGCGTCCTCGTTCGACTACATCCTGAGATCGGAAGGCCTGCGGGTCAATCGGCTGCCGGTGCAGTTGCCGAACCTGAATGCGTACGTCGAGCGTTGGATCTGGTCGGTCAAACATGAGGCGACGAACCACTTCGTGTTTCTCGGTGCGCGACATCTGCAATACGTCATCGATGAGTATGACCGGCATTACAACAACCACTGGGCTCACTCGTCCTGCAATCATCTGCCACCGGCGCGGCAGGATGAGCCCGAAGCGGTCGATTCGCTGACGGTCGACGATGTCGTGCGGCACGAACAGTTGAGTGGTTTGCTGGTGCGGTACGACCGACGCGCTGCTTGAAAAACCTGGATGACGGTTGCTGACGTGCGCAGCCGGTGCGCGCTTGTGGTCGCGCCGACTCCGTTCTTGCCACACACGACCATCGCATCCCCGGCAGAGCCAGTGCGATGCGACTTCGGATGATCGTGATTCAACCCGTTTCATGGCAGTTACTTCTGCTTGTCATCTTTTTTGTACCGCGCGGGCAGTTTTCTGCCGGTTTCAGTTTCCGCGACTCCTTCGTCGCCCGCCGAAACGTTACACGAACCTTGACAAGGCGAGTTCCGCCATGCTGTACTGTACTGTACCAGTGGGGGGGGGAGAGTGAATTCCATCATTATTTCGGTTCATCCGGAATTCGCGTACTGAGGTTTGCGAAGAGAAGGACATGCTTGTCTCATCTGAAGTTGTGTCGAAATCGACTTCAGAAACGGTAGAGCAAGCATGTCCAAGAGTCTGTTG
>Ga0114999_10007461_pt1 | contig 12397 bp, 13 predicted proteins | sample ArcticOcean_MG_C_3_FD_89820 | JGI IMG/M metagenome (GOLD analysis project Ga0114999, IMG submission 89820) | Marine microbial communities from western Arctic Ocean - ArcticOcean_MG_CB8_126 | ecosystem: Environmental > Aquatic > Marine > Oceanic | place: Arctic Ocean: Canada Basin | collected...
AATGGGTGTGTAACCTAAAGGATCTGAACAGGCGTTATAGGATGACCTTGCACATATACTTGCCAGACTACATCTCTTAGTTTTTACCTACTCACTGTAGACGAGATTAGCGATCATGCCATCTTGTTAGCGACCACATCTACGAAATTTTAATTCTCAATTCTGTGATGCCACGTTGCACCATTTGTTTAAGGAGGAATTCGCTTTGCTATCTAAAAAATCAGTTATCCCAACATTTGTCTTAATGGTCTTGGCATCCATGATTGGATGTTCAGGACCTGAACCTACCGAAGACACGCTCCGTTTAACGGTCGTGGATGGTTATCCAACCCAATCACTGTGGGTGAAAGAGTTTATCGATTTTTATATTCCTGAAGTCGAGAAACGCTTGGCTGCTAAAGGAGATTTCAAAATCAGATGGAACCAGGCTTGGGGCGGGCAGATTGTTAAAACACGGAATGTGCTTCCTGGACTCCAAAAAGGTTTGGGAGATATCGGTATCGTGACCACCGTCTTCCATCAAGACAAAGTCCCGATACAGGCTATTGCTTATGTCACGCCTTTTGTGACGACCGACCCTGAGTTAGTGGCCAGAACCGTGGATGAAATTGCCGAGAAGTTTCCTGAAATGAAGGAAGCTTGGGACAAATACAATCAAGTGTATTTGACCAACATGGTGGTGCTTGACAGCTACCAATTGTTTTCAAAAAAACCGATCAACGGGCTTTCTGATTTGGAAGGTCTGAAAATCAATGGCGCAGGCACCAACTTGAGGTATCTACAAGGCTTGGGTTCCGCCGGAGTGGCTGGCAGTCTGGTGACCTATTTTCAAAACATCAGTACGGGTGTCGTGGATGCTGCTATGATTTGGCCAGAAGCCGCAGTGTCATTTAAGATGCATGAAGTCGCTCCCTACATGCTTCAAGCGGATATGGGAACCGTAAATTCAAAGGCCATAACAGTCAACAAGCGGGCTTGGGATAAACTACCAGCTGAAGTCCAGGAAGTCCTTGCCGAAACAGCGATTGATTATCGGGACCATGTTGCAAAACTGGCGGTCTCCAAAGGAGCTGAAAGCCTCAAGGCATTTCAAGAAAATGGAGGTACCATTACCAAGATGTCGGCGAGTGAACGTGACCAATGGGCGAAGAACATGCCAAACATCGCCAAAGAGTGGGCTGACGGATTAGAAGAAAAGGGGCTCCCAGGTCATGAAATTTTGAAGTTCTATATGGATACTATGCGAGCCAATGGGCAGCCAATTTCGCGGCATTGGGATCGGGAATAACTCTTGATGGAAAACGTCAGCAAACCGCGATCCGGCGGTATTTTCGATCGGATACTGGAAATCATATTGTCCAACTTGAATAGTATTGGATCGGTATGGATTTTTGTTCTGACGATTCTGATCAATATGGATGCCTTTGGCCGTAAGCTCTTCCATTCGCCCATTGATGGGGTGAACGAAATTGTAGAACTTTCCATTGTGGGCATTGTTTTTTTGCAGCTGGGCGATGCCACTCGCAAGGGCCGATTACCTCGCTCGGATGGGCTTTTTAATATGGTTGGGAAACGATGGCCCAATTTCGGCCGTTTTCATGGGGCATTGTTTGATCTCCTAGGGGCGATATTCATGGGATTGATTCTCTATGGAAGTATTCCGCTTTTTATCGAAGCGTATGAATCGGATTTCTATGTTGGGGTCGAAGGACTTTTCACGGCGCCCGTTTGGCCGATTAAGTTAATCATTGTTATTGGATGTGCTGTCACGCTCTTGCAATTTCTTGTCTTTGTAAGACGGAACTTGACCAGAAAAAAAGCAAACCAGCGGAAGTAACGATTATAGATTAGTGGAATGACAGAAATCCAAGTTGGTTTAATCTCAGTAGGCCTAATCCTGATCCTCATATACTCGGGCTTGTATATCCCAGTGGCCTTGGGCTTGGTTTCTTTTGTCGGAGTATGGCTTCTTCGAGGCGATATTGATGTACCTATTTCTCTTCTTTCCTTAGCCGCGGCTGACACGATTGCCGAACCCACTTTTGCGGTGGTGCCTTTATTTGCCTTGATGGGGCTCCTGATCAGTGAAGCCGGGGTGGGGAGAGATATTTATGATGTCTCCAATTATATTTTTCGCCGACTCAAAGGCGGTTTGGGAATAGCAACTGTTGTGGCCAATGCCATCTTTGCGTCCATCACCGGGTCTTCGATTGCCTCGGCATCGGTGTTTACCAAAGTGTCGATCCCTGAAATGAAACGTTTCGGATACAACCCTCGATTTACAGTGGGTGTTGTGGCTGGCAGTTCGGTGCTTGGCATGTTGATCCCCCCTAGCGTGATGCTCATTCTCTACGCCATCATTACAGAGCAATCGGTCGGGCATATGTTCATAGCGGGCGTGATCCCGGGTATCCTTCTCGCAACCGCATTCGGAGTGGCTATTCTTTCAATGGCCACGTTTTTCCCGAAATTGGTTATGAAAGAGTCCGTTGAGCAAGTCGAAGATGATAGACCGTCTTTGAACGGGCTACAAATCCTTCGGATGGTCTTCCCTATTTTGCTCCTTGTTGGAATTGTCTTGGGCGGAATTTACACCGGGTGGTTTACCGCTACCGAAGCAGGGGCCGCTGGAGCTGTCGGAGCTCTGTTGGTAGCGATAGCCAAAAAACGGTTGACCCTCAAGGGGCTCTGGAAAGTTCTCACTGAAACAGGCCACATTACCGCTTCCATTTTACTCCTCTTAATTGCCGCTTCCATGTATAGCCGGATGTTGGGGATTGCCGGTTTACCGACCATCTTTAGCGAATGGATTCAATCTCAAGAATTGGGATTCGTGGCAATCATGGTCATCTATGTTATCATCCTGATACTCATGGGAACGATCTTGGATACGGTGTCCATCATTCTCATCATCGTACCTCTCTTTTTACCCATCTTGGAACCAATGGGTATCCATTTGGTTTGGTTCGGAATTGTAACCGTGATTGGGGCCGAAATCGGATTACTCACCCCACCGTTGGGGGTTTCTTGCTTTGTGATCCATAGCTCCCTGAATGATTCGGATATTTCGCTGGCTGACATTTTTATTGGGGCGTTCCCGTTTGCCCTAATCATGTTGGCGGTTCTCATTTTAATTATTATTTTCCCTTCACTTTCGCTCGTCTTTGTTTGAAGACTATCTTGAACAACAAACCATGAAGAATCTAACAGAAGGCAATATTACCGAAGCGGTCATTCAGGCTATTGATAACACCAAAGATCCTCGTGCAAAAGAAGTTATGTCGAGTCTTATTCGGCACCTTCATGCCTTCGTCAAAGAAGTCCGGTTGACTCAAGATGAATGGGAGACGGCCATTGAATATTTGTACGACACGGGACAAATTTCAGGGCCAACCCGTAATGAATTTATTCTAACCTCGGACACCTTGGGAATATCGTCCCTGGTCGATATTATCAACAGCAACCCCGATGGTGGCACAGAAGCAAGTGTGTTAGGCCCCTTTTACATTGAGGGTTCGAAGATGGTTGAAATTGGCACCAATTTAATCGGCGACAGCGAGGGAGAGCCGATTGTGGTTTCGGGCACGGTCCGCACACTCGACGGCGAACCGATCGAAGGAGCAATGATCGATCTTTGGCAGACCGCTGCCAACGGCTTGTATGAAAACCAGGACCCCGATCAACCGGAAAACAACCTGCGTTGCCGGATGCTAACCAACAAGGACGGCTATTACCAATTCAGCACCATCAAACCGGTCAGCTATAAAGTTCCGACCGACGGACCGGTGGGCAGAATGCTCGATTTGCAGGGAAGGCACGCTTGGCGCCCCTCGCATCTTCATTACAAGGTGAGTGCAGATGGACACCGCAACCTGATAACCGAAGTTTTCTATGAAGGGGACGAATACATCGATGAAGATTCCGTTTTTGGTGTGCGACAATCACTGGTTGTTCCGTACAATCTAATCACCTCTGAAGAGGAGGCCGAAAAGTATGGCATCTCCTCCCCCTTTTACCGGGTCGAATTCGATTTCGACCTTGAACTCCTCTAACCCATTACCAACCACAACTATGCCGCAATCATCCTGGGACGCTCATCATGAGCACGTTAAAGAAAAGGGCCTGCTAGCTAAAAAACTCTATGTAGTCCTCACAAAACCTACCGGTGGCATGGAGGCCGTGAAGGAGAATTTGCAGGAACACCTCAAATATCAATTGGAGTTGGAGGCTAGCGGTGCGATGTTTGCCGCTGGACCCTTCGCTGACGACGAAGAACAGGAATGGGAAGGCGAAGGTATGGTCATACTTCGCGCAGACTCTCTGGAAGAAGCCCGAAGCATGGCTGCGAACGATCCGATGCACAAAAGCGGTGCCCGCACATTCAGGCTTAGGCCTTGGATGCTGAACGAAGGATCCATCACTCTCAAGGTGACCTATTCCGACGGAAAACGAGAAGTAATCTAAAATAAAATGAAAAGCTTAACCATACAACACCCGAGGAAGCGGCAAAATCACCGTGTCAGATTTGTTGAAGTAAAGCCTTTGTATGCGGAGAGAACTATCGACAAACTATTCTTTCGAAATATAGAAATACGCACATGATTGAAAACGGCAAACATTACAAAGAAGATCAGTATTGGGTCAGCCCTTACAATTTTCATCCACAAGTCACCGGTGAACTAAATTTACCAGAAAAGGTCGAAATCCATGATGCGACGCTGCGAGATGGCGAGCAAACACCTGGCCTTGTCTTTTCTGTCGAAGAAAAAGTTGCGATTGCAAAAAAGTTAGACGAGGTCGGTATCGATAGAATCGAGGCAGGAATGCCGGCGGTTTCACCACAAGACTTTGAGGCGATCAAGAAAATCTCAGCTCTTGGTCTTAACGCCAAAATTTACACCTTCGCTCGCGCCATGAAGGCGGATATCGACAAAGCGGTCGAATGCGGAGCAGACGGTGTGATAATTGAAGTGCCGATTGGTTATCCTAAGCTTAAATACCAATTCAACTGGACATGGGAAGACATACTTAAAAAGAGCGCAGATGTGATCAACTACGCCAAAAGTAAAGGACTCCACGCTGTCTTCTTTCCCTATGACACAACACGGGCACGCGAAGACGACTTAACTAATTTGCTCACCGGCATTATGAAAGAGTCACAGCCTGATTCGATCGGTGTAGTTGACACGATGGGCTGCGCGACTCCCGAAGCGATCAAGTATTTGGTACGAATGGTCGCTGATCTGACTAGCCTTCCGGTCGAAATTCACACGCACAACGATTTTGGGACGGGAGTTGCAACTGAACTTGCAGCAGTCACAGTCGGCGCATCGTGTGTCCACAGTTGCGTTGGTGGACTCGGCGAACGAACCGGCAATGCAGCCCTCGAAGAGTTGATTCTTTGTCTCGAATTACTTTACGGCTTCGAATCAAAATACGAACTCGCAAAACTGCCCGAACTTGGAGCGTTGTTAGCAGACATCACAGGCATTCCGTACGCCTTAAATAAACCCATTCTTGGAGCAAGGAACTTCACACGCGAGTCCGGCATCGGTGTGAACCTTGTCGTCGAGAAGCCACTTGCAATGTTCGGCACGCATCCGGCGTTGACCGGGCGTTCTGGCGATATCGTACTTGGCAAGAAAAGCGGGAAAGCATCCATCATATACAAACTCAACGAACTCGGCATTAAGGGTGTCAGTGATGAGCAGATCTCAGAATTGCTAGCTGAGGTCAAAAGGGAGGGAATCGCTAAAAAGAGAATTCTGACGGGCGACGAATTCAGGACGATATTTGATAATGTCACCCAGGGAGAGTTGACCTAGCCGCACACGATTGGTTTGGATGAAGGACGGCGACACGATTGTATTGGAGTTCGAGGGTGTCGGTCTTTTGACCAACCCGATTGTCGACGAACAAATCTATTAAGAAATCTATGTCTGAGAATAAGACACCAGCGGAAGCCGTTGAAAACCTGAGAGCTCGCATCCAGCGTCTGGATGACAACGGTCTGGATCTGTTATTCCGAGAGGCCCGCTCTTTCAAAAGATGGCAAAGCCGCGAGGTGGAACCCACCGTATTGCATGAACTCCACGAGGTGATGAAGTTCGGACCCACGTCAAAAAACTGCAACCCGGCCCGTTTCCTATTCCTGTGTAGCGAAGACGCCAAAAACCGGACCTTGCCCGCGCTTGACAAGGGCAATGTTCCCAAGATCAAGGCGGCTCCTGTTGTTGCGATAATCGCATACGACACTCAATTCTTTGAACAGCTGCTTCGGCTTTTCCCGGTGATGGACGCCAGGGCAATTTATAGAAACGATCCGGTCGAAGCCGAATCAACGGCCTTCCGCAACAGTTCACTCCAGGGCGCGTATTTGATGTTGGCTGCCCGGTCGCTCGGCCTAGATGTCAATGGCATCTCCGGATTCGATAACCAGAAAGTCGACGCCGAGTTTTTTGCCGACGGACAGTACAAATCAAACTTCCTCTGCTGTATGGGATATGGCGATACCGAAGGGTTACACCCCCGCGGCCCGCGCCTGGATTTCGACGAGGTGTGTCAAATCCTTTAAGAAGTACAGTTTCGAGTTCAACTACTCCAACATATCTAATAAACCTCCGCAGGAATTTAACCGCGGAGGACGCAGAGAACGCGGAGAATAGCGTTTTGTGAATGCCTTGCCCAAACATTCACCTTTCTATACAAACGATAGGTATGAATAATCTGACAGAGCAAATTATTGGAGCAGCAATTGAGGTGCACAAAGAACTGGGACCTGGCCTACATGAGAGTATTTACGAACGATGTCTTATTCATGAGTTACAATTAAAAGGTATTAAGGCTGAACGACAAAAGAAGCAGCCCATAAATTATAAGGGACTTGAAATTGATGAAGGCTATAGAATCGATATCCTGGTAGAAAACGAAGTGATTTTGGAACTGAAAGTCGTTGACCAACTTAATAATGTACATACCGCCCAACTTCTTACATACCTAAAACTTTCGGGATGCAAGTTGGGGTATTTAATCAACTTCAATACTGAACTGCTCAAGAACGGGCTAAAAAGAATCGTCAATAATTATCCCGAGTAGAACTCTGCGACCTCAGCGGTTACTTTATAGTACTTACTGTGGTCGGTTTATGCCACCCCCTGGAGGGGGACCGCCACGAGGGGGACCTAGAATCGGTAGTACAATTCCATTCTTTGCCACGTAATTATCCCATTCCTTAAGAAGGTCCGCTCTGATTTCGGGCTTAGATTCGGAGAGATCATTCGTTTCACCGGGGTCGACGGAAAGGTCATAGAGACCCCATTGGTCAGCCAGTTCTGGCACAACCTGTCCTCTCTCTGCGGGCTTTGATGTTAACCAAAGTAATTTGTAATCTCCTTTGCGGAGGGCTCGATGACCGAAGACCTCCCAGCCGTAAGTAAAGTCTTCGACTCGTACCGAATTTCCGTCTCCAAATAATACGGGCAGGAGGGAATGTCCTTGCACCTCATGTATAGGTTTACCGTTGCTCCCCGTTTTAAGATGGCTGGCTCCAGCAAGTTCCACAAAAGTCGGATAGAAATCGACTACGGCCATAAACTCATCATTCATCTGACCCTTCTTGCTCATGTCCTTGTGGTAGAAAAATGCTGGACCGAGCGATCCGCCTTCAGAGCTTAAAGATTTGTGGTAACGTCCAACACCTACGCCGGCTTGTGCCCACTTCTCACCATAGTAAACATAGGAGTTAATGCGTCCCAAATTTTCTAATCGGTTATCCCAACCGCTCGCTGGCCCCCCTCGGTCTACACCTTCAGCACCGTTGTCTGATATAAAGATGATAAGCGTATTATCGTATTCATCGATTGACTTCAGGTGGTTCAAGAGTCGCCCTACATTCAGGTCGAGGCCATCCACCATGGCCGCATAGAGCTCCATTTCTCTTGAAGCTACCGCTTTTTCTTCCGCGGAGAGATCATTCCAGGCCGGGACCGTTGGAAGACGTGGATACATAACAGCTTCCTGAGGAATGACGCCGAGTTCTTTTCCGCGGGCAATTCTTTGCTGCCTAAGAACCTCGTAGCCTTGGTCATAAACCCCTTTGTATTTGTCGATGTATTCGTCGGGCGCCTGCAAAGGCCAGTGTGGGGCGGTGTAACCCAAGAATGCAAACCAAGGCTTTCCACTTTCCGCGTCAGCGTCGATATAATCGATAAGGAGATCCGTGTAAAAATCGGTAGAGAAAAAGTCCTCTGGCAGGCTCTCAACAAACTTTCCGTTCTCGTAGTAGGTGCCAAGTTGGTCAGGCCGAAAACGACCCTTATCGTGAAAGTGACTGGCGAAGCCTTCCATCAGTGCATAAGACCGATCAAAGCCCCTGGCGGGCGGCAAAAGATCGGGCTCGCTGCCCAAATGCCATTTGCCAAGAAAGTAGTTGTTGTAGCCACTTTGGCGAAGCAGGTCTGGAAAAGCCACTACCTCACGGCTCAAGTGAGACTCGTAACCGGGCACTCCTATCTGATTGGGAGTTTGATGCATTCCACCGCCGGCATTTCGATTATCTGTTCCAGAAAGAATAGAAGCTCTTGAGGGGGCGCAAACCGCTTGATTGTGGAAATCTGTGAGCATCAGGCCAGCTTTAGCTAACTGATCTAGATTTGGAGTTTCTATTTCCCCACCATATACCCCCAGATCGGTATACCCTAGATCATCTGCAACGATGAATAATATATTCGGCCGTGAACCTTTAGCCTCAACGGTTTCCTGATTTCGATTCTTACTGCCACCTCCACAAGCAACTAGAAATAAAACGAACGAGGAGATCAGTGCCCAGGTAAGGTGATGTTTTTGCATTATAGTAACTAAGAGCTATTTTTTGCACAGCATATACGTGTGCAATTTCGATTTTAACAACGAATGCGACGGTTAACTACTAACCGTCGCTGGGGATAGAGTGTTAACAAAAAGATTTGAGTCCAGAAGTAATTCTCTGGGCTCATTTTAAAGGGCATGAATAACAGTCCGAGGTAACTATACTTATTATTCAACATTTCATACAAACGCCAAAAATTCGGACCGCTCGGCGATCGGTCCCTACCTATAGGTGGATTTAATTGGTAGGGCGGGATCGCCGATCCCGCCGATCCCGCCGTTGTCGGATATGTCCGCACAAGGAATCACGCACCTTTCGAAACCAATTGTGATGGACTCAAAATTGGTGAGAGAGATGCGTTAGGGATAGCGACTTGTGTGTGCGAACACCCCCACCCGATCGCTGAGACTTCCTTGAAGCTCGCTTAAACTTAGGATTTCTTCTTGCTAAGGAAAAGCGCTGTAATGAGATTATTAGAGCCGAGACTAAGGACCGACAAAGCTGAGATTAATAATCGTAACCGTTCACCTAGGTTTGCACGTTATCAGCTCAATCACTTACCACTGACAATTACCCACGCATAAAAATATTATGACGATCAAACAAACCTTTACCGCAGCTGTGCTAGCTTCCTTGTGCAGCCTAGTGCTGTTACCCTCCACAGCCGTGGCGCATCACGGTGTCACCGGGCAGTTCGACCTTGAGCAGATTTTGACCGTGACGGGCGTCGTGAACCGCGTTCGTTTTGTAAACCCCCATTCATACGTCTATTTCAAGGTCACTAACGATGCAGGTAAAGAGGAACAATGGCGTTGTGAATTGCGTTCAGGCAGTTTGCTCAAGCGTAAAGGCTGGTCAACGGACATGTTTTCCATTGGCTCCACAATCACAATATTTGGATCTCCGGACCGGCGCGACCCTAAGACCGTCTATACTGAAACGATTACCTTTGAAGATGGTTCGGTCATTGCCCGCTATGATGCTTTAGACGATTCAGGAAATATTGCCGTTGGAGAACGCGAACTCACACGAGAAGACGGAACTCCTAATTTGGCCGGAAACTGGTCCGAAGCCGTAAGGGACAGCCCACCACCGCAAGGTCCTCGCCCAAGATCGGATGGGCCACCTGAGGGTGTTGATCTCGCAAGAGATGGTTCTCCGCAAAGAGTTGCCATGCCTGGACCAACGGGTCGCCCCGGGGGAGCAGGTGGCAAAGGTCAAGGAGGTGGCAAAGGTCAAAAAGGCGGTGGAGGCAATAGACCGCGGCCAGCATCATATGTGCTAACACAAACCGCGCAAGATGAGGCAGGTAACTTCACGGCAGACCAGAATCCTCGGTTCAACTGTGAGCCCACCAATATCATCTTTGATTATGCTTTTGATCAGATGATGAACAAGATCGAGCAAACCGGAGCAGCAATTGTTCTTACATATGGGTTTATGGACGTGGTGCGCACTATCCATTTGATCGGTGACTTTCCAGATGAGATTGAACCCAGTGTTGCCGGTTACTCCGTTGGCAAATGGGAAGGCGACACCTTGGTCGTCCATACTAAAGGCTTTCAACCTGGTTTTCTTCAAGCTCCAGGAGGACGCGCCAGAGGGGCCGTTCGACACGGTGACCAAATGGAAATCACCGAGCGATTCACCATGAGTGAGGACGGCAATGAACTCACCCGTGAGTATTCAGTGATAGATCCAGTTTATCTTGGCGAAACATATTCGGGCTCGAATTCGTCTCTGTATACCACCGACAGGTTCATCGCATACGAATGTGAAGAGCTGAAAGACGATAGGCAGCAGTAATCGACATGTTTATAAGTACCCTATAGATGGGTACTAAAACTAAAAGACTGAATGGTAGACCAAATTTGAATGGAAATATTGTGGTGGATCGAGGACTCTAAACTCGGAATGCTCGTCTCGAGCTCCGAATGGGGGTATCCCATTGTGTTGTCATTACATGCTGTGGGTATGGCAGTCTTAGTTGGCGTATCCCTAATGCTTGCCATGAGGGCTTTGGGACTAGGTAAGGTAATTCCGGTCACCGCACTGGGACCATACTGGAGCGTGGCAGTAGGAGGTTTTGTGGTTAATCTGCTGTCCGGTGCGGCTTTGTTTATGGGCAGTGCGTCGACCCTGTTTTTCAACACGGCATTCCACATTAAGCTTATCGGAGTAGTCATCGGCCTGGCTCTTACCTGGTGGTTGGTTAAAATCTGCGTGCGTGGAACCGGTGAGGTGTCCACTACTCACCGGGGCATTGCAGGTGGATCCGTAGCCGCTTGGGCTGCGGCGCTCATTGCTGGTCGTTTAATAGGCTATTTTTCATAGGGACGAACACATGGATAGACTCATTGACTGGCTCAACAGCACTGCGCTTAACAATTACATTATGTCGGAGGCCTGGCTATGGCCTACGTTGGAAATATTCCATTTCTTCGGGCTGTGCCTCCTACTGGGTTCAGTAATTATCTTTGATCTTAGAGCACTAGGCGTGGCGCGTGCGGTGCCTCTTATCCGTGTCGAAACATTTATGATTTCGGCGGTGTTTGGTTTCGTTATCAACCTGATTACGGGCATCCTTTTTATCATAGGAGATCCAGATCGTTATTTGCCTAACATTGCCTTTCGCATCAAAATGATACTGATCGTGATCGCCGGGTTGAATGTTGTTTACTATATGTGGCGATTGCGCCCCCAGGTCCAGCAAGGGCTTGAGGGAAAAGACCTGTCTGGCGGGGCTCGTTATGTTGCGGTTCTTTCACTTATTCTATGGACCTGTGTTATCGTATTTGGACGTATCATACCCTATGTTGAATATTAGCCTCACAATCAGGACGCTCGATGGGCGGTGGGTATTTCTCTCGGCAATAGGGATGATCCTGGCAATCGAGGCTTTCGCACATGGCGTGGCAGGGTCGGATCAGGGATTTCTGACACGAAGCGAAGGTGTGCATGGTGGTCCATTTATCTATCTGGGCGCCAAGCACATAGTCACCGGTTATGATCATCTCCTGTATCTCGCAGGCGTCATTTTCTTTCTGCGTGCCCTGCCCGACGTGGTCAAATTCGTCAGCCTCTTCGCGCTCGGCCATTCGATCACCTTGCTGTTCGGGGTGTTGGCTGGCGTGCACGTCAGCCCCTACCTGATTGATGCGATCATCGGGCTTTCGATTTGCTACAAGGCTCTGGAAAATTTGGGTACCCTTCGTCTCATCGACCCAAAGATTGCGGTGTTTGGCTTTGGCCTGGTCCATGGCTTTGGTCTGTCTACGAAGTTGCAGGATCTGGCGTTGTCCCGTGACGGGCTCATAACCAATATGATATGTTTTAACGTCGGGGTCGAAATCGGTCAGGTGATCGCGCTAGTCGCGTTGTTCATTGGCCTTGCTTGGCTTCGGGAACGCCAGGACTTTGATGCTGTCTCGCGCAACTCTAACATCGCAATGTTCGGTGCTGGTTTGATCTTATTTGGTATGCAAGCGGCGGGTTTTTTGGTAAACTAAGGTGAAATTATGAAAGAAAAAA
>Ga0114999_10007465_pt1 | contig 12396 bp, 13 predicted proteins | sample ArcticOcean_MG_C_3_FD_89820 | JGI IMG/M metagenome (GOLD analysis project Ga0114999, IMG submission 89820) | Marine microbial communities from western Arctic Ocean - ArcticOcean_MG_CB8_126 | ecosystem: Environmental > Aquatic > Marine > Oceanic | place: Arctic Ocean: Canada Basin | collected...
AGTACCTCCTTTGTAATAATCCGTCTGTTGAATAATAATCACCAACATTCAAACTGCCATCATAATAATATCCCGGACCAGGGGTATCGAGTGATGGTAATGAACACATTTTTGGTTGACATCCACTGACTGTTCTTTTTGGAGCGGTAAAATCACCTCCACCCGAAAGGGCATAATTACAACTATCTTTTGCTGTTCCAATAGATGATAATCCAACCGTTTCGGGAGTGGGTGGGATGGTATCACTATTATAGCATTGGCGATCATTCGGTTTATATCTATTTTTATTGAAAGTGTAAATATCAATATCATTATTGAGGGTACCACAATGTGCATTATTGTCAATAAGGGGTAAATCATTTATCAATTGGGTAGTTCCGGTCGGTGGAGCGGTAGGTCGTAGGTTAGTGGGTTGGTCTGCATAGTAATTATTGTGTGAATCTATCCATGATTGATTTGGACATATTGCGCGGATCGTCGGAGGAACCGTGGAATCTTGCTGAGAGGGTGCTGCCGTCAAATTAATTAATTCATCAATCTCATCAATCGCATCGGTACAATCAGTTGGTCCACATTTATTTGTAATTTCAAAGAAGTCTCCGTCGGTTTTACATTCTATCACAATGTCTTCTACTCCACTACCGCCCCCGTATGATGGTGAGACGGGAACTGAACCAGAAACCGGTTTAGAGTAATTGAAATCACATGTAATATTTCTTATTTGATCTACATTAAAACTTTCTCCAATATTTTCACTATCGGTCCCTCCAACGGATTTATAAATTAGGTCACCGAGGGTTGCACTAGTAGAGTCTCCGTCGATATGACTTGCGATCAAAATTCTTGTACCATTATTTGCATCTAGTTGTTTTAATTTGCATTTATTCTGCGAACAACCAGTTACACTTGCTTCACATGGACTCGAAGTAGGATCAGAACAATCATTCGAATCTTGGCATGTAACTTGGGGGGGATTTCCTCCTGTAGAATTCCAACATCTTTTTGTTGTAAATGTTCCACCACGCCCCATCAACGATAATTCAGTTGTTGTAAATAAAGTACCATCTTGACCTTTAATTTTCTCAGTATCGGATACATTCAGGATCATATTATCAATTTCTCCAATTTGGTAAGGTGGTTCTCCTTCACAAACTTGATCACTTTCACCAACACACTGAATTTTTACAGATTTACTGGAGTCATCATAATCGGCATGTTCCCTTGCTGTTTGTTTTGTTGTATAATCAATGTCTACTCTCGTGTCCGTTAAAGTACTATCGTGAAGATAATAACCAAGTTTATAACGACCATTGCTATCCTGTATTAAAGCTCTCTCCGCGGCATTGACCATATCTGTACGATAACGTGGTCCATCGTATTGTTCGTTTCCTTGGATAATATTTGGCCAGGAACAATAGTTTTCTAGACAACCAGATACAGAAAATGGTAAAATATTATCTGTTGGATTATTGTTATTTAACCAGTTACTATGGAAATCAAGAAAATCGACCGGTGAAGTATCAGCAGGTCCCCTCTTATATGTTGGTGCATTTAGTTCGTTTGGATCACTCAAACTATCATAATCATAAAAATTATAACAATTTATTTGATCATTATCCAATAATTTATCATTCATACGGTCTGTGGCACGCCCTTTTTGATAATTTTTACCACATTTGATGTTATTTTCCATCTGTAAGATATCAAGTGTGTCTGTGACGACTGTGGAAGGAAGGGTGTGTTCATATTTTTCATAATTTCCATTCGCAACTATATCAACTGTATCATTCAGGTGCGCTGGTTTCTGAGAACCACCGTATACTTTTTGATTTTGAGATAACGCGGGATTTTGACATTGATTTGGTTGACATCCACTTAATGTAAATTCCGTGTCAGCAGTTGGACTATGCGTACTACATACCGCTTTCGGATAGAATCTATGTTTTTCCAATGGTTCATTATTAGTTATGTCAGTTGTAAAAACCGAGAATGGACCGTCACCCGCAGCTGCCGCTGAAACTGCAAGTGGATCTATATGATAATAATTGGGCTCATTACACCTGAAATGGTTACGTCTATCTGTTTTATATTGTTGATTCATTTCATTATTCGTATTGAAAACGGATATTGTTTCCAATTGATTCGGACCAGGTTGTTGTTGGATATGATAGGCCTCCGTATTAATCGGGAGACTACATGTATTTTCTAAACATCCTGATATTCCCAATATTCCATTACCTTGGCAACTACTAATAACCGGTACACCATTGTATCCGTTATTACATTCAATCTTTAAATCACCTGTTACCATATCTTTTAGATCATTGATTGTAATAGTAGTGGCCGGATTGTATGTACAAGCGGTGACGCCGGGATCAGCTTCCGTCATCACAAGTTCGCAATCGGTAGAGTCGGACAAGGCGGTGACTGCGGCACAAGCAGCAGTATCAGCCTGTTCGGGCGTGGTAGCACTCTCCGTACAAGAAGCACTTGTACCTATAATTGTGTTATCCGTCTTTTTATATTCTTCATTAAAATTAGGGGGCAGCCTACAAGAGTCTGCGACACATCCAGTATATATAAAGCCCCCGTTTACACAATGAATACGTCTAGGAACGGCCTGCACTTGTCCTACTGGCTGATCATTTTTTGCGAATGATGAATTGCATGATAACTGGTCTGAAGAACAATGCGTGGCCAGATCGACCACATTTGAGAAGTCAAACCCCTGATCCAAGCATTCATATAAATTTGCTGAACTTAATGAAGCATTACCATGATAACGAATTGGTTCACCTTCAAAAACGCATGGAAGCTGATTTATTAGAGTTCGCGCTGCCGCCTGACTGGCTTGGGATGCAATGCTGTCTGCAGGGAGAACTCTAGACTCTGCTTGTGATGTAGCGAAGTAGCTTTCAAACTCGTTATTTAAATCTCTATCGACAATCCTACTAACTTGAGATGCAATTTCGGCGTATGTTTGACTATCCATCATCGTATTTAGATTACTATTGTAATTCCATATATTACCTGTTTTTTCCCCCTCACATAAACCTTTAATCATTTTGTTTGAACCAAGTACATAAAGTGATTTCCAGAAGGCTCCTGGTTTAATTTGAGATATTTCTTGGTTGATTCCCTCATACTTCGCACAGTTAGATATTTTAATTTGATCTTTTGTAAAACATTCAAGTCCACCTGGTGTAGAGAATGTATTAGTTCCACCCCCATCATCCAGACAAGTGATACTTTTAAAATCATCGCTCACGGCGTTCAAGTCTAGATTAGAACCGAGAACCGGTGTAAAAAAGGTACCGTTGTGCGGTCCCGTCGGCTCTGTACAGGAGGTATTATCAAGTCCACTAGCATCTACGAGACCATTATCATTATAACAATACTCCACTGTGTTGTTTCCCTGAACCATATGTTCATACGGAAAAAGGGCGATATAATCTTGATGAGTTTCTAGATTAATATCATCCAATCCCCGATAAATAAATAAATCGTCTCTATCCCCAATTTTAACGATATCACCATATTGTAATGTAACTTCTCTATCAATAACATCATTAGGGGTATCAATACCTACCAAACTTGTCCGGATGTCCGCTGGAGGTTTGAAATCAAGTTGAAATCCAGTCATACCCGTACAGCTTTCTTCATCCCTAGGCCATATCGGGTGTCCATCGTTTGTACAGATACCTTGACTGGCTGTCAACCTTGCTTCTTGTAAAAGGTCTGCAGATGTCGGGTTTAGACCTTCAATTAATTGTGAGTTATTATTTTTCTCTAGGAATCCACTATTTTCTAAACAGACAAAAATAGCAAACATAACTACTACAAACAATACGACTAATAACGTATCCATAATATATATATTATAGATTTATAAAAAAAACCTACTGTAATTCTTCAATTAATCTAGATGAATTTAAAATAAATAGAACTGTGATTAGAAAAAATACGACTTTTAAGGGGTCAAGCGTAATAGTATCCATTTATAGTATATTACTTTAAAAAATTATTGGAATAATTTTTCTTTGTTAAATATTTTCCTGTTTTCTTCAAATGGATTCGATTCTTTTTCCCTTTTCACCCCTTCGTTTCCGTTTTGTTGCATTACTTCAAAATCGGGAGTTGGGAAAAGCACTGTATTAATCATTTGAATTACCTCTGGCATATTATTTCCTTTGGTACGCGAGATAAATTTTCTCCCTTTAAACAACAAGAATGCAGGAACAACCTTAATTTCACATTTATCACATAGTATTTTATTTTCTACCAAATCAATATCAATTTTATAAAATTCAATCATACTTGGATCATATTTTTTTGATAATTCCGTTAGTTGAGGTAACACTTGTTGGCAGGGACCACACCATGATGCTCCAAAATAAAAAAATATATATTTTTCTCCATCAAGTACTTCAAATGATTTATCTCCGCTTATTTCGGTTAGCATTATTTACTACTAACTATAAAATATTAATAATAATTATCCTCGTCAAAATTATCTTCCTCTTCAGAGGATACTTCGTATTCATATTCAATCATTTCAATACGTTGATTTTCCTGTTCTATTTCATCCCTAATCTCATCCAGACCAAATCCAGTAGTAATATCGCTCATAAGTTTTGTAGGTTTCTGACAGGTTGGTCTCGGTTCATCAAAGTCTTCCTTATTAATTACATGGTTCCAATAACCTTTCCCAAGTTTTTCATTGAGGTTTTTACTACATCGATAGGAACAACCATGGTAAATACAATCCATCTCTATACTTATCCATGGTTTCCCTACTATTTCATTTTCACATGTTAAACATTTGTTTACAAGCATATTGATACCATCATTTTCATCATCATCTTTTTGCATACTTAACTAGTATAGGTCTTTTAAATTCAAATAAAAAACATTTCAAATTTATTAATTTATTTACTTAAAAATTGAAATCGAGTTATAGTAATTGGTATAATGTTAATTATGAAAGAAGAAATCGATAAGTTTATTCTGACTTATCAAGGTGATTTGAATCATCAAAAAATATTCGAACAATTCGTCCTAAAATATGAAATCAATAATAACGCTGAACTCTACGTAATCAATACTTTAATTAAGGACTGCATCGAACGTGTTATTAGTTATGGGGAGGTACTTAACCTTCGCAGAGATAAATTAAATAACCTCAAAAAACTGGAGCTACCGGAACAACGTTCCCCGGAATGGTATGAATTGCGTAAAGAAATTCTCACAGCAAGTTCTCTTGCAGCAGCAATTGGTCACTGTCATTTTAAGAGTAGAGATGAGTTAATTTATGATAAAATTGTTGAGACACCATTTGAACCAAACCCTATTACAGAATGGGGTGTAAAGTATGAAGATGTAGCAATTATGTTTTATGAAGAATTATTTAATGTGAAAGTACATGATTTTGGATTAATCCCCCATCCTGAATTCAGTGCATTTGGTGCTTCTCCTGATGGGATTTGTGACGATACTGGTAATGATGAATTCTTGGCGAGAATGGTTGAAATTAAGTGTCCTCCGAAAAGGAAATTCACCAAAACAGTACCACCCCATTATTTGATGCAAGTCCAGGGACAACTCGAAGTATGTGATCTCGATGAATGTGATTTCTTTCAAGTGAAACTAGAAGAGTATGAGTCGTTTGAAGAGTATTGTCAGGATAAATTCGAGATAGATGGAGTCGTCCAGAAAGGTCGTACTTCTTTGAATTACCCCAAAAGTGCAGCAGCGACATACAAAGTAGGTGAGAAACTTTCATACGAGTTTCTTACACTCAATCCAACAAATGAGGAAGTGAAAGAATGGGTTAACAAACATAGTACGAAAGAAAACTTCTTTGAAATCAAGTATTGGAGAATTGAAAGATACGAGTGTACATTAGTTCAAAGAGATAAAAAGTGGTGGATTGAAACGATTGATAAAATCCTAAAATTCTACAATGATTTAAATCATTATAGATCAGATTCTGAAGAACTAGGAAAACTTAAGCAACGAATTGATGAAACAAAAAAGAGAAAGAAAAAGATTGAAGTTGTCCCTCTTGACAAGTTTCAACTTATTTCAGATGAAGAAGATAATTAATAATCATCAAATGTATTTAGTTTAGGTTTATGTTTATGTTTTGCATTAACTTTTTTTTCTTTGTAAACTATTTTTTCCTGAATAATTGTTTTTGGGAAAATACCCATTGTATTCTGTATCATTTCTTTTTCCGGATCACCTAATTTTTGAAAGTCACCTACCGCTGCAGTCAAAAAATGATAATAATTCTCTATATTATCAAATTGTTTCAGTAAATTAAGTCCAAAACTATGATAATAGGAGTTATCTTTTCCTGTTTCAATTATTTCCCCGAATGGAGAAATATTATCACCACCAAACATATCTGTTAGGGTTTCCATATCTGCGTGCATTGTCATTTATTTTATTTACTTTTACTATAGTATGAATAAAATCGGTTGGTTTGTCCTAATACTAGTTGGTTATATGATTTTAAGTAATAAAAACTTCCTCCACGAGGGTTTCGAAAATGACGATGATAATTGTGAATATCGTAAGAAACAAAAAGGTAGTAAAATGTGTGGTGCATCGGAGCTGTCCAAGTGGGGAGAACCACCATGTAATTCGTGGGGAAAAACGAAGAATATAAATGATATTAAAACATCCAAACCTTGTTTATCTAGTTCCCGTAATGAATCTGGTAAATGTAGTAAGGAAGAGAGTAAAGTATTGAAGGGATATTATCCAAATGAATTTATGTATGAAATTGATTATGAAGACTACAGTACCAGTCTTGTTGAAAGTGAAGATGGGGATAATAATGATAATGATAATAATATCCCGCGTGGAATTCATTCGAGCTTTTTCTCATAATTATAATCTATGAATATCTTATAATGAAAAAAATTACAATTGACTTAAAACCCATCAATAATTATATTGATGTGAAATTATTACTAATCACAATCAGCGTAACAATTGGATTTATATATTGTGTTTCGAATAATAATTTAATACTGAAAAGAAAATATTAATGATAGTATATATTATTTATGATAGAAATAGATAACTTAATGAAATATTTTATGACTATATTTATTGGTCTTATTGTGGCAATCTTTCTATCACAGGAATGCTTACTTCAGCCTAACATCGTAAATATAGAATAATTACGTTTATTTACTCAAAATTATATTTTTGCCCTTGATAAATGGGTACCAATATCGATGATTTAATTAATGATATCAGCAGTAATAAATTAAGTAATGAAGAAAATTCGATGGTTGATTCGATTATCAGCGATTTGAATATCAGTGGAGGGAATGGTGGACAACGAAATCAGCAACAGCAACAGCAACAGCAACAGCAACAGCAACAGCAACAGCAACAGCAACAGCAACAAGAACAGCAACAAGGACAATATAGAACAAGTAGTATACCACCTCAGATGACACCAGAAGAAAAACAAATGTTACTAAAGCAACAACAGCATCAACAACAGATGATGTATGATCAACAAGTAAAACAACAACGCGAGAGAGAAATGCAACATATGCAGCAACAGCAACAGCAACAGCAACAGCAACAGCAACAGCAACAGCAACAGCAACAGCAACCGCAACAGGACCAATATCAAGGACACGAACAGAGGAAACTTGAAGAAAAGATGGAAGAAATGAAAAAAGAATTAGAAAATAAGAATAGTTCTTTCCTGAATTTCCCTGATTTTAAGAAAAAATTAACAGGTGTTAAAGATATATTCGTTGTATTCCTATTAATCATATTCTTCAATGTAAGTTCTATTGATGAATTCTTACGATTTAAGAAATATTCAGTCTTCTATGATATTCAGGATGATAAGTCAACCCTACTCTTTACGTTTTTCAAAGCAATGATAATAACAAGCCTTTATTACATGATTACGTATTTACTCAAATAATTCTTGGTTACTTTCTATTTTTTTTGTACATTTGTTAATCGTTACTTCAGAAATCTTACAAATTGTCGAAATATCTTTTCGAGTGATATTTTCAATATTCATTTTTTTGATATAGTAATAGATACAACCTGCGGCGACTGATGGTGGTGTATTCTCTGAAATAAGATTTTCCTCCATACACCTTCGACAAATCAGAATTATTTGGTGTGTCGATTGTTCATCTAGTTTTAAATGATTACAGAACCTTTCAATAAAATCATGTGCTTGGATTGAATTGGGTTTCGTCAATCTCTTTTTGTTTTTCTTATTCATAAAGATAATTTCTTGACACTTCTTGACACCCTTTGTCATAGTCGTTGGTGCGATACTAAATATTTCAGCTATTTCATTTGAACTTCGTGGAACATTACATTCCTTACACGCGAAATATACACAAGCAGCGATAATACCTTTACGATTTGAACCTCTTGAAATTTTGGTTTTTGAAATAATAGAATACAGGGATTTTGCATCATTGATAATGATACTTGGAAGATTATGTTTCTTACATACTTCCTGAATCTCTAGGAATACTTTGTATAAGCTTCTTTCTTTGTAAGGCATTCCATTCCATTGCTGATATTTACGTATTTGATTCATTGTTTTCGTATTTGAATTATACCCAATAGATGAACCAACCGAAGATTCCGGTAACAGCGTATTTACAGGCATACCGCATCTTGTTGGGTCAGATGTTTTGTTATCACCAGAACCATAGTAGCGCCATTCAGGATTATTGACAATATTACTGATGATATTTGAACATACTTTACATTTAGTCATACCTTGTTCCATTTCAATATTTTCTCTTTGCTGACAACATTTCTCTTTTTCTTTCCCGTTTTCTTGGGACAAAGAGTCAATGAAATCAAAATGTTTATCAAAATCCATTATCGTATCTATTTCGTAGAATATCTTTAAATAAGGTATCAAATTTTTAAACGAAAAAAAAAAGTATAATAAATAAATAAGATGTTAACCGAAATTATTTCAGGGTTATGGATAGGTAATATAAATGATGCATTCAACGAGGATTTCTATCATGATAATCTTATAACGGTTGTAATCAATTGTACATTTGAACAGGGGTTTCTAGACATACCAAATATTAAAAAAATTAGAATCCCTCTTACAGATAAACTAGAACCTTCACGAGATTTAAGATTATTAAAAGAGAATATTGATAAAATAATTGATTTTATTTATGATAAATTAGAAGATAATAATATATTCATTTACTGTTACAATGGTTTAACTATTTCTCCACTCATCGTTGCTTTATATATGATAAAAAAAGGAGATGTATCAAAAGACCTGATAAGGGATATCTTACGGTCAAAGAATAAAGATATTTGTTTAGATTTTGATCTGTCTTTTTTCTAATTTTCTAATTGTTCTAATTCTTCTTCAGTGATCCAGTAGTGTATTTTTCCCTTTGTGTCAATAGGTCTCTCGACCCTTTCTTCAATCGTACCTAACCACCAATCGTGTCCTCCTTTATGAAAGTGGGTCTTACAAAACCCATTACAATCACCCTTACCTGATCGTGAACATTGACCACCATATCCTTCATTCCATACAAGAGCTTTACATTTGTCTATCTTATCCTGATATGCATTACGATTACGGACTTGATGTGTTCCCGATGAAATGTTTACCTCCGTAAAAGTGATGTTATTCGTGGTAAAATAAAGCTCTATTTCTTTTAGGATGATATCAGTATTCTCACTATTCTCTTCATTGAGTAATGTATCCTTACTATCTTGCTTCAACCTTTGAAGTAGAAACTCAGAATAATATTTGTTCATTCACTGTTTTTTGAATGATTTCTTCGATGATCGTTTTAACGACTCTTTGTTGATAAGTTTCATTGAACATACTTTCAATTTTTAGAATATTTATACTATAATCATTTGGTGTTATCTCGATATCCGAAAATTTCTTCTTTAGTAAAATGAATATTTTATCATCAAGGGATTCATGGTGTAGTATTGTTCGATAATAATGATTTGGATTTGCCAATAAATGTAGGTTTTCATCCATAATTTACTATTAAATAGTAAATAATTGAATCGTGATAAACGAATTTTTCATTTTGATATTATTAATGGATATATACAATTCTGATAAATTTGTGTAAGTGGACATATTATTCTTCTTAATGCTTAAAATCCCATTAGTCATAAATCCGCCATAGGGTAATTGATACTCACTTGCAAAATATACATCAATACTTTTCAACAATTGATACTGTCGCGTGTCTTCTATATTGATAATCAGATGTTTATTTGTTTGTTTAATAATCGTAAAACCGTCAATTTTCAAAGGTATCCCTAGTAAATAAACATTATCCATCTTATAGAGTATTTTTTGACACTTTTTACCGTTTTTAATCTCTATTTTATTATCATCAAATGCTTCTTCGTCAATAATTAAATCCATATATATGATTATCTAAAAATATTAAAAACTAAACATATACTTATGATATGGAACTATTTGAATTACTACATTACAAAATAGCATATCAACTCTATTTCTTCTTTGCGAATGAGAATCATCCAAATCTAATCATACACGGATGTAGTAATTCGGGTAAAACAACACTTATCAAAACACTACTTTCTCATATTTATAAATCCGGAATTAAGAAGAAAGAAACCAACGATTATTCAGTTTATTCAAACAATAGATACTACTATTTCGATTGTTCCTCAATACCTAATAAAAGAGCATTTATAGATTATTTTAAAGGAATTATTCTAACATATGATTACTATCATTTACAGACGAAATATATTATCCTAGATCACTTCGAAGAAGTGAGTGAACTATTACAAAATTCTTTGAAAGTAATGATTGAAAAAGCATATTACACGAGCAAAATAATACTCATTACAAACAAAATTAACAATGTAATCAATCCAATCAAGAGTCGATGTATTAGTATGAGGATACCGTTAGTGAATCACTATGATAAATATATTTATCTTAAGAAATACTTCTTAGAGCATAAAATATTCTTTAACGAATTCCTTCTTCTGGAGAAATGTAAGAGGTGTGATATCAATGAAATAATCAGTGAATCCACGGTTACTAATTATCAGAATATAAAAACCAAAATATATCAGGATATGAAACAGGCCATTTACTGTAAAGTAATTGATTGTGAAACAATAAGAAAAATCAGGAAATTATCATCTACTAGTAAAGAATTAAACATCGATTTTTCTGAACTATTACGGTTGTTTATTCTTGAATGTGAAGTGATGGATTATGAGATGATTAAAGAGTGTGCAGAAAATGAATATCGTCTTGTAAATTCTTATCGTACATTAATTCACGTAGAGCATTTATTACTTAACCTTAATCTTATGATAAATACATAATGGATTATTATACAATCCTTGAATTAAATGAAAATTGTACAAAAGAAGAAATTAAAAAAAAATATCATGAATTATGCCTCATTTATCACCCCGATAAAAACAATGGTGAAGATGTAGATTTTAAGAAAATTAATGAAGCCTATGAAACGCTTTCAGATGATGAAAAACGTAAGAAATATAATGTAACAAGGTACTTTCCGACGATAGACTTTACAGAGGAAGATTACCAATTATTAGAAAAATATTATTATCAATTGATTCATTCAAATGAATTTAAATTAATGAAACTACTCTATCAATCGATTCCCGAACATAGTAGGAAATCTGTTTGGGAAAGATTTAAAAAACAAACATCGAAAGAAATCGTAAAGGCTCAAAAAACAATCGACATCACAAACTTATATGAGAATGTAACTGTTAATTTAGTCCTCGTTAAAAATGATTATGAAACAAATGTTTTAAAAATAATTCATGTGATCACAAAAAACGGAGTATACTATTTATATCTTAGAGAGTTTCATGATTTGATAATTGATAATTATGATTGTAAACTATTTTTACATTTTTATGTAAGAAATAGTATATAAAACCATGTTTACAGAGGATTCTATTCTTTTAAGAAATTATTTTTTACCTCGTATTACTTTGAAAAATTCTATAGAACTTCAGAGTATCTACTGGTTTTTTAAATCCATCAATATTCAACCTATTACTGTAAAAAGCATAGATACACAAGATGTTGAAAAGACAGAAATAAATATTTCTGATAGCGGGGCGGGTGCTGATAATATCATCAAAAAGACATATTTATTTGCAAAAACATCATTTCACTTCACATTGGATAGATGTAATATTACGATTCATTTATTTTCGAAACATACTAATAAACCACTCATTCATGAATTAGCAAAAATAGTACAGTATGTAGGTTCTTTATCTCGTAGCGGTTTAAGACATTTAATTATCAACATCTATTTAATCGACAAAAAGAAAACAAATACCCCC
>Ga0114999_10007467_pt1 | contig 12395 bp, 13 predicted proteins | sample ArcticOcean_MG_C_3_FD_89820 | JGI IMG/M metagenome (GOLD analysis project Ga0114999, IMG submission 89820) | Marine microbial communities from western Arctic Ocean - ArcticOcean_MG_CB8_126 | ecosystem: Environmental > Aquatic > Marine > Oceanic | place: Arctic Ocean: Canada Basin | collected...
GGGGCTTCGGCATCTGTTGCCGGGGGCATAAAGGTGAACACGTTCGCCATCGTGCTTGTGGCCGTTCTGTCAACGCTGCGAGGTCGCACTCACGCGACCGCGTTCGGACGAGAGATACCGGTGGTGATAGTGCAGCGAGCAATGGTTATTGGTGCGGTCGCCATAGCGGTCGTCTTTTTCTTCGCGTTTTTACTAACTGCCGTTGAAACTGGCTTCGACTTCATCGACCTGTTGTTTGAGAGTGTGTCTGCCTTCGGAACTGTTGGGTTGTCTACAGGCCTGACTAGTGAACTATCGAGATGGGGTCAATTGATAATAGTTGTGGCCATGTTCTTGGGACGCGTGGGTCCGCTGGGCTTGGGTTTGGCAATGGCCCAGTACTCAAAAAGCGACAACTACAGGTACGCCCAGGAACGGGTTACAATAGGCTAGGTCGCCGTGCCCGATACCCCCGGTCGGGGCCAGATGTCGGGGCCGTGCCCAAGCCGTAAACGGCATAATGCCAGTTCCGGCCATACGTGATTTTTGACCAGCCGCTAAGCGAGACACTCAATGAAGAAACAGGTCGTTGTAATAGGTCTCGGCAGGTTCGGTTCGAACCTGGCCACTTCCCTATACAACATTGGTCACGACGTCCTGGCAATGGACACGGCAGAGGAACGAGTCCAGAGCATGATGGGTCGAGTCACTTACCCGGTAACGGGCAACGCCACCAATGAGGTGGTGCTGCGTGAACTCGGCATAACTGACTACGACGCCGCGGTGGTCGCCATCGGCTCCGACATCGTCTCAAGCATCATGGCCTCGGTTCTGCTCAAGACTCTCGGGATTCCGTACGTGGTATCTAGGGCGCAGAACGAAATTCATGGCAACACCCTCGAGCGAATCGGGGTCGACAAGGTCATCCACGCAGAGGCAGAGATGGGCATGAGGCTGGCACATAGCCTGTTCAACCCAAATGTGCAGGAGTACCTGGAACTAGCCCCAAGCTTTGGCCTCAGCCGTCTAAAAGTGCCAACCCGCTTCGACAACATGACGCTCCTCGAACTCGGTTTTTCAGGACCGAGGGACAGGTACGGGCTCGCCGTACTCGCTATTAAACGAGGGAACGACATTACCCTGAACCCGGATAGCGACGACCGGCTACAGACAGGGGATCTGCTTGTTCTTGCTGGCAGCGACGAGTTGCTGGAGAAACTGGAGTCATAAGGGTGGGTAGTACCTTCTCCTCGGTCCTGGTCTCTGTCGCCGGAAATGACTCCGACGAAGAGGCTGTAAAGATGGCTTGTGGGATGCTAAACGGCAACAAGGGTCGCCTGCACATTCTTTACATCATCGAAGTGGAAAGAACCTGGCCTGTCGATGCCGAGATTCCCGTCGCCACCGCCAGGGGCGACGCCGTCCTGCGCAGAATGGAGGAGGTCGCCCAGCCATTCAAGCTGGATCCCCAGGCAGAGTTATTGCAATCACGCCAGGCCGGGCACGCCGTGGTGCAGGAAGCTGTTGATAAAGATGTTGACGCCATAGTGATGGCCGTTCCCTACCAGACGAGATACGGTGAGTTCTCGCTAGGCACGACCATTCCGTACGTGTTCGAGCACGCCCCCTGCCAGGTAATCCTGTGGCGGGACGGCCGGTTCACAACTTCATGACCCTTTTCGACTACTCCAGCCTCGCCCCCGGTGCCAAGCGAGTAATCGTCGTTGGCTGCGGGGGACTGGGTTCGGTTCTTGCGGGTGAACTTGCCGAGGCCGGTCACCGGGTACGAGTCATGGATCGAGACAGAGCGGCGCTGGACACGCTGCCTCCGGGACCGGTTTCCGACGGGGTCATCACCCCCGTTCTGGGCGACGGCACTTCGGAAGCAGACCTGCTGCGCGCATCTATAAGAGACGTTGACCTGTTCATCGCCGCTACCGGTTCAGACTCCACCAATGCGCTTGTCGCCCAAATGGCCCAGTACCTGTTTGATGTGCAGACGGCCGTCTGCCGTATCGACGAGCCATCTAGAAAGTTACTTTATGAAGGGCTGGGGTTGGTGGCCATCAGTGCTACCGGCCTAGCCTCCGAGGCGATCATGACCGCCACCAAGGGCGAATAGCACTTGCACGTAGTGATCATAGGCGCGGGTTTGGTGGGCTCTTCTGTGGCCGGGTGGTTGATAGCCGCGGGCCATGAAATCGCCGTGATAGATCGGGACGCAGACCGCTGTGCGGCCATGGAAAACGAGTTGGGCAGCGTGACGGTTACTGGAGACGGTACCGAAGGAGAAGTCCTCGCGCGGGCGGGCGCAGCCCGGGCCGAGGCGGTTATAGCCACCAGCGGATCGGACGCCGACAACATGGTGGCTTGCCAACTTGCACGCCGCCAGTTCAACGTCGCTTTGACGGCGGGACTGGTCAAGTCTGATGACCACGCCAGGCTTTTCAACCTCCTTGGCATCGACGCACCGATCAACATTGTCGAGCTGATCACCAGAAGAATCCAGGAGGCCCTTCCCATAGAGGGCGTCGTGAGGTTGATGGATATTCCGGGGTCCAACTCGTCGGTCATGGTCACAATCAGGGTGCTGCCCGGCTCCGCAGCAGTGGGAAGGCGGGTTAGAGACCTGACTCTGCCAGTAGGCACGCTCATCTCCCTGGTGATTGGCAGGGACGGTACTGCTGCCATCCCGAACGAAAACACAGCCCTGAGCCCGGAAGACCATGTCGTCGCTGTCACGAATATCGACGACCTCGACCGGCTCAGAGACACGCTCACATGAACTTGATGAGCAAATGACTGGCGTAGCACGTTCTGGCCACACTGCATCCGGGTACGCGACGCTAGGGTATCTGGGGCCGGCTGGCACGTTCGCTGAAGAGGCGTCCGTCCGGTTCGACCCGACCGCGGAACTACTCCCCTGCCCGTCTATCCCGGCAGTTGCCAAAGCTGTGGAGGCGGGCCTTGCAAACGCGGGAGTAGTGCCCGTAGAAAACTCGTTGGAAGGAGCGGTTACCTTCACGGCTGACTTGCTTATCCACGACTCGGACCTGTCCATTCACGACGAACTGGTGCTTTCAATCCACCACAACTTGCTCGCGTCGCCGGGTACAAGCCTTGGAGACATCAGCGTCGTCTACTCACACCCGCAAGCCCTGGCACAGTGCGCCAAGTACCTACATGAGCGACTTCCAGACGCAAAGCTGGTCGCGTCGTTGAGCACGTCCGGAGCGGTTGAAAGTCTCGCAACTCGGCCAGGGGCAGCGGCCGTCGGCACCCTGAGGGCGGCAGAACTTTACGGGGCGAACGTACTGGACCGTGCAATCGAGGACAACCCCAACAATGAGACCCGGTTTGTAGTGTTGGCCGCCGAGGACCACGAACCGACCGGAGACGATAAGACGTCGTTAGCCTTCACGTTCGACCAGGACGCGCCTGGCCTGCTTCACACGGTGCTCGCCCATGTGATGGACGAGGGTATCAACATGGCCAAGATAGAGTCTCGGCCGAACAAGCTGGAGCTTGGGCGGTACTATTTTTTGCTAGACCTCGACGGCCATCGCCTCGACACACACCTGAGCCGTGCATTGGACAGGATTCGAGAGACCGTCACGACTCTGAAGGTGTTCGGCTCGTATCCCCGATACAAGCCCCAGTAACTGGCGTTAAAGGCTCTAGTGGCTAGCGTTATAGGCCCGGTGGCCTAGCACCGACCAGCCGGGGCTCAGTTTCGGGAGCCGTCGTCCCCAGATGACCTCGCGCCCGCCATCTGCTCGATGACCGGTCCGACTGCGTCTCTCACCGTGTCAACAGCAGGCCCCACTCTCTCTCGAACCTGGGCGGCGACCTCTTCCGCTCGCTCGCGCACGACCTCACCGTAGTCGGCAAGGTCGGCCCTCGTCTCGGAGCCAGGCTTGGGGGCGAGCAGCAAACCGGCGACAACGCCCAGCACGCCTCCAACGACGAAACCCATCAAGAACAACCCTTCGCTCTGCTTGTCAGCCATGACTGCTCTCCTCTCCACTGTTGACGCCCGTTTGGCCCCCTGTTGACGCCCAATTGGCCTTCGCGCCTGTGACGCCTGTTCGCCGATTAGTCTTCGGGTTCGTCCCTTTCCGAAGACTTGATGAACGGCGCAGCCGCCCTGGCGATCCCAGCAAAAAAACCGGCCCCAGCCCCAACGGGGCCGACAGCACCGGCGATAGAGGACGTAACGTCCTCCACCCCTTTGACGATCCGCTTGGTCGAGTCGACCAGCGCGGTAATCTTGGCAAACACAACGACCACGGCGAGCGTGGTGACGAGGGCCAACGCGACAATCGCGATATCTCTGACTACGGCGACGGTTTCTATCCAGGTCATATTACTGTTCCGCGAACCCGGTGACGCAACCCAAGTGTGCGTCCGGTTCCAGGCTCATGGTAGCACTTCTCTCCAGGTTTCAGCCCTAAGCTTAAGGCGGAGTTAACTGCGGTCCGCCTTTGGTTATGGCTTGATGAGCATACGGAGCGAGCCGTTCTCGTCCCGACGCTGGGTGAGAACCTCGTGGCTGCCGCGCTCCGCCCAGACGATAACGTCGTAAGTGTTGAGCACGTCCGGGATAATTACCTCAACGTACGAATTCGGCGCCACACCGATATGGCCCTCTAGAGCCGCCAGAATGCCCGCGCAGGTCTTGCCGGTGCCGTCTATAACGGTCCAGTCACTGGCGCCGTTGGTAGCCGTACCGTTTGTGGCAACAGCGCCGTCCAGCACGTCCACCTCGCCGGACTTGCGCAGGTCGACCTGTCGTTTGAACTCGGCTACGGACTCCCAGTACACGCCCTCTTCGCGTTCGCCCTTGGCGCAGACCGCCCCGCGCACGCCTACGATGTCGGGGTTAACCCGGGCCAGCTCGTCGAGGTCGGACATTTTCAGGTGGCCGGACAGGGCCGTGCTCATGCCGTCTCCCTTACCCTCCAGCACCATCTCCTTGAGTTCGGGCTCGGGCACGAAGTCGAACAGGTTGCGTCCGTCTTTTGTCAGCGTGTCTATGAGCCAACCGTCGCACTTACCGTCCCTGGCCAGTTGGGGCATGAGATGGGGGTCCAAGCCGCCGTCGTACAGAACGTTGTCGGCGAACAGTGAGCCGATTAGCTTGGTCTCGGTGTCCGCCAGCGCCTCTTGCGAAGCGAGCAGCACCTCGACGGCCTTGTCGTACTCCGCCACCCTAAAACCAACTTTGACAGAGGTCGCGTTCATGCGGCCAGCAGCCCAGGCGGCCATGGCCACCGTGCCCGCCTGAACGGGGACGACGCCCAGGGTCAGGCTGGCATGGATTTCGGCCGGGACGGCCTCACGAACCGCCTTGAAGACGCCGGGGTTGGCCGAGCCGACCAGCGCCTCCTGCAGGTTTTTCACGTCGATAATGTCCGCGCCGCCCTTCATGGCTTCGTGGGCCTCGGGCAGGTTCTGGACGCTAACCATCAACATCATCGGCTCAGGCCTCCTGGCGCTCTTGTAATTGCTTTCATTTCGTTTATGTACCGACCGACCGGCTCCCTCCCCTAACTTGGGCGAGGTCACGGGCCAACTCGGTCTTCTCTTCGTCTGTCATGTCGGTCAGCGGTGCCCTAACGTGGCCACCGGCCATACCCATTAACTCACCCCAATACTTGACCATAGGCGCCGGGAGTGCACCGTGTTGCTTTTTTACGGTCCGCCCCCACCACTCGTCGGACAGCGCCTTGATTGGCTTGATGTGGGCGTCGTAGTAGTCGGCGTCCAGGTTCCCACTCATGGCCTTTTCGATGAAGGTGACGTAGTGGTTCTCCTCTGGCGTGTCGAATCGCCAGTCGGAGGTGTTGGCGAACATTACCTGCTGCTCGAAACCGAGATCGGGGCCTTTGAACAGCACCCACTCGTCGGGTGTCGAGATGATGGCCGTCTCACCAAGGTTCCGATGAGCTTCTATCGAGATGTCCGGGTTGAAGCTGGCCTCTTTCACCCCGACGACGTTGGGCACCTCGCAGATGCGGCCCAGTCCCGCCGCGCTCATGACGATGCCGAACTGGGGAGAGTTGTAAAACATGATGGCCAGGCCCGTGCCTTCTGCGGCGCGCCGAACGAACTCCACGACCTGGTCTTCCGTCTTAGTAACGAAGTAGGGAGCGGCCAGCACGAGCAGGTCGAAGCCGACGCCCTCGGCATGGTCGGCCAGCGCCGAGACCTCTTTTAGCGAGGTATGTGTGACGTGAGCAGCCACCGGCCAATCGCCTCCCGCTTCGTCGGCGACGATGTCGTAGACGTTCAGGCGCTCGCCATGGGTCAGGGCCCAAAACTCTCCCATGCCCCAAGTGCACCCAGAGCCGCGAGTACCCAGCGCCCTGACGTGTCGAACGTTGGCTCGAAGCCCTGGCTCGTCCACCTCGTCGTCTTCGGTGAACGGGGTTACGAGCGTCGACCACTGGCCTCGCAGGTTCTCCCGCGCCCAGTCACCGGCCTCGTGCTTGGAGTATTTCGCCATCTATCCGTCCACTTCCCTTCCCACTTCGGCGCACCTCGCCGATGGGAACTCTAGGGCTGAAAAAATTCAGGTTGGGCCTTCAGCCGAGGTTCAGCTTCAGGTCGGAGCCGCAAAAGGAATGATATCGGTGCCTGAAATCGAGTGTCAATGGCAGAACACAGGCATAAACGGGCCTCTCCCAAACCATCACTCGCCAGCCAGTCAGCGCCTACTAGCTAACACCTACTGGCCAAACAGCCCTCTGGTGGCCACTACACGCCACTGGGGGCCGCGGCCTGCAACAGTTTGGAAAGCTGGAGGCCGAGCACGCGGTGTTCCGGTGCCTTCAGATCAGGGTCGTCTTGGAGTATCGAAACGGCCACCCGCCTGGCCCTGGATGCCGTGGTCGTGTCGGTGATGCTTGCGACCCGCAACTCCGGAAGGCCGCTCTGCCTGGTGCCGAGAAAGTCGCCCGGTCCTCGTAGCCGCAGGTCCTGTTCAGCCAGTTCGAAGCCGTCTGACACCGACTCGATAATGCGCATGCGTTCGGCCGCGTCGGGCCCGGTGGAGTCCGATAGCAGCAGGCAGTAGCTCTGGTCGGCCCCCCGGCCCACCCTGCCCCGGAACTGGTGCAACTGGGCGAGGCCAAACCGGTCTGCCCCGTCGATCATCATGACGGTCGCGTTGGGCACGTCTATGCCCACCTCTATGACGGACGTGGAGACCAGGGCGTCAAGTTCCCCGGACGAAAACCTCTGCATTACGTTCTCTTTTTCTGCGGTCTTCATACGGCCGTGCAGCAGGCCGAGACTGTGTTTTGTGAACACGTCCCGGGAGAGGCGCTCGTGCTCTTCGGTGGCCGCACGGGCCTGCACCGACGCTGACCCTTCGACCAGGGGAAAGACGATGAACGCCTGCCTGCCCGCCTCCATCTCGGTTCGGACAAAGTCATATGCCGAGTCTCGCTGTGCTGGAGCCACCCACCGGGTCTTGATCGGTTTTCGGCCAGATGGCATTTCGTCGAGTACAGACACGTCCAGGTCACCGAAGACGGTTAACGACAACGAACGCGGTATGGGCGTCGCCGACATAGCAAGCAGGTGCGGCCGCAGCCCGCCCTCCGTCAGCGCGGCTCGCTGCATAACGCCGAAACGGTGCTGCTCGTCGACAACACCGACGGCGAGATTGGGTATATCAACAGAGTCCTGTATGAGCGCGTGTGTGCCTATGACTATGTCTACGTCCCCGGCCGCTATGGCTGCGAAAAGGCGGTCTTTGACTTTCTTGTGAGTACCCCCTGTCAGCAGTGCGATGGTCACGGTGCCCCCGTTCGGCATCATGATCTCGGCCGAAGCCTCGTCGGGATCGAGGTTGGCCTGGCCGCCGGTTACGAGGTGACACACGGTAATAAAGTGCTGCTCGGCCAGTATCTCGGTAGGTGCCATGAAAGCACCCTGGCGGCCCGAGTCGACGGCCGCGAGCAGAGCGGCGATGGCGATTACCGTTTTGCCGCTGCCGACGTCTCCTTGCAGCAGTCGGACCATCGGCCGGGATCGCGACAGGTCCGTGGTGATCTCACCCAGCACCCGCTGTTGTGCCCTGGTCAGGGCGAATGGTAGCGAGCCGAGGAATGCTTCCACCATGCTCCCTCCAGTCGCACCGTTCTTTGGGCTCAGGGGAATGCCGTCCGCCTCCTCGTGCCACTTCCGGCGACGCGACAGGACAGCGAGCTGGAGCAAGAGCATTTCGTCGAACGCCAGGCGGCGACGTGCGGCGTTCAGATCGGCCTCGGAGTCGGGGTAGTGGATCTGCGTGACCGCAGCAGTCAGGTCCATCAGGGTTTCACTACGTCTGACGTCTGGAGGTAGCGTCTCTTGAATACCGGCGAGCCCCGGTTTGAGCGCGGCGCGGATGATTCGCCGCATCGTTCGCTGTGGCAGCCCCTCGGTAGTCGGATAGACGGGCACCAGCCGACCGGTATGTACCAGTTCTTCCTGACCGGTGAGCAGTTCGTACTCGGGCGACTCGAAGACGTGCCTGCCTTTGAATGTCTTCACCTGGCCGCTGATTACTACCTGGCTGCCAGCCTTCAGGGTTCTCGCCAGGTAGCCCTGGCCGAACCAGATGGCCCTGACGTTGCCTGTTTCGTCGCCCAACACGGCCTGTGTGGAGACGCTGCGAGGGCCCCGACGCTTCTCCGATGCCTCCCAGACGGTGGCGACGATGGTCTGCTCTTTGCCGTGCTCAAGCTGGGAGACCTTGGTCACATGAGCGAAGTCGTTGTGACGATGGGGGTAGTGGCGAACCGCGTCCTGCGTCGTGCGAATGCCCAGCTTTTCCAGTTTTGACAGGTGCTTGGCAATGCCACCGGCAATCTTCAGATCGGCTACGCCGCCTCTGGCTTTGGGACCGGCTGGGCGGGCGACGGGCTTCTTGCCACGGACGTCTGATCGAGGGCCGGGACGTGACGGACCGGGCGCCACGGCAAGCCCGGACGACTCGATGCGACTGGCCAGGTCGGCCGTCCACCGACGTCGCTCGTCGGCCGCCAGCGCACCGTATGGCTTTATCGCACCGAGTGCGGATTGGAGCTGATCGGCGCTCAGTTGCAGAAAGCGATCAAGGCCGCCGATGACCGCCCTATCTTTATACCCGGTATCGACTTCCAGCCGCAGAATTCGGCTCAGTGCGGCGACCTTGCCCGCCGCGTCTTTGCCTCCCCCGCTGCCCTTGGACTGGGGCTTGCCTTTGGATTGGGGCTGAGCCGGTGTGCGGGCCATCCTAGCCTAGTTGGTCTCCGAGCGTAGGACACCGACGCCCAGGGCCCCCGGCCCCACATAGGTGCCTAGGCCGGGTCCATACCGGGCGACTATCGGCTCAATTTCGGTCAGGTCAGCCAACTGGGCTTTTAGCGCGTTAGCTTCTTGGGGAGTCGTGGAGTGCAAGACGACCAGCTGGTCGACCGGCGCCAACTCACGCACCCTCTCGATGAGCTTGGCCACGCCTTTTTTTCGGCTGCGAGGGCGGGCGAACGGATGGACCAGACCGTCGGTCACCTCAATCATCGGCTTGAAACTCAGCAAGGTGCCCAGCAGCGCCTGAGCCTTGCCGATTCGCCCTCCCTTTTGCAAGTATTCCAGGGTGTCGAGCAGCGTCGTGCACTTAACTCGCGACGATGCGCTAGCCACCTGGCTGAGAATAGTCGGCAGGTCGGCACCTGTGGCCGCTACCCGGCTCGCGACCATGGCCATGAGGCCTATACCCATCGATGCCTGCAACGAGTCGACGGCCTCTATGGGGCACCCGACGTTGGCCTCGCGGGCGCCCTGCACAGCGGCGTTGTATGTGCCGCTCACTTTGGAAGACACGTGGATGGAGATGATGCCGCTGGCACCCTGACCCACGCGCTCGTACAACTCGACGAACTCGCCAATGGACGGGACGGCCGTGGCCGGGTAGTCGTCCCCAGCTTCGAGGCGCCGGTAGAACTCGTCTGCGGTGAGATCGACCCCGTCCTTGAACTCGGTGTCGCCGAATCGGACGGTCAGCGGGATTACCTCGATGCCGTACCGCTCAACCTCTTCGGCTGGCAGATCGGCCAGGCTATCTACGACTATCTTGACGGTCATTGGTGCTCACTTCTCCCGGATAATTCACTGACCAATATCACTCACCGGCCGCCGGTCCAGTCTGGATCATTCAATCGACAGTAGATAGTGGTAGTGCGGCTGGCCTCCGTCAACTAGCTCGAACTCGACCCCGTCGAATTGGTCAACCAACCGGGCCATCTCTCTAGCTGCATCAGGCTCTGCGACGGGCTTCCCCCGAAACAGCGTGATGAGATCGTCGTCACCCGCTCCGGATTCTCTGATCAAGCCGTCCAGCACAGCCGATAGTCCTGGGCCTGAAGCGACGAGCGTCCCGTCGAGTATGCCTATGAACGCGCCCGTCACTGTGGTGATGCCATCCAGCGTTACGTCCCTGGATGCGATCGTCACCTCGCCGCTCCTGACGGCCGCTACTGCCGATACCATCGCCGCTGTGTTTGAGTCCAGGTCAGCCTCACTGTTCAACGCCAGCGCTGCGGCGACGCCCTGCTGAATGCTCACAGTCGGCACGATGCCCACGTTTTTGCCCGACAGGTCGGCCGCTTGCCGGGCCGCCGGAACCACGTTGTTGTCGTTGGGTAGCACGATCACGTCCCGGGTCGGTGCTCTTTCTATGGCCTCGGCAATATCTTTGACGCTGGGGTTCTTGGTCCGTCCCCCGTCTATTACCTCAAACGTGCCCAGGTCTGTGAATAAGGCAATTAGCCCATTGCCCGACGCCATGGCCACAAGCGAGATGTTGCCCACGGTCCGCGTCACGGTCCGGTGGCCCGCGGAGAAGGCCGTCTCTTGCTCGTCCATGTCCTGGGCGCTGGAGTCGATCACCAGTCCCAACGACTCGGCATAGGCAATCAACTCGTCGGGTTCGGCCGTGTGGGCGTGGATCTTGACCAGTTCTGCGTCTCCCACCACAACGACGGAGCTGGCCAGGCGACCGACCGCGAGCCTGACATCGCCCAAGTCTGGCCCGGCGACTTCTGCTCCGGTCACATCCACAAGAATCTGCGTGCAGAACCCGAAACCGCCGTGGTCAGCCTGGTCAAGGAAGGCGCTGCGGAGTGCGACGTTCGAGTCGACCACTGCGCCGCCCGGGACCGGCACCTCGACTCCTTCGACTTGCTCACCGGCTAGCTGCAGCGTCATGCCTCGCAGGATGAGCTGCACCCCAAAGCCGCCCGCATCTACGACCCCGGCCTCGGCGAGTACTGGCAGCATTGCCTGGGTCGCCGCCACGGTTTCTCTTGCCCTCTCGCATACCGCTTCCAGTGCATCGGGCACCGTCATGCCCGCCGAAGCCGAGACTCGCGCCTGGTCCGCAGCGGCGGCAATTACGGTGAGCATGGTTCCCTCGACCGGCTCTCCCACCCCGCCGTAAGAGCGTTCGGTGGCGGCGGTGAGGGCTTTGGCCAGATCTGCCGGGCCAAAGCTGGTCAGGCCGTCGAAACCTTCGGAGATGCCCCTGAAGAACTGAGAGAGGATGACGCCGCTGTTGCCTCTTGCCTCCATTAGGGCCCGTCTGGCCATTGCCCGGGCCACGTCTCCGACGCCCCCCTCGGGGCCTGTGCTGGCCTGTTCGCGCGCGGCGGCTGCGACCGCTCGCATGGTCAGGGACATGTTCGTGCCGGTGTCACCGTCCGGCACGGGGAACACATTCAGGGCGTTGACGATGTGGGAATGGGACTCAAGCAGGTCACTGGCCGCACCGACCATGTCGGCGAGGCGTTGGCCATTTACCCGAGTTTCCGGGACTCGAATTCCCGGGGGCGAGTTGTCCGTGTGCTGCGAGCCCGGGCCAGCTTCGGCCGAGAGCGCTGCCTCGTGGCCGCTGGATGGGTTTTTTATGGGGGAATCGCTCATTGCCGACCGTTGTTCCCTATGGTATGTTTGTTAAGTTATTCACGAGCGTCCGCCTCGGCCCGCATGCCGGTTCACAGGCGAAAACGTCCATCTGAGTCCGCCCCCAATATGACTTGGCGGGCAACAAAAGGCAAACAATGGCTAGGTGCGAAATTTGCAGCAGGACCCGCATGTCGGGTAACAATGTGAGCCACTCCAAGCGGCACACCAAACGCCGCTGGGGCACGAACACGCACAAGGCAACCATCGAGATCGACGGCGAGCGCAAGCAGGTTAAGATCTGCACTCGATGCCTCAGGACTCAGTACAAGGTGGCCGCGCGGGCCTAGCCGAGACGGGCCGTCCCCGTCCGAACGCAAGCCGGCACTAGCAAATTGCCCATACTTCTCGTCGGGCTCAATCACACCACCGCCCCGGTGGAGGTTCGTGAGAAGGTTTCCTTCACCCGCGAACAGTTAGCCGAA